>Ga0307508_10003871_pt1 | contig 14896 bp, 12 predicted proteins | sample 9_EM_MG_FD_203089 | JGI IMG/M metagenome (GOLD analysis project Ga0307508, IMG submission 203089) | Populus trichocarpa ectomycorrhiza microbial communities from riparian zone in the Pacific Northwest, United States - 9_EM | ecosystem: Host-associated > Plants > Roots > Unclassified | place... | reverse complement strand
CCGGTCCGAGTAGGTCCAGCCTTCCACGCCTTGAGTATCCGGCTCATCAGCTGCAAGCTTGGCCCATTCGTCGGCCTTTTCGTTGCCCTCTACGCCTTCGTGCGCCGGGCACCATCTGATTTCGATGATTTCGGGCGTAGCGCGAACGTAGAAAGGGGGAAGCGTTGTAGCATGTCTTCTGTATGCTTAGTCAGTCCTCGTGACTACCATTGCTATATATAGGCAGTGGTGTCACATCATCACATGGACAACCATCACATCTTCACATCACTCCCATTGACACCACCTTCGCCGTGTCAGGCGAGTGAGAGGCTATGATGTGTTACCGTCCTGTGGCTTTTCGGGGAACGATCGGCCATTATGCCAACAATAGACAGAGAATTGTACTCACGCCGGAGATTGTCGGAAGGAGAAGAGGAGCAATGTCATCTAAAACTTCTGTTGATCGGAGAAGATATGGTAGGGCTGTGAGATTATGTGGGCATTCTTGGACCTCCAGGTTTTGGGTTACAACTACGCTGTTACAGGGAGCTCTCGGCCACCGCCACAACAACAAACGAAAATCGTGCACACAGAGGAAAGCGCCGGAAAGAGAAGAGAGACGAGATAATTCTGTTGATCGGAGGAGAGATCGTGGAGCTGTAAGCGAATCAGGTGAATCAGGTGGTGCATAGGGATCATAGGTAGTATCGTTGTCTGGCATCGTGGGCACGTAGTTGGCTGCTTGTTGTGGGAGGGCTGGCGCGGTGATTGGGTTACGTAGAGGCGGTCGACCCGCGGTTCTCGGGGATGTCGATTAATCTGGGAACGCGTTAGTATTACTTGCCGATCATGGGTGCACTATGTTGCTTGAACTTGAGCGACCAGACGATCCTGGAAGTTTCTAATACTCCAATAGAAGTTAGAACCAGGCCGGCTTCCACATGAGCTCCAGATTGAGCATAGCTGCACAGATGAGGAGACATGAGGGCGGCCATCGGAAGATTTGGAGGCTTGCGGTGAGCCATTTGGATACGCCTCCGCTCCATACATCAAGCCTCAAGTATCCATAGACACTTCCATTCCTGGAGATTGGCTGATCTCTAGTGGTCAGAGGCTGTGGGATCTTCGCGATGAGCCGATCAGAGGTGAAATTTTTTTCAGACTGCAACTGCATTGATCTTGGGGTTGGCTGGGGTGTTTGAGGTGTTGGGACTCCGGTGAATAACCAGTCGATAGAGTTCTCGATCACAGAGGGCCATGCTTCAAGCTGGTCGAACAACCACACTTGGGGGCGAGCCCCCGCCAATATCAGGATAGGAAGCTTTTCAAGCAAAGCGGGGACCCAGATGGGCCCCAAGCTGAAGAGAAGGATGAAAACAGTGATTTCCGTTGTCCGCTCCGGTGCGCTGTCTAGGCTATTTAGACGGGATATAAGTGGTCTATTCTGAGCTCGAGACGGACTGCACAGAGGTATTTCAACCCGTCTCGGACGTCCGGACTCAATTTTTTTTTTTGGTTTATTCATACTCGCATGCGACCTCTATAGATCATGGCGGCGTACTTTTTGCCCAGGTTTCCGGTCCGCAGTCCGCACGAGGCGGCTCGTTGCAAGCTCCCCTTTGCCCTCCTCCCAGGCCTATCCCAGTGAAAGTGAAAACGAACCAAGGAAATCACAAAGGAGACGACAAAGGAAAAGCGAGCCCGTCTCCCTACACCTCCTCTACCGAAGCCATGAACGATGGGGTCGGTAGGAACAGTGGCGGTTCCTCCCCGGCCCCCAGCTCGCCCGCCCCCCCCAGCGCCTCCGCCTCCGCCTCCCTATCCTCTCCCCGCTCCCTCCTCTCCCAGAGCTCCCACTCCGACGCCTCACTCCCCGCGTCGTCCCTTCTACCACAGCCGGCGCTATCTTCCCAACGTCTGTTGAAGTGAGGGAATCTAGCACCACCTGGCTGCACCTCCTGTCGGCGAGTAGGTCCCGGATTCTCCACCGGCTTTTCCACCGCCCTGTCTCCTTCTTCACCTCCGCCACAAGATCTTCTGCTCCCCTTTCCACTTCGGACACCCCTTGAAGAGATGATCTCTCGTCTGCGTGGGGCACTGGAACCACCAGCACTGGGGGTCGGGGCGGGCTTTGGCCCTGTGCATGTATTGTCCGGTACGGCAATGCCCCGCCTTCAGCTGGTGGAACCGCGAGGCAAGCCTCTTGGTACTCCCCGCGACCGCGCCGTCTGGCTTGTGGCTTTCGGGCATCTTGTATTTCTTTTTGGAGGTCCGGGTTCCGGCCTGCAGCCAATCGTCGTACCTTCGCACAAGTCTTCTCGGTAGTTTCTCGCTTGATGTTTGCAAGCGTCCGGACTGGATGGCGTAACGCTTACAATATCGTGCGACTGGACTAGTTATGCAAATCACATGATCGTCTCCGCTGGGACCCCTCCCTGCAACCACTCGGTCTCAAGGAATACCTCACCCCTCGGGCTCTTGTTTTGGCATCCCCTTAGGCGCTATGTGGCGTAATTTCTGACAATATCACGAGCTAATACGAGGTTAGAGGCCTGACCTATGAGGGATCTCGCTGGAAGCTGACATATTGGCGTACTGCCTTGGTAGGACACCGCCTTCGACGGTAGTCCGTCCCGTTTGTTAACGCCTTGGAAGTGGCCAGTCTCAGTCCGGAGTTGGACGGACTGAGCGGATTCTATTCGGTTCCGTCTGAAGAACAGGCCTGACGGACTGGACTCTGGAGAACACCGGATGAAAGTGACCATCAAGATGATCTTGTTCGCTGCAGATGGACGTTTGGGTGAGTCCTAGAGCCTTGCAGCTACTTACGCCACCTCATGGGGTGGCACTACTTCGTCGGTGGCTACGTCGGTAGCGGGCAAGCCAGAGGGCAGCCGGGTATCAGTCTCCCAGACACAACTGAACCATGAAGGGTTGAACCTACGCTATCCCTCTCGGGGTGAATAACGGAAAGCTACTTGCGCTTCAGTTCTGCCTCACCTTCACTTCTACCTCACATTCTTCCCTTCCTCACTTCCACTCCTTTACCACCCTCATTCTCTCCTTCCTTTCTCCAGACTCCTCCACACCCCTTCTCTCCTCACCTTCTGCATACTCCACGCTCAATTCAACGCTTTCACCACTGCCGTCACATCAATCCAATTCACCACGCAAAAGTATCGGTACAGATAGAATCGCCGGCCCAGCGCCGCCGAAGGGACCTTTGAGCAATCCCAGTTTAAAACCCGACAAAGGGGTATTCCACAGGTGAGAAAGCCTACGGCGGAGTTGTGCAACCTCAACGACACATCCCCAACACGTCTGACATTGCCTGAGCCGCTCAGTCGAGATGTTCAACCCTCATCGTGGCCATGGGGCCACGAAGCCGACATCTAACGCTCAGTCCGCACAGCTGTCTACGAAGAGCCACCCTGTATTCGGTCGACCCTCTATTCCCCAGATTGGGATAGAGTCTTCTCCTGCCGACATTCACCCGCCGTCTTCGAACTCCCGACCACAGATCGGACTCGCTCGCAGCACCTCGGGGTCCGGCTCTGTTTTCCGACGAACAGAAGCTCTGTACTTGAGGCCTCCCGTCCGTGGCGACACGGCGCGCAACTCGATGAACGATACCATTCGGGGAGGTGGCTCCGTTCCGTCTTCAAGTACAGCTCAGAGGATCATAAGGGCTGCAATGGGAAAGGGCACAATCAAGGGAAAGGAAAAGGAAGTTAGTGGGTCTGGTGAGCCTGGCGGGTCTGGTGACTCTGCTGGTAGTTCGCCTTCGGCCATGGGAGACTCGTCAAGAACTGGTGCCAGAAGACTGAATACCCCAGAAGTGCCATTGAAGAAGGCTGGGATTGCGGCGAGGCTGTTCCATGGAAGACATGGGAAGAAGCAGCTTCAGGCCTCTGCTTCGGCTGCTCTTGTGAAAACATTCAGTGAAACCGAGATGGCTAATACGGCGGTCGCGAGCTTCAACAGTACTTCATCTAGCCTGAGAGGCTTTCCCAGACCCTTTGCTCAGGTTACCCCGACGCCAAGGCCAAGAGGTGTGTCAGACGATCACGCTGGAGATCCGTCTCGTGGGCTGCACAATCCTGAAGACTCTCTTACGGCCAGCCTAACAGCTCCATCCATTGGCGACACGCAGCGCGAGTACGAAGTTAGGCGGGAGTGGGCGGTTTCTATGCAGGAGATACTAGTTGTCACAGGTCACTATGAGCGTCTCCACAATACTCTCACTGGAATCGAGCGCCGTATACTTGCCGAAACCAAGCTCCGAAGCAGCGAAGAACGCTATGCACGCCTGTTGGAGATCCGGGGTATTATCCGGCAAGCGGTGGAGTTGGGTGAACGGTGCACCGCTGCATTCGCGGTTGCCCACGGAAAGCATGACGAGCACTTCCACGATATGTATCAGAAGGCAATCGCTATGCTAAGAAGCAAGAACGATACGCTTAAATTACTGTCAGTAGTACATCGAAGGATTGTGATCGAGTTGCGAGTTGATGAGCAAGCACCGTCCGAGAGTTCAGGGAGCGTTGGCGGTGCGCAGTTGGGGGCAGTTGAAGGGGAGGTGCCAGCGAGCGCCCACGGACTTCGGCAATGGGGGCCTGCGAGAAACAGCTACATCCCGCAACCTGATGAAGACCGCCGCGGCAATTTCCAATTTTTGCAGGATGCTATGGCTGGTCAAGTGTCTGACTCTGTGGAGGAGGACTCCTGGGATCTGCAGGTAATGATGGCAAATGACAGGCCCCGCATTGCCATGAGCCCAAACGTACCCAGAAGAAACACGGATGGGGCGCACGATGGTCCGGAACTCGAACAGGGAAGGACCATACGGGAAGATGAGGCAGCCTCAATCACCGCTTCGTTGGTGTTCTCGGATGCCAGAAGACACCAATATTCAAGTTGGTCACCATTCAGGGAGGATCCACGCCGCTCTACCGACTCTCGCCAATCGGGGCGTTCGTGGTCGCCAGAGCTTGAGGCTGGCCGTGGTTGCACAGACGAGGGAGACATGAGTATGCCGGGTGAGTGGCCGCCTGACTCACCGCAGAGTTTTCACAGATCACCCAAGGGCAACGACGATAGTTTCCACCTCCGGGAAATCGATTTAAGCGACATGGAAGCATTGTCTCTCCCTCCTATGCTGGAGGGTGACGCAACTCCTGGAGACTTGTCAGCGCAGTCCTTGGAGGTTCGCGATGATCCAATCGAGCGAGCATCCACTCTATACGCCATGTCTGAATTACCCATAGACACTTCTTTTCCTGGAGATTGGTTGACCACTAGTGGCCAGAGGCTCTGGGATCCTCGCGATGAGATCCATCTGGTGGCTGCCAAATTTGGTACAATCTCGAACACTCATTCTCCGTCGTTGGTCAACCCCGCCAGGCTGTCCAGAGCGGAAGATCAGAGCAGCCACACCTTAGCCACACCCACAAGTGCTCCTCGAGAGTCCTTCACGCCTCCCCGTAAGCGAAACCTTATCACCGTCGAGAAGATAGGAAACGGTTGGGAGAAGGGGCACCGGCGGCACCGAGATAGCAGGATAGATCGGGGTGAAACTACCACAACGGTCTCTCTCGCGGAAGCGGAAGCGGAGGTCCGTCATGGAGTGGCCCTGGTTCATTCTCACATGCCGGACGATTGCGAGCCCGGTCCGGTGGTAAACTCTAACTCTGTTGAGGAGAAAGGAGCTACCGCCGGCGCTGTGATGATTCCGGAGCCTGCACGCACTCGTGAAGAAGGTGGTGACTCGTTACGCCGCCGATTCAGTCGCAGGGCGTCAAAGATGCTCGGCCGGGTTCTGAAAAAATAGGCTACACAAGCACCAGAACACACCTCCACTTCGAGCGATACGTCTTCTGCTTTCCGTTCACTTGACTTCCATTTCTTACGATTGTTTGCAATCCAAATTTAACGAAATTATCAGCCGATACGACAGGACTCTAACGTGGTGGTCGTTAACGTGCTAGTGGGTTTCCTATTTTTTCCCTGTTCTGTTAGCCCCGGAAGGCTTTTGCTTTTTTGATCTTCTGACACCCGTAAGTAGGTCTTCTTTGCTGTTCGGTTTCACCTGCAGATAGAGCTTGGAGGGAGTGCCGGATTGTATCCGTTAATGCGGAAGCAGTACTAGCAGATAAGACACTGGAATCGTTTCTCTTGTGTGGTCTTTCATTCTTTCAAAGTGTTCAGATAAAAGGGTGAAAGTGACATGGCCGCAGGCGGCACGGTTTGTGACTCGTAGCAATTGGATGCGAAGGGCTTCCCGCATCTCGCTCTCGCTAGATTTTGCCAGAGTGTACACAGTTGAGACGGAAGACACCGCTGATGATTTCCTCTACTCGGAGGCAGTATTGTAGGCCCAGTCTCCTCGCGCTCAGGAAGGAATATCACCCGTGCGTTTTAACGCAATCGCTGGGCTGTAATATGTATTTAGTGGGGATGTTGTTCGGTGGAAACATAGGGCGCCACATCGGACTCGGGCCGCAAGGAATCAGGGCGGACTGGAGAATGGAGGGCATACTGTCATGATCTCAACTGGGTTTGGTGCAATAAATTATGTCATTTTTCCTTAGAAAAAAACAAACAGAAATAATGATAGCCCATCCAGTGAGGAAGGAAGGTACTCCAAGTAATGGTTGAATTCCTGAAGTGGTGATAGGGAAAAAAATTTCTCTCTCTTACCAAATTGGGTATTTACTGCAATATTAAGCGATCATCTTACATAAGTAACCAATGCCCACTAAGGTCGGGTTTCGCGTTTGGGTTGTTCGCGGAGATGGGCATTAAAGTGTTGATCATATTGTGTGAATCTAATCAATTCAGAATAAATTCACGCTCACAAGCCACGATAGCTTTATTGACGCATTTTTTTTATTTGTCATTACTCGCAGCGACCTATAGAGATCATGGCGAGATGAAAGCTCTATTGCCGCGAGAATCAAATTACTTAACCTAAGTACTTTTCCAGGAACTACATCGTCTCCCTGTTCTCTCGGCAGGCCAAACATGCCCAGGCAGCTCAATGCACTCAACCTCGACGCCGGCCGCCGTTTATCACCCAGGTCGGCGACACCATACTCGCTAACTCAGCCGAGGGCGTGCAATTCTGAGTCCGCGGCTATCTCCGACGCGCCGAGCTCGCGTTGCGACTGGCTGGGATGACGCCCCATCAGGAAATCCCACATTAGCCCTTCCCTCAGCGACCAGAAAAAAACCGGACGCGGCCGCCAAAGCCGTCGTCGCCCACCAAAGCCGTCGTCGCCCACATCCGTGGTGAGTACGCGGTCGCTGTGTAGGGTGTGTGTAACCTCCTCCTGGTGGATGTCGGCTGTTGGGTTCCCCATCGTGGCCGGGGCGTGACTTTCCTCGCCGCGTACCAGTCGGAGCGGAGATCGACTGCGCCATAGAAATTCAGCCGGCGTTTCGGGCAGAAGAGGTCTCAGTGCGCGGCCGCGAGCGCTGCCATCAATGCGCCGGCACTGGCTCGCGTCACCGCGATGTTGGCGGTGTCAATCCCCTGAGATGCGGCATTCGCAATAATCCAATGCTTCAGCTGCGATAAGTCGCGGAGCGGTACCGCGCCGCTCGCCTGTGGTAGCAGAAAACAATGCGCGAAATGAGGATCCAGCCGCGGCACAGCATCTTCGCCGTTAATCGAGGCGGGGGGAGGATGTCGCGGTTCCCAGTTACAAGGCCGCCGTCGTGGAAAATTACGAGCGTCTTGTGAGATTTTGAAGCGTCCGTTGATGCCTTGAAACCGCAGAAAAGGTTGAGGTCCGTTGGTGGCGTGATCTGATACGCGTGCAACTCTCATTTGAAGCTGCCGCGAAAGGACGTGGATTTTGGAAGCTTGTGGCGTTCAATTGCTTGGGTGTTGTGGGAGCGGAGTTGGATGTGAGGGCAGATATAGAACCTGAATCCAGTGATCGCGTAGGCTTCCTGTAAATGGCGTCGGGAGAGATGGGTGATACCACAAGTGACCGTGAAATTCCAAAGGTGGGATGTGGTCGAGATGAGCATGCCACGGGATGGGATGCGATCGAGATGAGCTTGCGAAGGAATGAAGGAAAAGCGGATGAGGAATGCTCCCTGATATCCGGCCATTCCTGCTAGAACGGGCTCACGACTGATGATGTGCGCCTTCACGAGTGGGCCTTTTGGGGAGATGTCAGTTCAAGAACTCACGAGACGCAAGGAGGTTGTACAACAAAACTGCAGGTTCGGAGTGTGGTGATTGGCAGGTTAAGCTTCCAAAGGCCCGCTCCGGCGAGCGGTAGAGAAGTTGCTGGCGAGAATTGTAAATGGAGACCGCAGCAGGCACAGAGACCCATAGATGACCTATTTCAGCGTGTCTCCAGTCACTTCTACTGGGGCAGCAACATCTCCAGTCTATCTCATGCTCCGATGGTAAACTTGCCAGCCAGAGGTGTTTAGAGTTTGGTTGACTACTTCGTGGCGATGGGTGGTGGTAGAGACGAAAACAACTGGGCTGCCGGATGGACCGTCAGAAGAGAGCGGGGTCAGATTGGCGGGGGAGTTAGATTCAACCTCGCTACCTGCATTCCTGAAATACATCGGTCATATGACCTGTCAGCTGGGACCCTCTGCATTCCCAATGCTGGTGCTCTAATGTTCTTTACGGGTTTAGCCGTTAGAAGGACATACCGCTAGGCCGTAGCCACAATGAGCGGTATTCTCGAACGCACACTGTAGGAAAGAAGGGATCACCGCTAGAGACCAACGATGATTTAGCATCGAGTGTGTTTCGAAATTACGGAGTCACAGCTCAACAAGTCTTATAGGCAGGGGGTAAGTGAAATCTCTATCCTTGGTTTGCCTGCCAGTGGCCTGTTGCTCGACCTGAGAGTGTGGTGGAAGAACGGCCAACATCTGTACAAGAGCAGTTGGCAGATGGTGTAACCGTTTCGCCCGAACAGCCACATACCTCTCTGTTGCATCTTGGGATTCCTGCCCGCCGGTTTTATTCTCCAAGGTCTTGCAAGGCGAGGCTCATGATTGATCACGCCCCACGAGGCTGAAATTTTGCCGTGATCTGAGAAGCCGATAGCAACAAAGATAACCAACTATATCTTGCAACATACGGGTGCACATATACCGATGCCTGCATCGGCCAGAGTTTTAGACCCCTGCTGTACGATCAGTAAAAGAGCTCTCTCTCGAGCCGCTCCATTGCTTACTCTCTTCCTACATTCCGCCTTCACTTTCCTCCCTTCCCCGCACCGTAACTTCCTTCACAGTCTGTTCCTCCTTCCCGTCTAAAGAAATTTTAAATCCACGTCTCAATATCGTTTCCCTCCCGAGCCTCCTCGTCACGCTCCTGATTACTGCTTCCATCACCATCGCAAGCCCGATCGCCGGCGGCGGTATCTCCAACCCCAACGCCGATATCTTCGGGGCCCTAGATCCCAGTTACTACGAGGTCCTTCGGTTCCCGGAGGGCTTCGATATGACTGATCCTACCCTCAGCATCAACTACCTTCTTACTTCGAAGGACGCGGATTCCGACGCCGAGCTGCCGCAGCTTCCGGCCGAGCTTCCGATTGTCTCGGCCCCCACCCGTCTCACCGGCCAACCCTCCCAGAAACTCTTCTGTGAGACTTGCCAGCGCTCCTCGCCATTCCATGGGCTCGTCCTGGAGAACTCTAGGAAGCTCTTGAAAACTGGCGACAGCTGGTGCAGCTAGACCCGTGAGGGCAAGACTTGCGCCCAGATGGCCTCTCACGCCAATGCTGCCACGGATATCTGCGGTATGCAAGGTAGCTGTGTTCGTCGCGCTTGGGCTGGTTCTGCAAACCATTGGATCGGAACTCAGTGCCTCCATGGTGGTCTCCCGGCATGATGTAGAGTACAGGATGCGGTACGAACCCCGCTCCGCAACTCGCTAAATACAGTAGTTACACAGAATTGGGTGACTAATCCCCAACAGAACTTAATGCCTCCCACAATATGTATCTATGCATGTATGTATCAATATGCTGTTACTGTCTCGTCGCCCCGCTTCGACTGGCCACCGCCGCCCCCTCCCCCCCACATCTATCTACTCTACACATGTAGATATGTATGTAGTGCAACAGGGTTCCCCGCAATTCGGAATTCGGCAGAAAAGTAGGGCGTCGGACACTTAAATAGATAGACGAGGTAGCGCCTTGGCATTTCTTGGCATTTCTTGGCAAAGTCGCAATTTCGAAAATTGGTGACTAAGCTCGAGTGATCCCCTTGATTCATCTACAACTTTCTCAAAGCTCCCACAATTCTTTGAGCTGCAACGGTACACGTCCTTCCGATCATCATAAACAGTTCCTCCGGCGTCTTTGGTGTGTTTGTCGTGTTACTCCAGAATCGGTGTGATTGCCGTATAGCTGATACCGTGCTAGCTCATTTCAATCCATACCACGACCAACAAAGCGTCCACCGGCCCCACAGCAGGCTGGAAGGAATTCAGTAAAGGCTAAGAAATTGAAGCGGACTTTGGAGGAGAGTAATGAAGCGGGGAGATACCTGATAGTGCATCTTCCGACGGCGCACTATCCACTAGCATAGCAAGAGAGGATCTTCTAGCGATTCGGAGGAGATTGAGATGAGCGAGCCTGAGGGTGACTTTGTGGGCCAGCCTAGAGGTGGCTGGAGAGCGGCAGAGAGACAGCTACCAGCTATCACAAGAATTCAGTCGGCAGCTCGAAACATTCTCGCTATCATGCTAAGAAGAAGATGGCTCAGCAGCAACAGGAACGCCAGAACTTCAGTCAACATTTGAAGACGATACGACGGTTTGCCGACCGCAGTAAGAGATGGCTGATGGCATATATAAATTGGTTGTCAAAGGACCAGAGGGAGTTTGCGGAAAAGCAGTACAAGTCACACAGGAGGGAATACCGGCAGATTTTTGTGTACGTGGATGAGTTGGATCATAGCTGTCACTCGGACTTCCTAATATAGTATAATGTGTGACAAGACTGCTCGTGTTCGGGCCGCTGCCTGACAAAAGTTGACCTTTTCAAAGTCTAATAGCGCCACCACAACCAGCCCAAATCGAAATTGGAGAATGCTGAGATGTTCTAAACATGTTACTCTATGCCGCGGTGTTCTCAAAATAAATTCTTTTCTATGTTGGGTGATGGAGTAATGGTTGGCGATGGGGGTTGTTTTCAAGCTCCACACTTGTCACGCGACCTCGTCTAAATGTCCGACTCTCACAACAACGTCACTTGAGCCTCTTTCGTCCTCCCGTTTCGCACACGTGTCGAAGTCGAAGAGAACGTTACGCAAACACCTTCCAAAATGCGAATCGCCGCCGCGGCCTCGAGCATCATAAAAAATTCCGTACCGGTTCGCTTCCTGACGTGGAACCTCCGCTACGACGCCATCCCGGACTCGATCCCGCTCTCGACGACTCTCGATTCCCTGCCGACAACGATCCCCGCAGACGACGAAGTGCAGTTCTACCAGCCGCCCCACGAGCAACCCTGGTCAACGCGTCGCGTATCCGTCGCCCGCGACATCCTGTTCGGCGCGCCCGCTATCATCTGTGTCCAGGAGGCGCTATCACGGCAGGTTCAGGATCTCGCCACCCTCTTGGGAGACGAGTACAGCTGGGTTGGGGTTGGTAGGGAGGATGGCAAGATCTCTGGCGAGTTTGAGGCCGTGTTCTTTCAAGTCGGCGTGGTGGAGATTATTGAGTGGGACACGGTATGGTTTGCACACCCGTCATGAAGAGTACTGGAGAAGGCTGATGGTAACGCAAGATATGGCTCTCCGAGACACCGTTCACGCCGAGCAAGTTCCCCGGCGCCGGTAGCACGCGAACCGCTACGTTCGCGCTGATGAGGCTGAAGGACGGCGGGCAGATGTTTACTGTCGTGTGCACTCATTGGGACGAGCAATCGGATCCGCAACGACAGCTTTCCGCATCGCTACTCCTACGGCGGAGCGCTTCGGTTCGCAAGCACGGGCCCGTGTTTATCCTCGGCGACTTCAATTCGCCGTCCAGCGGCGCCGACAGCAGCGGATACAAGATCATGACCGGACAGCTTCCACCCGTTGCCCTCCCGTCGTCGTTCATGGATCGGTTCCCCGTCGGCGACGAAGACGCCGGGTTCGTGTTCACGGATGTGGCGCAAGCAACGCCGCCGTTGGGACGTAGTGGACACCATGCTACCTTCACCGACTTCGCTGTGCAGGAAGATATGGATCTCAAACGGATCGACTTCGTCATGGCCGCGGGGAATAGCTGGAAGGCCTTGAGGTATCGAGTCGGAGAGAATTGGCGCGACAATTCAGCGCTAGCGAGTGATCATCGGCCCGTTTGGGTGGATGTTAAGATTGGCAGTGCGTAGTGAGAACTCTCACGACGATTCGCGGCGCGGCGCGGTTGCGGTAGACTAGGTACATACATTGTGTGAGCTTCGCAGTGTGGGCAATCTTACTACCTATTTTGTATCGAACGCTCTCGCCTCCCGCAGGCACGCGCTATGGAATACAAAGTGGCTTCGTTCTTGAGATGGGGCAGCCATGTAGCGTGACCACGAAGCCCGAAATTCGGCACATCACCCTCAGTTATCTTCACGCTTGGCCCGAGCTACGTACCACCAAAACTATCAGATAGCTGTGGCTGCACACCGTTGAGCCTGCGCTGGCGAGTCGCCTTTGTAGTGTGTGGCTACGTGGGCACAACTTTGTCGGCGCGGTTGATGTTCTCCTGTACCTATTTGAAGGTGTTCGGACCATGCTTTCAACCCGCAAGTCCTGATGATCGAGTCTTTCAATTCGTCTGAGTACCCATGGCCATCCCGCCCAGGAGTGTCGGAGTTTCCGCCGCTTCCGTCATCCCTCCGTCACCTCTTCGCCATCTCTCCGCCATCCAGTCTCACCTGGCTTAAGCAGATTTCGCCAGTAAGTCCTTCCCCGCAGCCCATACAGAGCACCGGCCCGCAAGACTATAGACACTATTGTCCGCCGCCCGCCGCTCGGTGCTGCCATCGCTGCAAGCCATCATGGGGATCGAAACTTGTAGTCTCAAAGTATGCACTCTCTTGTTAGTCGCCCTCGCCCTCGCCCTAGTTGGTGCCCGTCGCCGCGGAGCGTTATGAGTATCGTGACTGCTCTCACACCTGGCCACGATGCCGGGCCGTCACCAAACAACAACGATAGAAGCTACAGTGGTCACAGCCAAAGGAACACAACCAAACCTCTCTTCTCCTACATCATCTTTCCGTCCACACTTACCCCCATCCACACTTACCCTCATCCTTCTCACGACACAACACCAACAACTACCAAGATGCAGACAAACCGCCCCAGACTCAGTGCCTCATTCTACGCCTCTTGCTTCGGCATTCACGTCTACCTTCTTCTCCTAGTTGCCCTCCTGGACATACTCTACCGCCAGTCCGCTGAGCTCGACTGCGCTGCCCTCGACTGCCAGAAGGAAATCGTCGGACAAGCCACCCTTTATGGTTGCAAGGGTGGCATCGCCGCCAAGGACTTGGATGCGATCAACATATTTCTTTTAATCAGCTATATCGTTGGCTTGATTACTCTCGTCTACTCCGAGTGGATGTTTTACTGGGGCTCCGTCCGCGCTCAGGAAAGGGGTGTCCACCGTGCCGCCAGGCGCGTGGATATCACCGACCTCGATCTCGAGATGGACTACGCCGGTGATATGCCAAGTGCAAGCTGTGCGACGTTGGCAGAAATGCCGATCGCATGAGCGCAAGAACGCCGAGTAACTTGTGGTCGCTGTGGTTTTCCAAACGTATGTTTGCCAGATCGTTTCCGCTGCCCACAGGTGCTGACGACACAGAACAGGGCCATCCGAAACCCGGTCAATCCATCTTCTACTGCCACTTTCCCCATAGCTCCCAAAAAATGGATGGTTGATCTAAACATCGAGTCTTTCGAACGTGAAATCACCGAACTCGTGTTCCTCTGCACATCTAATCTTTCGGCCGGACGCCCTGCCCGTCTCTTCCATTACGTTGTGGTTTTAACTCTACCAGAAAACCGCCTCGGCCAAGTATTATCGTAGCAGTGGCCAGCCGTCTTTCTACATCGTCGTCCGAATTATTTGGAGCCACCCGGTATCGCTGTCTGGGAGTCCGCTTCTCCAGAACGCGCGAGGACGATACCACGGGGAGGGCCCTCACATGTTCCATTCAACACTCCCATCGCCGTGGCTTATACATTCTATTATCACCCGTGCGTAATTAGCACAAGATTAACCCAGCCTACCTAATACGTTAGAGCAATGCTCGTCGGTAATAGTTTACTCGGTATCATGTCTGTACGGAGTACGTAGTCAAGAGAGACAATAGTCATTATATAAGGATGAACTCGTGATGAGCCGGTAGGAGAGGGTAACCCCGGAGAGTGAGAGACGCGCAGGTTAATGTGAGAAGCCTGAGCCCAGATATGCTTTGTGGGTATCATGGTGGGGGATTCTCTTCAGATTGAATTTCGAGATTTTATATGCATGTACATCGGCTGCTTCTGCAACAGATTTCTGTCCGTCTGCTAACCAAACTCAGCTTCTCTTTTATTATGTACTTTATGTAGTATTAGTATTCGGGAGTGGAGTTGCAGCTACATCACTGGCAACTACAAAGTATGACACGTCGGTCGAAGGCCTATCGTCAGAATGATAATCAAACCGGCACAGTGGGCTCTTACATATGACTACGTCACCCTCACAGGGACTTTCCGTTGCCAATTAGATAATTATCTGTTTTGCGCGACATCCATAATTCCTTCGCTAGGTAACGTACTGTAGGGGTTACCCGGCTACTACCCATTAGTCGGACACTATTAGAAATGAGAAAAAACGACGATACTCAACAACCATAGATCGGAGAGACACAAAATTTTGCAGACCGCATGTTTG
>Ga0307508_10003870_pt1 | contig 14896 bp, 10 predicted proteins | sample 9_EM_MG_FD_203089 | JGI IMG/M metagenome (GOLD analysis project Ga0307508, IMG submission 203089) | Populus trichocarpa ectomycorrhiza microbial communities from riparian zone in the Pacific Northwest, United States - 9_EM | ecosystem: Host-associated > Plants > Roots > Unclassified | place... | reverse complement strand
TCGTTTACAGCTCGTCCCCCCCCCCCCCCCCCCCCGAGGACGTTACGGACCATTACGCCCCTCGCCCTTTCTCTCCTTCTCCTTCTCCTTCTCCTTCTCCCTTCACCTTCGTCTTCTTCCTCCTTCCATTCTTCTCATCCTCCTCCCCCTTCCCCTCCTCCTTCCCCTCCTCCTTTCCGCATCATCACCAGCTCCATCCAGCTTCCATCAAATTCGCTCAATTCACGCAACCACTCTACTCTGCATCGTCTCCGTTCCTCGCTGGTAAGCTCACTCCCTTCATCATCATCATCTCCACCACTGCCATCGCCATCTCCACCTCCGGCAGGGGCAGCAAGACGCTGCACTCGTCCGCACACCCTCCCCTCGCAGAAAAAATCACCGGAAGCCACTATCCACAACCCCTCTTTTTCACGCATACGCACCGCACTCCACTATACGGACGGACAGCTAACACACCTCCAAGTAGAGCAGACCGCCGGCAGATAGCATCCCTCCCTGTCCCTCTATCCCAGGTTGTGCTCCTCGCGTTGGCACAACTTTTCCTTGTTTTGGTGAGCGTTCCTGTGCGGATTCTTGCTGCCCCTCAAAAGGCCCCTCGCTTCCTCCCTCCCCTCCCCCTCTTCCTCTCTCTGGCTCCGCCGATTCCTGAGCTTTATCACCCGCCTTTCTGCTCCTGCCTCCGCTCCTCCGTTGTTCCCTCGCTATCACCCCGCTCCATCCAGCCACCATTTCTCTCATCCGTGACGACCCCCGAGTTGGTTTTCCTTCTCGATTCCTAACCTTTGTATCGCGGTACCTGCTAGAATCACACTCTATGACATCGATCAAAGATCTTGCCCTCGGTACAGAAGCCCCAATGGGAGGACTCGATATCCCAGGAACCGGCCGGAAGCACGCCAAGTCTCACTCGTCGTTTGTGAGTGGTCCCGTCATCGTCCCTCGTGTGTTCCGCTTGGATGTCGTGCCTGGTGGTGGCCGAGTGGGGCGTCTTGGCGATGATGACATGGGCTGACAGCGGCACCAGGCCTTTGACAACACTTCCACCGCCGTAGCCGCCAGCCAGATGCGCAATGCCTTGAACAGGCTCGCCGACACCGTCGAGGACCCGGCGGACAAGAAGGTACGGACCTGCCGAGGGCGTCTCAGGGTGTGCGGGGTCAAGGGGGGGACCGATGCTGACGCGTTTGAACAGAAGTTCGAGACCGAAATGGACAACTTCTTCGCCCTGTTCCGGCGATACCTCCAGGACAAGGCGAAGGGCACCTCCCTGTGAGTAGCTGCGTTCCGTGAGTTTGGCCGCAAGCGTATCTATGCTGACCGTGCATCTCCGCCTAGTGATTGGGACCGTATCCAGCCGCCCCAGCCGTCGCAGGTCGTCGCCTACGAGTCCCTTCCCAAGCGAGAGAACACCGAGCTGCTGTCGAAGCTTGCGGTTCTCAAACTCAACGGAGGTCTCGGTACTTCGATGGGTTGCGTCGGCCCCAAGTCGGTGATCGAGGTCCGCGAGGGCATGTCGTTCCTGGACTTGTCGGTGCGCCAGATTGAGTATCTGAACCGCATCTACGGCGTCAACGTGCCGTTCATCCTGATGAACTCGTTCAACACCAACGATGACACGCAGAACATCATTAAGAAGTACGAGGGCCACAACGTCGACATTATCACCTTCAACCAATCGCGCTACCCGCGTGTTGCGAAAGACTCGCTGCTGCCCGTCCCCAGAGATAGCAACTCCCCCATCGGCGACTGGTACCCGCCTGGCCACGGCGACGTGTTCGAGTCCCTCGAGAACTCGGGCATCTTGGACGAGCTGCTCGGCCGGGGCATCGAGTACCTGTTCCTGTCCAACGTCGACAACCTGGGCGCCGTCGTCGACCTGTGCATCCTGGAGCACATGGTCGAGACCAAGGCCGAGTACATCATGGAGCTGACAGACAAGACCAAGGCCGACGTCAAGGGTGGCACCATCATCGACTACGAGGGCACCGTGCGGCTGCTCGAGATCGCACAGGTGCCCAAGGAGCACGTCCAGGACTTCAAGTCGATCAAGAAGTTCCGCTACTTCAACACCAACAACATCTGGCTCAACCTGCCCGCCATCAAGCGGGTCGTCGAGAACCAGGAGCTCGAGCTCGAGATCATCCCCAACTTCAAGTCGATTCCCGCCGACAAGTCGGGCGAGTCTGACTTGTCAGTCATCCAGCTCGAGACCGCCGTCGGTGCTGCCATCCGTCACTTTAAGAACGCGCATGGTGTCAACGTTCCGCGCCGCCGCTTCCTGCCGGTCAAGACCTGCTCGGACCTGATGCTCGTCAAGTCGGATCTGTACTCGATGAAGCACGGCCAGCTGATGATCGATGCTGGCCGCTTCGGCCCGGCGCCGCTGATCAAGCTCGGATCACACTTTAAGAAGGTGTCGGACTTCCAGAAACGCGTGTCGAGCATCCCCCGCATAATCGAGCTCGACCACCTGACGGTGACTGGCGCCGTCAACATTGGCCGCGGCGTCACCCTCAAGGGCACCGTCATCATCGTCGCCAACGAGGGCAGCACCATTGACATTCCGCCGGGATCCATCCTCGAGAACGTGGTGGTCCAGGGATCGCTCAGGTGCGTCGCCCTTTCTTCTTCCGATCGAGTAGCCGCTAACCCGAGTACAGATTGCTGGAGCACTAGGCCGTCTATTTTCCGCTCCGCACCACGCGACGGATCACTGTTCTTCTCTTCGCCTTCTATACATATTTTTTCTGCTAGTAAATCCGAGGGAAGGATGTTATGTCTGAGCACGCGGGTGGTATTGGGGGCGGGGTGATGTGATGATGGACAGTTGGCTTGTGGATTAGGGTTTCTTTCTTTTTCTGGCTCTTTTCTCCATTTTTTTTTCCCATGCACCGGGACGTCGACTTTGCTACTACCCCTTCCTTTCTTAGTTCCGTTTCTGTTTTCTATATCACCCTAGACAGGCGGAAGTGTGTTTTTACATATTGCGAATGGAACCATCTACGTGTGCCGCGAGCTCATGAATGCTTCTTGCGGTGAAGAGTGATGCCACTGTCAATGCGGGGCCGCGAGTGAGCTGATGACAATCGTCGCGTCATGCCTGTGTGTACTATCTACACACGCGCCGGACAAGGTTTCGCGTGAGACGAGACGTGATTCTCGTTGGAGTACATACGGAGACAGAAATCCGTGCTGCCGTGGGAATTGCGCTTCGCCGGCCATCAGCGAAGGCATGCGCGGGATACTCCGTGAAACCAGGCCAGTCGTGTGAGTCTTGACCATCGCGCAGACAGCAACCCCAATTGGCTCTGGCCTGCAGTTTTACTTCGTAGACCCAGCGTTTCTACTGGCTGCAGATGGTGTGAGACCTGGCGACGTCCAAGCGGCATGCACAGGCAGCTGGTGACGAAGGACGAGCCAACCGTGAAGAAGCCGGACATGCACGAACTGCGTATCTACATATGTCGTAGTACACGGTAGTGGTGGCAACGACCGGGATGCCATTCGGCCGCGTCTCGACTCCAATTGGGTGCAACCACCTCCAGTCGAGGCCTGCACGACGCCCACGCCGACGTGCATGTCTCCGTGCATGCAATGAGGGGAATACGAGACGTCTCTGGCTTGTGACTCACGGGGCGGTGGGGTGCCGTATCTCTCGGCGTTGCGTAGAGTACATAACCCGCCTCCACCCCGCCTTGCCTCCTCCCGCACTCCACAACGCACTCCGCCCGCGACGATGCCGATCAACCACATATCACTCAACGCGACCTCGCTGCCGACGCTGTCGGCCTTCTACGCGGCGGCGCTGCGGCCGCTCGGATACGCGCACACTTTGACGCTGGCGGACGGGCAAGTGCACGCATTCAGCGACTCCGCGTGCGGCGGCGGCAACGCCGACTTCTGGCTCGCGGGGCCGCTCGCGCCGAGCGCCGACGGCAGCGACGTACGGCACGGCGGGCAGCCCGACGAAAAGCAGCCGCCGCCGCCCGACCGCGCGCCGACGGGGCCCTTGCACATCGCGTTCTCCGCGCGCTCGCGGCGCGCCGTGCGCGAGTTCTACCACGCGGCCATGTACCGTCCCCCACCCACCCCCTTCGGAGACAGTGCTGATGGAAGAACAGAGCCGCCGGCGGCAAATGCAACGGCCCGCCCGGCCTCAGACCCCACTACTTCAGATACTACTACGGCGCCTTCGTCCTCGATCCCGACGGCCGCAACGTCGAGGCCGTCTGCTTCGCGCCCGGCGTCTGGGCCGAAGACTGGGGCGTGCTCGGCTGGAGCGTCGTCGTCGCGCTCGCCGGTGCTGGCGCTGCCGGACTCGCGCGGTGGTGCGGGGTTGTCTAGCATGATTTGGGGGGGAGGGGTGGGGGGGATCTCTACTTTTTTTTTTTTTTTTTGTCAGTAGCTGGCGACGGAATCGGTACGGTGGCGGTTTGCAGCAGGGCAGAATTCGGATTTATAATGCAGTGAATGCGGTGTAAGGATGTTCGAGCTCATCATCCGTCGTCGTGATTAGTCGTTCAGTGTGCTCCGGTCTCGCTGAATGGCAGGCTCAGCGTTGCAGCGAGGTGCATGCGGTTATTGTTGTGTTCTGTAGCTGTAGCATTTATCGACGAAGGAGAGATGAATCTAGGACTGTGGGACGGTCCTAACCCAGTGAGCACGTGAACGCTTTCTAATGTCAGGTCCCAAGTCAGATGTATCTATATGGAAGTTATAAAAAAACAGATGCTGTTGGTAGAGCAAGTCATCGGCAAACGATATCACCCCAAATGCTAGCAACCAGGTGCCGGTTCTGTTGTGTGATTTGTGGCCGTTGCGGTTGCGCCATCTCAACATCACTGGAGTGCCCCGGGAAGGTGGTAGGAGCGAGATTTTTACCTTCCCAAACAAACGCAAGAACATCATCTGATACTTCACCCCACAGGCGGCAGGCTCGCCGTTAAACAACCTTCAAGCGCGCCGGACGACCGGTTAGGCGCAGGGATGAGGATGGCGGAGGACAGGTCGTACTGGCCGGGCCGGAAGTGCCCGAAATTTGCACAACTGCCATGATCTGGATAGTTTGAACGTATGCAACCCGTGTCTGAATGCGCCGATGATGGCTGCCACACCGCCCTCCGCGGGCAGGCTGAGGGGCGCGCGTGGAACTGGACGGGCGGCTATAGCACTGGCAATGCCGAAAATTCTAGGGTGCTACCGCAAGCGCCGGTCAGTCCGTTGGAATCTGCGCGGGGGCGGGGTTGAGTAAAGTGTACACCAGCAGCATCAGGTGTCACTCCCATGCCGCCCGCAGATCGGTGCTTGTGCTAGTGCCCGCGCCTGGATGTGCAGTTTTAGCTGATAACCGTAGCCTATGTGGGCTACATCTGTCAGTAGCTAGCGGTGGGGGGGGGAGGACATCAATTTTATTTCGCGTCTATGAGCCTTTGCAGACTACGGCGAACGCCGACAACACCAACCCATATCCGTCCGCGAGTCTAGCTGTGCGGCTCTCCCTATGGCCCTGCTGGCGCAGCTAGCGGTGGTGCTGGCTGCAGAAGCAGCGGCTCGCGCGGCCCGGAAGCGACAGACGCGGAAAGCGCCGTGGCGCTGGCGGTTAATGCTCGGCCGCGGACCCCAGGAACACAGAACCGGAGTAGCACAGGTACAAGAGAACAACGAAACTCAATTCATATCCAAATCGAAAGCCAAAGCCAAGGTCAACACGCACAGCCTGCAGGTGAAATCGCCCAAAATAAAGCAACCGCGATCGGGGAAGAAAAAAAGGAAACAAACGGAGAAAGAAAGCATGAAAATCAAGAAACTTCAAAAGCAAACCGCCAAATCCTCAAACAGCCTAGCCCCAGCGCGCGCGCATCTCGGCCTCGTTGGCAGCCGCCATGTGCGCCGCGAAGTCACGGTCGCTGCAGCGCCTCTTGCAGCTGGAGCGCTCGCAGGTCTGCGTCCTCATCGCGTTCTCATTTCCGCAGTACTTGCACTTCCATTTGTAGGCCGCCGGCTTGGAGGAACCGAAACCCATTTCGACTGTGGTTCTTGGAATAAGGGTCTTGGACGATTTGTTTGGTGGTTGGTTGGTTGGTTCGTGTGTTCGGTGTGTGGTTGGTTTGCGCGAAGAGTGTTCTGTTCGAAGGCTGGATCTGTTGGTTCGGGCTGGAGACTTTTGTGCAGTATTGTGGTGTCTTCGAGCTGTGTTGAGATCGGTGAGGAATGGTGGGAAAGAATGACGGAGACAGCTTCTCGTCGGGCTTATAATCGTCGTCCACAGGGACGGCCATTGAACGAATTTTGAGCGCTACGGCCGTACAAGGGGGGCCGTGCGGGTGGTGATTGAATGCTGAGTGCTCCGCGGCGGAGGAGCGGGTGTGGTTTCTGACTTTATCCTTACAATTTTGGACCCAGCTTCGAGTGATATTCCGTGTTGACACCGGCGATGGTGATCACCTACACCACCACAGGGTTTGGAGCTGGAACCAGTTCCCTGCCAAAGATGGACGGAGTGATCGGGTGCTGACACTTCCTGACAGGTAAGGTGTCATCACGAGCAGTCGGCCGACCGGTGTGGTCCGCGGCCGGCGGGCAAGCTTGGTGTAGGGTAAGACACCAAAGTACTCCCGGATTGACGGCAGACCACATCGAGACGGCCGGTACAAGCGATTTGTCTGTGCCAGCGGTTTCCATTTCACGACGCTGACGACACCATGTGACAGGTAAGCTCCCAGAGCACCGCTGAGCCACCAGGTAGACATCACCGTTCCACAACGGGGGGGAAGGCTAATGGCCGCCTTCCACCGCTAGCACACCAGCTGAAAAAATGCCTGGCAATACCAGCAGCTCGCTGGGCACATCAACGTTCCTCACGCCGGAGCAGCCGGCGAATTCAGAGCATCACACCTGCGTACCCAGTCACCTAGTATTTTCAGCGGTGGCGGAACTGATTCTTCTAGAACAATGTGGCAGACTTGACCTTGGGCGCAGAATGTGTCGCGTATTGGACCTTCTCCGCTGACAGCAGTCTGACGCAGCGCACGCTCTCCACCTCGTCCGCGGCCTGTCGTGCTAGCTGCTCTCGATGGCAGCCGCGCTTCCGACAACCTGCACTCCTCCGCAGCTCTAAGGACTCATCGTCGGCGCCCTGAACTTGCCACTTGTACTGCGTCCTGCGCCCCAAGAGTCCCACGTAGTCGACACGACCGGGCGTCGCGGAAAAGTTATGGTCGGTTACTGCGTTCGAGATGGTCGCTGGATGGGGTTTCGGTCGGCTTCTTCGAGGGTGCTTGTCCTTGGGGCCTGCATACAGCTTTGAAGCTATCCACAGTGCGGACGGGGAGGCTCGGTAGAGTTACGTCTGTCGTGGCCCCAGAATCTCACACGATGCACGCCATCACTGATGGCAGAAATTTCGAATGGGCGACCGAGTAGTGTGGAATGGTCCGATAGGCTGCGTATCATTAGGTGTGCGGGGGGATGTGTGTGGGGACTACTAGAGTAAGTGAGAGAACTGACAAAGGAATGCCTTCCTTTGTGAGCACGCCAACCCAGGCAAAGATCACAGCACGACGGTAGTGCCCCTCCCACTGAGAGGCTTGTGTGTGTGTGGTGGCAGCGGGTGGTGGTCAGGCTTTATGCAATGCTGACAGGACGCCTACATCTGTGGTCGCCTCGTACGCCAGGGGCCCAATAAATACTCCCCATTTATGACAAATCCATTGGGGCCACCCATCCGCTCAGGCAACCGCCGATCTGGCGAGATTACATCGTATGAATGAGGACAACATAAACGATCAGTCAACACCGCCCCCTTGGTGTGTGTGATTCACGGATTTACAGGAGCGGAAGGAAAAGACGATGCCGTGGGCGCGACTTCATCGTGGCGTAAGAAGGCTCGGACAAAATATTACAGCGAGGAAAGGAACGAAAAAATGGAGAGGAAAGTAAAGACCCAACCAACGCCCATCCAACCGCGCTAGTCGCCCATCCACTCGAACGAGCGGCTCACCCCATCCGGATGATGCCTATCACACAAAGTTAGTGGCAAGGTCATCAGGATGTGGAGCTGTGGAACGGGGCTCACCAGCAGCCATGAGCTTCCGGATCTTGGTGCCTATCATGGGGTTCTTCATATGTTCGTTCAGTGCCTGCGGGTTCTGCTTTGCTTGCTGGAGGATGCTCTGCATGATGGGATCCGAGATGATGGAGACGAGTTCCGGGTCGCGCTGGATGCGCGCCATGGTCTCCTCTTCGGTCTCGCCTTCGCGCGCAGAGTACATGGCGTACATACACTTCTTGCTGGCCTCCTCGATCTCCCGGGTGTGCTTCTTCTCCGTGTCGGCAGCGGTAGCCTCGTCGCAGGCGTCGAGACATTTGGAGTAGTCCTTCATCGCGAGGAAGAGCTGGGCCTTGCGGACGTACGCGCGCATGAACGTGGGGTCTTTCTTGATCGCCAGGTCGCAGTCCTTCACCGCCTCCGGCAGGGAGATGAGCTTCTGCAACGCAGCCGCACGGTTGGAGTAGCCACGGGGATCTTCGGGTGCACGCTTGATCATCTCGGTGTACGCCTTGACGGCACCGGCAAAGTCAGCCGATTTGAACAGACGGTTACCCTTCTCGCGTGCCTCATCAGCCTTCTCCGGGTCGATGTATGAGAGGCGCTCGGTTTCGATTTGCTGCTTCTCCGCAGCACGCAGCTTGGCAAGAACCTCGGGTGTACGGTGTTCGGTGAGCGAGTGTTGGTAGTATTCGATGGCCTTGGGCAGGTCGCCCATCTTCTGATATGCGGTTCCGATACGACCGAACGCCCTTGTTGTCCGTTAGTACCAGTCACAGCTGCGGCAGTAATTTTCAGGGGGGGGAAGGGGCGGGTCATACTTGGCAACGAGCTTGAAGTCAGCACGCATCTCACGTCCCTCTTCGATCGCCTTCTGGCACTCCTGGATGCATCCCTCTAGGTCACCGGCCTCGTATTTTGCCGCGGCGATGTTGTTCAAGTACGTGATGTCCTTGCACAACTCCCACGCCTTGGTGTAGTGCTCAATAGCGGCGTCGAACTGCCGCTTCTTGTAGTTCTCGGTGCCGAGCGCCTTCTCCCGATCCGCCTGTTCCTTCGCCTCCTTCTTGGCCTTCGCCTCCTCTTCCTCCTCGTGAGCCTGGGTGGGCGGTGCGTCCTCCATGGGTACATCCTCTCCCTCTTCCACTTCCTTCTTGTTGCCCCCCGCGATATCTGCTGCCGCCTGCGCAGCGTTCTCGGGTGTCTCCATATGTATTCCGAGTAAGACGGCAATGACCTGCATCATTCGGGGGTCCCGCAGCTCTTCCTGGATGGTGCTGGGGTCCTGCCGGACACGGTTCAGCTTGGCCATGAAGCTCGGATCACCAAGCAACGCAGAGGTCCTGGGGTTCGCAGCGAGCTTCGTCAGGAAATTCGGATTGGAGAACATCTGGCCAAGGCCAAGATCGGGGGGCGACACGCCGTCTTCCTCGGCTTCCCGACGGATCGCCTCGTTCACGGCAGCAAGACCAGACTTCGCCTGCGCATTCGAGGGCTCGACTTCCAGGGCTTGCTCGTAGGCATCGCGAGCTTCGACTAGAAAAGGTCAGTCACGTAATGACTTAGCCGAGCGCAAGCCGAACATACCCAGATCTCCCTTTCCGTGCAGTGCAGCACCCTTCCTCGAGTAGCCCTTTCCCCAGTCCGGCTTCAACTCTGCAAGTCGTCAGCACCTCACCGCAAACACACCGAGAGTATCCGCAGCTGGTACCAGTAGTCTTGACGGCATCATTCAGTGCACCGTCGAAGTCGCGGATCGATGCGTAGCAGGCGGAACGGTTTGAGTAGAGGACGTGGTTGTTCGGGTCAATCTCGATCGCCTGGGTAAAAAACGAGCTGCGAAACAGTCAGCAAGGCGCGGACGACGAGCGTCTAGGCGAGCCGAACGCACATAGCCTTATCGAAATCCTTGGCAGCGAAGGCTGCGTTTCCCTCGGCTTTCAGCTGGCACACGGGTAAGCGGAGCGTCAATTATCGAACCCCGACGGAGATGTAGAAAAGAGGGTTGCAGAAAAAATACCTTGTCAGCCATGGTGGTGGCGGAATATCAGAGGGGTATGATATAGGACGAGGTAATGGAAGGGGTGGATAGTAGGGGGTGTATAGCCAGAGTTGTTTGGGGAGCTCTGTTGGGTTGGTTGAGCGGTGTTGGGTGGGAGGGTGGGAGGGCGAGAGGAGAAGAGGGAGAATTAACGGGTGGTGCTGGGCGCGGGGTTGCAGCGAAGAACATGGGCGAAGGAAACGGAATCTTCGAGAATGCGATTGTGTTTCCACGCACATTCTCCCACATGGAATGCGTGGAGTGCACCAGCCGTGACCCCGGAAAAGGAACGTCGTGGCCGCGACCATCCGAGACAGGAATACCTGGAGCTGAATTTCCCTCATCTCTCTCTCTTTCTCTCGTCATGATACCTTTCTCCCGTTGTCATCGAACGACGCGGGGCAGGCGGCTCTGCTGCATGTGATCGATCGGCTTGCATACAGGACATTTGTCGTATCGCACGGTGTGGCGTTGTGGCGTTGTGGCAGTGCTGGGGTGCTGACTGAGGCTATTTGGACAACGAGCCCCGTTTGTGGCGCTTCCACCCGCGCACAGGGAACTCCTTGCTGCGAGCGGCAGCTCGAACCCCTCACCCTAGCAATCGTGAATCTGTGAACGTGGCTAACATGCATAGCAGATGGAAAAAAAAAAAGTGACAGCAGCTGCAGCGCCGCACTATCTAGAAAGTTTGTTGAAGTTCACTAATGCTATCACAATTCTTTTGAGGAAGAATTGCTAATGGTTATTTTTTTGTTTAATCCTTACTCGCATGCGACCTATCTAGATCATGGCGAGATTTATTGCGATGGTGAACACAACTGCGGATTCCGCGAAGTAGGCATCATCATTGGTCCCATATCCACCACCATTCATCACTCTCGCCCTCCGGCTCCTGACCTTGTCCGCTGTTCCTGTGGCTCTGCGGAACCGACACCGCACTGCGACCTCGTGCTTCCTGCGCCTTGCTTGCTGCCAGCCATCCCGTCGTCCAGCCTCCCTCCCTCGCCTTCCTCCTCCTCTTTCCCGCTTACTTCGTCTCCCCGCGCCTATATACATATCGACGACGGAACTCGCCAACTCGCCAACTCGCCAACTCGCCCTACATCTCCAGCGGAAACTCGCTTTCCTCTCGGCAGCGGCCGCCTCTGCTTGCCGAATTCACGTCTTATTTAGCGACCCGCTTCCCCAACCCTCCGCCTGTTTCGTCACACGCCAAGCCCTGTCGGACAGCGTCAGTGGTTGGGTCCGCCCCCCAACTAACTACTCGCAAAGCCACCACCACCAACCTTTATCATCACTCCAGCCTGGTCCCTCTCTCGGCCGCCGAAACGGAGACAGAGAATCTGTAAGAGACACCCCTATCCATCGGTCCCTTGATCCCTGATTCTCAACGCTCGCAAGAAGACGCTCGGTGCTGACGTGGGTTTTGGACAGACACGAACAGGAGACCTGCCTCCCTGCTCCTGCGTCGTGCTCGTTCGTCCGTCGGACCGTTCGTGCGCCTCCCTTCCTCACCGATCCACTTCTCCTCCCTGAGAGCCCGACACGATGTTCAGCGGCCTTGTTGGAGGATATCGCGAACCCGCACAGTCTATGAACGCACGCCGGAGGTCTTCCGTAAATAGTGCGTGATCCGATTCATAGATCCACACACCGCTCTGAGAACTGACTGGCTTGCGTGCGAACAGGCACCAAGTCGGGAGCCGACGCTGGCGAGTCGGAGGAAGAAATGATCGTCGACGACGGCGAGAAGAGCAGTTAGTAGCCTACAATCCGGAGATGCGCGACGGACGGTTTTGCTTACCCACGGGATGGTTGCGGACAGTGTTGATGTCAATCATCTCGCAGCTACGGCCGGGGGCGGATCTCAGTAGGATCACCCTGCCGACTTTTATCCTGGAGCCGAAGAGCATGCTGGAGCGGATTACGAAGTATGTGGTGACGCTTTTCGGGCGATCGGTGGTCCGTGTCCCATGTCCCGAGAAGCGATGCTGACGATGTGCTGTGTCCCTCAGCTTCATGCAGCATCCGGAGACCCTGCTCCCGATGGCGACCATCGATGATCCCGAGCAGCGCTTCATTTCCGTCGTTAAGTTCTACCTGAGTGGATGGCATATCAAACCTGCGTACGTGCGTTCCATCAATGTTCCACGTGCCGAGCGCTGACATCTCGGCAGTGGCGTCAAGAAGCCCCTGAATCCAATTCTCGGTGAGCGGTTCACTTGCTACTGGGACTTCGAGGCCTTTCCGGGAACCCAGGCCTTCTACATTGCGGAGCAGACGTCGCACCACCCGCCGAAATCGTCGTACTTCTATATGGCACCGCACCACCACGTTCGTATCGATGGCACCTTAAAACCGCAGTCGCGCTTCCTGGGAAACTCCGCGGCTTCCATGATGAACACTTCCGTCGTTATCATGCGGCTGCTGAACCGCGGCGCGACGGCTGGAAAACAGGGCGGAGGAGAGAAGTACATATTGACACAGCCAAACATGTACGTGCGCGGTATCCTGTTCGGCAAGATGAAATACGAGCTTGGGGATCACGCATATGTTCAGTGTTCGGAGCTGGATCTGGTCGCAGATATCGATTTCAAGGTCAAGGGCTTCTTTACCGGCGTCTACAACGCTATCGGCGGCTTCATCAAGCGGGCGAGCACCGGCGAGAACCTGTACGAGATCACTGGCAGCTGGCACGCGGATATGTACATCAAAAACCTGATGGTGAGGTCATTTCGCCTGCGAAGACGACGGCGATGCTGACGATAGACAGACCGGAAAGCGGGAGCCATTGTTCGACGCGACGCAGACCGCCGCGACACCACCAATTGTACGGCCGCTCGCGAAGCAGGACGAACGGGAGTCGCAGCGACTGTGGCATGAAGTAGTTTCCGCGCTCAAGAGGAGGGATCAAGACGCTGCCACCGCCGAGAAGTGCAAGATTGAGGACAGGCAGAGAGAGGAGGCCCGACTCCGCGAAGCGGATGGCGTCGAATGGCAACCTCGGTACTTCCGGCCCGTCGAGCCAGGCACTGGTGATGAGGATGCGCTGGACTACATCCTAGCAACGCACGTGTAGGTTCTAACACCCACAGCCACACTTTCTCATCCGACTAACGACCTGCAGCAACGAAGAAGCCTTTCCCGAAGAACAGATCAAACAAATCCTGCAAATCGCGCCGATAGTAGATGATGAATCCCGGCCGCCGAGCAAGTACGACATTCCCCCACACCACCCCCACAATCACCTGCCTCACCAGGCTTTGCCAGCAGATAGCATCGCCATGGCCACACCGGGAACGGAATTAGAGCTCATCGGCTTTTCTCCTACGGTGACGGGACACGCACCCACGTCACTCGGGGGACCTCAACTGCCACAGGCAGATAAGGGAATCGCTGCCGCTAGCCAGCTCAAAGCGAGGAGTGTTAACAGCGGCGATGAGTTTGTTGACGCGCAGAGTTAATGACTTTCTTTGATTTTTTGTCAGGACTTCTCCTTGTTTTCGTTTCAACAATGGGCATGCATAAAATCCGCGATTTGGGGTTCTTTTTCTTCTTTCTTCTTTCCTCGTTTCTTCATCACATCGGAGTTCGCGAGCTAGCTATGTGGGAGAGTATGAAGTAGACTCTTTTTGTCCTTTTGATTTTTTGATTTTGTCTTTTTGAGTGGGGGGCTGTAGAGTGGGAACTATGATTTAGATGAACGGACGCACGATCGGACATTGTTGTTTGAATATGGTTATAACTATTAGGATGTGAATGCTCAACCTTTTCTATCCCTTCCTTCATTAAAATTCCGGGCCACTGGGGGCGTATGGTGACAGGAACTTTGTATGGGCTAGCGTCATGGCAAGTACAATACGCGGGGTTCTGCCAAGAAATCGAGTGCAATATCATGACCCCAGCAAAAAAAAGAGTAATTAACGTACCATAGGGGTTACCCGGCTACTACCCATTAGACAAAGAGAAATAAGAAAAAACAATGATTCTCAACAACCATAGATCGGAGACACAAAATTTTGCAGACTGCATGTTTGGAGCTAGGTGGGACTACTTTAGGGTTGCTGTTATGATGTGTATATCTGGTAGCTCACACTCACTATCTTTAGTGGTAGCTGACCATCTGGATACATATGACACTGGAATATCCAGTCAATGTTGGGGTGGTGGTAATATTGAACTAGTTAGGTTTCTTGATAGTCATGGAGGAGATGGGCCATACACAGTCTTCGCTGGCATTCAGTTATTATACAGGAATAACATCCCCCATTGCCATCCTTCTAAATTCGTCCACCATTAAGAGATTTACAGTGAAATAATTTAACGGGTTCGGCTGAGTATTGGAATCTCCTACCGACTCACATACTTGGTAACTTACTGAGGTGGCTCATGCAGTGCTTCGGCAGATGGTTCGGATCGAGATGGGCCCAGCGGACTGACCGACAGCATACTCGCAGTGCTTCGGCTCAAGATGGGTCTGGTGGCAACTTGTTTGTATCGTTTCGGTAGATTGTTTGGATTGTAACGGGTCCAGCATATTGTATGACAGCTCACTCATATCATTTCGACAGATTGTTCAGATCGAGATGGGCCCCGCGTATTGCCCAATGGCTCGCTCATAGTGCTTTAGCTTGAGACAGACCCAGGGGCTTACCCGGTGGCTCGCTCGTATTGCTTTTGTGACACTGGGGTTGTCTCGGAACCGGAGTGCGGTGAGAATCAAAGGTAATCAGGCTACTTTCGATAATTCACAACGGAATAATCTTAGATCTTGTGCGTGGGTTCGGTGGTAGTGTTTGGTGAGG
>Ga0307508_10003869_pt1 | contig 14897 bp, 14 predicted proteins | sample 9_EM_MG_FD_203089 | JGI IMG/M metagenome (GOLD analysis project Ga0307508, IMG submission 203089) | Populus trichocarpa ectomycorrhiza microbial communities from riparian zone in the Pacific Northwest, United States - 9_EM | ecosystem: Host-associated > Plants > Roots > Unclassified | place... | reverse complement strand
TTATGTTTTTATCTGACATGGACCTCCCCTCCTTTTCCATATCTTGCGATGATGATACATCAGATGGAAGTCACCTGAGAATGAGTATCGGAAATTGTACGGAATAGACTGTGAGTTTAGGAACTACGCCGCCAAATTCCCTTGGTCTTTGTTGGACTGACTGGATGCTCTTCATCTCCTACTTATAGCAATCCCTACGATCATAAAGCTCGTCGATGTCAGTCGAATTTATGTCGTTTATTTTATCTCTATTACATTACCACCGTTTTAATCTCTTATTCCATTCTGGTGTGCGTTAGGGAAAGGAATATAATAGGCTCGTGGATCAGAACATCACAGAAACAAACCTGGCACAACTCCTGGAATGATAACCTTTTGATCTATGTATCTTATAAGAGAAGTTGAACGCTCATGGCTCTGATGTGGTCCAACATGTAACATGGGGCGTATGGGGTCACAATGTAAAGTCTTCTAAAGCATGGATATGGATGGCCACAACGACGGCGAGGCGTACACGAGAAAGTGAGTGACAACAAGCATGCAAGCATGCAACTAGTACTAGTACGAAGGAGGAGCTGCGAGAGGTGCATCTTGCAATAGTATGGTAGAGGAATTTGAGTTGGTGAAAGTGAAGGTGATAAGTCATACATGAGCACAAAAGGAAGGAGCTCTGTTCAACAAACGGTACAAAAAAAGAAGGCAAATCCGTGGATTTTTCTATATGTCACTTGTAACTCCCAAGCAAACGATCCGATCACTGTTCAAACACGAGAAATTAGTAATTGTTTCCCGATATCAAAAACTACCCACCTAGAGATTTCCGCCATAATAATCGTAGTGAGCTTTAATAGTAGCGTCACTTTGGCGGGTGACGTCAATTGCACGACGGGAGGTAATGGCTTGCGGCGCCATAGTTTCTTCACCAAAGTGATGATCCGATTGGGTGATAGGACGCCCCAAGACGCCGCTACTATCGTTGTTCGTCGGCCCGTGTTCACCATAATATTTCCCCTCAGCGCCAAATTTAGAGGACTTATTACCACGGGAGGATGCAGACCGTCGAGGGGGAGCAGTACTGGTATTCTCGTGGAGGTTCGCACTCGAAAGCCGTGAGTGACCATCCTGCGAATGCGAAGCGAATGGATCTTCGTCATACATGGCTTCATCCGCGCCCGTGTCTGGTGTGGGAACAGCACCAGAATTGTAGCCGCCATAAAGATTATAGCCAGCATTAGGATTGTAGCCAGCATCGGGATGGTACTCAGCATGAGAATTGTAGCCAGCATGGTTGGGTGTCTGGTTCGGGACATTCTGCGTATATGTATCATACCCTTGGTGCTCTGCAGCTGGCATGTTGAGGGCCGCTGGATGATCACTAGAGAATTGAGTCTGTGGCAGAGTGGGATACGGATTGGGGACGTCACGCAAAGTGTCAACCGGAGCAAGAGGCGGTTGGTAAAGAGAGCCCGATGACGGAGGACGATAGTGCCTATCGTTGTTCATGGGCTGCAGGCCGTATTCGTTGTTCTGTTTACTGCCAGAACCGCCATAATCTGGCGGAGGTCCACCAGCAACGTAAGACATTTCAGAAAAGGCGGCTAAGCGGAATTTAAAATGTCAGAAGTTGATGACGAAGTCATTATCAGGCGCGTACTGAAATCTTCATCTTGAGCCTTTTTTCTCCTACGGATATAAAGAATACCAAATGCGATCGCGGCCGCACCAACGATACCAACGAGAACTAGCAGACACGACAATCAGCCTCTCATGAATTTGGATGCAGATGACATAGTGCGAACTCGAGACCCCAGCGACTGCACCAGCATTATGAATGAATCTGCAACAACCAACTTGAGTATCAGGCTACTCTGATGGAACATGGATGCATTGCGGAATCCTGATACGTACCCTCCGGGTCTTGAAGCCCCCGAAGGCCCGGCGATGATTTGTGTAATAGTATGGCTTACGCCATTCGAATCGGTAGACGTAAAGAGGCTTGTGTAAGTGTAGTCTCCGGTGCCGGATACAGAAGGCGACTGGGTAGTTGGCAGGTCCGACGATGTCGTTGTGTAGGTGCTTGTAGAGGTAGAAGTCGAACTCAAAGTTGTCGATGGAATGGTATTCGCGGTGGAAGATGGAAAGGATTGGGTAGTGGAATAAGCTATCGAGGTGGTACTGATGGTACTGGTTGGAATAGATGAAGAAGCAGAAGGCCTAAAAGACGCAACATAGGTCAGAGGGTAGTTTAATGAGACATTGTGCTCTGCTCACGGAGTTTTCGTGTGCGACGTCGTACTCGTCGTAATACTTGAGGGAGTTTTGGTGACGTGATGGGTACTGGAAGTCGCCGTCTTGGCAGGTGAGGTGTGATCTGTCGAGCTGGAAGGTCGTGAGCTGCTCGACGTCTTTGGGGTCGCTGGGTTGCCTGAGGCGTGCGGTGGGGCGCTAACACGTCCGAACTTAGACCGGCACAAATATTTTCAGGGTCATTGGGCTTACGATGCTCTAGTGTGAGTGGCTGCATCACCAGCAGATCAATCAGATGTCCATAGCACATAAGGAATATTTTACGAGCGTACTTGTGGTACCCATCAGTGATCCCGAACGAGGCTTCCACAGTGCACAAAAACGAGAGAAAATTTAGAGAGTGAGAAGGATAGAGAGCTGTCCTTGAGCTGTGAGTGACTGGAACAGTCAAGTCAAGATGTGGCAACACGCTCGCTCAACAAAGAAGCTGCAATTTAGTGCGAAAGAATCTCCTTGGTGATACAACTTCCATCGTCACGGAGACCAAATCAAGTGGGCGCTTCCGCGACATCGATCGAACTCGGGCGTATCAGTAGCTAACGAACGTTTGCAATATATCTTGTAAATTATATTGCTAGGTACTGTAACAGTGAAGTTAGGAGGAAGAAAGATTTTAGGGGACCGCGGTGCTAAAAGCTAGCTATTACCCAGGTAATTCAAGGCGACATTTTGAGACACGCAATGAATGGTGTTAAGACTTTCTACCGTGTTTTTCCCCCTCCCGAAATGTGTGAACTCGAATGCCCGATTGGCCGAGGGAGGAGCTCACAATGGGCGACCAGAGTAAATTCGGATATTGAGCAGAGCAGAGCAGAGCAGAATAGAAGCCGTGTCGAAGTGATCCTTTCGTATCCAGCATCTGTCAAGTGCTGAGGGCTTGGTGGGCGTCAAGCTGTGCATGTCGATGCCGTAGAAGTTGTCCCAGTCTTTAGGAGGTTGCAGATCATATCCCTAAATAGCGGATGAAATATATGCCGAGTCAACAGAAACACCTGGCAAAAGCTCTGATAGACTTTCATCTTGACCTTTCTTATGTGCAGGCAATGAGCTCATGATTTGAGCGACAAAGCATCGCGGCGGTGGAGTGGGGTGTGTTGGCGTCATGATCGGTCGGGAGGCGCCGACCCGAGAAAGTCACCTTCAGAATCAGAACTGGCCACATCAACCTCCCGCGCTACGCTGGACCGCGCATAAGCCTGACCTCGACGCCGCTGCATCACATCTCGCCAAGGTCGTCATTTCATGACCTTCCGTTTGCTCACACAACCCACACAACATGGAAGATGACGCCTTCGGGATCGTCTATCTCATCGAGACCCCTCAAGGATTTTGGTCAGGTAAAATACCTTGATAATCATACCGCGACTACCGTTTGACCAACAAGAAAAACCTAAGAACTGGAAGAGATCTTGTCACTGCCAGTAGATTGCAGTTTAGAATATCTCGACTCCCGGCTTCGCACATTTGTAAGAGTGTGCGCTACGTATCATGGTAAGGGCAATGTCATTCAATAATAGACACCGGACATCCATATCTTCCCTCGTAGAGCGATATTTATCAACACCGGCCCAACTCGATCACAGCTGCCAACTCTTGCTGGATTCAGATTTTTTCGCTTTCCACTCGGACCGATCTTGTGACCTGCTCCTACAAGAAGCCAAGGTGCAGACGGATCCACATATTCTATTCATGCTCTACTCTATCTTCCTGGCACGGGGGCGTCGCCATTACCCGTTTTTCCGTGCCCAAACGCTGTGGGAACCCATATTTCCGCTCCTTATGGATCATGTCATCTTCGAAGCCCTTGGGGACACAACGTCCGACTACATCGAGTCGAAGCTGCGTTATCTCGCTATCGAGATGCTCTTTGAGCTTTGTCGGCTACAGAAGCTGTCAGCTTCACAGCTCAGTGCGTGGTCGTGTGCCTCATATACTTCCAATTACTCATCCAACTCTCTGACACGACTAGGTGTCTTCACTGACACATTTATTGATGATCTATTTGACTTGGTCGAGAACAGCCGGTCCAATGAGATGCTCAGCTACTCTGTGATCAGGTTCCTGGTGCGAGTGTCAATATTACCTTGTCCCGCGTATCTAACACGTCTTCTTGAAGGTTTGCTTGAACGAGCAATTCATGGTTGCATCTGTGAGATCTTCGCATCAAGGTATCCCAGCGAAGAACCGCGCCGAAACTGCCGCATCCGGCAACCGGGTTCTCAAAGTTCTCATGAGAAGACTGCACGATAGCAAAACCTTTGGAGAAAATCTTATCTTTATGCTGAATCGAGCTGGTGTGACCACCTTTTCTTTCAAACGATATTCATTCCCAATGTTCCTATGGCCAGATGACACTCCCGAGGATCAGGCTCTTCAACTCCTTATTCTGAAAATGCTATATCTGTTATTTACGACCCCGGGCACACAAGAATACTTTTACACAAACGATCTACGGGTCCTTGTGGACGTATTTGTTCGAGAGCTTAACAACTTGTCGGATGAAAACGAATCGGTGAGATGTACACAATAGAGCCTGAAAGCGAAGCTTATACACCCTTCCCAGCTCATTCATACCTACCTACGTGTCTTATATCCTCTACTCAGCAACACCCAACTCAAGGACAATTCATACAAACCTCTTCTCGTTCAACACACCCTTCAAAATTTCGTGTCGCACGGTCAGATACGAGATATCGACCCGACAACCCGTAGGCTCGTGGACCGTTGTCTGTCTGGCGACTGGTGCAAGCATCTCAACACTGCGACCCAGCCGCACAATGCTGTGTTAGACTCAGACGACGCAGATTCAACTGCGGAAGCCGTTTCGCCTGTGTCAGACACCCAAGTAAAAGTACCAATGACGCCTACTACTTCCGTATCAAATGGCACAGGACTGATACGACAGCGGAGTCTGCAAAAGAGCGCCAGTGCTGAGATGCTACGCCGAGTGACCCCTTGCCACGAGGGTGAAGCTCGGAACGGGAATGGTAATACTGCCGTTGGCTTGACTAGGTCTAAGCCATTCTCGTCGCTCAACCGTAAGGTGTCGGTCAAAATGAAAAGGGGGCAAGGGATAACGGCGCACATGGCATCATTGAGTATCGTGGGCCACAATGATAATATGGCCTCATTAGCTTCTGCGGCTGGTACGACGGGCACCCGTTTGCCCCCACCAAGGCCACTTACGCCTCGCAGCGAAACGGGATTCATATCGCCCACACCCACATCCCCGACCCCACCACCCGATGCTGAGGCTTGTAGCAGTTCTCCTGTTCTCCTTCATCCCGGGCCACATCATCGTCAACCTTTGCATCATCTGGCACAGCCAGTGCGATCACGATCGGCAGATGCCATATCGCCCACAATACCAGAATTATCATTGCCTCCCTCACCAGTTCCAAGCATGCCAACGGCGGCGACAACGCCCAAAATACCTTCAAATTCCCATTGTGAACCTGCGATATCAGTATCAGCATCCACGCGTGCCATTTCTGCACCAGCTTCACTCCTGCGGAGTCGCGGAACGAGTAAAAGTCCACCACCACCGCCTCCACCTCGTCGGCGCAAACCCCCAGCTCCGCCAATTCCCGTTCCCGCTCCTACCAGAACCAGAACCACACCAACCGCCCTCTCTGTCACCCCGGCATCAAGAGGGGAAACTATACATACGATCGCCTCTTCCTCACCGCCGCCTTTCTCTCCAGCACCATCTCGCCCCTCACCTCTTAATCCAGCCACGCTGGCTTCCCTTCGTGCTAAGAAGCATCACAGTAACATCCCGCGCTAGCATCATCATCATCACTTTGCCCCGCCATACTCACTCCCAATTAATTGATTTTTTGCACGCCCTTCCTGTGCTTCGTTCTATTGTATTTACTTGCAAGCACTTACTGGAATTTCCACAACTCACACTCAAAGTAATATAGCTTTGCAGCATCTATGTTTAACATCACTTTCTTACTATCCAGTTCACTATCGATGATATTATCACTGATAAGGGTATTACCCGATTGGCCTGGCGGAGTTCATAGAAGTCACCGATGCATTTGCAAAGGTGTCTTTCGTATGATCTGCACGCTGCGGCCCCTTTTTATTATTCGATAATTCTCGTTTGGTGCACCAGGTTAGAACACGGGCAATGCCGTAATGGTATATAGACGTCCACACATCAACAACAACACAGTGACTCAATGTCGAACAAGCAACCATTGCTGCCTCGTGCGGTCACTGAAGGAAGCTGGTAAGCTTTCCATAGGAAAAGTCCTCAGACGTCTACATGTGCTGCATTAATGATGTCTTTGCTTACAGCAACTGAGTTCGCACAAAGGTTCATGTTATTGGCGGAAATTCAATCTAATAAGACGCCGGTCGCGGGCACGTTCGTTTTCGGTGGATTCAGCCACCTCCTTCGCCCATCATCCGCGCCTGTTTATGCTCTAGATTCATCATTCCACCCTCCTGCAACAACATACGCACAATCTCTTCGCCGTCCCCAACTGACTACACGCCCTGCACCTGAATGCTTGATTGCATGGGAGATGTGGCAACGACAGGAGCACCGCGACAGAAGTGCGCTGGGGCGCCATTCCATTCAGTTCCAAATTCGTAAAATTGCTGCTATCTGCGCATCTACACTCCTGTTATCATTTACGTTGCTCAATATCGACGGAGGTTTTCGGCTTCTTGATTCTTCTGTGCACTTCCGGAATTATGTCATGTTCAGCACCTGAATTGGTTCAGTTATCACGTTGTTGAACGCGCTTGCACACACCCTTCCACCAGCCTGTTACGGTGGAACCTTTCGGGTCAGCACTCATTGTCTTCCTAGCGGCCAGCAGACTGACAGACCTACTCCAGAGAAAAGAACGCGATGGCCAGTGACACGAACACGAACTCGGACATTGACGAAGAAGCGCTTGCCGACGACGTTGACAAACACGTCTCCCAGCGATGCCCCGGGCAATCGGCGCCGGCCAAATCCACACCCTACCCATCTGCCCCTCCTAGCAACGAGACACATTACTTGGTGATACCTCCGGACGTATATAGACGATCCCCCGAGCCCGGGGAACAGAACCATACCCATTGGATTACCCTGCGCGCCGACGCAGACACCCGTCAAACTACACCACCCGACCAATATGATAAGGATGGGCGGATCCTTAGGCTACCCTATAATATCTTTGATGAGCAAGTGGGTGGGCTCAATCGATGGGGAGAGTTGGGGAATGACGATGCAGCTTCATTGCTCATGGCAAGGTCCCTTCTTGAGGTATGGGTACGGCTAGCTCCAACCCTGAGTAGACTACTGAAGACTGCACCAGGAGGGCATGGCAGCTTTGAATCTGGCGTCCGCCTCGAGTTTACGCGATTCATCACGATGGACTGTGCAAGATGATTATCACGAGGTCCTGATGTTGGCCAAACGCGGCGCAGCATTGCTTAACCAATATGAAGATTCAGGGGTGTTAACGAAACTCGAGGAAGGAATAAATACACTCAAAAATGCAAGTGAATTTCTGCCCCAGACACATCCAGAGAGGGCTGTGTGTCTCGGTCAACTCGGGGGTGGTTTACGACTTCGATTTGAACGCCTTGGCGGTCGTCGCGATATCGAGGGAGCGATCACGGTTCATCAGGAGGCCATCCGGCTCACCCCAGATAGTCACCCTCATAAGCCTGGACATTTCGTTAACCTCGGAGGTTCCTTACTATGTCGGTTTGAGCATTTCGGCGACCTTCACGATCTCAATGATGCAATCACGGTTCAGCAGAAGGCCATCCGTCTCATCCCAGATGATCACCCTCAGAAGCCCACATGTCTCAATAACCTCGGAACCTCCTTTCAAAGTCGGTTTGACCGTCTCGGTGACCTTCGCGATCTCGAAGTAGCGATCACGGTTCAGCAGCAGGCTGTCCGGCTCACCCCAGATGGTCACCGTGAGAAGCCTGGGCGTCTTAATAACCTTGGAATCTCCTTCCAAAGTCGGTTCGACCGTCTCGGTGACCTTTGCGATCTCAATGATGCAATCGCAGTTCAGCAGCAGGCCGTTTGTCTCAACCCGGGTGGTCACCCCGACAAGCCTAAGCATTCCAACAACCTCGCACACTCCTTTCTTTGCCGGTTCGAGCGCCTCGGTGCTATTCGCGATCTTGATGAAGCAATCACGACTCAGCAGCAAGCCGTCCGCCTCACCCCAGATGGTCACCCTCGCAAGCCCGCGTGTCTCACTAACCTCGGACTCGCCTTGCGTCGTCGGTTTGAGCGCCTCAGTGACCTTGGTGATCTCAATGGAGCAATCACGGCTCAGCAGCAAGCCGTCTGTCTCACCCCACATGATAACCCTGACAAGCCCCTATATCTCACTAACCTCGGAGGCACCCTCCAAACCCGGTTCAAGCGTCTTGGTAAACTTCACGACCTCAATACAGCAATCACGGCTCAGCAACTGGCCGTTTGTCTCATCCCAGATAGTCACCCTCAGACGCCTGTATGTTTCAATAACCTCGGAATCTCCTTCCAAAGTCGGTTTGACCGTCTCGGTGACCTTGGCGATCTTGAAGGAGCGATCACGGCTCAGCAGCAGGCCGTCCGGCTCACCCCAGATGGCCACCCTGAGAAGCCTGGACGTCTCAGTAATCTCGGACTCTTCTTTCAAAGTCGGTTTAAGCATCTCGGTGATCTTGATGATCTTGATGAAGCGATCACAGTTCAGCGGCAGGCCGTCTATCTCACCCCGGATGGTCACTTCCAGAAACCTGCATGGCTGTATAACCTCGGAATCTCCTTCCAAAGTCGGTTCGAGCGTCTCGGTGACCCTGACAGCCTTGCCCAGGCAGTCAACACATACTCGCGGTCTGCTAACTCATTTGGACCACCATCTGATCGTTTTACAGCAGCCCGTCGGTGGGCGACCCTCTGCTTCTCAGTCCAATCGAATAAATCACTTGACGCATATTCAACTCTCGTCGATCTTCTCCCTCATGTGGTTTGGCTTGGCAGAACCGTTGAGCAACGGTTCCAAGATATTTCCCACATAGGCGATGTTGTAACAGGTGCGGTCATGGCTGCTATTCATTTTGGCAAATTTAATTTGGCTTTGGAATGGGCGGAGCAAGGTCGATCAATTGTGTGGGGACAGATGCTGCAGCTCCGCACTCCTCTTGATGAGTTGCGTCAACACCATCCCGCTGAAGCGAATGTGCTGGAGAAAATCTCTCGCAGCTTGGAGTCAGCCGCAGTCGCACATACCGGCCATCCTGACCCGTCAAAGGACAACATCGCTCAATCACTAGAAGAGGTTGCACAAGCTCACCGCCGCTGTGCAGAGGAGTATGATCGCACGTTAGCGCGAATCCGCGCTCTGCCCGGCTTTGCCACGTTCCTACACCCCAAGAAGGCCACGTCATTGTGCATGGCTGCAACGTCTGGTCCTGTGGTTATTGTAAACGCACACAAAGCACGCTGTGATGCACTCATCCTTCTGCCACACTCATCGCAAGTTTCCCATTTACCCCTCGCGGGGCTCCAGCCATCAGTAGTGGAGCGAATGCCCCAATTGGTAGAGTCAATGCAGCGATCAGGCATCATTCCACGGCATTATGCCCCTGGCGAGATGGGTATGGAGTCACATGATACCCTTGGATTGCTCTGGTTGCACATGGTAGAACCTATTCTACGCTATCTGAAGGTTAACCGCCGCAATTTTGCCCTTGTTTCTGATGTACTGATTATGCATCTAGTTGCTGAAACCACCCACACATGGCGAGATGCCACACATCACATGGTGTTTGACAGGTCCTTTTAACTTTCTTCCTATACATGCTGCTGGCCTCTATGGTACAGAGGGCCAGCCGAAGATATTCGACTATGTCGTTTCGTCATATACTCCTATGCTCGCCGCGCTTCTCAGCGCTAGATCTCACCCTCTCAGTGCTGGATGTACTTCCCGGCTCCTGACCGTCTCCCAACCAGCAACACCGGGACAATGGCGTCTTCCCGGGGTGGTAAAAGAGGTCGATGCAGTTCAAGCACTTCAACGCCAAATCGGCCGGTTTGATTTGACTCGATTGGATGACAAAAAGGCGACTGTTGCTGCTGTGCTAAACCATATGAAGGAATGCAGCTGGATACATCTCGCTTGCCATGGCGTTCAGGCCGCGATTGATAGCGCCTTCATCCTCTTTGACGGACCGCTGACCCTGAGAGATGTTATAAAACATTCATTTTCTCACACCGAACTCGCATTTTTGTCCGCATGCGAGACGGCGCATGGCGATGACAAGTCACCCGAGGAAGCCATTCATCTTGCGGCGGGAATGCTGATGGCAGGTTACGGGAGCGTTGTGGGGACGATGTGGTCGATTCAAGATGATGACGGACCGATTATTGCAGAGAAGTTTTACAAATATCTGATCGAGGAGGCTGGTGGGGATAGTGGCAAAGCTGCCTACGCACTGCATTATGCGGTAGCGCATTTGCGCGATGTGTTGGGCGAGAACAATTTCGCGAGATGGGCGCCGTTCATCCACCTTGGTCTCTGCTTGCCTGCTTGTCCTCTAGCTGAATGACGCTATGATACCCGGGCGGCTCCCGCAAGCGCAAGATGCATCTGGTATGTTAATTTTCTCAATGCCTTCTCATTTCATCATTCATATTAACGCGGATTGGGGCACCGGAGATGCGGCCTATATGCCATGCTGCGTTCTCAGCTCTTTCTTTGACATCATCGGTTCGTTGTATCTCGCGAGGCTGCACTCGAAAATCTTCCTTTCCACCATCGACTGTGTTCATTGCCAAATATCTTTGTGATAGCGAAGCGTTTCAGTATCTCAACATTCTACCTGTATATCAATACCACAAAAATATCCGGATTCGTTGTGATATCGCACAAATCATGCATTAAATTGAGCCGTCCGTCGGCGCGATGCTCAATGATCGCAACTACACAGGATTTGCTTCGTTCTATTATTTACTCTGGAATTTCCACCCACACAACTCACTCGAAGCAATATAGCCCCGCAGCATCTGTGTCTTAACATCACTTTCTTACTATCTAGTTCACTATCCACCAGCGCTGATGCCAGTTGGATCCAGTGCGTTGTATGAAAAGTATTTGATTGTACGTAGCCAGAGCGAGATGGGGATTAATTTCAACATAGGGTGGATATTGAAAACAGGAATCGAGTATAACAATCAAGATAGGGCTCGGGAGACACTCAATCTCCTTCGTGGATGCAAGATGATGAAAAAAAAACCAAGAAGAAACTCGCAACAGGGTGGGGGGGTGAGGCGAGGGGCGTAGAGAGGTGGAGGCTCACATTCGGGAAACAAATAGCCATAATACGTATCCACTTTGATACACACAAGAACAAGATTCAATCAAGAGCTCCGATATGCGTAGGTTGGATCCTACGTTTCTTCTTTTTTGGCTGTTTGCCATCAGCAGCATGGTTTCTGCTGCTGGAAGTTTCGGGGTCAGGGGTCACAGAGATGAGAGGTGGCATAGGAATAGGAGGTTCTTCGTCTGCCGATGGCTCATTCCGTTTCAACGATGCACCAGGCTCTGGTCCTGTCCAAGGCAGAGTGTGGTGAGAGTGTTGGGGCGTCGAAACGGAGCTTGCAATCGCTTGAAGTTGGATATTGTGTTGCTGGGTGTGGTGCAGGGGTAGGAACTCATCAAAGATAACAATCGAACAGTAGCCGTCCGAAGACGCCAACATGAGGGACTGGCCATCCGGTGCCCTGAACGAAAACAGGTCAAGCAGGGCCGGCGTATCGCGCATATGAAGCTTACCACGCAACGTCAGTGAAAGATGAATAATGTAAATTAGTGAACATGCAGATTGGTCCACTCTGCTGCGTATCGTAGATCATCACAGTATCTTGTGTGGCAACCGCAAAGAGCATGCGATACGGGAGGGCAAACACGGATACGGTTCCGTTCAATGCCGATCCAGCGGCAGATTGGGGATGTACTGACGGTGTGCCTGCCCGCCGAGATGAGGAAGATGGCGCAGGTGACGGAGGCGGACGGGTGTCATTCGAATTACCGGCGGATGATGACTGACCACCAGAGGACACTGGTTTCGGGATGGGCTGGTGAAGCACTTGCTGGGCTGTACTTCCAATGTCGAGCTCGATATCTTGATCTTTGCCCTTCTCGATAACGACTTTCTGCATCTCAGATTGGGTCCTGGCGCCTGGAGCAGCAACGTTCGGGCGTAGTTCATACAACACCGGAGAAAATCGGACAGCGATGCTAGCGGTTTTATGTCCAGGAAGGTGTGCCACTGGTGGTCGGGCGAAATTGGCACGCGAATAAATGTAGACGGATGATGACGAGGAAGGCACTCCTGCTGAACTGTGCGGCTTTTTCGGTTGGACAGGAGGGTCATCAGGGAGGCTGCCCGATTTGGGCTTGGCGCCAGGAACAACGGTGGGGTCTTCGAACTGGCCTGCTGGTGTGAGCAGCAGACCACCGTCTGGGCTGAATGTCAATCGACGGAAGAAGTTTGTGAATCCTTCGTCGCCGTAAAGCTTGACCGACGCCCATGACGGGGTGGCCGCAGGTGTTCGGATGGCGGGAAGTGGAGGCATTGGGGAAGGGGAGCGGCCGAAACCGCCGCGGGATGACAGGGAAGGGGAGGGTGCGTTGGTGGCGGAGCTGAAAGAAGACCGGCGTGAGCGGGCAGAAGTCGGGGCTTCTTTGGGAGGAAACATGGCAGAAGCAGAGCTGGTCACAGAGGCTGTCGGAGTGGGTGGGCCCTGCACTTTCGCGATATCAAGATGAAGGCCACCAGCATATGAGGAAGGTGCGGCTACGGCACCGGGAAACGCAGCGGCCAAATCGTCCTTGAGCTCGCTGGCAGAGGTTATTACGGAATCCGCCTCGCTCGTTACGGACGCTCGACGACCATAGCTTGGCCTACTGTGTTGTGGTGTTGGCAACTGAGATGCATTGCTGGATGTCCGGGTGTGCTTCACAGGCATCCGTGTATTCCTGCCCATCGCATGCACCTCGAAAGACCCCCTCTTGGTATTAATGCCATAGATGTGAACAGAGCTGTTCTCACAATTAGTCAAGGGCCGGCTGATGAGGAGCGCAAAACGTACCGATCGCTGCTCTGTGTCGCAATAAACTCATTTAGCGGGTCCCATGCCACGCCCTGTACGTAGTGTGAGTGTTCACTAATCTCTCGCAGGCACGTCCCTTAATGAGCCGCGAAGTCAGGGTCGTGTCTGATAACGGATGACGACAGGCCTACCGTCCACTGCGTTGAAGATTCGCGCGGTATTGTCCGTGCTCCCTGCGACGATCCATTCACTATTCGGGCTCCACGCAAGATCGTAAACTTCACGTGTCGTGCATCGAATAATAATCCGTGCTCTCCAGAACTCTTTACTGTATTCTGCTTCTTCGTTTACCGTGTCGCTCCCATAAGTAGTAGTGGGCTTGTCACTAGGACTCCAAACAACGATCATGCCATCTGTATGACGAAGATGATGAGCCACAACATTGGTGGCATGATATATATATATATATTAGCGTGTCAAGCGGGCAACGCACCATCCCCGGCAGACGCGATAAACTCCCCAGTGGGACTGAAACGGACTACATTAACCGTTGCCGTATGTTTGGATAGGGTAGCGAGGAATTCGACGCGAGGAGGATGTAGCGCGACGGGTTCTGAAGTGAGAGCTTTTACAGAGGGTGGCAATATATTCGGGTGCACCATCCAAACCTATCAAATTCGTGCACGGGAAAGCATGACAGTCAAAAAGGGTGATGATTAGTATAAACTTGAAACGCCGTAGGTGTTGCACGTCGTACGAACCCTGACAAGGTTATCACCGCCGGACGTTGCCAGCCTGAACGCTGGTGGTGCAGTTTGAGCAGACTCCGTTACTGTGGGAGATGGCAGAGACGACGCAGGGTCCCGCTGAATTCGTGGAGCTAGGATTTTGCGTAGTTGGGGGGCGGACAGCATTTGGTAGTCCAGGCTGTAGATTGGGGAATCATGCCAGCGGATTTCCAGCGTCCGGACTCGCATAGTAGATTCGCTTCCGCGGGGGCGGGTCTACGAGGAGGTTGTGGTAATGCAGATTCAAAGAGGACTATAATACCAATGTATGAGTTCGCGTTGCTCAAATATGTGGACAGCGTATAAACACAATGCAACAGCGCTTCTTAACGTTGTTCTGATGTACAGGGAAATGACTCAAACATAGCATTCGTTCCAACCAGGAAGTACCTAAATTAAGTATCATAGCGTACATAACACTAATGCCGAAAATCGACTCAACATGTGCAACAACAGTTTGAACGAGATTTCTGTGAGGGCGACGCCGGGCCGGGAGGATCTGTTACAGGAGGTCCGAGGCATGATACAGCATGTGTAAAAAGAGCAAGAGAAGCAGTGACAAACAATGAGTGGTCATGGCTTCGAACGAGGAGGAAGTGGGGGAGGGGCAGTACTACCAGATGGGGAAGTTTCAACATTTGAGGGTCCATTTCCAAGCACATTCCCAGATGTGCTAGCTTCACCAGGTGTTTTGGATGCGGGTTCCTTGTCGCCCTGGGCTGAGG
>Ga0307508_10003868_pt1 | contig 14900 bp, 10 predicted proteins | sample 9_EM_MG_FD_203089 | JGI IMG/M metagenome (GOLD analysis project Ga0307508, IMG submission 203089) | Populus trichocarpa ectomycorrhiza microbial communities from riparian zone in the Pacific Northwest, United States - 9_EM | ecosystem: Host-associated > Plants > Roots > Unclassified | place... | reverse complement strand
TCGGTGTCCAGTTCGGGGAGGATGTCCGGATCGGTGTCCACGACGAAGCTGAGGAAGTACCGGTTGGAGCTGTCCTTGGTGACGGTCAGGGAAGTCGGGGCGGTGGGAAGCCGACGGGACCACTTGACTTTGAGGTTGCCGACCTTGGCCACGTATACCGTGCCGTTGTCCTGAAGAGAGAAGGCGTTGGTGTTGAGGCGGATCGACTGCCGGGTGTCCTTCTTCGACTTGTAGCGGGGTGGACCGACCTTCCGGCCCTGCCGCTTGCCCTTGAGGCTGTCGAAAAAGTTCTTGTAGGCGGTGTCCAGGTCCCGCAGGGACTGCTGCAGGACAACCGCCGACACGTCCGCGAGCCAAGCACGTTCGACTGTGCGCTTGGCCTCGGTGATGCGAAGCCGGGACAAATCTGCCGACTTCACGTACGGCAGTCCCGCCGCATGCGCCTCCTTCCTGTCGCGCAGGCAGTCGTTCCAGACCACACGGGCGCACCCGAACGCCTTCGCCAGTTCAAGGCGCTGGAGGGCATCCGGATAGACCCGGTAGTTGTAGCGAAGCTGCATGACCAAGCGTGTCCCGTCACACGAGATGTACGAGGCTTTCGAGGCAAGTTGATGGAGTCCGACGGCCAACGCGATCGCGTCCGTCTCCTGGTAAGCAGCTTCAAATGCAGTTGCGCCCGCTGGATGCACAGGGGTGCACCAGGGGCCCAGAAATCGGCGGATCCTCGTGAGCGAGCAGGGTTCCCTGCAGGACGTCGTACGTTGTCAGCCGACAGCAGCCGGTCCCAGGTGCAGGACGTCTCCGACTCCCGCACAGCGGCCCACCGACGTGGACGGCCAGCCCGATCGGGGCCATGGACCACTCGACGGCTGAGCAGCCGGATGATTACCTACGGCGGTCAGCTTCTGATCGTGACCGTCGTCCACGCGCGCTGCTACAAGGTTGAACCTGTCCGGCTCGGAACGCGTGGGCGCGCTAAGGTGCTGCTCAGTCATCGGGAAGGTCCGTTCTTCCTAGGTGATCAGGCCCTCGTACGGGATTGCCGTCCCGACGGGGGCCGTTTGCTGTGATCGACGCTGCCCCAACAATTCATCGACACGCCAGCGGATTGGAACGCGATCACTCGACCGGGTGACCAGAAGTCCGGTAAGTGACGGGGCGGGCTGGGCGCGTTGGATTCTTTCCCCGGTCTGTGGTCTTCGGCGTCGGACACTGCCAGCTCATCGGTCGGCACGATCCGACGTGCGAGTCGAGCAGCGCTTCGAGGTGGCGAACAGTCGAACCGTGAAGGAGTCCGTGAATGCAGTGCCTCGGAGCCACGATTTCTGACTCATATCACCAGGCGTGGCGATCCGACCCCAACGCTGAGCAGTATGCGTCGGCGGAGGGGTGCGACGTAGAGGACGAGGAAGCCGAGGCCGCACTCCGTTGTCTACGACACCGCCGGTGCCACCGGATAGGCATCCGACCCGGTGCCCACCCTGGGCCTGCCGACCTGGATCGGCCGTGCCAAGGCCTCCCCGGCCGCCTCCGGCACCAGCGATCGCAACCCACTCGCCGCCATCGGCCGGCAGACCGTCACCACCACGTACAACACCGCCACTGCGAAACCCGGCCGATCTCTCACCAGCACGGACGTCAAGAGCCGCATGACCCCGACCGCCTGTCACCCTGCGGCGGCAGGCCCGTTGACCACCCTGATCGTCACCGCGCCGAAGCTCACCTCGAACGGCAGGCTCACCAGATGGGCACCAACTACAGCCCGTCCGCTGCACGGTCAACTACGCCCAGGACGCCAACCTCAAACGCACCGAGCGCACCTACGACGCTCTCGGCCACCTCACCGCGACCCGGCTGCCCGCGGCCGCTCCAAGACCGCCGACGCGCCCAACGCCAAGTTCGACTACTCCATCACCCGTAACAAGGCGTCCTGTACCTCGGTGGTCACGCTCAAGGCCGACAGCACCACGTACAGCCTCGCCGACTCCCAACTGCGTCCCCCGCAGATCTCACCTCGGCGAACACATCCTGACCGACACCCGCTGCCTGACCTCGAGACCTACGCCACCCAGTTCGACGGCGCTGCCCGCCCCACTACGGCGACTCGACCGCCGCCTCCGCACCCGCGGGGCGGGCAACGCCACCCGGACCATAGACGACGAGGACCGCGCAATCCTCTACTCCTACGATGAACCAGGCCCCAACATCCGCTTGCGGCAACAACTCAACAGGAGATTCCTCAATCCCCAAGAAAGGTATGCGAGATGCAGGAAAATTTGGTGACCGAAATTTCAAACTGGCTATTGGATGCAGGTTTCGAACGGGTTGACAAACAACTCGAAGGGCCCTTCGGCAATATTTTGATCCAGTTCAAGGGAACCGCGTGCGAGGTGACTGTCGGGAGGGAGAAACTGCAGTGGTACATCGGAATCGCTCCGCCAGGTGGCGACCCTGTCATGCTTCCCAAAATTTGGGCATGTTATCTCGATGGAACAGAACCAGATGCCGTGAACGCAGAACCCTTGGAGAGTCAAATCGCGTTCGTTCACAACCGCTTGGGGGAGGTGGCGGAAGCTGTTGAGCGCGACAGCGAGGTTGGCGACAAGCTTCTTGCTATCAATCGCAAACTCATCCTGACCAGGTTGAGATTGGATGAGAATTTGCAAAGGACTGAGGAGAATCCCTGACAGGGCGTAAAACAGGAAGCCGCACGCAGCGCGATGATTCGCGGCCGAGGAAGCACGGAACGTGTCAGGAGATGGCCCGCAGTCGGCCGTGGGACGGGTGGCGGAGTCGGTCGACGGTCTGGGCCGTGGCCTCGTCCGCGGGGAGGTAGACGACCAACTGCTGGGCGTCGGCGGAGAGTTCGAGGGTCTCGCGGCGTAGTCGGAGTTCGCTGCCGGTGGGGTGGTTGAGGTGGAGGACGCCGCGTGGGGGAACCACGTGGAGGTTCAGGCGCCGGGTGAACTCGGGGCCTGCGACGGGCGCGAGTTCCGTGGTGAACCACTCGGAGTTCTCGATAGACGGACCGAGCCACAGGTCGAACGCCTGCTCGTCCGCTACGGCGTCCCAGTCGGCGAAGAACGTCCGGGCGCGGGGGTCGGTGAAGACGTACCGGGTGAGGTTCGGGGCGTCGGAGTCGAGCAGCCCGGTCTCCCGTGTCACCGTCTCGAACGCGCCGGTGTGGGCGAGGAGGTCGCCGAGCCGGTTGGTCACCACGGCGAGGCCCGGTTCGAGGAGCCGCAGGGTCTCCAGGACGGACGGCCGTACCTGCCGGCGCGGTGGCACGGGCCGCGCGTGCCGCACGCACTCACCGCCGCTGATCTTCGAGAGATAGCGCAGGTGGCCGCGTTCGGCGGGGTCGAGGCTGAGCGCGTCGGCGAGGGCGTTCACCACCGCGATCGAGGGACGGCGGTCGCGGCCCTGCTCGATACGGGTCAGGTACTCGACGCTGATGCCGGCCCGGGTCGCGAGATCCGAGCGGCGCAGCCCCGGCGACCGGCGTCGGCCGCGCTCCGGCAGCCCCAGGTCCCGCGGCTGGATGCTGTCCCGCTTGGCCCGGATGAAATCCCCCAACGGCGTCCCCATGAAGCCGAGCATAAATCGCCCTCCGCTCCTCCAGGAGGGCTCAGGGTGGCCCTGCGGGGGCCAGCCTGAGCACGGTCTGGCTGCACCGCCGGAGCCGCCGCAGGGTGGTGGCCATGGACAACAACAAGCCCAAGCTGGTGATCGTCGTCGGGAGCGTCCGGGAAGGCCGGTTCGGCCCGGTGGTGGCCTCCTGGTTCGCCGAACAGGCGCAAACCCACGGCGGTTTCGACATCGACGTCGTCGACCTGGCCGACATCGACATCCCGCTGGCCCTCCCCGCCGCCTCGCCGAAGTACGCCGGCGACGACTATCCCCGCCCGGCGGGCATGGCCCCCCTCACCTCGGCCCTGGAGACCGCCGACGCGTTCGTCGTCGTCACCCCCGAGTACAACCACAGCTACCCCGCCGGTCTGAAGGCCGCCATCGACTGGCACTACACCCAGTGGACGGCCAAGCCCGTCGCCTTCGTCAGCTACGGCGGCGCGGCGGGTGGCCGCCACGCGGCCCTCCACCTGGAGAACGTCCTCACCGAACTCCACGCGGTCACCATCCGCGACGGGCTCGCCTTCCCGAACTACTTCCACGCGTGGGAGGAAGGGCGTCCGCTGGATCCCGGGGCTGCCGGGTACGCCAAGACGCTGCTGGATCAACTGGCTTGGTGGGCGGGGGCGTTGCGGGTGGCTCGGGGGGCTGTGCCTTATCCGGGATGAGCCGGGGAGTACGGGAGCGCAGTCAGTCGAAAAGCTCCAGGAGCTCGTCGCGGCTGGTGACGACTTCGGTCAGGCGCTGCGCCAGATCCGCTCGCTCGTCGGTGGACATTTCCAGCAACCGCTCAACGGTTTCGGCGAGTCCTCCCTCCGGGACCCCCAGGGCTGTCGCCACGCCGCCGAGGTCGAGCGGAGCGGAGGGGTCGGTCTCCAGCCAGTCCTTGAGCCAGGAGAACAGAGCCAACTCATCGCCGCCGAGCAGGCGTTTCGCCTCCTTGCGAAAGCGTATGAACTGTGCCATCCAATGGTCCGGATCGACCTCCAGCGCCCGCTGGACATCGGCCGACGCGCTCGCGCGCGACCCGAGTGCTCTGTGCACCCTTGCCCGCTGCCAGAGCGCCCAGACGTACTCCGGATCAAGTTCGAGAGCACGGTCCAGATCGGCCAGCGCCGGTATCTGCTGCCCCATCCCGGCTCGGCAGAAGCCCCGGCTCGCGTATGCCGAGGCGTACTCGGCATCAAGGGCGATGGCGCGGTCGTAGTCGACGAGGGCTTCTTCACGGCGGTCGGCGGAGGTGAGTGCGTCTCCCCGCTCGCAGTGGACCCAGGCCTGATCGGGTTGCAGCGCGACAGCCCGGTCCAGGTCGGCCAAGCACCGTTCCTGGTCGCCGTGCCACCTCCACACCCTGGCCCGGCGCACCAGGGCCCAGACGTAGTCGGGGTCGAGTTCCAGGGCATGGTCCAGGTCCGAGATGGCCCCGTCGAGGTCCTGGAGCATGAGCCGGACGGCGCCCCGGGAGGCCCAGGCCGTCTTTCTCGCCGGGTCGAGCTCGACGGCCCTGCCCAGGTCCCGTACGGCCGCCTCGTAGTCCCCGGTCAGCCTCTGGTAGTCACCCCGCCGGGCGAGCGTCCCGGCAGTGTCCGGCGCCAGTTCGTCGGCCCGGTCGAGATCGGTGACGGCACCGGCGTAGTCCCTTTGGTGGGCTCGGGCGATCGCCCTGCTCTGGTACGCCGGTCCCGACTCCGGATCGAGTACGACGGCCCGGTCGAACTGGGCCATGGCGGTGGCGTCGTCCCCCGCGTTGCCGTACTCGATACCCCGCAGCCGGTGCGCCTCCGCTCGCCCGCGGGCGTCGAGCCGGCCCTTCGCCAGCAGGATTCCCAGCGCTTCGAGGACCCCGCCACGGTCCAGGGCCGCCAGGATCTCGCTCCCCCAGGCCCGTGCCCTTCCGGCATCGGCGTCCTCCCCCGCCTGTACCAGCGTCTGGGCCCACCGCCGCGCCACCACATCGCCCTCGCCGCACGCGCTCACGAGATCCCGTGACGTCTCTGGGAGAAGGCCCCCTGGCCGCGCGCACAGCGAGTGGTACGTCTCGGCGAGTCTGGACCGCCGCCACCCCTCGTCCTCCCACCGTCCGTCCGCGGGGAGGTCCGCTTCCGTCTCCGCCCGCCACTGTCCGAACGTCTCGGCCAGCCGGGTGTGCCGTTCCGTCCAGTCGCGGGGCGAGCGCAGTCGCTGCATCCGGAGCATCGGTGCGCGGACGACATCGTGGTACTGGAGCCGGTCGCCGCGTTCGCCCACGAACGGCAGGCCGCGCAACCAGTCGTACAGGAAGCCCAGTTCGTCGTCCGGCCGGTCCACGACGGCCCTGAAGACGTCCGCGTCCAGCCGACGCGGCAGTGCGCACGCGAGGGCCGCGGATCGCCGTACCGGATCCTGCTCCCACTTCAGGAAGCGCTCGACGGCCGTGGCGCTGGGGTCACCCATGTCGTCCAGGTCGGCGGGGCGCTGCTCGGCCAGGGTGGAGACCAGTACGGGCAGTCCTCCGGTGAGCCGGAGCACCTCCGCGACGACCGGTTCGGCGACCACTCCCCGGCCCGCGAGGAGTCCTCGCGCTTCGGCCTCGGTGAACGGGCCCAGCGGCACATCCGACATGAAGTCGGCGAAGGTGCCCCAGCGGGCGGTGTCGAAGAGGTGCTGTCCGGCGGTGACCACGACCACCGTGGCAGGCAGGGCGCCATGCCGGTCGGTCGTCATCAGTTCGTGCAGCCATCCGTCGAGGAGTGGCCCCGTCCGCTCGTACGTGTCGAAGAACAGGACGATCCACGGTACCGAGGACGCCGCGTCGGACAGTTCGCCGAGCAGCACCGGCGTGAGCCTGCGTTCCGGGGACAGCACGAGCTCCACGTCCTCCTGGTCGCGGAAGCGCGCGCTGAGCCCCGCGCGCAGACGCTCGGCGCTCTGGGCGAGTTGGGCCGCGTCCAAGGCCCCCGCGAAGGCGCCCACCCCGGGCACCATGCCGAGCCCGACCAGTCCGGCCCGTGCCACCGCCATGCTGCCCGCCGACGGTTGCTGCGGCTGGGGTTGCGGTTCGAGTGCGGCGAGGGCGTTCGCCTCCGCCTCGTGCCGTCGCTCCCGATGGGTGGCGAGCAGCCGCTCGAGTTCCCTGAACCTGTGTCCCTGGGAGGCGAATTGGCGGCTCATCGCCGCCATGGCCTCCGGAATGCTGCCGGCGCTCTCGTCGACGTACGCCGTGAGCGCCCCGCACTCACGGGCCATGTGCTCCCACTCCCGCACCAGAAAGGTCTTCCCGACCCCCGCGTTGCCGTGCACATGGAAGAGGAACCGGTGCCGCTCGTCCTCCGGCGAGTGGTCGAAGTTCGCCCGGAACGCGGCGCGTTCGGCCGACCGGCCCACGAACCCGGCGCGCCTGCGCCGCCCGATCAGCTCCTGCATCGACGGCCGTGTGGCCCTCATCGGTCACTCCCCCGTGTCCGTCCCGTTCCTCCCCTCCAGTCTGGCGACAAGAGAGGGCCGTGGGGCCCGTCGTCCTGAGAATCGGGGTCCCACGGCCCAAGGGTGTCATCGCACCCGAACAGGCGTCAGCACAGGCAGGGTTCGCCGCCCCAGCCCAGCTGTCCGATGGCGCTCTTGTCCAACGCACCGGCGAACGCGTGCACTTCGTCCACGTCGCCGTGCAGGTACTCGCCCCAGCCGTCGCCGACCTGCGCCCGGCCGATCTGCAACGGACCGTGGCTCGCCCAGCCGTTGGGGAAGTCCGCGGTCGCTGCGGCGATGCTGCCGCCGTCGATGTAGAGCCTGATCTCGTCGGTGGCGTCGTCGTAGACGACGGCGAGACGATGGCCCTGGCCCTCGCCTCCGTCGGCCGCTTCGACCTGAGCCACCACGGCCTCGGGCGCGCCCTGCTCGTCCCGCTGCGGCATCACCAACTGCCAGGCGTGCTCCGACGGTTGGTAACGCACCTTGAAGGCGTCGGTGTGCTCGCCGCCCTGGGACAGTACGGTCATCGGGTGCTCCGGCTCGGCGTCGGTCAGGCGTACGACCACGCCGATGGTGAAGCTGTCCGAGGTGTCGACGACCGGCCCCTCCGTGGCCGCGTAGCCGGTCTCGCCGTCGAGCGTCAGATGGCCGTCGCCGACGAGGGCGTACGGCACCACGGGGCAGTCCGGGTCGAGGTCCGGGATGCACGAGGGGTCCGGACCGCGGTGGATCGTCGCGCCGGACTCCAACTTCAGCGGCGTGCCGCCGTTCTGGTCCGGGCTGGCTCCGTCGGTGGCCGTCTCCAGGGACCAGTGGCCGAGCAACCGCGGCTGGCGATGGGCCAGTTCGGTCGCCTCGCCCGGGACGACGACCCGGTCGTGGACCCTGACGTCACCCAGGTCGCCGCGCCAGCTGTCGTGGTAGGCGTGGCCGTGGCGGGCACGGCCGATCTGGAAGGCGCCGGTGGTCGCGGTCGGGGTGGCCTCGGCATCCGTGCCGACCTGGTGGCCGTTGACGTACAGCCGCGCGCTACCGGTCTCGGCGTCGTACACGCCCAGCAGGTGCGCCCATTCACCGGTCTCCGGCGCACCGCCCGACACCCGTGCGCCGCCGACGCCGAACGACCAGACGGGCGTGCCGCCCTGCGCGCGCAACCCGAGGGTGAGCCCCGTGGATCCGCCCGCGTCCTGGCTGACGGCGGTCATGTTCCGGTCGGTCCGCGCGGGCCGTACCCAGGCGCTGACCGCGAAGGCCTTGCGCGGGTCGGCCACCACGGGGGCGCCCGGGGTGAGGTAGCCGTGCCGGCTGCCGTCCAGGGTCGCCGTGGAGGTGAGGCCGGTGCCCTCGGGGGCCGTGCCGCCGAAGGTCACGCCGGAGCCGGCGGTCGCGTCGGTCCCGGTCTCGGCGTCGGCGCTCGTGGCGCCCTCGGCGTCGTTCAGGCGCCACTGGGCGACGGGGGCGCGGCCGTCCTTCACGTAGAAGCTGTACGTCGACTCCCCACTGCTGCGACCGGAGCGGTCGATGGCGCGGACCGTCAGCCGGTCGGAGCCCGAACGGGTCGGCAGGAAGGGGATGGTCACACTCCCGCCGAGCTGTTCCGGCTGGGCGGTCTTGTAGGGGCCGCCGATGAAGCCGTACGTGTAGGACGCGACGTCGTCCGAGGGCGAGTCCATGGTGAAGTGGCCGTACACGCCCACTCCGTCCACCCAGAGCACGTCCTGCGGGTACTCGGGAGAGGTGATCGTCGCCTTCTCCGGGCTCTCGTCGTCGTAGACGAACTCGCAGACCGAGCCGTCGCCTTCGGAGCTCCAGGGCGATGCCACCGTGCCGTCGTTCGCGCGGACGTGCCACGAGACGACGGTGTTCGCCGGCACGCTGCCCTGCGGCATGAACCACCGCTGCGGAGAGCCGGAGAGGGTCTCGTGCGTCGTGTAGGTGAGCCGCTGTTCCGCGCCGTCCGAGTCCGTCCACCAGGCCTCGAACTCGCCCTTGACCATGTTGGCCTCGGCGGGCTGGTTGTCCTCCTCCGGGTCGTAGAGGACCGCGCTCAGCGTCGGCGGTGCCGAGACGTACGCCTTGTCGTCCCCCGTCGCGCACGCCTTGGACCCTGTCGTCAGGTCCTGGACGAGCGGCTGTTTCGGCGGCAGGTTGTCCGCCGCGTGCGCCACGCCGGACGTGGCCGCCATGACGGCTGCGACGGAACACCCCACCGCCAACAGTCTGTTCGTACCGGATCTCTTCGGTCTGGTCATCTGTCCCTCCCCTGTGGACTCCCCGTGCCCGCGATCACACGAGCCGCTGGAGGTTAGCAAGGAGCACTGACACCGCCGAAGTGGATTTCCCGGTCGCCTACGTGGCGACGACCGGGAAAGATGACCTCCATGGCATCCACACCCCCACGCACCACACGAAGCGCACTCCACCTCGCCGCCACCCTCCTCACCGCGTCCGTCGCGCTCTACATCGCCCTCGTGGCGTTCGGGAACATCACGGACTTCGGGACGAATCAGGCGTTCGTCCAGCATGTTCTCGCGATGGATACGACGTTCAAGGACGACGATCTGATGTGGAGAGCGGTCACCAGCAAGGGACTTCAGGACACGGCGTACGTGGCGATCATCGTCTGGGAGACGCTCGCGGCGCTCGTGCTGATATACGGCACGTGGCTGTGGGTCCGCCGGGACGACGCGGCGGCCCGGCGGTTCTCGACGTACGGTCTGCTCATGCTGATGCTGCTCTTCGGCGCCGGGTTCATCGCGATCGGCGGGGAGTGGTTCTCGATGTGGCAGTCCAAGACCTGGAACGGGCTCGACGCCGCGTTGCGGGTGTTCCTGCTCAGCGGGGTCGTGCTGATCGTGGTCAGCCTGACCGACAGGACGGGCAACAAGGCCGACTAGTCGGCCAGTTGACGAACACGACCGTCTGGTTGACGTACGTGACCGTCCAGTTGATGGACGTGATCGTCTAGTTGACGACCATCACCGTCGTCCCCGTCTCGCCGAACGTCCACAGTGCCGAGCCGTCCGCCGTCCGCATGCGGATGCCGCCGGTCCGGGCGCCGTCGGCGGGCGGGGGCGACGCGCCGTTCACCGCGTTGGAGAAGGCGACGTTGACGCCGCTCACCGCGGTGAAGTAGACGATGTGCTCGATCTGCACGCCGTCGGATCCGGTCGTCGCGTCCCGGCGCAGGGAGACGGAGTACTTGCCGGGGGCCGGGCTCACCGTCCCCGGCCACACCGCGAACGAGCGCCGCGAGGCCTCGCTCGCGTCGATCAGCCACACCCGCTTGCGCGCCAGCGAGTAGACGATCCGGCGGCCGGTGCCGGAGCTGTCCGGTACGGCGGTGACGGACGGCTCGGGCTTCACCGACGCGCTCGCGGACGCCGACGCACTCGGCCGGGGGGTGGCGGTCGCGATCGGCTTCTGTCCCTTGTCGGCCTGCACGGCCAGGGCGACGACAGCGGCGATCGCCCCCACCGTCAGACCCGTCACCCAGACCTTCGGGGCTGGCACGGCACGCATCTCCTCGGCTAAGGATCCCCGACGAACGGGGGTCCGATCATCGTACCGGCCCCCACCTCGACAACCGTCACCTCAGCCCGGCGATCAGCCCGGCGATCAGCCCGGCCGGCAGTCCGGCCGACGGTCCGGACGGAAGCCTCGCGAGCACCCCGGCCGACAGCCCGACGAGCAGCCCGGCCTCCCGGCTCAGCCACTGGGTGGCTCAGCCAATGAGCCACTGAGCAGCCCGGCCACTCAGTGGCCCAGCCACTGGGCCGGACCCCGGCCCACCCTTCAAGCAGCCGCACCCCACCCCTCGGGCGACCTCAGTCCAGCACCGGCAACAGCTCCGGCAGATGCCCGTCCGACACCGCCGCCGCCCGCTGCCGCTCCTCGGGGACCTCGCCGTACAGCGTGGTCCGGGGCCGGGAGGGGCGGCCCGCCGCCTCCGCCACGGCCACCAGGTCGCGTACGGACTTGTAGGAGCCGTACGACGAACCCGCCATCCGCGAGATCGTCTCCTCCATCAGCGTGCCGCCCAGGTCGTTCGCGCCCGAGCGGAGCATCTCCGCCGCGCCCTCCGTGCCCAGCTTCACCCAACTGGTCTGGATGTTGGGGATGTAGGGGTGCAGGAGCAGACGGGCCATCGCGACCACCGCCCGGTTGTCCCGCATGGTCGGGCCGGGACGGGCGATCCCCGCCAGGTACACCGGGGCGTTGGTGTGGATGAAGGGGAGCGTCACGAACTCCGTGAAGCCGCCCGTGCGTTGCTGGATGCCGGCCAGCGTGCGCAAGTGGCCCAGCCAGTGACGTGGCTGATCCACATGGCCGTACATCATCGTCGACGAGGACCTGATGCCGACCTCGTGCGCCGTCTCGATCACCTCGATCCACGTCGCCGTCGGCAGCTTGCCCTTGGTCAGCACCCAGCGGACCTCGTCGTCGAGGATCTCGGCGGCCGTGCCGGGGATCGAGTCCAGGCCGGCCTCCTTCGCGGCCGTCAGCCACTCGCGGATCGAAAGGCCGGTCCTGGTCGCGCCGTTGACGACCTCCATCGGCGAGAAGGCGTGCACATGCATCCCCGGGACCCGCTCCTTCACCGCCTTCGCGATGTCGAAGTACGCCGTCCCCGGCAGGTCCGGATGGATCCCGCCCTGCATGCAGACCTCCACCGCGCCCACCTCCCACGCCTGTTGGGCGCGGTCGGCCACCTGGTCCAGGGAGAGCGTGTACGCGTCCGCGTCCGTCCGCCGCTGCGCGAACGCGCAGAAACGGCAGCCCGTGTAGCAGACGTTGGTGAAGTTGATGTTCCGCGTGACGATGTACGTCACGTCGTCGCCGACCGCCGACTTGCGTACGTCGTCGGCCACTTGGCAGAGCGCGTCCAGCGCGGGCCCGTCCGCGTGCAGCAGCGCCAGCGCCTCGGCGTCCGACAGCTTCGTCGGGTCCTCGGCCGCGACCCGCAGCGCCTGGCGTACGTCCGTGTCGATGCGCTCCGGGACCATCCCGGGGGCGGCCGCCTCCCGCAGGGCGCCCCAGTCGCCGTACACCTCGTCGAAGTCGTCGCGGCGGTCGGACGTACGGCCGTCGGTGTCGATGGTGCGGTGCAGATCCGTACGTCCTGACGCCTCGAAGACCTCCTCGGGCTCCTGCCAGGGGTGCCCCTCGACGGTCGCGTCCGCGCGGGCAAGGCCGGACGAGGGGTCCGCGAGCGCGGCCACGTGCGGCCGCAGCCGCGGGTCCAGCCAGGGCTCGCCGCGCTGCACGAACTCCGGGTACACGCACAGCCGTTCGCGCAGCTCGAACCCGGCGGCGCGCGACCGCTCGGTGAGCTCCTCGATCTGCGGCCAGGGGCGCTCGGGGTTGACGTGGTCGATCGTCAGCGGGGAGACCCCGCCCCAGTCGTCGATGCCCGCCCCGATGAGGCGCTCGTACTCGCTGTCGACGAGGTTCGGCGGGGCCTGGATGTTGGCGGCCGGCCCCATGACGAGACGGGCCACGGCCACCGCGGCGACCAGTTCGTCGAGCTCCGCGTCCGGCATGCCGCGCATCGCGGTGTCGGGCTTGGCGCGGAAGTTCTGGATGATCAGTTCCTGGACGCTGTGATACGACCGCGAGACGCGCCGCAGGGCGAAGAGGGACTCGGCGCGCTCCTCGTACGTCTCGCCGATGCCGATCAGGATCCCGGAGGTGAAGGGGACGGAGGAGCGGCCGGCGTCCTCCAGGACCCGCAGCCGTACGGCGGGTTCCTTGTCCGGGGAACCGTGGTGGGGGCCGCCGGGCTCGGACCACAGACGGGTCGCGGTGGTCTCCAGCATCATGCCCATGCTCGGCGCGACCGGCTTCAGGCGCTGGAAGTCGGTCCACGACAGCACGCCCGGGTTGAGGTGCGGCAGCAGGCCGGTCTCCTCCAGGATCCGGATGGAGATGGCCCGGACGTACGCGATGGTGTCGTCGTAACCGTGCGCGTCCAGCCACTCCCTGGCTTCCGGCCAGCGGTCCTCCGGCTTGTCCCCGAGAGTGATCAACGCCTCTTTGCAACCGAGCGCGGCACCGCGCCGGGCCACGTCGAGCACCTCGTCCGGGGACATGAACATCCCGTGCCCGGCCCGTCGCAGCTTGCCGGGGACGGTCACGAAGGTGCAGTAGTGGCACTTGTCCCGGCACAGCCGGGTGAGGGGGATGAAGACGCTCTTCGAGTACGTGATGACGCCGGGGCGGCCCGCCTGTGCGAGGCCCGCGTCCCTGATGCGGGCGGCCGAGGCGGTGAGGTCGTCCAGGGCCGGGCCGCGGGCCTGGAGCAGCACCGCGGCCTCGGAGACGTCGAGGGCGACGCCGTCCCGGGCACGTTTGAGAGCGCGACGCATGGAGTTCTCGGTGGGGCCGGTACCGCCGGGGCGGTCGGTGGGTCCGGTTCCGGAGGTCGCGGAAGTCGTCATCCTTCGAGCATACGAGCGGGCTGATCAGGCCGGACAAGCACCGCTCGATCCGCCTTGGGCGGCCCGGCGTTACACACTGTCACCGCCACCCTGGACATAAGGGGCATACTCGTCAAGCGCCTTCAGTATCTCCGCCTCCCCGGCCGGCGGCAGCTGGAGCACGACCTCCTCGATACCGAGCTCGGCGTAGTGGGCGAGCTTGCCGGGGGTGGGCAGTACGGCGTACGGGACGACCTGGAGGGCGGCCGGGTCGCGGCCCGCGTCGGCCCACGCGGCGCGCAGCACGGGCAGGCTCTCGCCGAGCCCGCGCCCGCCGATGGGCATCCAGCCGTCGGCGTACTCGCAGATGTGCGCGATCAGCTTCGGCCCGACGGACCCGCCGACGAGCACCCGCGTCCGGACCGGCTTGGGGTACGCATGACTGGCCCGCACACTCCCGAACTCCCCCTCGTACGCGGTCGGTTCCTCCGCCCAGAGCGCCCGCATGAGCCCCATCCGGTCCCGCACCAGGTCCCGCCGCGTCCGCCACTCGACGCCGTGGTCGGCAGCCTCTTCCACATTCCAGCCGAAGCCGAGCCCGAGGGTGAAGCGGCCGTTGCTCAGGTGGTCCAGCGTCGCGACCTGCTTGGCGAGGTCGATCGGGTCGTGCTGCGCGACCAGCGTGATGCCGGTCCCGAGCCCGAGCCGCTCGGTGACGGCGGACGCCTGGCCGAGCGCGACAAAGGGGTCGAGAGTACGGCCGTACTCACGCGGCAGCTCGCCACCGGCCGGGTACGGCGTGGTCCGCTCCACGGGGATGTGCGTGTGCTCGGGCAGATACAGCCCGGCGAAGCCCCGTGCCTCCAGCTCGCGGGCGAGGCGGGTGGGGGTGATGGTCTCGTCGGTGAGGAAGATCGTCACGGAGATACGCATGAGGGCATCTCTACCGGGCGGGGGCGCGGATGTCCATACCGACTGGTCGGCATCGGTGGCTGTCTGTCGTGCCGTGCGCTTCCTGGACCCCTAGGTGCCGGTCGGCGGGGCGACGACCAACTCGGTGTCCGGGTCGTGGCCGATGGGCGGAGGCGGACCGGCGACGACAAGCGTGGCCCGGGCCCACGGCTGCTCTCGCTGCATGAACGGCAGTTCCTCCAGCAGCCAGTTCGCCACGTGCTCCCGCTGCTCGGGGGACTCCCCGTCGCGACCGGCCAGCAGACGCTCCTGCTCATCGAGGTCACCCTGCATCCACACGGAAGCGTCCAGCCAGGGAGCAAGCTCCTCACGGATGACGCCGGTGCCCTCGACCCACACGAATGCGGCACCGGCGGGGACGGTGATCGCCCCGGGCCGGCCGTGGCCGACCCAGGCTTGCGGACGGAAGTCCACCGCCTCCCCCCGCCACAG
>Ga0307508_10003867_pt1 | contig 14901 bp, 14 predicted proteins | sample 9_EM_MG_FD_203089 | JGI IMG/M metagenome (GOLD analysis project Ga0307508, IMG submission 203089) | Populus trichocarpa ectomycorrhiza microbial communities from riparian zone in the Pacific Northwest, United States - 9_EM | ecosystem: Host-associated > Plants > Roots > Unclassified | place... | reverse complement strand
TTCTATAAAATAAAACCCGAACCAGGCTAGGTTCTGGGAGTCGCCGAGTTGACTCACTAAGGATTTTTATAATTACTATCATATACTACTAGCAAATTCTTCCTCAAGAATCGAAGAATGGTACAGACCACTAGGAAACTGACCATCAAGTGATGGCAAATAATACAAATGGTGCCAAAAAGAATCTATGGACCTGGAAAGTTTGAAGCTATGAAATTTTGCGAGTTTTGGAGCTGGAGAGGAGCTGCCCAACAGCAGTTGTTATGCAGGAAATACAATGACACCAGTCTCCCATTTCCATAAATGCACAATATTAATATTTGAAAAGAGCACAGAATAAAAAAGAGGTCTCCATTAGCCTGTATGCATGACATTTGTCTCATTAAAATCCCGAGAATTGCCAAATTCAAGGCCAACTTTTGTTGAAACTAAAATGAAATATGAACACAAGGGTATTGAACATGAATCCATCCAAGTTAACAAGACACATCATATGGCCAAGTGCTCGTGAACATGACATCAACTATTGTGCACGGACTACCGAGTCCAATTTAAACATCATTTGAGAGTGAGAAAGATGGACTTGGCTCTTGTCTCTTCCATTTTAGGATCCTTAGAGGAAGCTGTTCCCCAGTGTGCAACTTACCATGAATTTTACAATACACCAGCAATTTTAAAAACGGGAGATGTTGATGTGAACAAAAATATAGCAGATTGCAGTTGAGTTGTACTCCAATTTTTTAGATTTATACTACTAGAAACTTAACTGAGCATTTCAATTTAAACATCAAGGGTTTCAATCCTTGCTTCTACTTGCTACATATGTTGCTTCAAGACGTACAAAGACATTCTAGACGATAAGAAAAAAACAAAGAAAGAAAGAAAGGGAGGGAGGGAGGGAGGGAGGAAAAAACCCTCAGCATACAATTATACAGGTAGTCAACAAGTTGAGGAGGCTACCTTCAACTCCTTCTCCGCCGTCGGAAATGTCTGAGAATGAAACTGTCTGCATATAGTGGATAGTTCTTCTTGATCAAGCCCTTTATGCATTTCCAATAAGAAAAGTCAACCAATTGGCCATCTTTTCGAACTATGAACAAACATCGCGATTCTACAAAATCAGGATGATACCCAACCTGTCAGCACAAACAAGAAACCCACACGATTAGCCATAGCCAGGAAACACATATCAATCACAATTCCCAACCCCAATAAAGGCAACCAACTCACTATCTGAAGTTTGCAAGGTTATGAATGCAGACAATCAAGTTTTATATTTAGAAACAAATTAGAATCCGTCTAAGAACTGCTCAGCAGTATTCCACAAGTAGATAAAGCCAGTCGAGTCTAAACAAGACTTCTTTAACACCAAAACTTTAAGAGCCACTCTCTCAGCAGCATTCTTCTGCCGCACTCATGAATTTGCCTTCACTGTCAAAAAGAGATCACTCCCAGCTCTTCAAAGAAACAGCTATTCGTGTTTTCCGCAACACTTAAACAACGAATTTTTACCAGAATCAAACTTCGCAGATAGTTTGGTTACTAGCAAACAATACATAATCTACTTAAGTCCCAATTTCCATGTATGAAACACACACAAACACACTAACAATATGCATGATTCTCAATTCAATCGATAACCAATAATGGGAAATCAACAATACATTCGTATAATAATGATAATTAAAAAAAAAGCTAAGCCAAATTGATAATAAAGCGTGAAAGAGATTACTGTAATATAATCGATTCCACATCCAATCTTGCTATCACAATCTGGATGGTATGCAAGCAATCTATCCACAATAGTTCTTTCATGATCTGGACTCAATCTATCTCCACTTTCATATCTGCCACAGCAAAACCACATTAAAAAAATTCACATAAAATTTTAGTTACTGAAAAATTAACCTTTTGTTTTTTTTTAATAAAAAAATACCTACTTTCCAGAATGAAGAATCATTCTAACAAACCCAACAAGAGGGACAGTATCCTCCAAAATCCGGTCCTCCCAATCCACAAATCCTTCCTCCTTTTCCTCTTCACTGTCCTCTACTTCTTCAGAAATTCCAACCAAGTCCTTCTCTGACGGTACAATCGGTTTTCTCAGCAAATCTGAACCGTCTGATCCTGTCTTAATTGCGAACAAACGTGGACTAGCGAAAGCAGTTCGATTAAACGGAAAAGATAACACCACTGCCGGAGAGGAAAACAAAGAGATAGGGTTTGAGAGAGCGGGTAGGGATAGCGATGGTTGTGGTTTAGATAACGAAGCCATGGCCATGGCTATGCCCTAGCTTCTTTTTGCTGTTAATCACTTGCAAGTGATGTAATTTGCTGTTAGAGAAGAAGAAGAAGAAGAAATTGGAGAGTGTAAACGGTCACGTTATCATCACTCAACTCTTCCAGTGAAGTTGCTGTGTGCATGTTGAGACCTACCTTACCAGATTGCTTCACAAGCCAATTCCCTCTTTGGGCTTAGTAACTGGGCCTCATCAGTTATTGATGGGCTCAGACTTAACTTTCTAATTTCCTTTATCCGAGAGTGCCTTGACAAACCACATTCCACGTCAAAGTCTGGTACTCAAAATGAAAATAACAATAATATTATTATCTTGTTATTAACATAACTTAAGATTTGATTTATCAGGTTAATTTATAAGTTACTGAATAAATTCTAAAACAAAATAGTCTCACCAATGTTTAACTAAAAATATAACAATGATGAAAGGAACGACAACGTTTTGTGAAGATTGCTTGGTTAGTTTTTTGGGGGCCTGGATCACCTCAAATTAGTTTACCAAATTATTTTTCTTTTATTCCATGCCATTACTTGTTTCTTTTATTAATTTACAGTGTTTTTATTCAATAAATGTTTTCTCGTTTTACCCTACACTTACAATTTTTATGCAAAATAGCCCCAAATCCTTATTAATCCTATCAGGTTTATTACACCGTTGCCGTTGCTGTCTAATTTCCCGGAAAAGGAGTCTGCCTCCTCCTCGGAAACGTAATTAAACCTTTGAATGATTGAATGGACTTCTTGTTGGAAATCTCCACTTGACTTACGGCTCCATCCAAGATTCAAGATTCATGCACTTTACACTCTTTATATATTGTTTGGTGTTGCGATATAAAATGTTTTTAAAAAATGTTTTTTTATTTTAAATATATTAAACTGATTTTTTAAATCTTTTTATATTAATGTATTAAACTCATTAAAAAACTAAAAAAACTTATTAATTTGATGTTTTTTTTTTAAAAATACACTTTTAAAATACATGAAAAAACAAAAAAAACTACAACATTCCAGAACAAACACTCAATTGTGTAAATAATAATAATAATAATAAAAAGGATGGACAGACCATGATCTTGGTTTACCCATTCAGTTACCCTTGGCTTATTTATTATAGTCACAATTAGCAGTAACTTTCAACTCTTCAAACAACTTCCCTTTCGAGGTTCTCAGCCTACTCATTTGATTTTCTTTCTTTCTTTTTTATTTTGCCATGAATTTTCTTAGCAATAATATACTTCCCGAGACAAGTTGCCTATAATCTATTCGGCTAATAATTAGCCTGAGGAAATCTTAAAACGTAAGTATGGAATATTATATAGTATAGTAGGAACCACTCAACCAATCATAAAACAAAGAATTTTAACTCTGAGGGGGTGTAGCGCAATTGATCAAACTCTAGGTTTGCTTTCCAAATATCACTAGTTCGAGTGCCACAAATCTCAGGACCACAAACCAGTTGGATCTGCGAAAACTGTGTTTGTGATTAAGTCTCGTTCCATAAAATCAGCTTTGATACCATGTTAAAACAATTCAATTAACACAAAAATAAATACGAACATAAAAGAGAAGGAGGTTAGAATTTTTCTCAATTGATTTGTCTTAAAGTTCTTTCATTAACCTAAATATAAAAAATTTATATATAAATTAAATTAAAAATACTATTATATCTTTAATAAATAAACCAAGATAAATATATTATTTTAACAGAAAGCACAGACACCATCAGACGCATTTTAACCTCAAGGCTGTGGATTTCCAGAAGTTACAAACTCTTATAGACTGCCAAGTTTTCGGTGGTTATTCTCCACTCCATGTGACAAGTGCGGCAATAAAAGGGTACGAGAGATCTTGCACTTTTATTTTGATTCTTTTTTGGTCCAAGTTTATTGTACTCATGTGTTCATGCTTGTTAAAAAATAATAAATAAAAGGAGAAGATGACATTTTAACTTAATGGCCATGTCCTTTTAACATAAATTTAATTTGCATTTTTGTTTTTCTTCAACTTTCCAGCCAAAAAAAAAAAATAATAAATAGCATATGCCATTTTAGCATTTCCTTTCTTTAACAAAAAATCAAATGAAAAAAAAAATATTTTGTATGCTTAGTTTTTTTTATATAAATATTTGTTTTAACACTAAGAAAAATAAAAAAATGTTTTGCATACATATTTGGACTTTATAATAAGCTTACAAAGTTTATTAGGACTTGGCCTAAATTAAAAGGCCAATCGGCCTAACCTACCTAAATTTTAAAAATAATGAAACCATTAACCTTGCATTGTTAAAAATAAAAAAAATTGTTTGTTAACCCCGGTTGAGGTAAAAGGACTTATAACGAGTTATTATCTTGAACAATAGAGATAAAAATATAGTTTCTAAATTTTCAACAAAAATAAATTTTTTTTGTTTGTCGAAAACGTGTTACTTAGAGTGAATTGCAGGATCCTATGAACCATTGAGTCTTTGAATGCAAGTTATGCCTGAGACATCTTGGCTGAGGGCACGTTTGCCTAGGTGTCACGCATCGTCGCCCCCACCCCCAGCTCATAAGGGCAGGGGTGTATGCTGGTCTCTAATGCCCTTCTGCTTGTAATTGGCCTAAGATCAAGTCTTTGATGATGGTCGCCATGACGAGCGGTGGTTGAGAGACCCTCAAACATGGTCGTGCACGCTCTTGTCACTTTTGAGACCTCCTGGACCCTTGAACATTGGCTTTATAGGATGCTCTCGTTGTGACCCTAGGTCAAGCTGGACTACCTGTTGAGTTTAAGCATATCAATAAACGGAGAAAAAGAAACCTACAAGGATTCCCCTAGTAATGGCGAGCGAGCCAGAAAACACCCAACTTGAGAATCAAGTGCCTATAATGTCCATATTGTAGTTTGGAGAAGTGTCCTAAACAACGGACCAGGCTCAAGTCCCTTGGAAGGGGGCGCCAAAGAGGATGAGAGCCACGTTGTGGCTGGACCTTGTCACACCACTAGGTGTTGTCTACGAGTCAGGCTGTTTAGGAATGCAATCCCAATTAGGCAGTGAATTCCATCCAAGGATAAATACAGGCGAGAAACCAATAGCAAACAAGTACCACGAGGAAAAGATGAAAAAGACTTTGAAAAGAAAGTCAAAGAGTGCTTGAAATTATCGGGAGGGAAGTGGATGAGGGTTGATGATATGCCCCGGTCAAATGTGGAATGATGACAGCCAGTTTGCTCGGGGCGTGGACCGATGCTGATCGTAGTGGCGGCCCAAGCTCGGGCCTTTGAAATGCCCGCGAAGACGTCATTGTTGCGATTATGGACTGCAACTTACATTGTTACATTTGTATTCATTAATGCCAAAATTAAAAATATACTTAATATTCACTAATGCTAGAGTGAAGAATATTAACATTAGATTTAAAAATAACTTTTAGCCCAATATTCATTGACACTAAATTTAAGAATATTATACATAGATCATTAATAACATAACATAACAAACCCTTAACAATTTAAAACAAAATCAACAATGCAGTTCATTTCAGGTAGGATATAATAGGAGTGATAATATCTTTTCTTTAGCGTAATCAGTCTCGTACCATAAAATCTATTTTTACTAGTTAGGATTTCTAGTGACCATAATAATAAATGATAACTGCTTAAATGAGATCTTTCCCCTCAAATAATAAGATGTCAAATATATATATATATATATATATTTTTTTTTTTTTTTTCAGAAGCAACTGTGATATTGGATAGTCAGAGTCAAAATAAAAGAGATTGCACAAAGGCTATAAGCAAATAACAAATATTAAATCTCAATCTCAATTTCAAGATTCCAAAGTAAGAAGAACTGTAGCTTACGTTAATTAGTCTTTTTTCTGATAGTAGCTTACGTTAAATATTAGTCTCTAATTTAATTGTCATTTTTTCAAGCATGAAATTTCTGCCCCCTTGCGAAAGTCAAACATTAGGCTCTCAAGTACTCTCTTCATGGCCTTAGTTTCATATCATTCAACTAACAACAAAGATTCTATTAAGAACAAAAATGTCTCCTCTCCTCTTCTTTTTCCTGGTTCCGCCGCTACTGTTAGAATCAAAAGCTAAGGCGATCGAGGCAGGAGATAACTGTTCACTGATCACCCATCAGATAACGGGGAAGATTGGTGGGGTTATCAATTATAGTTCTCGTTTAGGCAAGGAGCAGAAAGTAGCAATGGAGATGGCTGTTGAAGACTATTTTCGTTCAAGTTGCTCTAAGCAGCTAACTCTGCAACTTGAAGATTCAGGTGGAGACTCATCTAGAGTTGCCTCTGCAAGTAAGGCGCTCTATCTCTGTCTTTTAACAAGCATATTTAACAAAATCATAAGCAAGAAAATTACTATTAGAAATGATTCACCCGCTCGAATAAGCCATTTTCATGCTTAGTTACAAGTTTCTGCAACTTGAGACGTAGCTGATCAGCCGTGCTGGCATAGTGTTAGCCCATAACCTAATTAAGCCATGCCGGCATTCGAGTTAACAAGTTGGTCCTGCCGTGTTCAAACATTAACGGGGACCATTAGGAATTTTCTTTTCTTAGGGTGTAGGGTAGTATATTTTTTTATTGTCTTACTTAATGTGTAGTATCTTGATAAGGTCAACGTTTTTACCAATAATATTCGACCATTAGCGAGCTACTTTTCTTGCTGTAGATTAAAAATAACGTTGTTGGAAAGAGTTAGTAGATATAGGATGGAAATATCTCCAAGTATTTTGGGAGCATTCATCATTTCATACCCAGTCATGTATATTGATTAATGATAATTAATATATTAAAATTGATATCATTTTTATTTTTATTTTAACATATTGTTTCTATATTTTTAAATGATATAAGACATATCATTTCATCATTTTAATATGATTATCAAATATTGGTATATATATAGCTTAATTTAAGTGAATAGTGTGTGCTTTTAAACAACATATAGCGAAAAAAAATTAAATTAGGGTTCAGTTCTTTATTGAAGAGAGAAAACTCTAATATATTTTTAAAAGTTAATAATACATATAATCATGATGATAAAATAATACATCAACTGTTTATATAATAGTAAAAACTAATCTAAAAAAACAATCTGAAACTAAATAGAAAAAATAATTAAAATTAAAATAGAGGCAGGAAAATAATTAAAACTACATAAACAAAATATTTTAGGTCTAATTGGACAGGCTTCTTAGATTTAGTTAGTTATAGCTAGCCAGCTGAACTCCTATATAAAATTAGACATGTTATTAAATTATTATCAGATTTAAAGCTATGATTATTTTTATTATAGTACTGGTCATTTGGTAAGTTTTTTTCTTAAACTTTGTTATTTCTGTATATCCATATATAAATATATTTCACATATATAGTGGACAAGGCTGTCTGGGCGAGCATTGTAAAAATTACTTTGTTTCTAAAACGCATGAAATTATGAATTATCCTTTATTCCTAATGTAGTTTGTAGTTTAAATGCTCTGATATATATATATATATATATATATATATCAGAGCATTTAAACTTATCGGTCGGTTGGATTACACAAATTGCAGATGAATTAAACTTTACTGTGGTGTGGTTCAGCTAAATGGTCATGTTCAGAAGAAGAGTCAATTGGATTACCATAAAATACAATTTCTTTGCACATTTTAGGAAAGAAAAGGTAGCAGTTCTTATCCTGCTTGAATTTTGGAAGGATACTTGTCTGCCTGAGCTTACCCCTTCGGTTTATAACAATTCTGCAGCAACTGAGCTCATTAGTAGCAAACGAGTCCAATCGATAATCGGGGCAATGACAGCACAAGAAACTGGTCTATTTTCGGAGGTTGATATGAACATGAAGAACATTCCTATTATATCCCTGACTTCGCCTGCAATAACTCCACCATCGATGCCACATCAATTGCCGTATTTCCTACAAATGAGTAACCATATAACCCTCCACATGCAATGCATAGTTGACATAGTAGGCCACTTCAAGTGGAGGAAAGTGACAGCACTGTACGAACACAAAAATGGTTTCTCTGCTTATTCTGGGATTATAACTCTCCTATCTGACAAGCTTAAAGTTGTCAACTCAGAGATTTCATACCACTCAGATCTCTCTTCCCTGTCTTCTATATCAAACCCAGAAATCACCATTGAACAAGAGCTTATCAAGCTGAGGAGCAAAAGCAATAGGGTCTTCATAGTTTTAGTATCCTCCTTGGAATTGGCTATCCTGCTCTTTGAGAAGGCAAATCAAATGCGGATGATGGAGAAAGATTATGTATGGATTGTCACAGATGAGATTGCAAGCCTTCTCGACTCTGTTGATTCCTCTGTCGTGAACAACATGCAAGGCGTGATTGGTTTCAAGACAAACTTCGCACGCACTCGTGACACTTTTAAACGTTTTAAATCTAGATTTCGAAAGAAGTATGGATCAAAGTATCCAGAAGAAGAAGAATATTCTAATCCAAGTATCTTCGCACTCCGCGCATATGATGCCACTTGGGCTATTGCTCGAGCTATGGAGAAATCGCAGGGCAAAATAACCTCAAAAGAATTATCTGGGAACATTTTATCCAGTAATTTTGAAGGTCTAAGTGGCACCGTGAGGTTTGAAAACAATGTATTATGGCAATCGCCATCGTTTCAGATCATTAACGTTGTTGGTAACAGCTACAGAGTGATGGCAGTTTGGTCACCAAAATTTGGATTTTCGCAGAGTGAAGAGAAATATGATGGAGCGACTGCCAACGGTTCTTTGAAAAACTTGGGTCCAGTTTATTGGCCAGGTGGAATGCCAAGCACAAACCCAAGAGGATGGGCGATATCTGATGCAGATATCCCATTGAAGATAGGGGTTCCTGCTATGGGTGCTTTCAAACAATTCGTGAGGGTGACTTTTGATCAGACCCAGAATGCAACTTGTGTAACCGGGTTCACAATCAATGTATTTGAAGCAGTTGTCAAGCGCCTGCCTTATAACTTGCCTTATGTGTTAGTTCCCTTTTATGGAACATACGATGAGATGGTGGAGCAAGTTTATCGCAATGTCAGGCTTGTTTTTCTACTTTATTCTGTTTTATATATGATGTCAATATTGTTGGAGCTAACCTTGTGTCATGGCTGATGACAATGTCTGATTCCTGTAATAGGGCCTGGACGCAGCTGTTGGCGATACAGAGATAATGGCAGATCGATTTCAGTACGTAGAATTTTCGCAGCCATATGTTGATTCCGGACTTGTTATGGTAGTAACTCAGAAAGCAGAAACATCGCACGCAACATGGATGCTGAAAACCTTTACGAAAAAATTGTGGCTGCTTATGATAGCAATGCATGTGTTCATAGGGTTGCTAGTATGGCTAATTGAACGTGGGAACAACACTGAATTTGATGGGATCGGGACAATGCTATGGTTTTCGGTTACCATAATATTCTACGCACATCGTAAGTTTAACTGCACTTCCTTGTTTATTGATCTGTAAGGCTTTGTCTTAAATTTTTTGATCAATTACCATCTGCAGGACAACCGCTCACAAGCAACTTATCTCGATTAGTGTTGACACCATGGCTATTTGTGATTCTCATTGTCGTGGCAAGTTTTACAGCTAGCCTTTCGTCGGCAATGACAGTCTCACGGCTCGAACGATCAGTGTTGGATATTGAAACACTTCAAAGAACAAATGCACCTGTTGGTTGCAATGGGAACTCCTTTATTGTAAGATATTTGATTAATGTTTTGCTTTTCAAACCAGAGAACATAAAGAAGATTAATTCAATACATGATTACCCAGAAGCCTTTGAAACTGGATATGTTAAAGCAGCATTCTTTGTGGAGCCTCATGCAAGAGTCTTCCTTGGAAAATACTGCAAAGGTTACACCAAAGCAGGACCTACCCTCAAGCTCGGCGGTTTTGGCTTTGTTGAGTTCTCTCCTTTGTGTCTGCTCCTCATTTCACCGCACATAATTATTTAGCCTAAAAAACAGATTCTTATACTTCGATCCTTTCGTTGGTTTTTCTTCTCAGGTGTTTCCAAAGGGTTCACCTCTGGCTTTTGACATCTCGGAGGCAACCCTCAAAGTTATAGAGAGTGGAGAATTGCGCCAGTTAGAGGAGTTGCTCTCCTCTTCTAATTGCACCTCTCGAACTACCGCAATTGACACCTCAAGTTTAGGCCTGGAACCTTTTGCTGGTCTATTTATATTGTCAGGTACCATTGCAGCCTTCGGATCCCTCGTTGCCATTTTTCGTCTGGGTAGGAATGTGCACATCTTGAGTTACATTCAAACAGAACTCACAAGAAGAAGAATTTGGAGATGGGCAAGTCTTCAATTGTCAAGAAAAAGTTCTACCAAGGAGACTTCTTCGACCCAAGCGTGTTGAACCTGAGATCATTTTGCTCCCGGTAAAAAGTTGATGTGTTGGATTGGCATCTTCCACACCAAGAACGCTTTGGCAACTATACATTTGCTTATTACCAAAAAAAAAAAAAAAATTAAATAAAAATTATACATTTGCTTGAATGGATTGACCTTGTGAAACTTTTAGGGGCTATTTGAAATTGCGTTTCAAATAATATTTTTTTGTTTAAAATTATTTTTAATTTTTTTTGAATCGTTTATTGCTCTGTAAATTCAAAACTGATAGAGAATTGCTGAAGTTGCCCAAACAGTGTGGAATAGTACCATTCACGTTGTTGTTTGACATATCAACTACTTGAAGGGTACTGACCTTGCAAATCAATGGTGGAATTTCTCCAGTCAGCGGATTGTTTGAGATCAAGTATGGTCGAGAATGGTGGAACTGGGAGTGAGCCTTGGAGCATGTTTGAACTAAGGTTAAAAATGCGTAAGCTTGACCATGGAAGAACAGCTAGAGGTTGGTCAAAGCCTGTTAGAAAGTTGTGAGAAACATCCATGTATTATACAGTTTCTGCACTCACTGTCCACATCTATCTAGGTATTTTCCCCTGAAGGTTGTTGAAGGATAGGTCTAGCCAAACCAATTTGGCCTGCATACTCAGGAAGTCAGGAAAGACACTTTGAAATATTCAATTCAATAAAAAGAAAACTCGTTTAGTTTGTTAATAGGGTGAAGATAAGTTTTTTTGTTTTGTTTTGGAACGCAGGGTAGGACGTCTGGGATAATTTTCAAACACAAGACTAAATTCTTGTGACCCGGAACTACTCAGCAAACCCCCGAGCTCCTAGCTAATTTGCCGCTAGAAGGCTCGATTGCCTCCCATAAAACGAAAACCATTGAGTTGCATACCACTGCTTATAAGTTCTCTTTTGATGATTTTAGACCATGGACACAGACCGATGGCCCTAATGATCGCTTAGCATGGGTAACAGTTTCTAATCTTTCTATTATGGCTTGGAATGTTACTTGCATCAAGAAGATTCTGCATATGCTGGGAAAAGTAAATGGTTTTGATAGAATAAGCCTACTTTTCAACACTCTTGATACATTTAAATTCTTGATTGCAACACAATGTACAAGCCCAATCAAAGAAGATACAGTCTTAAGGATGGAAGGTAGGGACTACATCATCCATATTCAGGAGATAGATCATTTGTACTACCCAGAATATGAAACAATAAAGTATAATATGAACTCTTTTAGCCCACAACTGGAGGTTGAAGAAGATGACGATGCTGAGTCTAGTCAGGCCCAACCTGCTTTCTTGACAGAATGCAAGAGTGAGGTGGATAGTTTTGATGCCTCTTTCTATCAGCACTGGGACAGGGAGATATATAGTACATCTTTGTCAATTGAGACTCTCTTTCCAGAAATCATGATGTTTCATCCATATGAAAGGCTTGTGAATCAAGGAAATGGAAGACGTACCGCCAATGGTCTTTTAATGGGAGAAGATGACAGTTCTACCAACAGACAGAGTTGTGAGGTAGAGAAGGCTATTGCAAACCAGCCTACTTCTCCCAGTCCGATCATGGTTTTTGAGACTCAAGACTAACGCTCCTCACTGTGTTCTCCCCAGGATTCTATCAGAACATACATCATAACCAAGCTGCAACTATCGAAAGCTCAAACCAGCACACACAAAATGGCCCTACGCAAGAGTAAAAGGAAGATTAAAATTCTTTCAGCTAATGTTACAGTACAGGAAACGGCTGAAGAGAAAAGAAGAGGGATCTTCAGATTCAGAGACCTGCATACAGCAATCAAATATGCGCCTTCTTCACAGTGCTGCCCCGTTATCATCCTCAAAACTAGATGCTGAGCAAGAGGTTCCGGAGATGATAAAAGATGGAATGACATTGGGTTTTGGTGAGCTGAATATTTTGAAAGAAATGGCCGCATATATTCAGGGACAAGTGAGTAGGGAGATTGAAAACTGGGCAGACACACAGTAGCTGATCTCATCAGGAGTCAATAGGCAAGGCTTCCCATTTGATCTTATGAAGTTTTTCTTCTGGAACTCTTGTGGCTTGGGTACGTCCTCTAAACGTGTTTCTATTCAAAATATGCTTAATCATCATGAAATAGAAGTCTTCTTTTTTGCTTGAAACTAAAATGTCATTATGTTCTGATAACTTGGTTAGAAATCTATGGAATGAAACCAATATTAGGTGGGACTATATTGCTTCTGAAAGAAAGTCTGGCAGTATCTTAGCCATGCGGAAAGATAACTGTTTCAAGGTGGAATCTATAGAATTTAGTGGGCAATGGATAGCCCTCTTCGGCTATCATGTTGCAACTTCATTCCACTGTGTAATAGTAGGAGTTTATGCTATAATCTCAGCCCATGAGCGTAGAATTCTATAGAAAGAACTCATAACCTTAAAGTCTACCTTTGATGTTCGTTTTTTCTTTTTGTGGTAGGTGAAACTCTTCATTTTAAAGATATAAGTAATGGTTATATTAATGTTAGAGGCTCCAAAGCTTTTAAGTTCTTTCTTAACTGCTGTGATTTGCTAGAGTACCCTTTTCATGGTCATCGCTACACATGGTTTCGTGGTAGCTTAATGAGTAGAATTGACCGTGATTTTGCTACACCAGACTGTTTTCTTCATTTCCTTGATTTATCCTTCTCTAGATATCCTAGAGGCTTGTCAGACCACTGTCATCTAGTTATCGGGTCAGCTATTCAGAAATGGGGTTGGAGGCCTTTCCGTTTCCTTTGATTGCTGGGTTTCTCATCCTTGGTTTATGAAGTATCTAGATTCTTTTTGGAAAGAAGAATGTGGATGCACCTTTCATGGCACTTTCCAGTTGATCAGAAAATTGAGTTACTTGACAAAACAATTTCAGATTTAAAACAGAACAGTTTTTGGTAATCAAGACAGTAGACTTTCAGAGCTGCAGAATGAGATTAAGTCTTGGAAGCAAAGGGGGAGAGTGGGCTTTTGTCAGCTACTGAACAATTTCTTTTAAGCAACTTGAATAATAAGCAATGGGTGGTAATAAGAAATGTAGAAGCAATTTGGAGACAGAAGTCTAGACAAAATTGGTGCAAGCTAGGAGACAGAAATACTAAATTCTTCCATCTAGTAGCTAATTCTAGAAGAGCCAAGAACTCCATCAAAGGCCGGAATGGTTTTATCCTAAAGTTAGACTTTCACAAAGCTTTTGACTTTGTGCGATGAGAGTATTTAGATCAAGTCATGGATAACATGGGGTTTGACAAGAAATGGAGGAATATCATTCAGGATTGCATCTCCAGCTCTCACCTAGCCATTCTCATTAATGGCTCCCCAAGTCAAGAGTTTAGTGTTCAGAAAGGATTGAAATAAGGTGACCTTCTTTCTCCTTTTCTTTTCAGCTTAACAGTAGAGGGACTTTTTGTCCTCTTTCAAAGAGCTTCTGCATCTGGGTATTTCAGAGGTCTTGAATATGAAAATGATGAATTCCTCGGTCTTTTGCAATATGCAGATGACACTCTGATATTCATACCTAATGACTACAATTCTCTAACTCATGCGAAGAGGATACTTCGATGGTTTGAATTGACTTCGAGTTTGCGAATTAACTTCTACAAAAGTTCTCTTGTAGGAATTAATTTGGATGAAGACTTCACGGCTGGTATGGCAAGATCTATCTTTTGTAGATGGGACTCCCTCCCCATCAATTACCTTGGCCTCCCTTTAGAGCCAATCCTAAAAGACTATCTACTTGGAAACCAGTTATCACTCGAATTCGTTCTAGGCTGGTATGTGGAAGGGAAGATTGCTTAGTATGGCTGGACGTATTTGTTTGCTTAAAACAATTCTAAACTCCCTAAATTTATACTTCATGTCCATTTTCTTAATGCCAAAGGGTGTGGTGCAAGTTATCAAGTCTATTCAAAGACGATTTCTTTGGGCTCGAACTTCTGACACTGGAAGATTTGCAAAGTGTCTTGGGATCTAGTGGTGCGAGAAAAAGACAGAAGAGGTCTAGGAGTAGGATCTTTGACAGGAAATTAAAAATAAAGCTTTGCTTTTCAAATGGCTTTGGAGACTTGACGATAAAAGATTATTAGGAGGTTAGCAAGATTTCATAATCAGGAAGTATGACCGACCTTTGAGAATGGGCTCCCCTCTTTCAATCTTCCTCTATCTGATACTTGGCAAGATATTCATTCTGTCACCAAGGCAG
>Ga0307508_10003866_pt1 | contig 14902 bp, 14 predicted proteins | sample 9_EM_MG_FD_203089 | JGI IMG/M metagenome (GOLD analysis project Ga0307508, IMG submission 203089) | Populus trichocarpa ectomycorrhiza microbial communities from riparian zone in the Pacific Northwest, United States - 9_EM | ecosystem: Host-associated > Plants > Roots > Unclassified | place... | reverse complement strand
TGAATGGACTCAGGGGATCGTCAACCCGCCGGTGTGGCGGGCGTCGACGATCCTGTATGATTCAGTCGCCGAACTGCGCGAAGCCGGCGGGCGCGATACCCATCACCGGCTGTTCTACGGCCGCCGCGGCACGCCCACTCAGTGGTCGCTCGCCGACGCGCTGACAGAGCTCGAGCCGGGTGCCGAGGCGACCTTCCTTTACCCGTCCGGCGTTGCGGCAATTGCCGCGGCATTGTTGTCGGTGCTCTCGCCGGGCGACGAACTGCTGCTGCCCGACAGCGCCTATGATCCGACCCGCTCGATGGCGACCGGCCTGCTCAAGCGGATGGGCATTTCGACCCGCTTCTATGATCCGCTGATCGGCGCCGGCATTGCCGACATGATCGCCGACAATACCCGAGCGATCTTCATGGAAAGCCCGGGCAGCCTCACCTTCGAGGTGCAGGACGTCCCTGCGATCGTCGCCGCCGCCAAGGCGCGGGGGGTCGTCACCCTGCTCGACAATACCTGGGCGACCCCGCTGTTCTTCCCGGCGATCGAGCGCGGCGTCGATCTCACCATCCTCGCCTGCACAAAATATATCGTCGGCCATTCGGACGTGATGCTCGGCTCGGTCACCGCCGCGCCCGGGCGTTTCGCGAAGCTGCGCGAGACGAGCTTCCAGCTTGGCCAGGTCGCCAGCCCCGATGATTGCTGGCTCGGCGCGCGCGGTCTGAGGACGCTTGCGATCCGGCTCGCCCAACATCAGTCGAGCGCCTTGAAGATTGCGCACTGGTTGAAGGAACAGCCGGACGTCACGCTTGTCCTCCACCCGGCATTGCCCGACTGCCCCGGACACGAGCTGTTCGCGCGCGACTTCAAGGGGTCGTCTGGCCTGTTCTCCTTCGCTCTCAAAGACGGCACCGAAACGGCACGCGCGGCGCTGATCGACGGGCTCGAGCATTTCGGCATCGGCTATAGCTGGGGCGGCTTTGAAAGCCTCGCGCTACCCGTAGATCCGGCGCGCTATCGCACTGCCACCCACCGGCACGATATCGGCCTGCTGGTCCGCCTGCAGATCGGCATTGAGGATCCCGACGACCTGATCGCTGATCTCGCCGCCGGCCTCGCCCGGTTCCGAGCCACCCTGGCGTGAGCCCGGTCCTCGCCTGGCTGCAAACGCAGGGGCTGGGGACGATCTCGCAATCCGTGCTGATCGAGGCTGCCATTGCCGGCGGCCTGGTGATCGCCGCGCTCTTCACCGGGCTGATCGCGGGCCGCATGCTTGGCCCGCTGGTCGAGGCCGAATGGAAGCGCAGGCTCGGCGCTCAGGCCGAGGGACTTGGTGGCCGGCTTCACCGGATCATACGCCACGGCACCGCTGCCCTGCTGCTCGCCATCCTGCTCAACGCCGTCCACTGGCCGCCGCTTGCTGGCTTCCCGATCGGCCTTGCGCTCGGCGCGGCGACGGCCATGGCGAGCGTCTCGATTCTGCGAGGGCTCGGCATTCCCCGCTGGATGGCGCGGACGGTCGCCGCGATCCTGTTCGTCGCGCTGTTCAGCCACGCGGTCGGCGGGCTTACGCCGATCTCGCAGACGCTGGAACGAATCGGCTTCGACATCGGCTCGCGGCGCTTCTCGCTCCTGTCGCTGATCACGATCGTGGTGACGGCAATCGCGCTTTATGCCGGGGTGAGGCTGGTCAACCGCGCTACCGCCCAATGGATCGGCACGTCGCGCGGCCTGGACGCGACCCAGAAGCTACTCGCGCAAAAGCTCGCCGCGATCGCGGTGGTGGTCACCGCCTTTTTCTTCGGCATCGATCTGCTCGATATCGATCTGACCGCTTTTGCTGTGTTCTCCGGCGCGTTCGGGCTCGCGGTCGGCTTCGGGCTGCAAAAGACGATCGGCAATTTCATCGCCGGCATCATCCTGCTGATGGACCGCTCGATCAAACCCGGCGACGTGATCGTGGTTGGCGAGAGCTTCGGCTGGGTCAACCGGATCGGCATCCGCGCCGTCTCGGTCCTCACCCGCGACGGCAAGGAGCATCTGATTCCCAACGAGAATCTGATGACCAATGAAGTCGAGAACTGGTCCTATACCGATCGCAATGTCCGCATCCGGATTCCACTGGCGGTCGGCTATGGCTGCGACCTGAAGCTTGCCCAGGACCTGATGCTGCGCGCGGCGGCTGAAAGTCCGCGTGTACTCGACAGCCCCAAGCCCAATGTGTGGCTCACCGCGTTCGGCCAGAGCGGCGTCGAGCATGAGATTCTCGCCTGGATCAGCGACCCGGAAGGCGGTGTCGGCAGCGTCCGATCGGATGTGCTCAACCGCGTCTGGTGGCTGTTCAAGGAGCATGGAATCGAGATCCCGTTCCCGCAGCGCGAAGTGCATATCCGGGCTGAAAAATAGTCGCGGGGCCTAGGTGCCGTAACGGCATGGACTGTTGCGCAGCTGCAACATGCTGCGCAAACCATGCGCAGTATGACAGAATTAAGTTGTGCGTTGCAGCGCGTTTCGGCAATCTTAGTTTACCGAACGGATCAAGCGGCACGGGAAGCTCCAGCTTCCGACAGATGCTCCAGTCCGCCGGCCGCAGGTGGGGACCCTGATTTTTCTTTGAAAGGGACACCTCATGCGCTTTTCCACGATCAGCCTCAGCGCGCTGATGCTTGCCTCCGTCGCAACGCCGGCTTTCGCCGACGATGCCGCGCCTCCGCCCGCGATTACGATCAATGGCACCGCGACGGTGGTTTCTGATTACCGTTTCCGGGGCGTATCGCAGACCGACAAGAACGTTGCCGTTCAGGGTTCGATCACAATCACCCATGAGTCGGGCTTCTACGTCTCGGTCTGGGGTTCATCGGTCGACAGCTATGTGACAGCATCGCAGGCTGGCCATCAGGAAGTCGATATCATCGCCGGCTATTCGAAGACCTTCAGCGGCACGAAGATTGACGGCGGCGTGCTCTATTACGTCTATCCGAAGTCGAAATTCCTTACCGGCGACGGTTCCAGCTCGAACTTCTTCGAGCCGTATTTCGACATATCGCACACCTTTGGACCCGTCACGGCCAAGGCGACGGTCAATTATGCGCCGAAGCAGAAGGCTCTCGCTCTGGACCAGGGCTTCCTTTCCGGGAGCAGCGCGAAGGAAGACAATGTCTATCTCGCGGGCGATTTCTCGGCAGCGATTCCGAACACGCCGGTCGGCCTGACGGCGCATATCGGTCATAACTGGGGTCCGAGCTGGTTGGCGACTGATGCCACCGGCAGCAAGGAATATACCGACTGGGGCCTTGGGGCGACTTTCACCTATAAGGTGCTCACATTCGGCCTCAGCTATGTCGATACCGACGCTGACTTCCGCAGCCCGTATACTAACGGCAGGCTCAGCAATGCCGGTGTTGTCGCCACCGTTGGCGTCAGCTTCTAAAAGGTTTTTCGTCCCGGACGGGGCGAATTCCGATGGTGAGGGGGGCGGCTTTGCCGCCCCCCTTTTCGTTTCCGTGGCTCGATCACCTGCTGGCCGCAATCATGGCCTTCGCCGCTGTCGATTGCGGCACGGCGATCACCTGCAATGACGGCCCCTCCTCCACGATGCGTCCCGCCTCCATCACCGCGATGCGGTGGCAGAGCCGGCGGGCGACCGCGACGTCGTGCGTGATCAGCAGGGTCGCCAGCCCGCGTTCGCGCTGCAGCCGTTCGAGCAGATTGAGGATACGGCCGGCGACCAGCACATCCAGCGCTGATGTCGCCTCGTCCAGGATCGGCAAGTCGGGTGCCGCCACCAGCGCTCGGGCAATCGCCACGCGCTACGCCTGGCCGCCCGACAGTTCCGCCGGGCGGCGCTCTGCGAATTCCGCGCCTAGCTCGACCGTTTCAAGCGCAGCAATTGCGCGAGCCCCGCGATCCGCCGACGTCAATTCGGGCATCAGATAGCGCAACGGCTCGGCGACGCTCTCCGCCACCCGCCATTGCGGATCGAGGCTCGAAACCGGATCCTGGAACACTGCCTGCATGCCCGCCCGATGGTCGCGGCACATGCGATGCCGTGGCGGCAGCGCCTCGCCACGCCACAGAACCGCGCCGTTGTCGCACGGCCCGATCCGCCCGATCGCCCGCGCCAGGGTCGATTTGCCCGAGCCCGACGCGCCAACAATCGCCAGCGCTTCCCCCTCGGCGATCGCCAGCGATGCGCCGGCCACCGCGGCGACCCGGCCGCCACGCCATCCCGGCGCCCGGAAATCCACACCTATATCGCGCGCCTCGAGCAGCGGACCACCCACCGGCGGCAGCTTGGGCGCGGGATCGTCAAGTCGGGGGCTTGCGGCAATCAACGCCCGCGCCACCTCGCTGGCGGGGTGCGCAAGCAGTGCGCCCGCCTCGCCCGTTTCGGCCACACGACCCGCTTCGAGCACCACGATCCGGTCCGCATAGCGCTCGACCAGCGGCAGGTCATGGCTCACTAGCAACAGCCCCATGCCCTGGTCGCGTAGCCGCGCCAGCACCGCCATGATCGCATGGCGCAGATCGGCATCGAGCGCGCTGGTCGGCTCGTCGGCGATCACCAGCTCGGGCCCGTGCGCGATGGCCGCCGCAATCAGCACACGCTGGCGCTCGCCGCCTGACAGACGGTGCGGATAGCTGCGCAGCACGCCCGGCTTGTGCAGCCCGACCTGGTCGAGCAGCCGTTCAAGCGCGCGGGTGTCGGGGCGCGGGCCGCCGGTCTGCATCGCCGCCTCGACAAGCTGCTGCCCGATGGTGAGATGCGGCGTGAGCGACGAGAGCGGGTTCTGGAAAACGAAACCAACGCGCGCCCGCAAGGGACGAATCGCGCCCTCCGACAGGCCGATCAGCTCGCTCGCGCCCAGACGCGCCGACCCGCTGGCAATGCCCTTGCTAAGGCCAAAGGGCGTCAGGCAGCTCATGCTCTTGCCCGACCCCGATGCACCGACCAGCGCGGTGCAGCGGCCGGGCTCGACGCTAAAGCTTACCTCCCCGACAACGGACTGACTGCCGATCCGAACCCCCAGCCGCTCGACCGTATAGAGCGTCATCGCGCCAGCCGCTCGCGCAGCCGCTCGCCAAGTGCGGTCAAAGCAAGGATCAGCCCGACCAGCACCCCGCCGGGCACGAGCAGGGCGAGAGGTGCCACGTCCATATCCTCTGCCCCATCATGGACAAGGATACCGAGCGAGGTCAGCGGCTCCTGCACGCCGAGCCCGAGAAAGGAGAGGAAGCTCTCGACCATCACCACCTGCGGCACCGTCAGCACCAGCCAGGCGAGCGCAACGCCTGCCACGTTCGGCACGATATGGCGCAGGACGATCGCCCCCGGCGGCGCGCCCGCCGCCTCGGCCGCGAGCACATAAGGGCGGTGGCGGAGCGCCATCACCTGCCCGCGCACCACGCGCGCCATCGTCAGCCATTCGACCGCGCCGATGCCGAGAAAGACGAGGATGATCGACCGCCCGAATGCGACCATCAGCAGGATGACGACGAACATGAAGGGAAGCGCGTAGAGCGCATCGACAACCCGCATCATCGCCTCGTCGACCCGCCCGCCGGCCCAGCCCGCAATCGCGCCCCAGGCGGCACCGATCAGCAAGGCGACCAACGCCGCCGCGCCCGCGACCGCGAGCGTGATGCGCGTGCCGATCATCGCGCGCGCGAGCAGATCGCGCCCGACGCTGTCAGTGCCAAGCAGATGGCCATGGGTGAAGGGTGCGGCGCGGACATGGTCCCAGTCGATCTGGTCATAGCCCCAGGGCAGCATCACGGGCAGCAACAGCGCCGCGAGTGCAACCGTGGCGATTGTCCAGCCCGCGATTCTCATCCGCGCACGCGAGGATCGAGCCAGCCATAGGCAAGATCGGCGAGCAGGTTGAAGAGCAGGATCAGCGCCGCGTAGAGAATCACCACACCCAGCACGAGCGGGTAATCGCGGTTGAGCGCGCCCTGGACAAAGTAGCGGCCAAGGCCGGGCAGCCCGAACACCGCCTCGATGACGACTGCCCCGGTCAGCAATCCCGCCGCGGCCGGGCCGAGATAGCTCATCACCGGCACCAGCGCCGGGCGCAGCGCGTGCCGCAGCAATATGCTGCGCGGCGAAAGCCCGCGCGGGCGGGCGGCCAGCACATGATCCTGCGCCAGCGCGACCGCCAGCCCCGCCCGCGCCAGCCGCGCAATCGCACCAGCGACCGGTAGCGCCAGCGCAATGACCGGGAGAACGAGCGAGGCAGCACCGTCCAGCCCTGAGACCGGCAACCATTGCAACCACAAGGCGAAGACCAGCTCGAGGGCCGGGCCGGTCACGAAGGTGGGAATCGCGGTCAGCAAGGTCGCCTTGACCATGATGATCCGGTCAACGAGCCCGCCGGCATGAGTCCCAGCGATCACCGCGCCACCGATCCCGAGGAACAGCGCAAGCCCGCCAAGCGCCAGCGATACCGGCAGGCCTTGCGCGATCAACGCGCCGACCGTGAAATCCTTAGACGAGGGAGGGCCCGAAATCCCCGGTCAGCACGCCGCCCAGATAGCGCGCCGCCTGTTCGGGCAGCGGCTTGTCGAGGCCATAAGCGGCGGCAAAGGCAGCGCGCGTCGCCGGGTCAAGCGGGCGCTCGGCGTCAAACGGACTACCCGGCGCCGCGCGCATCAGCACGAACGAGAGGAGGATGACCGCAAGGAGCGTGGGGATAGCCGTCGCGAGCCTGCGGATCAGGATCGCGCGCATGTCCCCCGCCCCTGTTCAGCAGCTCACTTCGCCGTGGTTTTGGCGTCCTGGCCGTCGCCCGGGGGCGCGGCGACGATGTCGCGGGTGGTCGAGCCCTTGTCGACGACATTGGTGCCCGGATCGCCGACAGCCGAGCGGATGCCGGGATCGGCAACGTCAGCGCCAGCCGCACTGATCGTCGCGGTCTCGGCGGCGCTGCGCTGGGACGGGCCGCCGAACAGAGCGTCGAGCGCCTGGGCGTTGGGGCTGATGTCGTTGGCGCGGGCGGCGCCCGGCTGGGGCGGAGTCAGCGCGAAATCGGGCGGAATCATCAAAGGCGCCTGACGACCGACCGCGAACTCGTCGGGCCTCGCATGTTCCCGGCCGCCATGGGCGCAGCCGGAGAGCAGGACGGCGACGCCGAGCCCGGTTGCGATCGACACCAACTTACGCATTTATATTCTCCACTGAACCACGCCCTGCCCGGGGCTTGTCGCGCACAAGCAGCGCTCGCACAAGCAGGATGAGCACGCCTATCGTAATCGCCGCATCCGCGACATTGAAGACCAAAAAGGGGCTCCATGTGCCAAAGTGCAGATCGGCGAAGTCGACCACATAGCCGAACCGCACGCGATCGAGGATATTGCCGATCGCGCCGCCCATCACCAGGCCGAGCCCGACCTGATCCTGCCGGTTGGGTTCGCGGAACATCCACACCAGCACGCCGACCGCGATCACCGCCGTCAGCACGACCAGGCCCCAGCGCATCGCCTCGGTATCGGCATGCAGCATGCCAAGCGACACGCCGCGATTGGCGACGAAGCGCAGCGTGAAGATCGAATTGATCGCCCGCTCCTCGCCCAGCTCGTCCAGCCCAAGGGCGTGAGTCACGCCATATTTCGCTGCCTGATCGATGATGAACAGGATCGCGCCGGTGACGAGCCCAACAACAGGAAGCTTGCGCATCAGGAAACGACCTTGGTGCAGCGATCGCAAAGGGCACCATCCTGCACGACTTCGGGCAGGAGGCGCCAGCAGCGGCCGCATTTGTGGAACTCGGTGCGGATGACGGACACGGCATCGCCCGCCGTCACCTTCGCGACAATGAAAATCTCGGCCAGCGCCTCGGGCGGCAAGGCCGATTTCGGGACGGTCACCTCGGCCTCGAGGCTGGAGCGCACGATCTTCTCGCGCCGCAGCGGCTCGATCGCCTCAGTCACCTGTTCGCGCAGGGTGCGGACATCGGACCAGCTGGTCGCCACCGCATCGTCACCGGGCAGCTTGGGCAGTTCGGGCCATTCGAGAAAATGGACCGAGCCGTCCTCGCTCGGGAAACGCGCCTGCCACACTTCCTCGGCGGTAAAGCACAGGATCGGCGCGGCGTAACGGACGAGCGCATGGAACAATATGTCGAGCACCGTGCGGTAAGCGCGGCGCTTGGGGTCATTCGGCGCGTCGCAATAGAGGCTGTCCTTGCGGATATCGAAGAAGAAGGACGAAAGGTCCTCAGCCGCGAAATCGGTCAGAAGCCGCAGATAGCGGTTGAACTCGTAATTCTCCGTCGCCGCCTTCAGCTCGACATCGAGCCGGCCGAGCAGGTGCAGCACATACAGCTCGAGCTCGGGCATGTGCCGCGTGTCGACCTTCTCCGCGTCCGTGAACCCATCGAGCGCGCCGAGCATATAGCGGAAGGTGTTGCGCAGCTTGCGATACGCATCGGAGGTGGTGTTCAGCACCTCCTTGCCGATCCGCACATCCTCGAAATAATCGGTCTGCGCGACCCACATGCGCAAGATATCGGCGCCCGATTCCTGGATGATCTTGAGCGGATCGACGACGTTCTTCTCGGTCTTCGACATTTTCTTGCCGTTCGAGTCGAGCGCGAAGCCGTGAGTCAGGACAGCATCATAAGGCGCGCGGCCACGGGTGCCGGCGCTTTCGAGCAATGACGACTGGAACCAGCCGCGATGCTGGTCCGAGCCTTCGAGATACAGGTTCGCGCGCGTACCCTCGCCATAGCGCGCCTCGATCACAAAGGCGTGAGTCGAGCCGCTGTCGAACCAGACATCGAGGATGTCGGTGATGACCTCATAATCCTCGGCGCGGTATTTCTCGCCGAGCAAGGTTTGGTGATCGGCGGCGAACCAGGCGTCAGCCCCGCCAGCCTTAAAGGCATCGACGATGCGCGCGTTGACCGCCGGATCGTTGAGATATTCGCCCGTCACGCGATTCACATAGAGCGCGATCGGCACGCCCCAGGCGCGCTGGCGCGAGATCACCCAGTCGGGCCGCTGCTCGACCATCGCACGGATCCGGTTCTGCGACCGCGCCGGCACCCAGCGCGTCCGCTCGATCGCGTCGAGCGCCACTTCGCGCAGGGTCGGCGCATTGCCGATCCCGTGCCCGAGCACCGGCGCGAAGCCGACATCGACACCAAGCTCGATCGGCTCGGCAACCGCCTGGTGCGGCTGGGTCTGGTCCATCGGGATGAACCATTGCGGCGTTGCGCGGAAGATCACCTTGGCCTTGGAGCGCCAGCTGTGCGGATAGCTATGCGCGAAATCGTCGGACGCCGCGAGCAGCGCGTCGGCCTCTCGCAGATCGCTGCAGATCGGCCCGTCAGAGGCGACGAACTTCTTGTTGATGACGCTCCCCTGCCCGCCCAGCCACAGCCAGTCAGGCCGGAACATGCCGGCGCCATCGACCGCGAACACCGGATCGATGCCGTAAGCTTTGCACAGCAGGAAATCGTCCTCGCCATGATCGGGCGCCATATGGACCAGGCCCGTACCAGCATCGGTGGTAACGAAATCGCCGGGCAGGAACGGACGCGGCTTGGCGAAGAAGCCGCCGAGCTTGTGCATAGGGTGGCGGGCTACGGCGCCGGCAAGCTTGGCACCGGAAATCGTCTCAAGTACCGTCGCTTCGACATTGGCAACTCGGCGACCGTCATCGGTTCCACTTTTGCGGAAGCGATCTACCAGGCCCTCAAGCAATGGCGCGGCTACCAGGTAGTAGTTGCCATACTGGATCTGGCTCGGGTCATCCTCAGAGAGCCAAGTCCAGTTGATGATTGCCCGGACATACTCGATCTCCGGCCCATAGCTCAGCGCCTGGTTCACCGGGATCGTCCACGGCGTCGTCGTCCAGATCACCGCATGCGCGCCGACCAGCTCAGGCGCGTTCGGCGCCTCAACAATTTCGAACGCAACGTCGATCTGGGTCGACACCACATCCTCATATTCCACCTCGGCCTCGGCCAAAGCGGTCTTCTCGACCGGCGACCACATCACCGGCTTGGCGCCGCGATAAAGCTGGCCGCTCTCGGCGAACTTGAGCAGCTCGCCGACGATCGCCGCCTCGGCATCGAACTTCATCGTGAGGTACGGGTCTTCCCAATCGCCCATCACCCCGAGCCGCTTGAACTGCTCGCGCTGCACCGCCACCCATTTTTCGGCATAAGCGCGGCATTCGGCGCGGAACTGATCGACCGGCACCTGGTCCTTGTCGAGCTTCTTCTCCTTATATTGCTTCTCGACCTGCCACTCGATCGGCAGCCCATGGCAATCCCAGCCGGGCACATAAGGCGCGTCCTTGCCGAGCAGGGACTGGCTGCGGACGATGATGTCCTTGAGCACCTTGTTCATCGCATGGCCCATATGGATGTCGCCATTGGCATAGGGCGGGCCGTCATGCAGGATGAAGCGCTCGCGACCCTTCCGCTGCTCGCGCAGGCGATCATACAGGCCGAGCTTTTCCCAATGCTCCAGAATCGCCGGTTCCTTCGCGGCGAGGCCGGCCTTCATGGGAAAGTCGGTCTTCGGCAGGAAGACGGTATCGCGATAATCTGGCGCGGCGGGGGCTTGTGTATCAGTCATAAGTGGCCGGGCTTTAGACGAGAGGATGGTCCGTTGCTAGGTCGCTGCTTACGCCTCGCATCTCCGCCTTTTTCGCGCCCCGTCCGCCTGTAGTGGAAGACTGCGCTGGTTGACGCACGCCGGCTTCGAGGCACGTCGCCTCCTCCGCTCTTAACCCGTCATTAGGCGTGATTCGTGGGAACGGCACCGGCAGCTCGCTCGTCTATCTCTGCCAAGAGGTAGGGCAATGGTGATTGAAGACGACGAGATTGCAGTCCTCGCAAGAGTGGCGATGTCGCTTGGTGACGGGTGCCAGAAAGCAGTCGACGACAACATCGCCAACGCGCTTGGCACCGGCGAGTGGGACGAAGTGAACAAATGGCACCGCGTTCGTGCGCGCATCGTCCGCATGCAACTGCAAATGACCCGGGAGGACGCGGTGGATTTCGGGAACCCACGCCCGACACCCGGCACCGCGGGGTCGTAGCGCTTACCCCGTCTCAGTCCCGCACCAGCCCGATTTCGCTGAACGGCTTCGGTTCCACCGGCGGGATCTTCGCTGGGTTCAGCGCGCATTGCCAGTATCCCACATCGATCCACCGGCCCTGCTTGTAGCCGACTTCGCGCAACACGCCGGTCCGCCTGAAACCCACGGATTCGTGAAGCCGGATCGAGTGATCATTGGGCAGCGCGATCGCGCCGATCGCATGGGTGAAGCCCTGCGCCCGCAGCGTATTGGTCAACGCGTCATAAAGCTGGCGGCCATTGCCCTGCCCCTGAGTCCCGCTGGCGAGATAGATCGAGGTCTCGACGACATATTGATAGGCCGGCCGGTCGCGGAATTTGGTCGCATAGGCATAGCCGAGCACCCCGCCCTGCTCGTCGCCATTGGTCACCACCAGCCAGGGATAGAGCCCCTCAGACGCCGCCATCCGAGTCCGCATCGCCCGGGAATCAGGCGGTTCGAGCTCGAAGGAGACAGTGCCCGTCTCGACATAGGGCGCATAGATCGCCGCGATCGCGGCGGCATCTTCGGGTCGCGCGGCGCGGATCGCGATCATTGCGCCGCCCGCGCCAGGACGAAGTCCATCAACCTGATGTCCGAACGAGACGCGGTCGGTCCACCCAGGCTGGCGCATTCGAGGCACCGCGCCTGGATCGCTGAACCAGTGCCGATCCGCTTCACATCGCCCAGCGCGCGCGCGAAGATCGCGCGGCGATCGGCGGCGATCCGGCTAAAGGCATCGTCGCCCTGGCTGCTCGTATCGTCGCCGTCATCCGAGCGGCCGATCCGCTCGGCCAGCTTGGCGAGCCAGTTCGGCTTCTTCTCGAGATATTCGGCATGGACATCCTCGGGCTTGAGGCCAGCCCGCCGCGCCGCCTCGGCAACCGCGTCGTTCAGTCCGCCGAACCGGTCGACCAGCCCGAGCTGGTGCGCCGTCCCGCCATCCCACACCCGGCCCTGGCCGATCTCGTCGACTCGCGCGGTGCTGAGCTTGCGCGCCTGCGACACACGGGTGATGAACTCGCGATAGCCATTCTCGATGCCCGCCTGGAAGATCGCATCGGTCTGGGCGTTGGTGCCGCCCACCACGTCCGGCTGGCCGGAGAGCGGCGTGGTCTTCACCCCGTCTGTCGTGACGCCGAGCTTCTTCAGCGTGTTCTCGAAGGTCGGGATGATGCCGAAAATGCCGATCGAACCGGTAATCGTGGTCGGCTCGGCGAAGATCACATCGCCCGCGGTCGACACCCAATAGCCGCCCGATGCGGCAAGGCTGCCCATCGAGATGACGATCGGCAGCTTCTGCGCTTTCGCCTCCTGGATCGCGCGACGCATATCCTCGGACGCCAATGCCGAGCCGCCCGGCGAGTCGATCCGGACGACCAGGGCCTTGAGCTTCTTGTTGGCGAGCCCGTCGAGCAGCAGCTTGTTGACGCTGTCAGCACCGACATTGCCGCCGTTCGATTTGCCGTCGACGATATCGCCCGCGATCGTCAGCACGCCGATCGCGTCGCCGCCGCTCGGTAGCGGATTGGCCTCGACATAGGCTTCATATTTGATCGTGTTGAAGGTGCCGACCGGCTTGTTGCTGTCGGCGCCGGCGATCTGTGCCACGCGCTTGCCGAAATCGAGCCGGTTGCCGAGCTTGTCGACCAGCCCGGCATCGAGATTGGCCTTGGCGACATTGCCCTGCGCCGCGACGACCACCTTGTCGGGCTGGGTCAGGAAATCAGCGAACTTCGCCTTGGGCCGCGCCTTGTGGATCGCCTCCTGCCACTGCGCGAACAACACGCCGTAGAGTTTGACAGTCTCTTCCTTGGCCTCGGGCGAGGCCTCGGTCCGGGTATAGGGCTCGACATAGGATTTATATTTGCCGACGCGGTAGATGTGCGCGTTGACGCCGAGCTTGTCGATCAGCCCCTTGTAATAGAGCTGCGATCCACCCGGGCCCATGAAGAGGGTGCCGCCCATCGGGTTCATCCAGATCTCGCTGGCATTGGCGGCGAGGCGATAGCCCGAATCGGTATAGGCGGTGGCATAGGCCAGCACCGGCTTGCCGCTGTCGCGCACGCCGCGCACCGCGTTCGCGACCTCATCGACCGCCGCCGGATAGCCGCCGCCGAAGGAATCGAGATCGAGCACCACTGCCTTCACCCGGTCATCGGTCTTCGCCTTTTCAAGCGCGCGGACCAGGTCGCGGAGCCGGAACTGGTGCCCCGGCGCATTGCCGCTCAGCGCCGCAAAGGGATCGGTTTCCTCGGGCTGCTCGACGATCTGGCCATCGAGCTTGAGCAGCAGCGCTCCGTTACGGATCGTGGCGGGGCTCGGTTTCGCCGACAATATGCCGAACACAAGGGCGAAGAACAGCAGCATCGCGATCAGGACGAGCGCGTCCTTGATGCCGACGAGAATCTTCCAGGCGCCGCGAACCAGCTTCACTTAATCGTCCCCTGCTCATGCGGTTACATTGGCGACGCCTAGAGCATGCGGTTGCGCGAGTAAACGGCTGTACTAGGCTCGCAATACAGGCGCTTTTTCCCGAAATGCGCCGTGCTGGCGGTTGACGAACCATAGCGGCGAACTCATATGCGCATCGCTGGCACTCACTTCGGTTGAGTGCTAACAACGATTCACGAACACCATCAGAAGGGACAATCGCGCATGAATTTTCGTCCGTTGCACGACCGCGTCCTCGTTCGCCGGGTAGAGGCGGAAGAGAAGACTGCAGGCGGGATCATCATCCCGGAAACCGCCAAGGAAAAGCCGCAGGAAGGCGAAGTCGTCGCCGCCGGCTCGGGCGCCCGCGCCGATGACGGCTCGATCACCCCGCTGGACGTCAAGGCCGGCGACAAGATCCTGTTCGGCAAATGGTCCGGCACCGAGGTGAAGATCGACGGTGAAGACCTGCTGATCATGAAGGAATCCGACATTCTCGGGATTGTTGGCTGACGCCAACGGGCTCGGGCATCGTTGCCTAAGCCAGCCCCGAGAACGATTTCTCTCAACCCATTCTATTTCAAGGAATAAACAACATGGCAGCGAAAGACGTCAAGTTTTCGCGTGACGCGCGTGAGCGCATCCTGCGCGGTGTGGACATTCTCGCCGACGCAGTGAAGGTCACGCTTGGCCCCAAGGGCCGCAACGTCGTGATCGACAAGTCGTACGGCGCGCCGCGCATCACCAAGGACGGCGTTACCGTCGCCAAGGAGATCGAGCTCAAGGACAAGTTCGAGAACATGGGTGCGCAGATGCTGCGCGAAGTGGCCTCGAAGACCAACGATGTCGCCGGTGACGGCACCACCACCGCGACCGTTCTCGCCCAGGCGATCGTTCGCGAAGGCATGAAGTCGGTGGCCGCCGGCATGAACCCGATGGACCTCAAGCGCGGCATCGACCTCGCGGTCGTCGAAGTCGTCAAGGACCTCAAGGCACGTTCCAAGCCCGTCTCGGGCACCAAGGAAATCGCCCAGGTCGGCATCATCTCGGCAAACGGCGACACCGTCGTCGGCGAGAAGATCGCTGAAGCGATGGAGCGCGTCGGCAAGGAAGGCGTGATCACCGTCGAGGAAGCCAAGGGTCTCGAGTTCGAGCTCGATGTCGTCGAAGGCATGCAGTTCGACCGTGGCTATCTCTCGCCCTACTTCATCACCAACCCGGAGAAGATGTCGGTCGAGCTGAACGATCCGTACATTCTGATCCACGAGAAGAAGCTGTCGAACCTGCAGGCGATGCTCCCGATTCTGGAAGCCGTCGTTCAGTCGGGCCGTCCGCTCCTGATCATCGCCGAGGACATCGAGGGCGAGGCTCTCGCCACGCTCGTCGTCAACAAGCTGCGCGGCGGCC
>Ga0307508_10003865_pt1 | contig 14907 bp, 22 predicted proteins | sample 9_EM_MG_FD_203089 | JGI IMG/M metagenome (GOLD analysis project Ga0307508, IMG submission 203089) | Populus trichocarpa ectomycorrhiza microbial communities from riparian zone in the Pacific Northwest, United States - 9_EM | ecosystem: Host-associated > Plants > Roots > Unclassified | place... | reverse complement strand
TCGATCTGGGCTCGAAGCACAGTCAATTCTGCTTCTAGGGCTGCGATGCAATCGTCTGCTTCATCCTGTGATGGAGTTCCGAGGTCTAGGGTCGAAGTCGAGGCTGAAAACGAGGATACTTCACTGTTAAATGCGCTATATAGACAGTTCAACATTTCTGATCTTCCCACCTAGAGAAGCTACACTGTGCCGAGTAACACAGTCTACCGAACGGATACAGTGTATCCGAGGTACTCGTTCGGTCGAACGTCACCGAATGCCCTATATAGAGGGGCCGACTACAGTGTAGCTGACTGGGACGCTTCCACCGAACAGCTGCAGTACTGAATGGTGCCGAGCGAGGGATTGACCCGGGCGAAGGGATGCGGCAGAATGGTGCCGAGCGAGGGATTGACCCGGGCGAAGGGATGCGGCAGAATGGCCCAACACGGCAAGAGTCACAAAGGAATGCCCACTCGGGCGCCGCTTTCATCTTGTCGACGGTGTCCTGCGGCTACGGCTGCGCTTGTGAAAGTAATAATAGACGACGAGGATTCCTTCTGGAACATCTTGAATTGGAGCGGGTCCTACCGTAACTTGGCGACTCAGATGGTTAGTAATGGCAGATTGCTCTTCATGCCGACTGGGCCAGGTTAGATTGGCGGAGCGGGGCCGACCAATTATTATGTCCCAAAACGGCACTTGAGCTGCATACGAACCGGCTCAATCCACCCGAGTCGGAGTTAGCGGCAAAAACCTACAAATTCCCACCCCAGCCCCTGGCAAGATAGCCGAGTCGGCAACCAGATTAACGCGAACAGTTGGCTGCTGTGCCCATTGGGCAAAAGTCAGTTGGCTACCTAGATCTGAGTAATGCTGCACGACGCAATGAGCCATCCAGCTCACCCTTCCTTGACATTGCCAATAGTATCAGAAGACTCTGCCTCAAGGGTGATGGTCTTGCCCGTTAGAGTCTTAACAAAATTTGCATCGAATATACGTAACATCACAACCACTGAAAGGTAAAAACTATTGGCCAAAGCTGAAACCACCCTGAGTGACATTCATATCGGAGTGGAGCTGTAACAGAGAAGTAAAGAAAAAGTGGCACATCAAAAGAAACGCACAGCGAATGCTCCAGAAGAGTCGACTGTTGCAGTGCTAATACCCGCGTCAACCTCCTCGTTGTCTGGGAAATATTTGTCCATGATATTGAAAAGCTGTCTTGTAGATGTTCAAGTTGTCTGCAGGTTATGGATGGTCATCATTCCCCAGCCTCTTCCACGTACTGAGCGTATTGATTAATAGCACCAGGCCCAGCAGCCGATATAAATACATGCCGAGTCGGAATGGAATTTTGCGGGTGCGGGCAGTTGCAATCTGCCAGTTCACCGAGTCGGCATGTGACCTACCCGGCTCCGGAATAATGCTGAGCTTAAATCGGATGAAATGCATTTCATCTCATTGGGTGGGCCGAATCGGCAGTAAAGCTAAGACAATTCTCCAATGGAAAAAAAAAGTATATACACCAGTCAAACTCCGATCAACCCGAATATCCACGACCTGTCCCTCAATCAACTCTATCTCTTCCCTAATCCTAACCCCAATAGCCCTCCTGAAAGCCTGCGTCAACGCCTCTCGGTCTTGCTCATCGACAAACTAAACACCTCACTCACAGCAATCATCACGAACGGTACATCCTCGCCGAGGCTCTGGGCCATGCCCATCGCGATGGCTGTCTTTCCGGTGGAAGGAGGCCCAGCAAAGAGCATAGCGCGACCTGAGATTTTGTTTTGCTTTACGAGGGAGAGTGTTAGACCCGCTGCTTTGCGGGCTTTTGGCTGCCCCACAAGTCCCTGAGAGTTGTGGTGAGGTTCGAGGTGGTCATCGAGGCCCAGGCCACGGACGTGTGAGTGGGCGCCTGCGAGGAATGTTAGCATAAAAGTTGGGCAGGTTGGGGGTCATTGACACACCAATACGCTCCATCTTTGTAATGTCCCTTAATTCGGACGTGCCTGTCTGTATTTGCACCGCCTACACACGTTGTGAGCCATGAAAAACACAAAGACAACATACATGCCATTGTTATATATATATATGTGTTGACTCGGACATGATTCAGATAAGATTGGGATGTTTTTCAGTAATATCGCCAGTTCACCGAGTCGGCATGTGACATACCCGGCTCCGGAATAATGCTGAGCTTAAATCGGATGAAATGCATTTAAGCCGCTTCTTCATCTCATTTGGGGGGGCCGAATCGGCAGTAAAGCACATATATATGTTTACTCGGACATAAGATTGGGGTGTTTTTCAGTAATATCCCTTAGGTATATATTGCCGATTCGGCAAATTGAATGAAGGTTCTGCGTTCAGTGTCCTCCGACTCTCTTCTGTGACAGCATATTGCTCCGTAAATGCCGGCTCGGGCATTCCAATTCTCACCAAGGTGCCAAACCCAACTCGGCTAGAAAAATGCCGGTTACGATCTCTACGGCACATTCAATGAAATTATGAGACTCTCAAACATATATTTTCATGGCCTCAAGGGGCCGGGACAGCAATCAACGTGGTATATGATATATAACAAAATAAAAAAAGCAACTCCTAACCCGACTTGAGACGCTTCCCGTCCGGACTCTCAGCCGCATCCTTATCATCTGCCTTGCGCTTGGTGCCCGATCCGGATGGAGTCGGACTCTTGGATCTGGACCGGGTGACCGGCCGCGCAGGAGGTGCTAAACGAGAAGGACCGGCAACGGCTTGCCCTGTCCGAGGGCGAACTTCGTGGATCGGATTGGGATGGATGATACGGGCACTTTCAGCCAAGCCCTCCTGTGATGCCTGAGGTGTTGGAGGCTGGAGTTGGACAACTGGAGGGTCAAAGGAAGGAGCATTGTTGGTTGAAGGGGATAGGTTTAACGGGGCGGGGTCTGTGTCCATTGGGGCGGCAGCAGATGAGAATTCGATTGGTGCGGGGGATGAAGTTGAAGATTCGATTGGCCCCCCTCCAGAGGAGGGGGCGGTGGGAGTTGCAGGACTCGGAGTGGCAGGTTGATGAGATGTGGGTGAGGGGGCGGCAACCGCAAGAGGCAGGACTTGTGCGGGTGTGGGAATGCTAACGGGTGCCGCAACGGGTGCCGCATCTAACTCACCAAGAGTGACAGAAAACAGTGCCTTCCCCGACAAGTGCTGTACCACCCGCCGCACCACATCTTCCAGCCGTTGCACCTTCCACTCAACAGTCTCAAGCCGCCCTGAAAGCGACATTCCTTGGTCAATCGCCTCTCCTGCATCATCCATGATGGTACGCATTCGTTGCTCCAACTGGTCGATACGACGTCCTTCAACATCTACTGTGTGATGAGTTATGCCAAATTGAACAAAATTTGTGGGTGTCTTACCTGGACGTGCGGCTGCTTGCTTGCGTTTAGGAGCAGCCCGCGCACGCTGTCGCTTGGGCTTGACCGGCTCGGTGTCACTGACCTCGACATACTTAGCCGTCGGCTTCGGGCCCTGCGGGTCCGGACCATCGTCGTCGTCGCTGCCTTCGGCAGCTGGCTTTCCCTTGGCCTGCTTCTCTTTTGCCTTCCCCTTCCCCTTCCCCTTCCCCTTCCCCTTCCCCTTCCCCTTTCCCTTCCCCTCCTTGTCCTCCTTGTCCACTTCAACCCTGTTGTATAACCCCCCCTTCGCGTGTTCGCACTTGTACTTATTCTGGACACACATGTAACATGCACCACCTCCGACCTCCTTCCGGCACTTTCGATCCCCCCGGATACATCTGTTGCAAGGTAGTTCATGGTACCCCTCGGCCTTCTTGGCCTTCCGCCTCTTAGAGTCATCTTCCTCCGATGAGTCCGACAAAGACTCTGAGGATGAATACGAGTCATCCTGATCCATATGCAGGAACGTGCCATCGGGCGGGTCGACTTGCATCAGAGGGGGTGCGGTTGGCTTGTGGCGTACATGGATCGTATCGCGCATAGGGGGGGGCTGTGCCACCATCGCTGGAGGACGACGGGGTGCAGCTCGAGGGGGAATTGGGGAGAATGTGGCCGGTCCAGCCGGACGCTTCACCGTTGCTGGAGGATGGGGTGCAGCTCGAGGAGGCATTCCGAGAGGAGGAATTGGGGAGAATGTGGCCGGAACAGCCAGAGATGAGGGAGTGGCCGGTCCATCCGGACGGTTGGAAGCCAGAGGAGGGGCAAGCTGACGAGAAGCTGTTGATACTGGAGGTGGTAGGGGAGCTCGACCCCCTGGGACAGGTGGACGCGATTGGGGAGCTTGGACAACAGGTTCTAACTGAGGGGGAGCCTGGCCAACGACAGGCGGACGTGATTGGGAAGGGACCTGTCCCGAACGAGCAGCTGGACGCGTAGCAGGAACGGCTGGACGCGTTGTGGAGGCCGTTGCCTGGGGAGCCGCTGTGGGAGTCTGCAAAGGAGCTGCAGAAACGGAGTAATTAGGGAGGAATACTGGGAAAGAGGAGTTGAATTCTGACCTTGCTGCCGAAGCCCCCCCCCTTGACTGTCAAATGCCCTCATGGCTTCCAACTGCTTCTCAACAAAATCGGGTGCGTCGCGTATCACTGCCTGGTTCCATGCCTTGAGGAACGGGTATAGATAGAGACCAGCGGGGAATGCGGAGGCCGTGTCGGTGTTTTTCTGCTTTGTCAACACGTCTCTCTGTTAAAGAATTGTTAGTTTATGCCTAATGATGGTCCAGCCGGGCTTACCAGTGGACGCGCGATCCGGCGCATGGTGTTGCGGATGTCGCCAGTCTCAATCCCCGACCGGACATCCTGATCGAAATTGAGGACGGCGTCACGAATCTCGGAAATGCCCATTGTGGTGGAGGGGTTGTTCTGGGCCATACTAAAAATGTGAGAGTCTGCGGCTGCGGCGTACGAAGATGTCCGAATGATGGTCAGTTGTAAATTTTTCATATTATTATGTTCATATCTCACGTGATCGCGTGTCCCACGCCACCAAATCTCACGAGAGTTTGTTGATTTTTCTGATGTATAGTTTCCCCTTCACATCACAATGGATTCAAGCAATACAGCCGAACGACAGGATCGGCAGAAGGAAGGTCAATATCTCACAGGTGGGTACAGAGTGAGGAAATACCAGGATGAGACATTCCTGGTGCCCGACTTCCTCGTCCCTTCCACGGAGCAGGCAATTGCAGCCATCAATGAAAGGAAAAAGTATGAAGAAGCACATACTCGAATCGGGGTAACGTTCTACTTGCACTCGATCTCTTGTTCTAACGCCCGCTCACGCATTCTTCAGCCCCGCGATTGGACTGGCAAGCCAGGTGATCCCATCGCTGGTGGAATGGTGAATGCACCAGTGGATCCGGTGAGGAATTCTCCTTTTGGATTTTTGGATAGGTTTTGACTATTAGTATTATAAGGGCGTAACCGAGCGGGAAGCCCTACTCCTCCATGCAGAGGTCAAAGCCTTACAAGAGCGGCTTGGTTTGAGTTACAAAGATGCCGCGCATCGTCTCTACTTGGCTGAAGTTGAGCGGCTGAAGGTAGCCGACTCAGCTGCCAAGTCAATGACCTTTGTCAAGCAGCGCATGGACAAGGTCTCTTATGAACTCTATCCACCTATCGATTCGATTGACGCCGGACGATTTGATGACTATGTATTGATAGGCGGGAAGTGGCAAAAGAAACAGAATGAAGGAGGCGGGCCGTCTACCAAGTAGTTTTCGGTTCAAATGTTGCCCAAGTCAGAATGTTGAATCCACACTCGGCCGACTATATGTAAGGCCGATTCGGACATGATGAGTTTCCATGCTCAGAGCTCATCCGAGTCGGCATGTTTTTTGTCTAGGGTCCAAGTCGGCAAGTCAGTTGATGTCACACATGTATATATATCATGCCGATTCGGCCATAATGGGTCGGCATTGTCGTCTAATGTCCTAGTCAGGATATTAAATGATGGTCCGAACCGATATTTATTTTGCGTGACTCGACGGGATCTCTTCCTGTCATGTACTGTTGTCATTGAGCTTCTAGCAAAGCTAATTGATCAGAGTCCCAGGTCTGGTCACATATATATATCATGCCGATTCGGCCATAATGGGTCTGCATTGTCGCCTAATGTCCTAGCCTTTTTGCGTGACTCGACGGGATCTCTTCCCGGATGTCATGTACTTTTGAGCTTCCAGCAAAGCTAATTGATCAGAGTCGAGGCGCCTGCCCAGGTCTGGACCGGCAGATGTGGACATCATCTGGCGACCATGGTCCCGATCTTCCCCAGCTGAGTGACTGTTGTTCAAGGGTGCCGGATCAATTACCGTTGCCGCACGTGCAGATGGTTCACTTCTGTCCCGAGGTGTTTGAGTAATTGTAGATGCTCGTACAACGGGACGCGGGCGCGGGCGCGGGCGTGACTGTGCTTCACCAGGAGAATCATTTGCTGCAGCCTCACCAATATTGTCCAATGTCAGAAGTGCCGGATCAATTTGTGGGCAAGGATTCGGAGCCGCACCCGCAGTCGATGCCACTTTCTGATGCATTGCGAGAGCCGACCGCAAAACCATGTACCTGGGTTGACCTCGCGATGGCCCATGTACGGAAGGCCAAATCCGGATGCCTTGTGCGGCCAGTTCCACTTGTTGCAGCATGTCAATTTCGACAAAATCATCTTCACAAGGACCGGCTGCGGGAACATTGTGTTGGGCTGGACTCGGCATGCCCGGTTCAACATTCTGTAACATATCACCTGATGGGTCCGAGTCGGCCATACGAGGAATCGGGTCGTCTCGTCCGGCATTGTGTTGGATTGCCTGGGCTGGACTCGGAATGCCGGGTTCAACATTCTGTAACCTATCAACTGATGGGTCCGAGTCGGCCATACCGTGAATTGCGTCTCGTGCGGGTGTGCCAGAGTTGCTAGCCGGCATTTGTAGAAGGTTGTCAAGCTGCTCAACCGCTTTCCGTTTCCCTTTCTTGTTTGTCTTTTTTCTGGGTTTCTTCGGGGATTGCTTCTCCTGTCTATTGTTCTGTAGAGGATAGCATGCAGGTAGCCGTTCCTTATTGCGACCAATGTAGATACGAAATTGAAAGGCATTTTCTGGACCATGCTTCCCCTGCCGTTCGTAAATGTGCTTCAATAGCTTCCCGACGTGCTCCCTGGACATGCTCCTTGCTTCCTTGATGACAACCCCAGTGGGTATATAATCACTCGCCACAAAAGCGGCATTGTCCTGTCCGATTGCCGTATACGGCACAAGCTTGCTTTGCAAGCCGCTCGCCAGTACTGCCGCATAAGGTCAAATCCACGGTAATTGTCCATCAACAACTCACAGTAATGTTGGGTCAGAAAAGCTCGCATCATATGCTCAAGCTGCCTTTTATTTCCACCGGCTGACGATGCTTCATGCGGCAATATAGGATAACCCCTTTCGGTCATCCTTACCTCTGGTCGGGCAAGTTCATGGTTGCCGATTTCTGTCGGGTTGCCGAGTGCGGCCATCTCCCTCCTTGCCTGCAAAGATTTGACGAAGTCCATCAACTTGCGTTTCATCTCCATAACCAGATCGTCATGCCGATCGGAAAAGCTTTGACCCCTTGAACCCATGTGCCCTACTATATCTTCGTGACTGCAGGATCAATTGTGATTCCATTCGGGCGGAAATGGTGCGGCAGAAACTCACCAGTCGACCACAAGCTGACCTTCTTGGTTCGTGTGGACCGTGAAGATTGTTGTCATCATCCCCATGTCCAGCCACCGTTCTGATGCCCATTTCTGTACTGTTATATCCCCGTATTTCTCAGCCCGCCTTCAGGGTGCGGTAGTATCAAAACAATTAATCCATGGTGCCGAACTACTCACGCGCGCTGTACTTCCGGCATGTTCCCTTCAGATCGTCTTTTCTCCACCACTACATCGACATGGGCACGGTCTCGCGGAGTCATATTATCGAGCACACGCTTGCATGCTGCTGTCCGTTGCCTAAAGACTTTCTGATCTTTCCAATCTATGGCATCGAGTTTGAGCATCGTTTTGAGTTCGGCTTCGACCTTGCTTTTATGATCTTGCCATATGACATCGGTCGTAGTAACCCTGGCTTTTGCCTTGTATACGGCCGTGGTAGCATATGGTCGCCAGTTGTTCCGCACATACTCAGCTAAGGCCTGTTCGACATTTCAAAGTAAGTGCTAGCTTATTTGATGGGAATGGGGGTATCAAACCTTCATCCATTGCTTCCTTTCGGTGTCGTCCTTCGGACGTTTACCCACTCCCTCCCAGTAGTTAAACATGTCACAGAGAATGTATTCACGCAAGAATTTTACCCTGAGATCTCTTGTTGTTAACTTGCGGTATTCTTCCTTGTAGCGAACAATGACATTTTTCTCGTCGGCGGTATAGGCTCCATCCTTTCGTGCTCTCCTGTGGGGGGGGGGAATATTAGACATGGTGATCGTGTCATAGATGCTTCCAGAACTTATATATTAAGATCCTCATTGCAACCTCATGGCCCGCACGAGGCCGTTTTAATAGCCAGCTCATTGACCATCCACGGTTTCCTCCTACCACCTGATAATGGATTCAGGCGATCCCTTGATCAGACCACTCAAGCGTCGCAAGACACGGAAAGGCAAGCCGCTCATCGACGGTGATGATGCTGCCTTGAATACTGTGATGGTAGATAGGATCACAGTCGACACTCCCGCCGGTCCTGTGCAACGGAAAACCCTTGTTCCCATGAGACTGGACGAAACTGAGCAAGACAAACCACATCCTTTCCAGGATCCAACGCCAGATGATTTTTCAACGAATAATGAAGATGATCGTCCGGAATCTGGACGTGTCAGAAGGGCTAAGCGAGGACAAAGCTTTTACATGCAAGAGTTTGTCGATCGTGTTGATGGCTTATTGCAAGCCCTGCTGGCCAGGGAAGCTTTGCCGAATGGAAACTGCAGCAGATGTGGCGAACGGCCAGGACGATGGCGATGTGCGGACTGTTTTCAGCCGCATCAGCTCTGCAGACAATGTATGCAGCATAGTCACATGGAGAATCCTTTTCATCGCATCCAACGGTGGACCGGCACATACTTTCGTCCGGCATCATTGTGGGAGGTTGGAGTCTATATTCAGTTGGGGCACAAGGACAGTTCCAATCACTGTCCTCATCAGCAACGACTGGTAGACGTTCTGGAGTTATTCCAAACGCAAGACGACTTGAAGGATGAAGTCCGGCTCGATAACCCTTTGCCGAACTCCTTGCGCAGCGACGCACGTGCGGGCCCGATTCAGCAGCCGGATGATGCGGCTCAAGATGCGGCTTTCATACGGCAGCTCAATGTACTTTATGAGCAGAAGCAGGGCTTTAGTAGTGTTGGTCCTGATGCTCTTTTGGAAGAAGATGACGAAGACGGTCCCGATGATCCAGAAGCCGATCTTATGGATGAAGATATAGGAATAACAGGCTTTGCGACATATATGGACATGAATGAAGCAGCCGACTCGGACGAACATGCACGACACCCGCCATTGACGGATGGCCTCAATAATACCTATGTGCGTATTATTCACACAAATGGTGTACACCATCTTGCGCTCGTCAGCTGTTCCTGTCATGGTGATGACGGCCTCGCAGAAGCACTGGTTTATGCCAGTCTGATGCCAACCAGCTTCAAGCGGGTCCGAACGTTGTTTACACTTGCCGTGTTGGATCAGTTTCGATACTCAAACCTGGAATTGAAAGCGTCAGCCTACCAGTTCTTTCAGATGCTTCGGAGGGTGACTTCGCCGATGGCTCCTGCAACTGTTGTTAATTTTTATCACGAATTACGGCGTCTCTCACGCTTATGGAGGTGGATGAAGAAACTAAAATGGGCTGGTTTTGGTCATAAGACAGCTGATCCTTTGAAAGTGACACCTGGGGAATTGGCAATCTTCTGTCCAGCTTGCCCGCAAGCGGGCATCAATTTGCCGGACAACTGGCGGCAGGACAGCAAATCATGGGTTTACCGACGGTTCTTCGCAGTCGATGGCAATTTCAAGGCTGATCATGTGCGGCAGAAGAACCCTGCTCCAGATGTCTGGTTGTCTGAAGGAGGAGGAATGATGGCAAGGCGTGACGAATACCAGAACTTCTTGCGCACGGCCCACGAGCGCTCAACAGTGAGTACGGCAGCCGGATCGGGCATGTGGTATGTATACTGACAATCCGGGCAGAAGGCACCTTGTGAAAACACTTTTCGTGCCATTGAACAGGCAATGAGGTTATCGAAGGCATGTGATATCACCGGCATAGTGGCAATTGCATGCGCTCGGCATGGTTGTTTTGCACCAAACAGTATCTCCGATCTATATCGTGGGGAGCAGCAGAAAAATGTCGACTGGGCCTTATTGGAGGCAATTATATCGACATATGTTGATCCGCGTCAGGGAATAATGCTGATGTATGACATCATCTGTCAATACTTTCTTCATTTGCGCGACCGAATCAGACATCTTCTGCCAACCGGATTGGACATCGATCGGGCCATTGGCTCCTTCCATGTCCACGCACATAAAGAAACGTGCTTCTTCAGATTTGCTCCACACTTTATTCCCCATACGGGCGTAGTTTCCGGGGAGATCTGTGAGTCTCTCTGGTCATTTCTCAACATGGTAACACCCGCAACGAGGACCGCAACACTAGCGCACCGGGCTGAGATTATCGATGATCATGCTACAGAATCGAATCATAAAAAAATGCTCGGCATTGGTATGTTTTTGGCGACATAGATAGCAATCATTGACATACGTGACAGTGACCCACCTCGCTGAGAGATTTACACAGGCTGTGGGAATGGTTGAAGAAACAAAAGAATACTACAACAAGATCAGTTCGGATATTCGTCAGCAAGACATTTTGATGTGGGATGCTGAAGTTCGTGCGGCAGAGGAGCGGCGATTCAGGGATCCGTCCGCCATGGATATCATGGCTGCACAGCAGCTCAAACGGCCAGAAAATGCAGAGACCGAGAACACTGCCGGTTCAGTAATCACACCCGCACAAGCGTGGTGCCAGCGGGCTATGGCTATCGAAGAGCGGCAGTACGTATCTACTACTTTCTCTTATTTCTTTCTGACCTTCGCCTAGAATCGAGATTCAAGGTCAGGTACGGCAGCTGGAGAAAGAACCGAGGGAGGACGAGCGCCAGGACGTGGAGCGACTCCGTGGCCTAATAGTTGCCGAACTGCAGCTCTTGTCAGAATTGCAAAGATCTTCTGGTGTCCCCATGGTTAGTTCAGAATTCATACCGCATGACGATGATCTGGCCACCTTTGACCCTGATGTTGACCCTGCCGAGTCGGGCAAATCGGGCCCTGTCCTTGACCCGCACCCAGCTGAAACGTCAGCCATATTATCACCTGAGCGGAGACCTATCATGCTACCATCTACTTGCCTCAACCACCCACTCCGTGCCATGGAACTTTCACTCAGGAAGCAGCAGGCTACCCGGTACCTAGATGCATTACGAGGTGCCATCGCCGATAAATCATTCCAATATTCTCACATAATGAGGAATGCACCCAAATCAGTCCGAACCCGTGCACGTGCGGCTGTTGCCAAGATGAACAGCCGCATTGCAATGTATTGCCGGATCTATACCCGCTGCCGATCTGCCATGGTCCGACTTGGTGCAGATCAGCAAACCTTACAGATCTTCCAAGTCCTGACCACGGACCACATCAAAGCAAGCACCGCCATTCGCGATCCAAACCAAATAGGTGCTTCTTCCCTAAAGCTGTCCTGGATCTGGGGATCTGGGCTGAGCTTATCTGACGATGCTGAATCAGTCCGCGAGTGTGAGTTGGCTTTGTACTCCCAAGTGACAGATCACTGACTGGGTTCCCAGTTCAACGTATCCACTGGCTGAGGGCCAGGGCCAATAGAAATAGATGGGAAGAAGAGTTGATTCTTGTCGGATATGAAATGGGTTGGTGTGTAAGATACTTCCTGCATCGTGCGGCTGTATGGGAGGAACGTGGCAAAGGTGTCGCACTTAGTCCTGGAGCAGTTGCGTATGCCGCTCGACAAGGAGCCCGCTGGAACCAGATGGCTGCAAGTGCCGATCGCGTCTTTCAGGCGGTTAATACAGATTATACCACGCTGGTCATGTGATATGTTTGATAAATTTGTTGAACGTGTAAATTTCTTTCCTCTACTTCCACCATGCTTCCAATGAACAGTTTAAAAGTCTACGACCTTCAACAACAACCGTTTCGCATCAACAAGCTCGGCATCCAAGACCTCATCTATTACAGTGAGGCCCGCTTTTGTGCAGCGATGCGAGCTATTGCTTCGACAACTAATCAAGTCAAACTGTCCTGGATGATCGGGGCCCTGCAGCAGGAGACGGTGAGGGGCCTTTTTAAACGACGATCCAGAAACTCAATGTAACTTTCCAGCAATATTGCTTGTCCTACATCGGATTGGCCACAGCGATGGGCCAATCGGTCAACATCCCGATTTACATTCGGACATTGGCAAACTTTTTCGAGGTCTCCGAGGGTACAGTTGTACCAATGGGCTTCTCAAAGGACCTCTTGGCATATCTGGATGCGGGCGTCAATCATGTGCCGGGTGGTTATGTCAAAAAGTTCCGATACGATTGGTGGAACCAAGACGAACGGCCGAAAGATACCACCGTTTTGTTCAGCAATCACACTGTGGAAGCATGCTTGGAATTCCATAAGGTGCAGAAAAAGGATGCACAGAAACGGGCAAAAGATGGTACAGGTCCTCCACTACCGGCCGATCCCCCAGATGATACTATAGCCCTTAACAAGCCACACTATGGGTGGCATCATTCGGTCTGGCACGACCGGCAGGGTAACCATTGCCCGCGCTGCCGGCTTTATCGAGCCACTGCTCTTGGATTGACGGACGAGTTAAAGGACCTTCGAAATGTTGTGAACGCCGTGCAAACGCTGCATATTTCTGAGAGAGACATTTCGATTCGTAGAGCTTCGTTTTTCAACCAGCTGTATGAAGCTTCTGTGGTCAAGGAGGCTGCCGGGTGTGGGTCGGCACCCGCACCCGCATCCGAACACTCATCCACATCCTCGCCCGCACAAATGTCCGCACCCACACCCGCGCCAACACGCACTTCCACGGCAAAGGGAAAGGGGAAGGAAAAGAGGGCTGAACAGTGGAGGAAAGAAGCAGAGAGGGAGTATCTGGGGTCAAAGGACTCGGCTGGACACACCAAGTGGACGTGGGGGGTGAATTTGACCGAAGTTGACCTGGAGAACCTGGTGCGTGGGCAATATCGTGGCTTTGCCCTGCCGCACTCGGGATACGATGTGACCCTCGCGGAGGGTGGATTGCGCAAGGATTCTGCCGGTCGCAACGAACGAGATTTGTCCGACTTGGACAGAGAGAACGAAAATCCTCCCACGTATGAAGCTCTCAGCGCGGATATCCGGACAGAAAGAGAGCTGGACCTGAAGGAAATCCCAATTGTCTTCAGTCAGTTCCCCATCTTCGCCGAAGAAGATGCCGCTGCCAATGCCGCTCTATGTGCCGGCTTCTGGCTTGCACCTCCTCCCGCTGATTATGTTCAGGCTCCACTTCCTCCAGCCAGGTCCACCACTGGTGTGTGACATTTCGTGTCTTGAGGCGTAACCTAACTCCATTTCATCTAGAACTTGAAGGTGCCGCAGTTGGTAGTGACCTTGTTGACATATATGTTGAGTCAGATGGTGAAGCGACTGCCCCACCAACATCTGTCTACGTTGAAGACTCTGACTCTGAGTCTGATCAAGGAGGGGGTGCTTCACACAATGCGGCTTCGGCCCAGGCTCCTGCCGAGCCTATTTACGTACCCGACTCGGATGAGGAGGATATGCAAGTGGCAGCCAGCCTCTACATTCCTGAGTCGGGTGAAGGGAAGCTGGATGCCGATCTTTCTGATGTTTACATCTCCGGTTCAGATAAAGATGAACCTCTGCCGAACGATATATATGTGCCGCTGTCTGATGGTGATGGTACTTCTGACATATACGTACCACCGTCTGATGGAGAGGAGGGAGCCTATGCCGACGTATATGTACCGTCGTCCGATGGAGAGGAGGGAGCCTATGCTGACGTATATGTACCGTCGTCTGATGGAGAGGAGGGAGCCCATGCTGACGTATATGTCCCGTCGTCTGAGGAGAATGATGGTGTTGGAGCTGGGTCGGCAGCAGTTGTGTATGGAAGTATGACTGCGCGTCCCATCGGGTCATATTCTCCTGCATCCTTTGCCGACTTTGAGGACAGTTGGATGGATTAGCACAAGCCGCATATTTACTATCATACTGTATCACTTTGAAGCCATTCCAAACAGTGACATAATCTCCAGTTCTAGATAACAGTAAAATGCAAGCTCTAAGCACTGGAGGTCGAGTCGCAGGACACCATCGGCAACATGAAAGCGAAGATCCAAGGAGAGATCACACCCGACCAGCAGCGTTTGATTTGTGCAGGAAAGCAGTTGGAGGATGGACATACCCTGTACAACATTCAGAAGGAGTCTACGCTTCACCTTGTCCTTCGTCGCCGTGGTCTCTGTGATCTTGTGTCACCCTCTTCTCTTGTATCACCATCATGGCCGTCGCCATTGGTTTCTGCCCCTCAGTCATACTTCATGCATCCAAACTTAAATACTTATGGCCACGGCAATATATCATCACATTTGAAATTTCATTGAATCAACTATGTTCGGCCCTCCTCCCCTCCATGTAATGGAAAAAATGTCCGGGTCAGCATAAACGTCACCGAATGCCCTATATAGAGGGGCCGACTACAGTGTAGCTGACTGGGACGCTTCCACCGAACAGCTGCAGTACTGAATGGTGCCGAGTGGCGGAGGTAGAACCGGACAAAGGGATGCGGCCTCAACAAGTGCCGACCAAGTAAAGCGGG
>Ga0307508_10003864_pt1 | contig 14909 bp, 16 predicted proteins | sample 9_EM_MG_FD_203089 | JGI IMG/M metagenome (GOLD analysis project Ga0307508, IMG submission 203089) | Populus trichocarpa ectomycorrhiza microbial communities from riparian zone in the Pacific Northwest, United States - 9_EM | ecosystem: Host-associated > Plants > Roots > Unclassified | place... | reverse complement strand
CATGGTGATCCTGCTGCACCGCGAGGACGCCTATGAGAAGGAGTCACCGCGTGCGGGCGAGGCGGACATCATCGTGGGCAAGCACCGTAACGGCCCGACGGCGACGATCACCGTCGCCTTCCAGGGTCACTACTCGCGCTTCGTGGACATGGCGCAGACCTGATCGGGGCCTGCGCCGATGAACAGTCCCTTGATCCGTCGCATCGTGCTCGTCACCGGGGCGCCCGGGTCGGGCAAGAGCACCCTTGCGGGGCCGCTGTCGGAGGAGCTCCGTTTCCCCCTGCTGGCCAAGGACCACATCAAGGAGACGCTGCACGACTCGCTGGACGCGCCCGCGGACCTGGCGTCCTCGCGCCGGCTCGGTGCCGCGGCCATGCGGTTGCTCTGGTCGCTGGCAGCGCGGTGCCCGGAAGCCGTCCTGGAGGCGAACTTCCTGCCACGCCATCCCGATACCCGCCCCCACCTGGATGCGCTGGCCGCGACGGTGGTCGAGGTCCATTGCGCGTGTCCACCGGAGGAGGCCGCTCGTCGCTATGCGGCGCGAGCGGCCACGGCCCACCCGGTCCATGTGGTGCGCGAGCTCTCGCCCGAGGTCCTGGCCCAGTATGACCGGCCACTCGGCTACGGCCCCGTCATCACGGTGGACACCACGCGCCCGACCGATCCGCCTGCCATCGCCGCCCAGGTCCGCCAAGCGTTCGAGCAGGCAATGACACGGCCGTGAGACGGATACCACCGGCCAACCGCCCACAACGCCCCCGGGGCTAAAGAAGTCGACGTCCGCTTCCCCCGCAGGATGGACTGTGGGCATGACGACATCTCAGGAAGAGCTGCTTCCCGGCACCCGTCGGGCGCTGCTGCACCGGATCGCCGTGGCCCAGGCCGAGGGGCGGGCGCCGTCGCTGGTCGCGGCGGTCGTGCGGGGCGGACGGACCGTGTGGCACGGTGCGCGTACCTCGGTGGACGGGCACGGCCCGGACGAGAACGTGCAGTACCGCATCGGCTCCATCACCAAGACCTTCACCGCCGTCCTTGTCCTGCGGCTGCGTGACGAGGGTCTGCTCGACCTCGCCGACCCGCTGGAGAAGCACCTGCCCGGCACCGGCGCGGGGGAGGCCACCGTCGCCGAACTGCTCGCCCACACCGGTGGATTGGCGGCCGAGTCGCCCGCCCCCTGGTGGGAACGCACCCCCGGAGAGCTGCGTCCCGAACTCGCCGACGTGTTGGGCAAGCAGCCCTTCCTGCATCCGGTCGGCCGCCGCTTCCACTACTCGAACCCCGGGTACACGCTGCTGGGAGCACTCGTCGAGAAGCTGCGCGGGGCTCCGTGGGAGGAGGTGCTCCGGCGTGAAGTGCTCGAACCCCTGGGCCTCGACCGCACGAGCGTCGGCCCGCAAGCGCCGCACGCGGGCGGCTGGGCGGTACATCCGTGGGCCGATGTGATGCTGCCCGAACCCTCCGAGGATCTCGGGCTGATGGCCCCCGCGGGTCAACTCTGGTCCACCACAGCCGACTTGGCCCGCTTCGCGGTCTTCCTGGCGAACGGGGACGATCGGGTACTGAGTACGGAGACCATGCGGGAGATGCGTACGCCCGCGGCGCCGGCCGGGATCGGGGACTTCACCGACGGTGCCGCGTACGGGCTCGGACTGCAGATCCAGCATCGCGACGGCAGGCTGCTCGTGGGCCATTCGGGCTCGCTGCCGGGTTTCCTCGCGAACCTCACCATCGCAATGGCGGACGATGTCGCTGCGGTCGTGCTGGCCAACTGCACCTCCGGTCCGCCGCTGTCCGCCGTAGGAGCCGATCTCGTGCGGATCGTCGCCGAGGCCGAGCCCAGGATTCCCGAACCGTGGCGCCCGATGCGTGAAGCCGACGTGCCCGCACTGGAGTTGGCGGGGCAGTGGCACTGGGGGACGAACGGATTCGCCCTGCGGCTGACGGCGGATGGACTCGCCTCGCTGGAGCCCCTGTCGGGCACCGGCCGTCGTTCCCGCTTCCGGGCGAACGGTGACGGCACCTGGACCGGGCTGGAGGGCTACTTCCAGGGGGAGCTCCTGAAGGCCGTACGACGGCCTGACGGGTCTGTGGACCACCTCGACCTCGGCTCGTTCGTCTTCACTCGGCAGCCGTACGACGAGGGGGCTTCCGTGCCGGGCGGAGTGGATCCGGAGGGGTGGCGGGGCATCGGCTAGACGCTCCTTGCCCGAGCGGACACAGCGAAGCGCTCTGTTTCACGTGAAACAGAGCGCTTCGCTGTGCCGCGGAGGGGCGATCACAGGGGCAGCTTGAAGCCCACGTGTGAAGCCGTGAAACCGAGCCGCTCGTAGAAGCGGTGGGCGTCCGTGCGTGTGGTGTCGGACGTCAGCTGTACCAACTGGCAGTTCTGGCGCCGAGATTCGTCGATCGCCCACTGGATGAGCCGGGTCCCGAGGCCGCTGCCGCGTTCGTCGGTATGGACGCGCACCCCTTCGATGATCGACCTGGTGGCACCGCGCCGGGACAGCCCAGGAATGACCGTGAGCTGAAGCGTGCCGACCACGCGCCCCTCCCGCGTGGCGACGACCAGATGCTGGTTCGGGTCCGGCAAGAGGCGCTCCAGCGCGGCCAGGTAGGGGGCCAGGTCGTCCGGGGACTCGCGCTGAGCTCCCAGGGGATCGTCGGCGAGCATCGCGACGATGGCGGAGACGTCGTCCGTCGTGGCGGGGCGAATTTCAAGATCTCCCATGGCCGCACCCTATGCGGGGCTCTCCTGTGCGGGCGCTTGTGGGTGTGCGGAGGGTTTCCAGGGCCCCTGTTCGAGGAGGCTTCGGTCTTCGAGGCGAGTGGTGGCGCTCCTGGCTCAGGGCGACGGCGTCAGCCCAGCCGTGCAGCAGGGAGAGTGCGCGCCAGCCCTGATTGAGGGCGGTGAGTGCGGGGTCTGTGGCCGGTCATGGGGCCTGGCTTCTCCATCCAGGGGCGGTTGCAGGGGACGCGAGCGAACCGGGGTAACCGTCGCTTGCAAATATAGCGCGTCTGCAATTATTGTGGCCATCTGCAACGCGCTCCTGCAATCGTCTGGGAAGGTGTCCCCACCATGCCGCTCGCGCTTCTGGCTCTCGCGATCGGGGCTTTCGGAATAGGAACGACCGAGTTCGTGATCATGGGGCTGCTGCCCGAGGTTGCGGACGACTTCGGGGTCTCCATCCCCACCGCCGGCTTCCTGGTCACCGGCTACGCGCTCGGCGTGATGTTCGGCGCCCCGCTGATGACCGCACTCGGCACCAGGATCACCCGCAAGCGGATGCTGATGCTGCTGATGGGCCTGTTCATCGCTGGCAACCTGCTCTCCGCCCTCGCCCCGACCTTCACCGTCATGCTGCTCGGCCGCGTGGTCGCCTCCCTTGCCCACGGAGCCTTCTTCGGCATCGGCTCGGTCGTCGCCGCCGACCTGGTCGCCCCGGACAAGAAGGCCGGGGCCATCGCCATGATGTTCACTGGTCTGACCGTCGCCAATGTCGTCGGCGTCCCGCTCGGCACGCTGATCGGGCAGTCCGCCGGCTGGCGCGTCACCTTCACGGTCGTCGCGGCCCTCGGTGTCGTCGGACTGATCGGTATCGCCAGGCTCGTCCCCGAGATGCCCCGGCCGGAGGGCGTGCGCCTGCGCCACGAACTGGCCGCCTTCAAGAACACCCAGGTGCTGCTCGCCATGGCGATGACCGTCCTCGGCTTCGGCGGTGTCTTCGCCGCCATCACCTACATCGCGCCGATGATGACCCACGTGGCCGGCTTCGCCGACGGCTCGGTGACCTGGCTGCTGGTCCTCTTCGGCCTCGGCATGGTCGGCGGCAACCTCGTCGGCGGCAAGTACGCCGACCGCGCCCTGATGCCCATGCTGTACGTCTCCCTGGGCGCCCTGGCCGTGGTGCTCGCGCTCTTCACGCTCACCGCGCACGACAAGGTCCTGGCGGGCGTCACGATCGCGCTCATCGGTGCGCTGGGCTTCGCCGCCGTGCCGCCGCTGCAGAAGAGGGTCCTCGACCAGGCGCACGACGCCCCTACCCTCGCCTCGGCCGTGAACATCGGTGCCTTCAACCTCGGCAACGCCCTCTCCGCCTGGCTCGGCGGCTTGGTCATCTCGGCCGGCTTCGGCTACACCGCCCCCAACTGGGTGGGCGCCGCCCTGGCCTCGGCCGCCCTGCTCCTGGCGTTCCTCTCGGCAGCTTTGGAGCGCCGGTCCGGCGCTCCCAGCGCCGTGGTCGCGGGGACGACGCCCGCCGAACAGCGGACCGCCGTCCGCCACTGAGCCCCGGCAGGTCTCAGATCGCCGCCACCGTCAGCGGAGCGAACCGTCGGCTCCAGTCACCGGGCAGCTCCGACATCCCGTACGTCATGACCGCGTTGAAGGCGACGGACGCCAGACCGCGTTCCTTCGCCCACGCCAGCAACTCTTCGTGCCGTACGTCGATGTCGGTGCGCAAGGGCCGGTCGGTGCCGGCGGCGAGGGACGTGATCAGCGCCTTCGCCGTCCCGGTGTCACGGGCGACCAAGGGGCCCACGACATGGGTCCGCATATTGGGCCAGGCAGCCGCGTACCCGATGATCCGGCCGCTCTCCTCGGCGACGCGCAACTGGTCGGCGAAGGCCGGCAGCCGGGTGACGAGGTGCGTGCGATCGATGCCGAGCACCTCCTCGTCGAGCCGGAGGATCGCGGCGAGGTCCTCGGCGGTCGCCGCGCGCGTACTCACCGTGGGTTCCGGGCCGCCCGGTGTGAAGTGCCCGCTCAGCATCTCCGCCCGGCCGGTGAGCTTGAAGCCCAGCTCCTCGTAGAGCGGCCGGCCGTAGGGCGTCGCGTGCAGGGTCAGCGGCGTGGCACCCATCACGGAGAGGACATGACGCATGAGGCGACGTCCGATGCCCTGGCGGGCATGCCGCGCGGCGACGAGCATCATCCCGATCGCTCCCAGATCGGGTCGGCCGTACGGGCCGTACTCCGTGACCACGCACGCGGTGACAAGACCTCCGTCGGGGTCGTCGATGCCGTAGCCCTTTCCGGCCGCGAGGAGGAGGCCCCACTTGTGCTCCTCGCGTGGCCACCCCCGGTCCTCGGACAAGTCGGCGCAGGCGGTGAGGTCGCGAAGCGTCAGACGGCGGATGGGGAGAGCGGCGAGAGTAGGAGTCGGCACGCAGGTCAGGCTGTCTGACCGGTGCCCTCGACGTCCACCTGTTTCCGGGGCCACGTACGAGCTTTTGGCCATGTCGTAGCCAACCGCACAGCATGCGGACAGACGCCGGGTGTTTCACGTGAAACATCGGCGAACGGCGGTCGTTCGGCGATCGACGGCGGGCAGTCGGGACGTCCCCCTGGTCTTATGGACCACTAGCCTCAAGGACATGGCGAGACTTCACCTCTTCGACCTCGACGGCACTTTGCTGCACGGGACCAGTGCGCCCGTGGAGATCTCCCGGCAGCTCGGGCTCGAGGCCGAGACGGTGGCGCTCGATCAGGCGGTCGGAGCCGGGCTGATCGGGCCGCCCGAGTACGCGCAGCAGGTGCACGCGATGTGGGCGTCCCTGACCGAGGCGCATGTTGTCGCGGCCTTCGACGGTGCCCCGTGGCTGGCGCGTATCCGTGACGTCTGGACGGAGATCGGGGGACAGGGCGACTACTGCGCGGTCGTATCACTGTCGCCGTCCTTCTTCGTGGAGCGGCTCATCGGCTGGGGAGCTCATGCCGCCCACGGATCTCTCTTTCCGGCCGTCCCCTTCACCGAGCCGGTGGATCCGGCCGGAGTGCTCAGTGCCGCTGCCAAGGTCCGGATCGCGGAACGGCTGTGTGAGCGGTTCGGAGTGGCGCGGGCGGACTGCATTGCCTATGGAGACTCGTCCTCCGACAAGGACCTGTTCGGTGCCGTGCCGATCTCTGTCGCGGTCAATGCGGACCATCATCTGTCCGATATCGCGACCCACTCCTACAACGGCATGGATCTGTGGGAAGCCTATGAATTGGTCCGCCGTGCCCGGTAATTGAGGCAATTCATGGTTCGCCCACCGAACACTCCGCGATCAATTCGTGGAGGAGGAGGGGGGACTTGTGTGCGGAGCGGCGCCCGGTAGGGTCGACTCCGGTTCTTGTCCGCACCGGGGTGCACCCGCCCGGGTGCGGCTGAGAGCGGGGCAATGCAGCCTAACGGTGCGGAGAGATCGAAGAACCATATTTGTGGTTATGCGGCCAGTACGTTCGTGCACAGTGGCACGCTGCGCTGAGAGTACTGCGGCTAATGTCACACTCTCGCCTACTTGTCCGTACGGGCTTCGCATACAGGTTGAATGTGGCCGCGTTGGCCGTGACGTCGAACGGGGAAAGCAAGCCGTCTGCGGGGGAAAGCAGGCATCTTCCGACCGAGGAAGTGCGCAGACCGACCGAAAGATGTTCGAGGCGAGGCACACCATGGACGCTCCGACCACCATGTCGGCCGACAACGGTACTTCCGGGGGCGGGGGCGGCTGGTTCACTCCGCACACGCAGCCGTCGGCGGCGCCCGGCGTCGAACAAGAGACGGCCGAGGGAAGTCGACTGGCCGGGTTGCGCCCGGTCGGCAGGCCAGGGGCGAGCCCCTCAGCGGAGACCGCGACAGGCGCCGAGCCGCCCCGGTCGACGCAGGACCCGGCTCAGCACGCAGGGCAGCCCGACGCGGAGACCGATCGCGAGGACGAGACCCCCGCCGAGGAGATACAGACCCCGACACGGACACCTGAGCCGCGGACGCCGAGCGTCGCCCCTGCTCGGCCCCCGACGGAACCGGTCGCCCCCGCCGCAGCACCCCGCGTCCCCGTCCAGCGCCCCGCCCCCCTCCTGGGCCCGCCCGCGGTGATCGGTAACACCACTCCGCAGTTCGCGTCCCTGCCTCAGGCAGACCGGCCGCCTTCCCCGGACGCCGTCCTCGTCCGCCGGACGATGGCCGAGGTCGCCCCCGTGGCCGACAAGGTCACGTCGTACTTCTACGCGCTGCTCTTCGTACGCCACCCCTATCTGCGCCCGCTGTTCCCCGCCGCCATGGACGCCCAGCGAGACCGCCTGCTCAGGGCGCTGCTGACCGCGGCCGAGCACATCGACAACACCCCGGTCCTCGTCGCCTATCTGCAGAACCTGGGCCGGGGCCACAGCAAGTACGGCACCCGGCCCGAGCACTACCCGGCGGTCGGCGAGTGCCTCATCGGCGCGCTGAGCAAGTACGCCCCCGGCGCCTGGAACGCGGAGACGGAAGCGGCCTGGGTCCGGACGTACACGACGATCTCGCAGGTGATGATCGACGCCGCGGCCGTGGACGAACTGCGCGCCCCGCCCTGGTGGCACGCGGAGGTCGTCTCGCACGACCTGAGAACCCGGGACGTCGCGGTCGTCACCGTCCGACCCGATCAGCCCTACCCCTTCCTCGCCGGCCAGTACACGAGCCTGGAGACGCCGTGGTGGCCGCGGATATGGCGGCACTACTCCTTCGCGTCGGCACCCCGCTCCGACGGGCTGCTGTCGTTCCATGTGAAGGCCGTCCCCGCGGGCTGGGTCTCCAACTCCCTGGTGCACCGCGCCCGGCCGGGCGACATCATCCGGCTCGGTCCGCCGGCCGGGTCGATGACCGTGGACCACACCACCGACAGCGGGCTGCTGTGCCTGGGCGGCGGGACCGGCATCGCTCCGATCAAGGCGCTGGTCGAGGACGTGGCCGAGCACGGCGAGCGACGGACGGTCGAGGTGTTCTACGGGGCCCGCACCGACAACGACCTCTACGACATCGACACCATGCTCAGGCTCCAGCAGTCCCATCCCTGGCTGTCGGTCCGCGCGATCGTCGACCGCCAGGCCCATCTCCAGCTGCCGGACGCCGTGCGCGAGTACGGCCCCTGGCACGAGTACGACGCCTACCTCTCGGGCCCGCCCGGCATGATCCGCAGTGGTGTGGACACGCTCAGGTCCATCGGGATCCCGTCGGAACGCATACGCCACGACTCGGTGGAGGAACTCGTCCTCGCCCAGTGAGCCGGTGAGAGGTCAGCCCAGGTCCGGTGCGTGCATGGCCCGTACACCCTCGATGTTGCCGTCCAGATAGTGCCGCAGGGACAGCGGGACGAGGTGGACGGAGGCGATGCCGACGCGGGTGAACGGCACCCGGACGATCTCGTACTCCCCGACGGGCTCGTCCACTTCGGGGCCGTGCCGCAGGGACGGGTCCATCGACTCCAGATGGCAGACGAAGAAGTGCTGCACCTTCACACCGGTCGCACTGGCGTCCTCGCCGATGTGCTCGACGGTGTCCACGAAGCAGGGCACCACGTCGGTGACCTTGGCGCCGAGTTCCTCGTACACCTCGCGGTGCAGGGCGTCGACGACGGTCGTGTCCGTGGGCTCGACTCCACCGCCGGGGGTCAGCCAGTAGGGATCGAGGCCGGGCTTGGTGCGCTTGATCAGGATCAGGTCGTCACCGTCCAGCAGGACGGCACGGGCGGTGCGCTTGACCACGGGTCGGACGGTCATGGGGGGAATGTGGCCCGGATGGTTCCACGTGAAACATCGCGTGTCGTCACCGGCCGAGCTCATCACGCGACGAGGGACGAAACCGCCCTCAGCACCAGCCTGCGGCGGCCCGCAGCAGCCAGTCGTGGGCCCGTGCGATGTGCGGCATGGCCAGGGTTCCGGTGCGTACCACCAGGAAGTACGTCCGCAGCGGTGGCACCGCCGGCTCGTGCAGCGCGACGACGTCACCGCGCTCCAGGGCCGCCGTGCACAGATAGCGGGGCAGTACCGCGAGCCCGGCGCCCGCGACCGCGCAGGCGAGCACCGCACGCAGATCGGGAACGATGACGGTGCCCGGGGCGACCGGGCGGGAGTCGAACACGGAGGCCCAGTAGCGCGAGACGAAGGGCAGCGACTCGTGCACCTCGACCACGGGGACGTTCTCCAGCGTCGGCGCTCGCTCGCCCGCAGGGACGGTCTCCACCACCCCGGCACCGTTCTGCTCGGTCCACTGCCGGCCGGCGACCAGGACGTGTTCCTCGTCGCAGAGCGTGCTTGCCGTCATCAGCGCGCCCCGCGGACGGGCCGTACTGATGGCCAGATCGTGATGCCCGGCGGCCAGGCCCTCCAGAGTCTCCTCGGCGTTCCCGAAGGAAGCTCGCAGGGCGAAGCCCTGGCCGTCCTCGCCGGTCAGCTCGGTGAGCGCGGGCAGCGCCCGCTCGGCGGTGAACTCGGGAGGACCCGCGAGGTGCAGCGTGCGCAGGGACGACTCGTCGTCGAGGCCGGTCTCGGTGATCTCCACCAGGGCGTCGAGATGCGGTGCGGCCTTGTGGGCGAGCTCGTCGCCGATGGAGGTCGGGGTCACTCCGCGGGCCTGGCGAAGGAACAGGGGGCGGCCCAACTGCCGCTCCAGGGTGCGGATCTGCGAGGTGACGGCCGGCTGCGACAGTCCGAGCAGCGCGGCGGCGCGAGTGAAGGAACCGGCCCGGTGCACCGTCACAAAGGTGCGCAGCAAGGCCAGATCCATGGCGATGCCCTCCCCTTCCCTGCCCTTCTCCCGGCCCCGGGGCAGGGGCCCAACTATAAATATGTCGATAGGTCTCTGTCGCTACTGTGATTGGACACTGACACAGAGTCAACTAGCCTTGTTCGCGCGGTTCTTTGCGCGCGGAACCGGGGGCGGTCCGAGCCACGAGGGGGGAGGCTCGGACCGTCCGTTGTACGTAGTCGGACATGACTGGACGTCCGTAAAGGTGCTGCTGAGACCGTCAGCCCGCCGACTCGTCCAGCGCCCGCAGCACATCCGCCACCAGGTCCTCGGGATCCTCGGCCCCGACCGAGAAACGGATGAAGCCCTCCGGCACGTCGTCCCCGCCCCAGCGCCGCCGCCGTTCGGCCGTGGAACGCACCCCGCCGAAGCTCGTGGCGTCGTCCACGAGCCGCATAGCGTCGAGGAAACGGTCGGCACGCGCGCGCGTGGGCAGCGTGAAGGAGACCACGCACCCGTAGCGCCGCATCTGCTGCGAGGCGATCTTGTGCGAGGGGTCGCCGGGCAGCCCTGGATAGCGCAGGCCGGACACCTCGGGCCGCGCCCGCAGCGCTTCGGCGAGCACCAGGGCGCTCGCGTTCTGCCGGTCGACCCGCAGCTGGAGCGTGGCGATCGAGCGATGCGCGAGCCAGGCCTCCATGGGCCCCGCGATCGCCCCCACGATCTTCCGCCAGCGGCGTACGGCGGTCATGGCCTCGCCGGCGCGGCCGCTGACGTACCCCAGGAGGACGTCTCCGTGCCCCGTGAGCTGCTTGGTACCGCTGGCCACGGAGAAGTCCGCGCCGAGCTCCAACGGGCGCTGTCCGAGCGGCGTGGCGAGCGTGTTGTCGACGGCGACGAGCGCTCCACGCGCGTGTGCCGCCTCGACGAGCCGCCGGATGTCGCACACGTCGAGCCCGGGGTTGGACGGGCTCTCGATCCACAGCAGCCGCGCGCCCTCCAGGACGTCGAGCTGGGCGTCGCCGCCGGTCGGGGCGGTGCGCACCTCGATGCCGTACGCCTCCAGCTGGGCGCGTACCAGCGGCAGCACCTGGTAGCCGTCGCCGGGCAGGACGACCGTGTCCCCGGCGCGCAGCTGTGAGAAGAGCACGGCCGAGACGGCGGCCATGCCCGAGGAGAGGACAAGCGTCTCCACGCCGTCCTGTCCCGGTGCCTCCAGCTCGCCGATGGCGCGCTCCAGCAGGTCCCAGGTCGGGTTCGTGTCACGGCCGTACGTGTACGGGCCGTCGACCTCCCCGGGCAGATGGAAGTGGGCGGCGAAGGCCGGACCGGGCAGGGTCGGTTCGTTCTTGACCGCCTCGGGCAGTCCGGCCCGTACCGCGCGCGTGCCCTCCCCGGTCTCCGCGGCCCTGTCGCTCATGCCACCCGTCCTTCCGCCCGCTCGCGTATCTCGGCGAGCAGACCCTCGCTCGCCGCCTCCACCATCTCAAGGCACTCCTCGAAGCCGTCCCGGCCCCCGTAGTACGGGTCCGGCACGTCCGGATCGTCGCCCGCGGCGGGATCGTACGAACGCAGCAGCCGCACCTTTCCGGCGTCCTCAGGGGTGGGCGCGAGGCGCCGCAGGGCCTTGAGGTGGCCGGTGTCGAGGGCGATGACGAGGTCGAGGCGGGAGAACCAGGAGGGCTGGAACTGCCGGGCCGTGTGGCCGCCGTCGTAGCCGTGCTCCTCCAGGACGGACACGGTGCGCGGGTCGGCGCCGTCGCCCTCGTGCCAGCCGCCCGTGCCGGCGCTGTCGACCTCGACCAGGCCGTCCAGGCCGGCCTCCGCCACGCGGGAGCGGAAGACCGACTCGGCCATCGGGGAACGGCAGATGTTGCCGGTGCAGACGAAGCAGACGCGGTACGTCATGGCCTGCTCAGTCCTCGTCGGGCAGGACGACGTGCAGCGCCCAGGACACGATCGAGATGATCAGGCCGCCGAGGACCGCGGTCCAGAAGCCCTCGACGTGGAAGCTCAGGTCGAGCTTGTCGGCCAGCCACGAGGTGAGCATCAGCATCAGCGCATTGACCACCAGGGTGATCAGGCCGAGCGTCAGGATGAACAGCGGGAAGGTCAGCACCTTCACGATCGGCTTGACCAGGAAGTTCACCAGGCCGAACACCAGCGCGACGAGGATCAGCGTCCAGACCTTCTTGCCCGTGCTGTCACCGGTCAGGGTGATCTTGTCGAGCAGCCAGACGGCGACCGCAAGGGCGCCCGCGTTGGCGATCGTCTTGACTACGAAATTCTTCATGTGTCTGATCGTGGCAGACGAGATCGGTTACGAGCACGGCGAGGGCGGACGAAGTCGATGAAGGCATTCCGGTTGGACGAACTGGAGGCGGAGCGCGCCGCCAATGACGGCGCCTACCTCCAGTTCCTGCGGGAGCGGAACATGTCGGTCGGCCTCTACGCGCTCGACGCGGGTGCGCAGGACCCGCAGCAGCCGCACAGCCAGGACGAGGTCTACTTCGTGGTGAGCGGCCGCGCGGCGATCACCGTGGGCATGGAGACCACCCAGGTGGCGCGCGGCAGCGTGGTGTACGTGCCGGCCGGTGTCGCCCACAAGTTCCACCACATCAGCGAGGACCTGAGGGTCATGGTGGTGTTCTCTCCCCCGGAGAGCTGACCTGCGGTCTCAGGGTTCCCTAGGGGATCAGTCAGGGGAGGACAAGGGATGCGAGGCCCCCGCTGGGGCACCTTCCGGCCCTAGCATCGAGTGCAGGACATTGGTGGATCCGGTAGCGGAAGTACCGGACTTCAGAGAGGTAAGGACGATGGGAGAGATTTTCGCGGGGCTGCCGTGGTGGGTGAAGTGGATCGCGGTGCCGGTCATCGCCCTGGTCGTGTTCGGCGGGCTGATAGCCACGGTCGTCGGCTTCGTCATCGGCCTGCTCTTCAAGCTGCTGGTCTTCGTGGCCCTGGTCGGCGGACTGGTTTACGTCGTACGGAAGTTCATGTCGAGCTCCTCGTCGCGCAGCGACTGGTGAGCGTCCGGGGCGGGCGGGGAGAGCGGTAACAGGAATCTCCTGTTCCCTCGGGCGGGGGAAGTTTTCCGGACAGGCCGTATGCGTGCGGTGACGGACCGTTAAAGTCCGGAATTCGACGCGGGGACGACCCCGCGAGCGGCGTACACCCCCTCCCGTGTTCCCCCGCACGGGCTGCCCCCTCGCGCTCCGGGAGTGACCCTTGGCCACGGCTGACACCGCACCCGCACAGTTCGACACCCGCTCGACGACGGCTCCCGCACAGCCGGCGGCCTCACAGCCGACGGCCCCGGTACGGCCGGCAACGTCCGGGCAGACGTCCGCTCCCGTGCAGGCGTCCACTCCTGTACAGGCGTCCAATCCGGTACGGCCGACACCGCCCGTGCAGCGACGAGCGGCGACCCCCTCCGCACCACCCGAGCAGCCCCACTCCGCGACCCTCATCGGGTCCGTCCAGCGGGCGATGCGCCTGCTCGAGTCCGTCGCGGGGCACGAGCACGGAGCCCCCGCCAAACAACTCGCCCGCGAGACCGGGATCGCGCTCCCGACGGCGTACCACCTGCTGCGGACCCTCGTGCACGAGGGCTATCTGCGCCGTGACAAGGGCCTGTTCTTCCTCGGCGAGGCCGCCGAGCGGCTGAGCAGCAGCGGAGCCGAGCAGAAACGTCGCAGCACGGTCGTCGAGGCGCTCGCGCACTGGCGCGATCTGATCGGCGTACCGGTCTACTACGCCCAGTACCGGGACGGTGAGATCGAGGTCATCTGCGTCTCCGACACCCCGGGCAACCCGGCGGTCGAGGAATGGGCGGACTTCCGCGAGACCGGGCACGCGCACGCCATCGGACAGTGCCTGCTGGCGCAGCTCGACGAGGAGTCCCGGCGCGATCACCTCGACCGCTATCCCGTGCAGTCCATCACCCCGTACACCGTGCGCGACAAGCACGGTCTGCTCCGGCGGCTCGAACGGACCGGCCGGATGGAGCCGGTGATCGAGCGTCAGGAGTACGCGTTGGGCACGGTGTGCGCGGCGATTCCGATCACGGTGGGTAACACAGCGGCGACGATGGCCATCTCCCTGCCCGCCCATCAGGCCGACCGGTTGCTGTCCGCCGCCCAGCAACTGCAAGAGGAAATCGGGCTTCTGATGGGTTCGCTCGCGATCTCTATCAGTATCTGAAAACTCACTCCTTGTGATATGCCGTGTACTTTCAGCAAGATGCCACCAGAGTCAGAGGGATCATTCCCGGCCAGACGAAGGCAGATGACGGGGTAGGCCATGCGCGAGTCCGTACAGGCAGAGGTCATGATGAGCTTTCTCGTGTCGGAGGAGCTCTCCTTCCGTATCCCGGTGGAGCTGCGCTACGAGACAGAGGATCCCTACGCCGTCCGGCTGACCTTCCATCTGCCGGGCGACGCCCCGGTGACCTGGACCTTCGGTCGTGAGCTGCTGATCGACGGGGTGGGCCGGCCCTGCGGCGAGGGTGACGTACGGGTCGCGCCGGCCGGCTCCGAGCTGCTGGGGGACGTGCTGATCAGGCTTCAGGTCGGCGGTGACCAGGCGCTGTTCCGGTCGTCGACGGCGCCGATCATCGCCTTCCTCGACCGCACCGACAAGCTCGTGCCGCTGGGGCAGGAGGCCGCGTTGGCTGATTTCGACGCCCATCTCGACGAGGCGTTGGACCGGATCCTGGCGGAGGAGCAGAGCGCGGGGTGAGGCGCTCCGGCAGCGGGGCGGCGGATGCGTTGTCGCGGCTCGGGAAGCTGCAGGAACGCTTCTGCCGGGAGGGTGTTGGCGGGGGTGGGGGGCTGGCCGGCTCGGTCTGGGGTGGGGGGGTGTTGGTCGGGCTCGGGCTGGACGAACGGCTGTTGAGCCAGGATCCGGTCCGACGCCTCGTTGATCGGGTCGGGTGGGGTGATGGGGCCAGATGGGATGGGGCGCCTGGTTGGAACCGGGCCGGACTGCGGGGCTGAGTGGACCCAGGTGGGATGCGGGGCAGGCGCTGGTCGGATGAGCGGGGTCAGGCTGGGTGGGGCCGCCTGGTCTGCCTGTGCCGAGGCGGGCGCCGGGCGGGCGCTGGCGGGGCCGGTGGTCGGGCCGGACTGCTGACGCGCCGGAACGCCTGGCCATCGCGCGCCGCTCTGTGCCGGCGGTGACGTGGTCGGGGCGCAGCGGTGGTGAGTGGGCCAGTGCGCCTGCCCTTGCACTTTCCGCAGCGAGCGGCTTCGCTTTCGGTGCCGGAGTGCCGGAGTGCCGGAGTGCCGGAGTGCCGGAGTGCCGGAGTGCCGGAGTGCCGGAGTGCCGCAGTGCCGCAGTGCCGCAGTGCCGCAGTGCCGCAGTGCCGCAGTGCCGCAGTGCCGCAGTGCCGCAGTGCCGCAGTGCCGCAGTGCCGCAGTGCCGCAGTGC
>Ga0307508_10003863_pt1 | contig 14911 bp, 8 predicted proteins | sample 9_EM_MG_FD_203089 | JGI IMG/M metagenome (GOLD analysis project Ga0307508, IMG submission 203089) | Populus trichocarpa ectomycorrhiza microbial communities from riparian zone in the Pacific Northwest, United States - 9_EM | ecosystem: Host-associated > Plants > Roots > Unclassified | place... | reverse complement strand
CCCGCAACTCTGCGAACCTCTACTAGCTCCTTAAACTCCTCTCCTAACCCTTTAGCCTTTACTTGCCTCTTCCATACCTTTCTTTTTAATTTTTATAATTTAATTCGATAAAATAAGAATGATGAGATTTGAAATTTTTATATTTCAATAAATAATGTTTTGATATCATTTGAAAAGCCTATCTCAATTCAAAAGTTTAAATTTTTGGATGAAGATTCAAGAATAGTTAAATATTACTTTCTGGCTATGCTTAACAATTTGCAGTCAATTTTCTAAACCCCTCTTCATTGAATCCTGGTGTTCTCTAATCCCAGAATAATTAATACTTTAAAAGAAAATTGCCAAATCAGTTACCCGTAATGAAAAATGCCAATGGATGTCTTTAAATCCTGATGTTCTCTGATGTGATCATGCTTTGAATCCCTGCTGCCAAACCTGCCTGGACAAATTTTAACCACATGAAGTATTTTCAGCTGGAAAGCATAAAATTGCTCATGTCTGTGAAAGCACATGGTCTTGTCTCACTATAAAATTACTTGTCTAGCAGATTGTTCCAAGTTGGCACAGTACTTGTTCCTGAAAACACTTTGGTTGTTGCCTTTTGTTAAGTATAAAACGTGGGGGTTAAAGCTTCTAGTTCTACATGCATGCACTTGCTTGCCTGTTGACAAAATTAGTATCATATAATATACCAGGATTGAGACTGCACTTGAAGAGTACGAGACATGCATTCTGCATTCAATACGAAATATTATATCGAATCACATGCTAGAATCTGTCCATCTGGAAACTCACTCTGCCAAATTTGCTTAGGGTTTTTAAATCACAAATAACCACTTTATTCCACTCCTATTTTTTGAGCAAAACTAGCCTTTCCATGAGTTCCTTAATGGTCACTAATGGGAGTTTAGTCCATCGACAGTCTTCCTTGCAGAGTGTGGAAATTGATAAGATCCAGATGCAAGCCCTACTCATCTTCAAAACTTAAAGAAAGTCATATACACATGCCCTGTGAGCTTTTCGGTCAGCCTAAAATCCATGAAACATATCACACCAATTCACAACTATGATTTGTCATGAACTGGAAGAGAAAAAAATGAAGTCAAATGGTTGGTTAGTAATGCTTTAAACAAGAACCATGCCAATAAATACAGAACTCTGCCATTACAGCATGCATATTGGCCTTTGCTTCAAGATACCTGCAGACCAGGAGACATCCCATCTCATATGAAAACAGTTGACCTTATAAAAAAACACATCCATTCATTGAACGCAATACAGGGATTATGAAATGGCTGATTAAAATATATTGCAGGAGATAAACGAATCACCCCATCAACATGGGATTTTCTTCTTTATTTTTGATAATTGATATCAAAGTACATTACCAGCCATCTGTACTCATAAAAAACAGTATGACATCTTCTTGATAGAGGCAATGGTCGGTGGCTACCATTTTTATTTAGCCAATGTGTGTGCTTGTCCTTGTTGTAACATGGCAGCCAATCTTATTCATCCAAATGGAAGCATAGCCATTAAATCAGTCATAGACAATATTATAGCAGTTCAGTTTCTTGTGTCCATAGAAGAGGATTGTTTAGCAGCTAGTGTTGATTAGTGTTTTGAACTGTGATCTGTGTTTGATAAAGGAGGTTTTAAAAAAATCTATAAATTATTATTTTTTATAATTAAGTTTTTAAAAGAGAGTTTTGAGTGAGATCTATGTAAAATTATAATGTGTTAATTAACTAAATACTTTTAAAACAATGATTGAAGCAAAACACAGCTTTAACCACGTATTACTACACTACCACACTGACCCTGATGTCAACAATATTTTAGGACTAAAGCCTTCAAGTTTGGAGTGGTTTTGAGGTGCACAACCACATTGGCTTTTTGAGGTTCATCAAGATTGGTTGAGTGAGGATTTCATTACTTTATCTGATGACTATAATGACAGAAACTTCACACCTTCCTTAACCATGTGAAAGTTCTAATTAACCCCACCAAGAAATAAAAAAAAGAAGAAGAAATTTCCAACTTTTATCCAACCATTAAAAATTAACTAATATGATGCTTAGTTACATATATTCTTATATATCCAAATAAGAGAAAAGGTTGAAATACAAACATTCCCTTCCATCACTTACCTTTGCTAACCCTACCCTTCCTTACCCTTCTTCCATCCAAACATAATGTGTACAAATTACAACTCAGTTTTGCAACAATGCATCTCTATCTACCTTTAAACTGCAGTTCGTCCATAGGCTTTCAAAGTTCATTGGAAGAATGAGACAAATTGAGGAGCATAGAGGTTCTTCTCTACTGTTGAAGAAAATGAAGTTCTTCTATAGATGCTATCTTAAAGTCTATCTTCCATTATTGATCTGCATCTCCTTTCCTTTCTTTTTTTTTAACGTAACAAAGATGATTTAAACTTGAGTCCTGATCGTCATGGTGGGAAGAGTACCACTAGATTAGATGGCCATTAGTAATAATATACCATTCTTTAAGCAGAAGGAAGAGCAATTGCCAACAAAGTACTGGTTTATTCACATTCTTCATCACTGCTCATGCGTTGGATATAATACAAACTTAAGCTAAAATAATCTGAACTGTTTAGAGCTTAATCACACAACAGGAAATGTGGAAAGAAAGTAGAGCAATGAAGGAAGAGAACAAAAGCTTCTCTACATATCCAAAATCCCACTTTACTAGCTGTCTCTAGCTATGATCTTCTGCAAAGATTTTCACATCATCACATTGGCCAAGGAATTGACCCTCCTGCTGCCAAAACCTGTTGCTCAAGCTGCAATCATACAAATAGAAATCAGTTGCTTGTGAAACAATGTTCAATCTTAACAAGTTAAATTCTTTCTCCCTTTTTTCTCTTATTTCCTCTTACCTTGAACAGAGTTTCAAGCTTAGTTTTCACCAGGGAGTACTCATTCTTCACTTGCTGGAGACATTTTTGACACCTACACCACACCCAATTTGACACCAGAAACATGAAACAGTGGATAACAATACTTTTTTAAGATTGAAACGAACAATTTGTGGGGTAAAGCTACACCGAAACAATCTGAAATATTAGTTGAAGAGAAACTTACCCTTCAATATTTCGCTCCTCGCAGTAGTTGCGGAAGGCAATGCAGACTCTCTGAACTCTTTGAACCCCAATGCTGTTATTTCAAGACCTCTTTCAATGGTATATACGAGATGGAAGAGATATAAAAGAAAAAAATATTCCCATGATATATAGCCAAAATTGGTGTGGTGCAAAAATGTTATATAGCCATCACCCAAATTTTTAGGATCAATTAACCATGAATAAAACTAAGTTGAGAAGTAAAACTGAACATTGCATAGACAACTGCACTGATTTGAAACTTGAGTGTAAAACTCTTTAGCCAGCTGTACTGCCAATGGTGAGACATTTGCTTCAAGCAAGTGACAAGTTTTGTGTTACAAATTTGACTTTAAGCTATGAAACCATAACAGTAACAGTCAAAATCTGTTATATGTGCTGGTTGACATTGTTGGAGAAAGTGGAAACAAATTTCATCCACTGAAGGGAAAAAAAAAAAAAACCCTTTCACTATGACCACCTAGGCATAATAGTAGATTCAGCTTTTAGTTAAACAAGGTGATTGGAGATCACCTGGAGCTGCTGCCCTTCAACTGGTGAACATGAGCATCAATTTTTCTGTAATCTATACTTTGCTGCTCTCTATTCAATACCAAAAAAACATTACATTAGGACAGTGGAATCTACCAAGATATTTAACACAAAATAAAGAAGAAAAAGAAATGTTATAGGAGATCTACAGAGTTAAAATTCTCACAAATCTTTGGCTAGCTCATTGATAAGCTTTTCAGAGTCTTCAAAGAAAAGAGTCACCAGTTCAACTACGAAATCTGGGTTGCTCTCATCTTGAAGTTGCTGAAGTTGGTTAAACTGGTCATCCAAAAATCCCTTCACACACACACACACAAAGAACTCATCAACAACCAGCCAGAGAAAGACCAAGCAAAGTAGAAACAAAAACAAAACAAAACCTAAGCATAGCTTCTGCTTCTCTTCAAGACATATCTACAGTAATGTTAACATATTGCAAGTTATGCTCTGACCTCATTAAACAGTTGGCCTGTGTAGTCGACTAACTGCCTTTGCAACTGAACCACACTATCCATTGTTAGCTTTTCTCAAGTTCTTTGCTAGCTAAGTTACTTTGCAGATCTTCTACTTCTAGCGTGTAGAACTAGATGAAGTACATTAATTTCTTTGAAAAACTGTAAAAGCAAGAAAAGGGTCTTTGTAGCTAAAGATTCTTTCTTGCTTTTATAGTAGAGAGTAGACCGCTATAATGAGGATGTGAAGTTACTCTTCTTTGTATTATTGGTCTTTTACTTTCCCTCCCTTCTCTGGGTTTGTGTGTTTTTTGTTTTCTTTCTTCTCTCTCAACTCGATGCATCCTTTCTTTTATTTACAGGTTTTGTACTGTGTTTACGTTCACTTTAAAAATATATTAAATTAATATTCACTCCACTTGAAGATCACTCTGCACACAGAAATTTATTTATCACGATAATTTTATGTTTTTTTTCTATAAAAAAACCATTTTACATCACAACGTTAAATACGTTATCAAATTGTCTTAAGAAATTTGACAGCATCACAAGATCCACAACTTGATTCCAATCCATATCCCTTTCACCTTTCATCCCTTTACTTCCAGTAACAGAAAACCAGAGCTATAAAACCCGGCCTAATTTATATACTTAACTCTTGTTCTTAATGTCAACGAAGATCAAAAGACTATCTAATTATTTCAATACTACAAAACTAGTTAATTAATTTCAATTAATTACTAGACTAATTTATAATTAACTCTTGTTCTTAACTTTATCTTAATTTCTAAAGACTTGACAGCTCCTCCTCTCAAACCAAGAAAACAGGACTCATATTATTAATTGGAAGCTGGTACGCCAAATAACAGTACTCATATTCATAGTGTTAAGATACAAAATTAAGGAGAGCTAAACCCCATATTATTATTATTTTATGTTGGGCATATGATGAAGGAACAAGTGAAAGTGATGTGAAATCTTGCTGCGTTTATGTCTCTGGGAATTTTTTATGGGGGGTTTTTTTGTCTCTTCCAAGTGAAATGAATAATAGTGATTGCTAATGCAAAATCTCTCTCTCTCTCTCTCTCTCTCTTCAATGATGGAGTTGCTATGGATAAAAATATTAGACTTGTTCGATGAATATATTTACTTTTATCTTACCTACCTACGTACTCCCTTCGTCTTCTTCTCTTTATCCTCCAATATTATCTCTTCCTTTTTCACTTTTACTCTTGAGATTATGGTCATAATATCATGGATATTTATGCATTGACGTTTTTGAAGATAATTTTTTTAATGAATCCAAACCTTTTTTTTTCCAAGCTAATATTGTTTAGAGGTCGATTTTTAATAGATAACGAAAGAAAAAAAGATTAGGAGAAAATTCATTGATACGAGTATGAATGATCTTTTTAAGATTAAATATTTTAATTTTAATATAAGAAGATATAAAAAAAAATCAATATTAAGATTGTATTTATTAATGTCTCAAGAGGATAAACGCACCAGGTTAGAGGATTAAAAATAAAAATATAAAATAATTTTATTTTTTAAATATTTTTAAAGTGAATTTTTATAATTTAAAAATATATATCTCCTCTGTCTGCATAGCCGACTTAAACAAAGAGCACTTAAGATCTTCACTTAACAAAAGACTTCAAAAATAAATAAGGTGTATATTTATATTTATCAATTATATTTTGTGAAATAAAAATTTCTCTCACTTAACAAAAAACGATATATGTAAAAAATAATAATAAAATAATAATTGCTAGTTTTCTTGTGCTAGTTGTAGCATGTGATTTAGGGCAAGCAGAGTTCTGAGTTGTTAACAGCTTTCATTTTTCTAGCACGAACATGTCTTGGATTTTAGTGCAGTTTGTGGGGAGACATGCAAGTTGATTTGAGAGAATAGCTAGCAATGTCTATATACGACTCAAACGAGCCATAATTTTGTCATGAAGTTGTGATAATTCAAGCAATATCTATAGCAACTTCATCCATATATTCAAGATAATAATGTATGTTTTTGTATTTAAAAATACATTTAAATATATTTTAAAAGTGTTTTTAATTTGAAAAAATATCAAATTGATATTTTCTATATTTTGATGTTTGAAAATGTGTTTAAGCATATTTTAAAAGTGTTTTTAATTAAAAAAAACATCAAATTGATATTTTTATTTTTGTTTTTTCAATGATTTGGATGTATTAATATAAAAAATTAAAAAAATATAAAAAATATTATTTCAATTCATTTTCAAGTTAAAAATATTATTTACCACGACACTAAAAAAACACCTTTTAACTTGAGATTTAGAAATCTTTTTTGCAGCTACAATTTTGATATATCCTAGCATCATCTCCAATCAAATTCAAAATGTTCAATTAACCACTCAAAACACTGAAAATTACAATTCAACTATTTAAATTATTGGGTTGCTTTGTGTTCAAATTAGCTATAAATAGTTATTATTATTTTTTTATTGTTGTTGTTGTAATCGTTATTCCAATGATTAGAGTATTTTAGAATGAATTTTGAGAGCTGATATTAGATTAGATTATTTATAGTCAAGCTTGACTCATGCACATAATCTATTTCTTACAACTTTTATATTGTTTAAATTTGAAATAATAATGAAGCAAATTCATTTACCAACTCAACTCAACCCAACATCATTACCTCATTTTTTCTTTGAACAAATTCTATGCCCTACGGCAACAAATACTAGTGTCCTATCTCACTAACGTACAAATCTCAAATTATAAGGAGAAAGTAGTGGTGGCATCTTAGCTAAACTTGATCAATCGAGTCGGTAAGGGCTTTGGGCTAGATTTTATAAAATCAGATAGAAATTTAATAACTTGACAAATTAATTTATAGCCGGATCAAAATCTATTTTAACTTTATTTTTTTAAAAATAATATCATTTTGATTAACCTAAATCAATTTAAATTAATCCATTTAACCAGCAACCCGTGAGTTTAATAATTTTGAGTGATAGGCTCTCCCGTGAACATATGGTGTTTTGTCTTGACACTCCATCGAAATTGAAAATGATGGTGAATTAAAAACTTGGACCAACTTGGCTTCATATCCAACCAAACTATGCATACTGTACATTGATTATTTTCAATGAGCAACTATTACTGTACACCGAACCATGTGACTGTGACCAATGCTCAAATGGCTCAGGTTGGTTCTAGGTCGGCTAATCACCAAGTCAATCGGCTAGACCGGAACAAGTTTAATAACCATAGGCAAAACTTGGCACGATGTCATTTCAGGGCAGCAGGGCTAAAAGGAGTCCTGCATCATATGTCAACGCCAATTTCTCTAGGGTAGTTTGCTTTGGGCAACATGGTAATGGATATAGAAAATCTTAGTGACTAATTGAAGTGCAAGCAGAAAGGACCACCCCTTTGTGCACCGACTAATAAGAACTGGGCTATAGGAAGAATCCAAAAATTTATCTGAAAATAACATGATCTGTGGAAGTTTCAGCAAGCACAAACACCAGCTTGAGATATGCGGTCAGCCACACCATGCAAATCTGCTGCACCACCGGCACAGTGATGCTAGATTTTTAGGGTTTTACAGACTGCTATGCAGGTTATACGTGCCTTCTTTTGACTAAGAGGATTCTAAAATAGCATAACATCGAAAAATTCCGAAATTCAAGTACATGCAAGAAACAACGAACCTGAATTAGCACTGCATGAGAATAAAGCAAATCCACCTGATAGGCTGCTATTGCTGAATCTGTAATTGTACACGGATACGAGTTGTTAAGAAAAGAAAAGGCATGCCGATATGATTTCAATTTTTTTTCTTTATTCATTTTTTTTTCTTTTTCTTTGAAGAACAAATAATGTTCCACAGCACATAAAGCAGCTTTCCCCACAAATCATTGGTATTTGAATATCAATTTACAAAATGTACATGAGAATTGGATGGGCAGAAGCCTGGCATTTGCACTGGCCGTAATATATCTGCCAGAATTATCTCACTTCTCGTATCAATCTGTCAGTAGCATTCCATTGTCGAAAGGCAATTATTGCCCACATTTATCAATTAGTATCAAACCACCCCATTAGGCCGACTTTTGCAGAACAAATTGAATTGTAAGGAAAGGCAGCTTGAACTAAGCAGAACTTGAAAACAGGAAAACGGACATCAACCTGCCAACAAAATAAAAAGACCAACTCATCAGGATGGGGTATGAACAAATTATAGCACAATGCGTGCTGACTGTAATTGAAGCGTGCAAAACATGCTCCTATTCCTTTTTTGGAACTATTCTTGATACAGTTACATGCAAAGGGTTTGAGAATCCAAACAAATGTAAGCAATCTAATGTAGATGGTAATAACATCAACATAGAAAAGCAAGAATAAATTATGCAAAATTGAGGAGCAAGAAACTGTATACTCAAAATTCAGCAACCACATTTTAAATATTTAGTAATTATGTTCAATATTCATGTCATGAAAGAAAAAGATTTGCATTCACACCTTCTTCGGAGAAAGAAAAAACACCTCCAAGCATGTCGTCATTGTCACCATCTTCCTCAGATTTATCTACATCACAAGGACTGCTGCTGTTGTCCACAAAAGTAAGAACTTCAGTTGATTCTTGACATTCATTCAATTCTGACACTTTACAGTAACCCTCTTGAAAAAACAGCTCAAAATCTGGGGAATAATTTGCTGGTCCCTCATCTATGATGTTCATGCTCAAATCCGATCGAATGGAACTTAAGTTTGAAGCTTCACTGGTGAAACCACTTTCTGATGACTGAACTTCTTTTGCAATCATTCTTCCAGCAGTATGTGGATCATTTGTTAAAGATGTTACATTACTATTGACAAAATTACTATTCTCAGCAGGAGAAGCATCTATTTGAGCTTGTTTGAATGAAACTGAACATATATCTTTGTTAATAGAGCTTTCATACAGGATGGGTGATGCCAACATAGAAATCCCTCCTTCACCAGCGTTAGAATTAGCAGCTTGCAGCATGGAGGGATAAAATTTTGTTGATGATCCTGGTGAACATGTCAAGATTAAAACAAGTCACATCATATCTAAAATCCATACAACATCAAAACTGAAAAAAATGGCATACCACCATCTGAACTTGGAGCTGAATCAGGTGAGACCAACTCAGAGTGAGAAATAACAGCATCTTCAGACTCTTTGACTCCACGAGATTCAGAAGATGAAGATGAGTATCTTACATCTCCAAGACCCCTGCACAAAACAAAAAGTTGAGTTCACATCTGAAATGGACTCGCTTGACAGGAAAATTTTGGAGACATTGTTTAGATGGATATTTCACACTATTTGCCCACTTCCTACCCCTACCCCCTCAAGCAACCACCATCAATATTTTTTCTTACGATGACATTTTAAGAGTTAGTTACAAAACAAACCCAATAAACTTTCAAATTCCATGCAAGAAGACAAAATAAGAGATGCATTGCTTTGAATTAAAGAGTGCAAAACCTTTGATGAGTATATTTTGCTAAATTTCCCATATTATTAAGAAGCATAAATCATTTGTCACCTGTCTAACAGTTTTTTAATTAGTTGTTTCTCAAAAAAAATTTCATTCTAAGCCCCTCTTCATTTAATGCTTCCATGCTTCTGAAGGTCACAGAAAATTTAATGTCAATGAGCTTTGTAGTAATTGTCAAAGAAAAAAAAGAAAAATTCAAGAAATGCAAAATGGATTAACTGAGAGAGTTCCCAACAAGAAATATGTGCAAAAAGAAGCGCTATAAGAGTCTCAGGTGTGAGCAAATTTAGTTTTCACTCTACGAAACCATTATTCAGCGGGAACAAGCCTTGCATCTTTGTTTTCACTCTTGCACAATTAGCAAGCTCAATATGAGAATTTTACGAACAGCCTCCAACTTACCATTGCTAAAATGAAACAGCTGAAGTGGGGTGTGATGCGCTCTTAAAATAGAACTAAAACACGTGAATATGGAAGAAGAATGATTGAGGTAACATCACTTAACAATTATTCACAGTTACCATAACTACAATGCAGAAAAACTTGTGAATTACCGTTCGCTCCATTCAGGAGACCTGTGAAAATGGTCAAAAACAGGCAGCAGGTCCTTCCGCCTAATCTCAACCTCATGAACAGGAACCTTCTCTATTTCAATCTCTTGACCAGTTTGATCTTCATTGATGTTCTCTTCTTTAGGCCCCAGATGACTCATTGCATAGAAATACATCTAAAGCATAGAGGGGATTGAATATAAGCAAAGTTGAAACATGATAAGTTGAAACACTGCGTACTGATCTTCTGAAAAATACCTTAGATTTCTGCCAAAGTGGTATTCTCCAAAAGCTCATCTGCACCTCTGCATTGGAGAGATACCAATGAGATGGTTCGTGGGACATCACCAATTGTGAATGCGCAATACCATCATCTTCACCATCAGACGTGTCCATGACTGTCTCTTTAGTTTCTTGTCCTCTATGAGTGATTCCAGAAATGCATTCCTCCCTTTCAGGCCAATCTGCTCTTCGGCAAACATCCCACCATTGGATGGATTCAACATTCACTCTTAATTCCTCATCTTGCATGTGCGCTGAAGAAGCTGGCCCATTTCTTGAAGCAATTTCGCTTGGCTCTCCACCCACTGATGACAGCAGTTTATATTGAACTACATGACCACAAGGAGTGTAAACCATTAGGTGCTCCAAAGAGTTAACTTTTCTCAAGTGAGCAGATTGCGAATCTTGGTGCACACAGCTATGAAAAACAGCAGCTATAGCACCAGATGGAATTGAAGCCTTTCCTGCTGCAGAAGAAGTAGCATTGCTAACTGTGTTGAGCCATCCAGAGTTATTATTTTTAATTCTGCTCACCACAGAAAGGGTAACAGGTGATGGCGGCGATGAAGAAAAAGAATGCTGGTTTACCAGGAAAGATGGAGTGGACCACCATGGTAAGGATACAACAGGAGAAAGAGCAGGCCCATCAACATGGGAATTATGTATTTGAAGAACATTCTCACCGCCAAAAGGGGAAAGCACAAAAATATGGCAAGTTCCCCTGGATGAAACAATGGCAATCCACTGACTGTAATGACTAAAGCAAATGTCTTGTATAATCTGTATGACAAACACAAAGGACTACGCTCTATGAATATACGGGCAACAATGATATTGAGAGCCAGGGAAAAAAGGAACTTACAGCGGGGGTAATGCCACGATGCAGCTTGTAAAGGTGAACATGAGAAGAGCTCCAATCATAATTCTTAGCGCCTTGTCCACTCTGAGAGCAGGATGGCATAATCCGAAAAATATTTATATTGTTCCCATGAATAGAGGCAGTGACCAAAAGTGTACCACTTGGATCAAAACACAGAGCAGAAATTGGACTAGTATGAGCTCTAAATTGAGATATCACAGCTCTGGAAACAAAATCTTTCACAACTACCTGCAATAGAACATTTAAGTAAGAGAGAAAATATTGGAGTTACACTGGAATGTTAACACCAGATGCTTTCTGCCATGTGCTTCTGGTACTTAAATGTCTAGAAAAGTAAAAGACATACCTTTATATTGGAAGACAAAGCAAAATATAACTTAAGAGCATAATTTCATTGGAAGAATGAAACATATAAGCCAGGACATGAAAACTAGTTTTTAATTTTCAGTCACATCATTGCATACTCCAAATAAAGTTCCAGTTCTCAGCTTGTTGAAAACTAACCATTCCAGCAGTATCTGTATCTGCTGAATTTGTTGCCCCACGACCAACTTTCCAGCTTGAGTTTGAAGATACAGGAGAACTAGAACCATCAGGCATAAGATCATGGCAATATCTAGACAGAGTTTTGTAGCCCATGTCTCCCAAATTTATTAAACCAGTAGCTAATTGCTTACTAGATTCCATGGCATACCGAGCTACCAGACTCCCACTGCCAGGTGAACTTGATGGACTTACACCCAGAGGAGTAAGACTTTGTGGACTCAAGCGGCCTGTATTTAACACCAGTGGGTTGTCAGAAGCATAGGCTAACCACCTAGGACCCACAGCCATAGGACCATAGCCGATATTAACCCCAACCATTCCTTGACCTCCCAATTGAGGGACAGGATAAGTGAGAACACTGAATTTGTTCTCAAAAGTGAGGGCATCGAAGCAGTATATCTGCCAGCACAATCAGGAAAAAAAAAAGATATCAAGAGTGTTTCAATTGCTTAGCTCCACTAATTAACCAAGCCATAATTAATTTACAAAATCTTCAATTAGCAGATGATAAAACTTCATCCAATAGATGTCTTCATTAACTAGTAGCAGCACAGCAACCATCCCATGTGTGATTATTCTGGGTTTTCAAAGGAACTGGTAAAAACTCCACAAAAACTAGCAGCATATATGAATACACTAGAAGTTACAGTGAAAAGCATCTTAGGTAAAGCTTATGCTTACTTGTGTTGCAAGACCCACAGCAACGATCCGCTGACTGCTTCTAACCATATAGACAGTCGAACGGAATCGCAGAACATGAACATAATTATGAGACCTCAACGAGTAAAACCGAACAATAGTCGGAGAGATGGCAACATTTCCCATATGAGGCTCATTAAATCCATCTCTCCCACTGAGAATTGGACCTGAGCTCTTTGATTCATCACATGCAACAACCAAGAGCAAAGGATGTGATGCCCTATATCCCTCTCCTTTGCAACCCTCAGACTTTGCAGGGAGGGGCTGCATCTGTAAAAACGTAACTGGATCATCACGTCTAGACACTAGTTCCGTGATGTTAGAGGCATCTTCAACATCAATGACTTGAAAGCCACTGGAGTACCCAAGTAAAAGAACGTTCCTCAAGGAACCAGGACCAAGCTCTAGTTTGTCAAATGAGGCCCAGAGCACCTGTTTCGCCAAACAATAAAATACCAAATCACTGCATGTAAGGTACAAATCGAAATGCAGCACAATTAAAAGAAACCAAACAGCTCTAAGCAAAAATTGCAAGCCAATAAAACATCAAACTAGCACCATTGCCTGTCAAAAAAGCATTTCCAATATCACAACCTGGCATTGCAGTTCTTTCTCTAACTCTCCACAAAATTTTAAGCATCTATATTCTATTCGAAACCCAGTCACTTCACCCCTCCCATTCGATCTCAAGTCACTTAATTCCATGACAATCGGCTTCACTACCAAAGCTCGCAAGCAACATCCGCAATCCTATCGACTTTTCTAATAAACCCCTACAATTACAGTAATGCCAAGTAACTTAAATCTACTAATTTCACAGAAAATAAATAAATCAATCTTGAAATTCCGAAATAATTCATTAGTAAACCCTTAGACTACTTTAAGAAAATGAAATAAAAATAGAATAAAATAAATAAAACACGTCTTTTCAAAATTTAAATTTTAGTGCCCTGTTTGGTTAACAACTAAAAACCTAAACTAAACTACGCTGCAATCATCATTTCCGTTTCTTTAATTTCATACATCTTTTTTAGCAACCAAACAAACAGTAACATTGAATATTCATTAAATTAAAAAAAAACATATTTAAGTTCAAATTATTAAATTCGACAACTAAAATAAAGTGACATAAACTACAAAATCAAATAAAAAGCATAAAAAATACCAAAAAAAATTTAAGGAAAGAACTGAACCTGGTCTTTGTGGTCGTGGTGGTCACCGGAGACGGAAGCAGCAACAGAAGCGCTGGCTGACCGGACACCGGAAGAAGCGGTTTTAATACAAGAAGAAATGAATTTCAAAGAATTTGGAATAAACCGGTTGTTTTTACTGTTATTGTGACTGCTGCTGCTATTACTTTCTCCTTTGTTGCTATTATTCTTCATAATAATCAAGAGATAAAAAATAGAAAATCAGACAGTCACCGGCTACCGGCGATCGATCATGTAAATTGGATAAGAATAGCAAGTTCCGGTGAAAAATTGAGTTTAATTTTTCCGGCGATGTGAAATAGAGAGAGAGAGAAAGAGATAGGCCGAGTTTGGTTAGGTGGATTATTGTTTGAGTATTGACTTCAGAGAGAGAGAGAGACGGTTTCTTGGAGTTCTTGGCTTTGATTTTGTGTTTACATCTTGTTGATGGAAATGGAAATCTGTGTGAGCGCGTGTTGGAGACGCTCTATTTGAGAGCGTGTGTAGTTGTTTTGTTTTTTTGTTTTTTGGAGTTAATTTGAAGTGGAAGGTAAGATTTTGGGGAATTTCAATGGGGTCCTTGAAGTTCAATGAAATGACAAATTCGATTTTTTTTTTTTAATTTTTCTTTTACTTTGGAGGTTAAAGAAATGTTTCCCAGTTGGTATATTAAGAATATAAGGTTTTTTTCATCATTTTTTTTTACGAGTGGAGTATGGGAAATTATATATTTCAATGCTTGATATTTGGGGTTGGGTATGTTAATTGAATGTAACTTAGATTTGAACTTGTTTTTGGGTTACTAAGTTTTTTTTATTGTTTTGATATAAAAAAATGAAATGTTTGGAGATTGATGTATCTAGCATTTTAATTGGTTCTAATTTTAAATATTTTGAAGAATAAATAATAACTTAATTTTTATTTTTTTTTAATTCATTTTTATTTTCTTTTGATTGTTGAAAATGTACAACTCATATATATAAACTAGATACTTCACTCGTATTTTGTCGTTTTGTCGTGAGTCAAATTATATTTTTATTATATATATATATATGCCTTTTCAATACCTTTTGTAGTTAAGAATTGTTTAAGTGAAAATAAAAAATTTAT
>Ga0307508_10003862_pt1 | contig 14915 bp, 5 predicted proteins | sample 9_EM_MG_FD_203089 | JGI IMG/M metagenome (GOLD analysis project Ga0307508, IMG submission 203089) | Populus trichocarpa ectomycorrhiza microbial communities from riparian zone in the Pacific Northwest, United States - 9_EM | ecosystem: Host-associated > Plants > Roots > Unclassified | place... | reverse complement strand
GCTTCGATGCCGCCACCGGCATCGGCAGCATCGCCTATACCTACACGCTTACCGACAACACGCTGGCCGATCCGTCCAGCGCCAGCTTCGCGCTCGCCGTCGTTGACGCCGATGGCGACCCGGCCCCTGCCGCAAACCTCGTCATCGCGATCATCGACGATGCGCCGACCGCGCACGCCGATACCGACGCGGTTGCCGCAGGCACGTTCGGCCCCGAGACCGGCAACGTCATCACCGGTGCCGATACAACCAGCGGTGCGGCCGGGGCCGATGTCCCAGGGGCCGACGGCGCGACCGTGACCGGTGTGGCCGCGGGCACGCCGGCTTCCGCCTCGGGCGGGGTCGGTGCGGCGATCGTTGGTGCCTATGGCACCCTCACCCTCGGCGCCAACGGCAGCTACAGCTATGCCCGTGCCGCCGGCAGCCCGGGCGGTGTCTCCGACACCTTCACCTACACCCTCACTGACGGCGACGGCGACAGCTCGACCACCACGCTGGTCATCGCGATCGGCGACAGCACGCCCGTCGTGCGCGTCCCCGAAGCGGGCGGCGCAACCACCACCGTCTTCGAGAATGCCCTGGCCGCGCGTGGCGGCGAGCCTGCCGGCTCCAGCGAAGCCGCAGCCCCTGGCGTCAATGACGATCCGCACGAAGCGGTCTCGGGCACCATCGGCTTCACCTCGCTCGACGGGGTCGGCAGTGTCTCGCTCGGCGGCACCGTGATCGTCCCCGGCGGCCTGCCCCAGACCGTCGCGACCGACGCCACCGGTACGCTGGTCGTCACCGGCTACAGCTTCGATGCCGCCACCGGCATCGGCAGCATCGCCTATACCTACACGCTTACCGACAACACGCTGGCCGATCCGTCCAGCGCCAGCTTCGCGCTCGCCGTCGTTGACGCCGATGGCGACCCGGCCCCCGCCGCGAACCTCGTCATCGCGATCATCGACGATGCACCGACCGCGCATGTGGACAGCAATAGCGTGATCGAGGGTGCGACCCTGACCGTCAGCGCAGCTGCTGGCGTCCTTGTGAATGATGTCCCCGGTGCCGATGGCTTCGCCGTCAGCGGCGGCGTGATCGGCGTCCGGGCGGCCGGTGCCGACAGTACGACACCGGTGACGACCGGCGTGAACACCGTGATTGCCGGGTTGTACGGCACACTCACGCTGCATGCTGATGGCAGCTATACCTATGACAGCACACCCAATATTGTGCCGCCAGCCGGCGCGACCGACGTGTTTGTCTACACGATCCAGGACGGCGACGGCGACCGGTCGACCTCGACTCTGACGATCGACCTGACGGATAGCGGCTTCGTCGCACGCAACGATGACGCGACTGTTAACGAAGCGGCGTTGGCGTCCGGCAGCAACCCGGCCAGTAACGCCGAGACCGTGACCGGAACGCTTGCCGACAACCTTGCCGGCGGCACCGGTCCGTTCAGCTACACGCTGGTCAGCCCGGCTTCAGGCGCACACGGCACCCTCACGCTGAATGCTGACGGGAGCTACAGCTACACCCTCGCCACCGCAGTCGATGGTCCTACCGCGGATGACGGCACCAATACGCTCAACAATGTCGAAACCTTCACCTACATGGTGACTGACAGCAACGGCAATACGACCACCAGCACGATCACCATCGATGTCGTCGACGATGTGCCGACCGCGCATAACGACCTGGCGCAATCTGTCACCGAGGGCGCAGCCGCAATCGGCGGCAATGTCCTCGCCAATGATGTCCAGGGTGCCGATAGCGCGACAGTCACCCAGGTCACGATCGGCGCCTCGACGTTCGCGATCGCCGCTGTCGGCACGACGAATGTCGCGACGGCAATCGGCAACTACAGCTTCACCGCGGCCGGCGCCTGGACCTTCACGCCCAACAGCAATCTCAACAATGTCGCCGGCATCGATGCGTCCTTCACCTATCAGATCACCGATGGCGATGGCGACACGTCGAGCGCGACCCAGCCGATCTCGGTTCTTGACGGCCCCGGTCCAGTCGCGGGCGCGCCGATCACTCTGACGCTCGACGATCAGAATCTCGCTAGCGGGTCGACACCGGCCGGACCGGATTCAGTAACCGCAAATCTCGTGTTCACCCCGGGATCCGACGCGATCTCGACTATTGTCTTCTCCTCCGACCTGTCGACGCTCAATTCCGACAATCTGACCTGGACCCGCGTGTCGGACACCCAGATCATCGGCAAGGATGGCGCGACCCTGGTGGTGACGCTCGACCTGAGCCGGGTCGGCGACACAGGCGTGGTGACCGCGACTCTCAACAGCAATTATGATGCCCATCCGCTGCCCGGCGATGATCTGAAGGCGCTGGGCTCGATTGGCGTTGTCGCCACGGACACAGATGGCGACCAGGCAACCGGCACCGCGAATCTCGCGGTCTCCGACGATGTTCCGACGATTTCCCCGGTCGTCGCCCAGCCCGGCGGGCTCACAGTCGATGAAACGACGCTCGCCATCAACGCGAGCGCTAACTTCGCGAGCCTGTTCATCCCCCACTACAACGCCGACGGGCAGGGGGCGTTGCCTGTTTATACACTCGGCGTGAACGCCGGCAGCAGCGGCATCGTCGACACGGCGACCGGCGAAGCGGTCGTGCTGAGCCTCAATGGCGGCGTGGTCGAGGGGCGCACGGCCACCACCAATCTTCTGGTGTTCACGGTCGGCGTCAATGCCACCGGCACCGTCACGCTCGACCAGATCCGGGCGATCGTTCACCCCGATACCACCAACCCGGACGACGCGAAGGGCCTGGCCGCCGCCAATCTGATCACGCTCACCGCCACGATCACCGATGGCGATGGCGATACGGCTTCGGCTACCGCGAACATCGGCGGCGCGGTGACCTTCCATGATGACGGGCCGTCAATCGCGGCGATCGCGACCAACGAAGCAGGCGTGCTGCTGACGACGCACGACGCCCTGACCATCGGCGCGGCAAGCGATGTCGCGGCCTCGAGCGCGAACTTCGGTGGTGTCTTCTCGCTCGGCAGCTCCTCTTATGGTGCTGACGGCGCCGGAACCACAATATGGAGCTACGCGCTCAGCCTTGCCGGCGGCGCCGCATCCGGTCTTTCGAGCCAGGGCGCCGCGATCAACCTGTATCTGATCGGTGGCGTGGTGATCGGCTCGACCGCAGCCAGCCAGGCTGGCGTCACCGCCGGCAACACGATCTTCAGCATCGCTACCGCCGCTGCCACGGGAGTGGTCACGCTCACCCAGTTTGCCGAGATCGACCATGCCCTGCCGGGTTCGTCGAGTGGCTATTCGGCTCAGCTGGCATCGCTCGCAAACGGCCTCGTCACGCTGACGGGGACGGCGACGATCACCGACAAGGACGGCGATCACGCGTCGAGCAGCGCGGCGATAGACCTTGGTGGCAATATTCAATTCGCGGATGATGGCCCCTCAATCTCCGCGAACGGCGCCGTCCCGGCCCTGACTGTCGATGAAACGAACCTGGCGCTCAACGCAAGCGCCAGCTTCGTCGGCGTGTTCACGGCCGGGTACGGCGCCGACGTCCCTGGTACGGTCACCTATGCGCTCGGCGTCACGTCAAGCGCCTCGGGTCTGACTGACACGGCTACCGGCGAAGCGGTCGTCCTGACGCTGAATGCCGGTATGGTCGAAGGCCGCACCGCGATCGGCGGCCTCCTGGTGTTCACGGTCGGCGTCAATGCCGCCGGCACGGTCACGCTCGACCAGATCCGGGCGATCGTCCATCCTGACGCGACCAACCCTGACGACGCAAAGAGCCTGCCGGCGGGCGTGGTCACGCTCACGGCGACGGCGACCGATGCCGATGGCGACACCGCTTCGGCGACCGCCAATATCGGCGGCGCGCTGACTTTCAAGGACGACGGCCCATCGCTCGATGCGACCGCCGCGACCGCTGGCACGCTGACGGTCGACGAGACCAACCTCGCCATCAACGTGAGCGCCAGCTTCGCGGGCCTGTTCACCCCGCATTACGGTGCTGACGGCGCCGGCACGGTCGGCAATTATCTGCTCGGCGTGAACGCCGGCAGCACCGGCATCGTCGACACCGCGACCGGCGAAGCGGTGGTGCTGAGTGTGAGTGGCGGCGTGGTCGAGGGCCGCACGGTCACCACCCACCTCCTGGTATTCACCGTTGGCGTCAACGCGGCCGGCACGGTCACGCTCGACCAGATCCGGGCGATCGTTCACCCCGACGCAACCAACCCCGACGATGCGAAGAGTCTGTCCGCCGCCAACCTGATCACGCTGACCGCGACGATCACCGACAAGGATGGCGACACCGCCACGGCGACCGCGAACATTGCAGGCGCCCTGACCTTCAAAGATGACGGGCCATCGCTCGACGCGACTGCCGCGGCGAGTGGCACGCTGACGGTCGACGAGACCAACCTCGCCATCAACGCGAGCGCCAGCTTCACCGGCCTGTTCACGCCGCATTACGGCGCTGACGGCGCCGGCACGGTCGGCAATTATCTGCTCGGCGTGAACGCCGGCAGCACCGGCATCGTCGATACCGCAACTGGCGAAGCCGTGGTGCTGAGCCTCAATGGCGGTGTGGTCGAAGGCCGTACGGTCACCACCAATCTTCTGGTGTTCACGGTCGGCGTCAACGCGGCCGGCACCGTCACGCTCGACCAGATCCGGGCAATCGTCCATCCCGACACGACCAACCCCGACGATGCGAAGAGCCTGGCCGCCGCCAACCTGATCACGCTCACCGCAACGATCACCGACAAGGACGGCGACACCGCGACCGCGACCGCGAATATTGCCGGCGCCCTGACCTTCAAAGACGACGGGCCCTCGCTGGACGCGACTGCCCCGACCAGCGGAGCGCTAACGGTCGATGAGACCAACCTCGCGATCAATGCCAGCGCGAGCTTCACCGGCCTGTTCACACCGCACTACGGCGCTGACGGCGCCGGCACGGTTGGCAATTATCTGCTTGGCGTGAACGCCGGCAGCACCGGCATTGTCGATACCGCCACCGGCGAAGCCGTGGTGCTGAGCCTCAACGCCGGCGTGGTCGAAGGCCGTACGGTCACCACCAACCTCCTGGTATTCACCGTCGGCGTCAACGCGGCCGGCACCGTCACGCTCGACCAGCTCCGCGCCATCGTCCACCCCGACACCACCAATCCCGACGACGCGAAGAGCCTGGCCGCCGCCAATCTGATCACGCTGACCGCGACGATCACCGACAAGGACGGCGACACCGCAACGGCGACCGCGAACATCGCCGGCGCCATGACCTTCAAGGACGACGGCCCATCGCTCGATGCGACTGCCGCGACTGCCGATGCGCTGACGGTCGATGAAACCAACCTCGCCATCAACGCGAGCGCCAGCTTCGCGGGCCTGTTCACGCCGCATTACGGCGCTGACGGCGCCGGCACGGTCGGCAATTATCTGCTCGGCGTGAACGCCGGCAGCACCGGCATTGTCGATACCGCGACCGGCGAAGCGGTCGTGCTCAGCCTCAATGCCGGCGTGGTCGAAGGCAGGACCGCGATCGGCGGCGTGCTGGTGTTCACCCTCAGCGTGGACGCCGCGGGCACGGTAACGCTCGACCAGATCCGGGCGATCGTTCACCCCGACACGACCAACCCCGACGATCCGAAGAGCCTGATCGCCGCCGACCTCATCACGCTGACCGCGACGATCACCGACAAGGACGGCGACACCGCGACCGGGACCGCGAACATCGGCGGCGCGCTGACCTTCCATGATGACGGGCCCGCGCTCGGGACGATCCAGAACGGCTTCGCGAACGACGCGCCCGGTTCCGTGCCCTCGGTCGGGACGCTGCATTTCACGCCCGGTGCTGACGGCGCCGGCGCGGTCGGTGCGATCAGCATGACCACCACGGGACTGCATTCGGCGGGCTATTCGCTCGTCACGCAGCAGGTCGGCAATGTTCTGACGGCTTATGCCGATGTCGATGGCAGCGGCACGTTCACCGCCGGCGATACGTCGGTGTTCACCTTGACGATCAATCCGACCGCCGGCCCTTCGGGCCAATATGTGTTCGATCTGACCGCACCGCTCGACGGCGCGATCGTCAGCACCGCGATCGGCGGATCCCAGGCATTCGGCTCGGGGCCGAGCCAGTCGCAGGTCCTGACCACGACGGGCGGTTCGACCAACCTGTCGGTGGTGTCCGGCTGGCATACGACCGGCACCTTCAACGAGGCGTCCTGGCTTGCCGGCGGCGATCCGCAGGCGTCGCTGACGATCGGTGCCGTCAACGGATCGACCAACGGCTGGGGCGTCGATAACAACAACTTCACCGTCGGCGAATTCATGCGCTTCGATTTCGGCGCGCTGAACGATTATGATGGCGGCGGCGCCTATACCAATCCGTCGGTCACGCTACCCCAGGTCAGCTACGCGACCTTTGACCTCGTTGGTTATGTCGGCACCGACAAGATCGAGTTCGTCGTCCATTATGCCGAAGGCGGCACCGCCAACTTCACCGCCACCGGCGCCGCGCTGGCATCGCCCTTCACGATCACCGCCGCCATCGGCAAGCATATCGACTGGATCGATCTCTATACGCCGAATGCCGGCGGCAGCGGGAAGATCAGTCTTGCCGCGGTCGGCGTGCAGAGCACTTTTGTCGACCAGACGGTCGGCTTCAACGTCACCCTCACGGATGGCGATGGGGATCCGGTCTCGGGCTCCTTCACGGTCAACGTCAAGGACGGCAACTCGCCGTCGACCGCGGCGCCGATCGCGCTCGATCTCAATGGCGACGGGCTGCACTTCCTCTCGCTCGAGCACGGCGTCCAACATGATTATGCGGGCAATGGCAGCCTGCAGCTCACGGCCTGGGTCGCACCCGATGACGGGCTGCTCGCGCGCGACACCGGCGCCGGGCTCCAGATCGTGTTCGCCACCACCGCGAACGGGGCGACGTCGGATCTGCAGGGCCTGCAGACCGACTATGACAGCAACAATGATGGCCAGCTGAGCGCGACCGACCAGGCATTTTCGAGCTTCGGCGTCTGGCAGGATGCCAACAGCAATGGTGTTGTCGATGCGGGCGAGTTCAAGTCGCTCTCGGCGCTGGGCATCGAGTCGATCGGCCTGGTTTCGGACGGCCTGGTATATGGCGCTGCCGACAACGACGTCACCGTGCTGGGCGAAACCAGCTTTACCCGCACCGATGGCAGCACCGGAACCGCGGGGGACGTGGCGCTGCGAACCGAGCCGTCGATCCGGACCGCGTCGCCCGCCCAGCAACCCGGTTCCGGTCTCAACGACAACGGCCTCGCCAACGCAATGGTCGCGGCGAGCCTGGTGGTCGCGGCAAGTGCCTCGCCCGAGCATCCTGCCATGCCTGGTGCCGGGTCGCCGGTCTCCGGCGAGCTGACTCCGGCGCTTTCCAACGCCGAAGCCGATCCGGCGGGCTCTGCGCCGCAGCACCTGCCGACTGACGAAATGCGGATCGCGCTTCCGGCGGATCAGGGCATGGCCCCCGGTCAGCTGGCACGAGGCGAGCATGGCGCCGAACAGGCCGGGGCGCCTCCGGCGCCGTTCGATGGCCAACACGCGTCAGATCTGCTCTCCGGCGGACCGGCACATGTTCAGCTGTCGGAGAGCCCCGCGCTCTCCCCGATCGACGCTTTCCATGCCGCGCCTTTGGTAATCGATCGCACGTCGATGCCTGCGATCATGCCGATCGCGGCGGTCGGCCCGGGCGCTGCGCAAGGCGGCGCCCCCGCCATCGACACCCCGGCCACGCCAGCCACCGCGGCAGTCACGCTTGCGGATGCCCTGCCCGCGCACGGCACTGGCCCGGACATTGACAGCCTGCTCGCCGCCTTGCCGGGCGGAGGGGGCAATGATCGGCCTGCGGTCGCGATACTGGCACCGCAGTCGGTCGATCACGGTGTCACCGGGATCCTGTTCGCCGCGAACGACCATTTCGCGTCGATGGACCTCTCTCACATGGCGCACGACGCGGTCATGGCGACATCCCATGCCTGACCATTTTCACCATCGGGGCGCCACGCCGTTTCTCCCTTCGGCAAGACAAACAGGAGGCAGAATGAAAAGGCACATGATCTCGGCAGCAGCCGCGGCAATGATATCATTGTCGGCAGGCGCGCAGGCGCAGACGGGCTCAGCCGGTCTTGTCGACCACCCGACCGGGCAATTGCGGGATGAGCTCGAACAGCGATATTCCGCCGCGCTCCAGGCGACCCGAGCGCCCGATGTCATTGCGGCGACGGACAGTCGCTACACCTGGGCCTCCGAGGCGAAAGTCGAATGCGGCATCGCGATCGGCTTTCTCAAGAGCGGCACGCACGATCCGGAGTCGGTCGGGCGCTGCGACGACGCCTTTGCCCGTATGTCGAACACACCGCCGGCGCTGCCTGTTGCGGTGGGTGCGGAAGCGCCGCTGCCACCGACGGGTTGCGCGGTTGGCCTGCCGGTGTCGGTCTATTTCGATTGGGATATCGATACGCCGCCCGCCGATGCCGGAACGCTGACATCGGCCATCGCAGCTGGAATGCCATCATGCGGATGGAGTGGCCTGACCGTCAACGGCCACGCCGACAAGAGCGGCAGCGATGCGTATAATCTGCGTCTCTCCGTACGACGAGCACAGAATGTCGCGCGCTTGCTGGAAGCCGGCGGCGTGCCCGCCGCCTCCATCACGACCAGGGGCTTTGGCGAGAGCCAGCCCAAAATCAACACGGCGGAGGGTGTTCGCGAGCCGATGAACCGGCGCGTCGAGATCAGTGTGACCACGACCAAATTATAACAAAGAGGACGGGGAAAATGACTGGAAGCAAAACTGCGATGCGCTGGGCAATAACGCTCCCGGCACTCCTTATGTCGAGCACGGCTGGTTATGCGCAGGATGCGCCGGTCGATCTCCGCGATGCGATCGCTTCGGCGATGACGTCCAATCCGGAGATCAACCAGGCCGAGCAGAACAAGCAGGCGGTCGAGTTCGAACGCAAGCAGGCGCAGGGGCAATTCCTCCCCCGCATTTCGGTCGAAGGATCGGCCGGGGTGCGCCGGCTCGAGAACGACACGCGGCGCACGCTCGGGATCGCCAGCCAGACGCTTTATCCGCTTGAAGGCGACTTGCTGGTCGACCAGCCATTGTTCGATTCAGGCGCTCGCAAGGCCGAACTCAAACGTCAGGTCGCCCGCACCGATGGTGCCGCCGAGCGGGTCGAGGAGCGGTCGCAGTTCATCGCGCTCAACGTCTCGCGCCAATATATCAATTATGTCCTCCAGCAGCGCATCGTCGCTGCGGCCGATGACAATGTGATGTTTCATCGGTCCCTGGTTGGCGACCTGCGTGAAGGCGTCACCAAGGGTTCGATCAGCATTGCCGATCAGCAGCAGGCCGAGGAGCGGCTGCAAGCCGCCGTCGCGCGCCGCGTGGAAGCGCAGGAAGATCTCGAAAACGCCGCGATCGAATTCCGCACGCTTACCGCCATGTCGATCACGAGCGTACGGATGCCGCCTTCGCTGACCGCGAAACTACCGCCGAGCCTGCAGGAATCGATCGCCTATGCGCGGGTCGACAGCCCGAAGGTCCGGGAGGCCGAGGCTGATGTCAGCGCGGCGCAATCCGTAATCGACGGTGCAAGGGCGGCGCTCGGTCCGACTGTCTCGCTTGAAGGCAGGGTTCGCTACGGTGAAGACATTGATGGCTTTGCCGGCCGAACGACCGACTATCAGGGTCGGGTGGTTGTGCGCTGGACGCTGTTCAGCGGTGGAATCAACCAGGCGAACGTCCAGGAGCAGATCCGCCGCGCCAGTGAAGCACGCTTCCGGCTGCACCAGATGCAGCGCGAAGCCGAGGCCGAGGCCAGATCGGCCTGGAGCCGCCTGCAGAACCAGACCAGCTTGCTTGCCGAGCTCGAGACCCAGGCCAAGGTGTCGGACGACCTGCTCCTGTCCTATCGGGAACAGTTCAACGTCGGCCGCCGCTCACTGCTCGACGTGCTCGATACCCAGAACACGCGGTACAATGTCCAGATCCAGCGCGAGACGGCACGCTTCGCGCAGTTGTTCGCCCAATATCGATTGCTCGCGGCAACCAACAGACTGCTCGACGCCATCGATGTCGCGGCGCCGGCCGATGCGAAGGCCGATGCGCGCGCGCACTTCAAGATGGGTCCGCCTGCGCCGGCTGAGCTGCAGCGTCGCATTCGGCCCGGCTACCGGGCGTTCTAGCCAGGGCGGAACAGCCAGGTCCGGGCCAAATGATGTCGCCCAGCACGGGAGAGGAAAGTGAACGTTTCGCAATTACACCCGGATCGGGAGCCGAGGCTCCCATCCGATCCGGTCATGAACTGCCTGGCTTTCCTGGCACGACAATTCGATCGCCCGTCGTCGGCGACGCTCATCCGGGCCGGGCTCGCGACCACGATATCGGGTGCGCTGCCCTTTCATCAGATCGAAGGTGCCCTCGACAATATCGGCCTGCGCGGCAAGGTCGTTCGTCGCCGGCTACGCCGCTGGCCGTTGCTGCAGATGCCCGCGATCCTGGCTATGGCGGATCGCGGTGCGGTGGTGCTGCTCGATGCGCAGGGCGATCAATTGCTGGTCCGGTCACCATCCGATGTGAAGGCGTGGTGGACCGATATCGTCGAGCTCGACGCGGACTATACCGGCACGGCGGTCGTCGTCGAACCCGATCCCGCGCGCGACCGGGAGGAAGAGCGGCCATGGGACAAGGCTGAACCGCAACACTGGTTCTGGTCGGAGGTGCACAAGGTTCGCGGGCAATTCTGGTACGTCGCGCTTGCCGCGATGCTCGTCAACCTGTTGGCATTCGCCCTGCCGCTGTTTTCGATGAACGTCTACGATCGCGTCATTCCCAATCACGCGGCGGCAACCCTGTGGGTGCTGGCGCTCGGTGTTTTCCTGGCATTTTCGATGGAGTTCGGCCTCAGGCTGGCGCGCGCGCGCCTCGTCGACGAGATCGGCCGCACGCTTGACGCCCGACTTTCCCAGAAACTGTTCGAAAAGGTCATGAATCTGCCGCTCGCGGCGCGCGAGGGCAGCACCGGCGCCTTCGCGAAACGGATCAACGATTACGAGCAGGTTCGCGATTTCTTCGCCTCGACCACCGTCGTGCTCGTCGTGGATACCGTGTTTATCGGCCTGTTCCTGATCCTGATCACGATGCTGGGCGGCTGGCTCGTCCTGGTGCCCATCATGGGCATGATCCTGATGATCATCGCGGGCATCTCGCTGCAAAGGGCGATGGCCCAGATATCGCGCGACGCCCAGGCCGATTCCAGCCTCCAGCAGACGGTGCTCATCGAATCGATCGCCGGGCAGGAAACCCTGAAGGCCGCCCGCGCGGAAGGGCGGATGCTCGGCCGCTGGCAGCGTTATGCGCAGCAGAGCGCGAGCACGCAGGAGAAGCTCCGCCGGTTGACCGCTATCAGCATCAACCTCGCAACGTTGTGCCAGCAGGCGATCAGTATCGGTCTCGTCATCGGCGGCTTCTATCTGTTCAACGCCGGCGCAATGTCGATGGGGGCGATTATCGCCATCGTGATGCTCGCCGGGCGCGCCCTCGCGCCGGTGGGGCAGTTCGCCTATCTGCTCACCCGCTCGCGCCAGGCGATGGTGACGATGCAGTCGATCCAGACGCTGTTCGCCACACCGGACGAGCGCAGCTTCGCGTCGCGCACCATTGTCCCGATCATTCGTCGCGGCGATATCGCCTTTGAAGGGGTCGGCTTCGGCTATGCCAATTCGAGCCGTGAATCGCTCGCCGACATGTCGCTCAAGATCAGCTCTGGCGAACGGATCGGCATCATCGGCCGCATCGCGGCCGGCAAGTCGACGCTCGGCCGGGTGTTGTGCGGGCTCTATCCGCCGTCGAGCGGGGTGTATTTGATCGACGGACTCGACAGCCGGCAGCATCATCCGCACGAGATCCGCGGTGCCTTCCGCTATGTCGGGCAGGACGCCGACCTGTTCAGCGGCACCGTGCGCGACAATCTCATGCTCGGCGGCGAAGCCGATGACGAGGCGCTGATCGATGCCGTTCGCCGGTCCGGCGCTGATCTGTTTCTGGCGCGCGATGCCATGGGCTTCGACTTGCCGATCGGCGAGCGTGGCGCGCGACTCTCGGGCGGCCAGCGGAGCTTCCTGGTTCTGGCGCGGGCATTGGTCGAGCCCTGTCGCCTGTTGTTCCTCGATGAACCGACCGGCGCAATGGATACGCAGAGCGAGCGCTGGTTCATCGAGCATCTGCGCACCGCGCTCGCACCGGACCAGACCCTCATCGTTGCCACGCACCGTTCCTCGATGCTCGAGCTGGTCGACCGGCTGATCGTGCTCGACCATGGGCGGATAATCGCCGACGGGCCGCGCGACGATGTGATCGCCATATTGTCCCGCAATGCCGAACAGGTACGCACGGCATCATGAAGGGCGCCCGCGCCTTTCCTGCGCTCGATCCATCGCATCTCGCGATCGCGGTGGTGTCGTGCGCAGTGTTCGGTTCCCTGTTTGCCGCGTCCTTCACCGGTGTGGGCACGACCGCGCGGGCGGTGGTGCCGCCGGTTCCGCCGCCGCCATTGCAGGTCACCGCGGTGCAGCTTGCGGTGATCGAAGCGACCCGCGGCGATCAGGCGACTCTCCATAGCGAAGGCGAAACGGCCCGGGTTGCGAACAAGGCCCTGCCCTTCTCCAGGGCGCCCGTCCGGACGGCGGCGCCGTTCGTGCTCGGCGCGACGCCCGAGGCCATCAATTCGAACGCCTTAACATGCCTCACCCAGGCCATTTATTACGAGGCCGGCTTCGAGCCGGAGTCGGGCAAGCGCGCTGTCGCGCAGGTCGTGCTGAACCGGGTTCGGCACCCGGCCTTCGCCCATTCAATATGCGGGGTCGTGTTCCAGGGCGCATCGGCGCCCGGCTGCCAGTTCAGCTTTGCCTGCGACGGGTCGCTGGCCCGCGCGCCCGCAGCCGGCGCGTGGCAAAAGGCGAAAGCGGTCGCGCTCTGGGCACTGGCGGGCGGTACCGATCCCGATATCGGCATGGCGACCCATTATCACACTGACTGGATATCGCCTTATTGGGCACCGAAGCTCACCAAGATAACCCAGGTCGGCGCACATATCTTCTACCGCTGGCCGGGCGGGATGGGGGAGCCCCGCGCCTTTGCGAGCCATTATGCCGGAACCGAACAGCTTTGGGCGCGGTCGCCCGTGCCCGGAATATCGCCGTCGCCGGTCTCGATCGATCCGGAAGCTGCCATAGCCGATCGCCGGGCTCCAGATGATGTCGGCGGGAGGCTCGACGTCACGAAGGGCTGGACTCTCGCGATCCCGGAACCGAGCCGGAGCGGTGACGCACTCGCCCGGATCCAGGCATCGCAATCATTGACGGTCAGCGCGGCCGTCGAAAAGCGGGGGGCGGGAAGTTGAACCTGATGGTAAACCTGTCGGCGGACGTGACGCCGCACGACAATCACACGGAAATCCGGGGTGGCCGGCTGGTGATCATCGCCGCGGCAATCGGCTTTCTCCTCTTCCTGCTCTGGGCAAGCTTCACCCATGTCGACGAGGTTACCAAAGGGCAGGGCCGGGTGATCCCGTCGAGCAAGATCCAGATTATCCAGAGCGCGGATTCGTCGCGGATCAGTGAGATCGTCGTGCGAACGGGGCAGCGCGTCAGGAAGGGTGATCTGCTCGTCAGGATGGACAATAGCGATTCCTCCTCGGCACTGGGCCAGCTTCGCGCCGAAGGCGAATCGCTGGCCGCGCGGTCCGCCCGGCTCGGACGCGAAGCGAGCGGCCAGTCGAGCGCCTGCCCGCCTCAGGCGGACGGCAGCATTCCCGCCTCCTGCGCTGACGAGGCCGCGTTGCAGCGCGTGCGGGCTGAAACGATGCAGTCCAAGATGTCGGGCCTGGTCGCCGCGGTCGAGCAGCGCCGGCGCGACATGAGCGAGGCGGCAGCGACAGCATCGAGCTTGCGCAGCAGCATTGTGCTTGCCCAGAAGCAGGTCGATATGCTCGAGCCGCTCGCCGCGAAATCGATTGTCCCGCAAACCGAGTTGCTGAGCGCGCGCCGGGAGCTGATCGATCTCCAGGGAAGGTTGGCGGCGGCGCAGGAATCCGGATCGCGGTCAGCTGCTGCGGTGCGCGAAGCCCAGGCGCAGGCCTCGGAGGCAAGCCTGCGGTTCCAGCAGGAGACGCTCGACGAACGCAGCCAGCTTGCCGGGAAGCTCGCCGTCAACGCGCAATCCCTGCGCGGCGCGGAAGGTCGTGTGCAGCGCGCCGAGATCCGGGCGCCGATGGACGGGATCGTGAACGACGTTCAGGTCACGACCAAAGGCGGCTATGTGAACGCGGGCCAGAAAATCATGGAGATCGTTCCGCTTGGTGAAAAGCTGCTGGTGGAGGCACGCGTCCGGCCGAGCGACATCGCCTTTATCCGGGTAGGCGACAAGGCGGTCGTAAAGGTCACTGCCTATGATTTCTCGATCTATGGCGGGCTCGACGGCCGCGTCGTGCAGGTCTCGGCGGACAGCATCTATGACGAGCAGACCAAAGAGGCCTATTTCAGCGTCGTCGTGCAAACGGACCACGCCTATCTGCAATCCGGCAGCGCACAATTGCCGATCACGCCGGGCATGGTGTGCGAGGCGGAGATCATCACCGGCCAAAAGAGCATATTGAATTATCTGCTCAAGCCGGTCCTCAAGGCACGCGGCGAGGCAATGCGCGAGCGCTGATCGTCAGCGGCTCGCAACCTGGACCGGCCCCGCGGCCGGGACGGATGCTGTCGCGGCGGGCGCGTGCGTCACCTGAAAACCATGAACCCAGGCGTGGCGCCCGCTATAACTCACGATCGGGCGGTAATCCTGCGCCGCGTGACCATCCAGCAGGTCGT
>Ga0307508_10003861_pt1 | contig 14916 bp, 18 predicted proteins | sample 9_EM_MG_FD_203089 | JGI IMG/M metagenome (GOLD analysis project Ga0307508, IMG submission 203089) | Populus trichocarpa ectomycorrhiza microbial communities from riparian zone in the Pacific Northwest, United States - 9_EM | ecosystem: Host-associated > Plants > Roots > Unclassified | place... | reverse complement strand
TCTCAACGGAGACCTGGGCCGCGAACTCGCCTCGGGCTACTTCGAACGCGATCGGTTTGGATTCGGGATCGATTTTCATGGCGAATGCGATCGGCTCAGCCGGCGATACTCCATGCGGCGAGGCCTCGCTTCAGCTCCGCCAGGGCCGTCGCCTGCGCTTCAGCAGTAGTGCTCGCGCGGCTGGCGTACGAGGCGAGCGCTTGAAGTCGTGCTGGCGAGGCGACGCCTGGCGTTTTTGCCAGCTGCTCTGCCTCTTCAGCCAGCTCGCGCGCAGCGGCGCGGAGGCTGAGGGCGCTGAGAGCGATTTCGCCAACCGCAAAGTCGAGCTCGAACAGCTCAAGGAGCGCGCCCACCGACTCCTGTCGCAGCTCAACTACGACGTCCTTCATGCTCTTGCTTTGACTGTTCATGTTCCCTCGGCGTGCCCGAAAAGGTGGGCACAACTCGAGGTCGGTCCGCCGGACCTACCCGTTCCCGAAATTCGCCGTCACCCGCGCGATTCAGCAACCCCAGAAACAGTGAACGCCACGCGGGTCGGGGGGGACGACTCCAACGCAGCGTTCGCGGCTCTCATGACTGGCGCCCGGACGGGCGTCAAGAAGCGTGGCAAATGGCGGCATTCGTCGGTCAACGCGCTAATTCCGGGGATGTCGGCGCTGGATCCCCGCTCGCCGGGACCCGTGGTAAACGGCTGCTCAAGTCCCGCCGGACTTTTTTGGGGCGGGCGTGAGATTTCGCGCAACCGGCCAACGAGTCCACCCGATAAGAAGGAGAGATGTCGCAGTCCGCCACCCCCTCGAATCAGCTGCCCGAGGGTGGCGATCCGTTCGAGGGGACGCCGTATCGGTGGCTGCAGTCGCTTGGGGGCGGCGGCATGGGCGAGGTTCATCTCGTCATGCACGCGGCATTGGGCTCGGAGTTCGTCGCGAAGGTGCTTCACGCCAAGTACGCCTCGCACGAGCAGCTCGCCGATCGCGTCCGGGTCGAGGCGCAATCGCTCGCCCGCCTCGAGCACCCCAACATCGTTCGAGTCCACAGCTTCGGCCGGCTCCGCGATGGTCGGCCGTTTCTGATCATGGAGCCGCTTTCCGGGTACACGCTCGGGAGCGAGATCCAGACGCGCAAGCGGTTGCCGGTGGTGGAAGCTCTTCGCTACGGCCTACAGCTTGCGTCGGCGCTCGCGGCGGCGCACGCCATTGGCATCGTTCATCGCGACATCAAGCCCGACAATCTGTTCCTCCACCACGAGCACGACGGAACCAAGGTGCTCAAGGTGCTCGACTTCGGGGTGGCGCGGATTGTTCCGGGCGTCTCGGAGCAGTCGCCGATCCCACTCGCAGTGCCCACAGACACGGGCGTGGTGGTCGGAACGCCGCGCTACGTGAGTCCCGAAGCCGCCGTCGGGAAAAGGGTCGACCACCGCGCCGATATTTATGGGGCGGGAGTGGTGCTCTACATCATGCTGACGGGGCGTGGCCCGTTCGATCATGTGCGTGGCGAGCGCGCGGTATTGGCGGCCCACGTGCACCAGACTCCGGCGCCGCTGGCGACGCACGCCGTTGAAGGCGTTACCGCCGAGCTTGAAGCGCTGGTGCTACACGCCCTCGCCAAGAACCCCGACAATCGACTGAGCAACGCCAAGGAGCTCGAGCAGCGACTGGCGGCGCTCCTCCAAGTCGTGGTGCGCCCGCAAGCGCAGACGACCGCACCGTTACCAGCGGTTGCACCACGCCCACCAAGCGCGGATGCGAGCCCAGCACCCCAGCCGCAGCCAGCGTTTTCATCTCCCCCGCCGGCGGCTCGGCCTCCCCGCGACGAGACGCCGAAAGACGCTAGCTCGGTGCGCGCTTCGACGCCGCACGGGGACCCGGACGAAGCTCTCGACGCCCCCGGTCTGACGGGCATGATCCCGACGAGCCGGAGTCCCGTGACGGTCGTGCTCTTTTTTTTCCTCGTGGCGCTCGTGATGGGTTGCGCGTCCGCGGGTGCGGTGTATGTCATTCACCGTAGCCTGGGAGGGCCGTGATGGATCAGAACAAGCACGGCCCGTTACAGGTAGGCGACAAGTTCCTCGGCAAATACGAGGTTCGCGGCATGCTCGGCCGCGGTGGCTACGCTTTCGTCTACGAGTGCGTGGATCTCTTCTTGGGGCGCTCGGTAGCACTCAAAATCTTCAAGCCAGTCTCGGGTGGACCGACGGACGTCGAGCGGCAAGCGCAAAAAGAAGCCCGCGCGCTGCTCCTGGTGTCCGATGAACGCCTCGTGAAGCTGATCGACGCGGGAACGCACGATGGTCTCGTGTACCTCGTGATGGAGAAGCTCAACGGGCGAACCCTGCGCGACGTTCTGCGCGAGGTGGGTCGCCTCACTGTGCCCGAAGGGCTCTACATCATGCTGCAGGTAGCGCGCGCGTTGGCTGCCGCGCACCGCGCAGGTGTCATCCATCGCGATATCAAGCCCGAGAACATCTTCATCGAAGCCGATCTGAGCGTGAAGGTGCTGGACCTTGGGATCGCCAAGGTTCAAGGCCTTGGAGCGCAAACGACACACAAGGACGGCTTGCGCGGCACCGTGCTCTACATGGCACCGGAGCAGCTTCAGGGCCACGGGGCAACGCCGCGCACGGACAGCTACGCGCTGGGCGTCGTTGGCTTCGAGATGTTCCTCGGCCACTATCTCTACCTTGGCGACTCGCCGCCCACGTACGAAGAGGTGGCCTGGCGGCAAATCTCGTTCTCGCCGCCGATGCTCGATGAGCTCGACCCCGAAATACCGCGCGACGTTGCCAAGTTGATTCGCCGGCTTCTGCTGAAAGCTCCGGAACAGCGCTACGAGTCGGTGGACCACGTCATCGAGCTCTTGCTGGCGATCCTCAAGCGGCTCCACGACGAGTGGGGGCCCCAAGGCAAGTTCGTCCTCCGCCGCCTGCACGTGCCGTTCTCCGAAGACGCACCCAGCGCTCGAGACGCCGCTCGCCTCGTCGAGGCAATTTCCAGGCAAGTCACGGTCAAAGCACCCCTAGTTCCGGCCGGGGACACCGAGCCGTTTTCGAAGCAGCCGTTTTCGGAGCCCGGTGCTGCCCCCACGGCGTTTTCCGTTTCGTCTCCGGCTTCTGGCATGCCGAGCGTGAGCGCACCGACCAGCGATCGGAACAAGGCGCCGTCGTCGTCGGAGAAGCCGACCGTCTGGGCCGCACCTCGCGCGCAGCCGCCGGGTCTGGCTGCGGTCGCTCAAACGTCCACGGCTCCGCTCAAGCCAAGCTCGCCACCGGCACCGGCGCCAGTCTCGGTCCCCAACTCGTCGAGGCATCAGGGCGCTCCGGGGTCGAGGATCAGCTCGCGCGACATCGTTGCACCCGGGACCCCACCGCCAGTCGCGGCACAGGTCGCTCCTCGCGCCGTCGCGGTTGCGCCTCCTTTCTTTCGAGACCCGGCGATCAGGTTGGCGGGCATTGCCGCCGTTGTGTTCGGAGTGGTTGCCGGAACGGGCTACGGCTTGATCAGGTTCGGAAGCAACGGTGCCACCGCCTCAAACACCGCGGCGAACGGTGTTCGGGTCGTCCCCACCACTGATCGGGCAAAGGGGTCCACACCGCAATCAGCACCGGCCGTCCCAGTGGTGGGCGCCGCCGTATCACCCGACGTCGAAGCGCCCAAAGCCGCTGGCGACAGCGCGCCTGCGCCAAGCCCACCGGCACGACCACTGCCGTCACCTTCACCCGCCGGCGCCGCAGTCACGCCAGCGGCGCGGCCCGAGCCCAAGGCCTCTACCAGCACCAAATCCCGCAACCCGCTGATGCCCAGCGACGCGGAGATCAAACGCCGCATGGATATGCTCGGCAGTGGCTTGGAGCCGCAACCATCGGCGACCACCCCCTCTCCGCCACGCTCCCAACCGCGTGCCAGTGGCTCCTCGATTTTTTGACCAGGCGCAATGGCAAGTCCTCCCGACACCAAACCTCAGAGCTCCGCGGACCGCGTCGAACCGCACGACTCCGACGCACCGCCCAAGCCGCGCTACGACGAAAAGATCGAAGGCGATTCGTTCGAGGTGCTGCGCCGCTACCAAGAGGTCACGCTTCCTCCGAACGCCCGACTGAAGCTCATGTCGGCGCCGGTCCCGGTCGTGCCGCCCGAGGAGTTACAAGACACCGTGCCTCCGAATGCCCGTGTGGCGGCTCCGTCGGCTGCGTATGCGCAGCCACCCGCGCGCAAATCAGAATCAGCTAGGAGCGAAGCGCCTGTCGACACTTCGCGCAACCAAGACACGCTGGTGCTACCACGCGTGCGTAGGAAACAGCGGTTTCGCACCGTCGTGATCGGCGCCGTCGTTGTCGCGGTGCTTTTCGCCGCTGTTGGCTTCCTGCTTCATGAACCAGGCCCGGATGCTGCGACGACTGAGCCCGATCGACCAAAAGCCGCCACCGCGGCTGATACACCCGTAGGTGCCCCGGTCGCCCCACTCGTGACCACCACGCAGACGTCGCCTGAATCTGCCGCGCCCGCAGTCTCAGTTCCGTCTCCAGGGCCCAGCGCCCAAACCCCGGCGCGAGGAGCGAGCCCATCGGCAAGCCCGTCAGTGCCCTCTGCAACGAAGGCGCCCAACAAGCACGCGGGCGAGAAGCTACAGCCCTCTCCCGCAACGACCCCGAAGCCGGCCCCGGCGCCCGGCAAGACCTCCGACAGCGGAAGCGCTTTCGATGGTCCCATGCGCCCGCCCTCAGACTAATGCCTGCCTTAAGCCACAAGCTCACAATCGTTTCAGCCCTTGCCGCGGCCAGCTTCGTGCTGTCGCCCGTACGAGCGCTGGCACAACCCGACGCGAGTTCAGCGAAAGCTGAGTATCGCAAAGCGTATGACGCGATCGCGAAGCAAGACTGGGCGACCGCGCGCGACCTGCTGCTCGGCATGTGGAACAAGAGCAAGACCTACGACGTCGCGTCGTCACTCGGGCAAGTCGAGTTCCGACTCCAACACTACGCCGCAGCCGCGCGCTACATGACCTTTGCGAACGCCAACGTCCCGCCTTCGGAGAAGACCGAGTTCATCAAGAAGCTTGAAAAGGGCCTTCAGGAGGTGCGCGTCCGCGTCGGGGCAATCCGAGTCACGGTCGGCGAGCCCGGCGCAGAGCTTCGCGCCGGCGACCAACTCATCGGTCAGTCACCTCTGACGGAGGAGGTGTTCCTCGATCCAGGAAGCTGCGTCGTCACCGCGACGAAGGATGGGCGCGTCGCTCGTCAACAGATCGTTGCGCACGGCGGCGAAAGCTTCACCGTGACGCTCAATCTCCCAGCGGCGGAGCAGCCACCTTCCCCGCCGGGGGCGACAACGCCACCCCCGCCAGCAACCGAACCCGCGCCTTTGACGACCACGCATCCCCCGCCGCCGGCCTCGAGCTCGCCAGACTTGCTGCCCGTTGCGATCGGTGGCGGTGTGGCGCTCGTGGCTCTCGCAACCGGTATCGGCTTTCGCTTGTCTGCCAACAGCAGCTACGACGACGCGGACGCCCTTCGCAACAAGAACGGCGCGCAAGGTTGTGCTGACGGAACGGCTCCTGCGAGCGATTGCACCGCGCAAACGGACGCGAACAAGTCGGGCGATCGCAAGACCAACGTCAGCACGGTCGCCTTCGGAGTGGCCGGCGCCGCCGTCGTCGGCACGGCGGTGTATTGGTTTTGGCCACGCAGTTCTGCCACTGAAAAGGCCAGCCCCCGCGTCCAAGGCAGCATCGGCCAAGGCGGCGGCTTTCTCAGCATCTCGGGGAACTTCTAGACTAGCAAAGGCGCGTTTCTCATGACCACCTCTCGAACCCTCCGTCCCTTCCACTTCTCCTGGATCGTCCCTTCGGTCGCGGCGCTCTTCGTCGCCCAGGCATGCGCCGATCGCGCCGGCGACTGTGACGCCAACTCGCTGTGCAGCGGTGGCTCCAATAGCGCCGGCTCGAGTAGCGCGGGCAAAGGTGGCAGCGGCGCTGAGGCCGGCGCCAACAGCGGTGGTTCGTCGAGCGGCAAGGCCGGAATGACCGGAACATCCGGCGACGGCGGCAACACGAGCGGCGGCGCGAGCACTGTTGGCGGTGCTGCCGCGGGCGAAGGTGGCAGCGAGGCCGGCGCCGGCGGAACGCCAGTCACGCCGCCATGCGGCGGCGACTGCCCCGTCGATAAGCCAGTCTGCGAGGCGGCGACGGATACTTGCGTGCAATGCCTGATGCCGAGTGACTGCACGACGGGAGCGAAGACGAAGTGCGATACCGCCGCCAACAGCTGCGTCGAATGCCTGGCCTCGGCGGATTGCAGCGATGCCAAGGCCGCGAAGTGTGACAAAGGCGCGTGCGCGAAGTGCACGGCGAATGACGATTGCGCGCATATCGCAGGCAAGACCGTGTGCGATACGAAGGCGGGTGAGTGCGTGCAGTGCACCGGCAAGGACTACGGTAGTTGCGGGATGGACAACGGGACGCCGCTCGTCTGTGACTCACTTAAGCGCACTTGCACCACCAGCAAGGAGCACGACGCTGTCCCTTGCGACTCCTGCGTCTCCGATGCCAACTGCAAAGCGGGCGAACTCTGCGTGCTTGAGCGCTACTCCAACAAGGACGTCGGTTACTTCTGCTTTTGGAAGCAGGGGGACACGGGCAATGGCGCCCCAGCCGATTGCTTCACGAATGGGCACCCGTACGCAGGAACGCAGGCAAACGCAACCAGCGTCGACGGTGTAAAAGCCGACATCTGCTCGCTGCGCTCCAGCACGTGTACGGCGGTCGGTCAGTTCAGCTCCAAGAACTGCAAGCCCGCCGCCGTTCCTGACGACAGCCTTTGCGGTTTCGATTCCCCCAACGACGGTAAATGCGATCAGGTCGGCATCTCGATTAACTTCCGCTGCAGCATGACCTGCCTAAGTGACGAAGACTGCCCCGGCGTGGTCAAATGCAAGGGGTTTGTGTGCGACATCTAGCCGCCGTGTCCCGGTAGCTTTCCGGCGCCGCCATTCCCATGCGCCATCATCACCCATTCGTCATCCTCGCGGTCAAGCCCGGCTTGCTCGGACAGCTTTGAGTCCTGCACTGGGCGGGACCTGCACATCGATCATCGGCTCAGACGCTGGCAACGGCGGCAACATTTCCTATGCCGGCGCCGAAACCGGTGGGTCATCCAAAAGACGTTCGCCATGTGCCTTCTCTCGGCTGCGGTTACCGCGACTCAAGCAAGAAGAACATAGCGAAGCGCTGGTTCGATGTAAGCGTCCGGTTTCGGACGCCCTTGCGAAGCTAGGCTGATTCTGTGGGGTTCCAGCGATCGGGAAGGAGCTCGTCGATGCGAGCGGCCGGGTGAGTGCTGATGCGGAGCAGCACGTCGCGCAGGTACTCGATGGGGTTGACGTTGTTGGCTTCGCAGGTGGCGACGAGTGAGTAGAGACCGGCGATGTTGTCGCCAGCGTCTTCGTTGCCGACGAAGAGAAAGTTCTTGCGACCGAGAGCAAGTCCTAGCTCATTCTGCCCATGTCGCGTTTCGCGCGCGAGTGCTGTACCGATGGCACCCGGCATTCGATAGCGAAATCGACGTTCTATACGAGGAAAAGCGACGAGGCGAAAGAGCCTACGTCTGCTTGCTACCCAACGATTCGGGCGTTGTCATTCCAGCGTGGATGTTCAACGGAGGCACCTGCGCGTCGATGAGCATTGGTGCCCCGCGAGCGTCAGTGCGGGCGCTGGTCGAGGTCCGTGCGATCTTGACCGAGGTCGGCTTCCATGACTCGCCCACCGCCGTCGAACGGCGGGGCGAGGAGAAAGTCGATGCCGAAACGAGCACCAATCGAGGCGACAGAAGGGTGGCAGCTCGAGCTGCTTCTGAACGCGGATCGGATCACGAAACTCGACGCAAGAAACAGAGCGGCCGTCGTGCGTCTTCTGGCGCGACTGCTGCTCGAAGCAACGCAAAAAGGCAGAAAGGTGGCCGTTAATGATGAAGCATGAACTTCCCGCAAGCGTGCTCAACCGCAGAGCGGTCGTATATGTCCGACAATCGACGAGCATGCAAGTCACGGAGAATCTCGAAAGCCAGCGACGGCAGTACGAGCTCGCTGAGCTGGCACGCAGCTATGGCTTCAAGGACGTCGCGATCATCGATGCGGATCTAGGCGTGTCCGCGAGCGGCACGAGCGACCGTCCGGGATTTCGAAGTCTTGTAGGACAGATCTGCGAGGGCGTGGTGGGAGCGGTCTTCTGCCTCGAAGCCTCTCGGCTCGCTCGGAACGGGCGCGACTGGCACCACCTGCTCGAGCTGTGTGCATTGGTCGACGCGCGCGTAATCGACACGGAAGGTGCGTATCACCCGAGCCTTCCGAACGATCGGCTGCTGCTTGGTTTGAAGGGCACGATGAGCGAATTTGAATTGACGACGCTGCGTCACCGGCTGCTTGAGGCTGCGCGAGCGAAGGCGCGTCGCGGCGAGCTTCGGTTACCGGTGCCGGTAGGCTACGTTTGGCCGCACGACACCGGACTCACGATTGATCCTGATCGTCGTGTACAAGACGCGATCCGAAGCGTCTTTCGCCTCTACGAGCGGCACGGGAGCGCTCGGCAGGTGATGATGCACATGCGCGGCGAAGGCTTGTTGTTTCCGCGCCCCGCGGACGCGAAGCAGCTGACGACGCTGATCTGGCGCACCCCCTGTTACCGGAACATCATCAGCGTGCTTCGGAACCCATTCTACGCTGGCGCCTACGCTTACGGTAAGTCGCGAGTGCAGACGAGAATCGTTGATGGATCGGCACGCAAGTCGTACGGGCGAGCGTGCCCGAGAGACCAATGGATGGCGCTCGTGCACGATCACCACGAGGCTTACATTTCCTGGGCAGACTACGAGAGGAACGAAGAGCGTCTAACTCGGAGCGCATTCTCGAAGCCTGCGGGGGGTGCGAAGGCCGCGCGCGGCGGGTTGGCGTTGATGACCGGGCTTCTGCGATGTCGCCGTTGCGGACGCATGCTGCAGGTCCTGTACGGCGGGCGCGGCATTCGGCGACCGCGCTACAACTGTCGCCGTGGCCACGCCATGCAGGGGCTTGAGCCCTGCATCAGCTTCGGCGCGCAACGCCCGGACGCGGTGATCGAAAAGGAGATCCTGGTTGCAGTGCAACCGCTGGCGGTGGAAGCTGCGCTCGTGGCCGAGCGCGACGCGGTCGAGCGGATTGACGAGCAGCAACGGGCGCTCGACCTTGAGCTCCAGCAGGCTGACTATGCCGTAAAGCTGGCTGCGCGCCGCTATCACGCTGTCGATCCAGACAATCGTCTCGTCGCTTCCGAGCTTGAAGCTCGATGGAACGCAGCTCTCGCTAAGTTTCGCGAGGTTGAGACTAAGATCGCGGCTCGGAATCAGGGGGCTCCAACCGCGGTCGATCGCGACGCGCTGCTCAGACTAGCGGCGGATCTCGAGACCACTTGGAACTCGCCCACCACCGACCGCAGAACAAAGCAACGTCTCGTGCGCGCCTTGATCGAGGAGATTGTCGTTGACGTAGACGACACGGCAAGGGAGGTCGTCTTGCTCGTGCACTGGCGCGGCGGGCAGCACTCGGAACTTCGCATCAGAAAGTCGGCCACTGGCGAACATACCAAGAGAGCGCCACAAGAGGCGGAGAAGGTCATTCGCGAGATGGCGACTCGCTGGTCCGACGAAGACATCGCTGCGACGCTCAACAGAATGGCGTTGCCGACGGGCCAAGGCATGACGTGGAACGCGAGCCGCGTCGGGGCCTACCGTCGGACCAGCGGAATTCCAGGCTACGAATCAGCGGTCAAGGATGGGCGCTGTCTGACCATGGTGGAGGCTGCCGCCAAGGCGGACGTCTCGTGCCACGTCATACGACGGTTGATCAAGTCCGGGATCTTGCCCGCGCGCCAGGTCCTCTTTGATGCTCCCTGGCAGATTTTGGTTGCAGATCTCGATCGCCCAGAAGTGCAGCAAGCCCTACGCCGCCGCAGCCAACGCGCGGGGCGCCCGTGTCGTAATTCCCGCGACGATCGAACCCTCAAGATTCCGGGTACTTGAAGAAGAGGTGCACAATGAAACCAACACGACGACGACTCGCAAGGCCGCTTCGGAGCGGTTGTTGTCTAGCGGCACAGTCGGGTCGTCGAGGAAGACGGTGAGCTCGACCCACTGACGGAGAGCGTAGCGAATCGCGATGCCGAGCTTGCTCTTCGGCGGGTGCAGTCCTTGGCGCGATTCGAGCCACGACTTGAGCTTGTCCATGAGCGGCGCGCTCTCGGCTTGTCGCAAGGCGAGGTGCTCGAGCGTGCCCAAGATGTCGCGCTCCTTCGCTTTGTGCTCAACCAAGTACACGTCTCGGATCAAGTCGAGTGCTTGCTGCGCTTCGGGCTCGCCTTCCATTGCAGCAAACAGCTTGCGCCGAGCGTGCGCGAGGCAGCCGGCGCGTCGGCGACCGTCGACCTGCGTGACCTTGTTGTAGCCGGTGTAGCCGTCAACAACGAGCGTGCCCTTCGTGCCGCCGAGCACTTGCTGCGGTGTCTCGCCGCTGCGGTCGACGCTGAAGCGGTAGGCGATGAGCGTGCCGGCGAGGAAGGTCCACACGTAGGCGCGCTTGGTCGAGCCGAGCATCTTGATGCTGGTCTCGTCGCCGAATACGAGCTCGCTCTGGCGCACGCGCTCAAGCAGGCGTGCCGGTAGTGGCGCGAGCAACTCAGCGTGTCGGTGAAAGAGATCGGTCATCGTGCTGCGCGAGATCGGGATACCGAGCCTTCGGTACTGCTTTTCGAGCCGGTAGAGCGGAATCGAATCGCCGCACTTGCTTACGATCAGATGCGCAATGAAGCCTGGGCCGTACTGCGTCTTGTCGGTCGTGCGCTCGGGCGCCGGCGCGTTGACGATGTACTGTCCGCAACGGCACGAGAGTGTCTCGCGTCGGAAGATGCGTCGGCGAAAGTAGCCGGGGATGTACTCGAAGACTGTCGACGGCTTACCATCACCGACGCTGCGCAGCTTGGTGCTGCGGCAGTGCGGACATGCACGCTCTGCGTCGGGGACTTTTAGCTCGACGGTGTCGGTGACCAGCTTGCTCTTGGCGAGTGCGCGCTCTTGACGCTTGCGCTTGGCCTCGGCGAGTCGCTCATCCGAATCGCGATTGCGTCGCCGCTCGCGCTCCAGCGGCGGCAGCTTCTCGCTTTTGTGGCGCGCGAGTTGCGCGAGCTGCTGCTCGACCTCGGCCAGTCTTTTCTCGAGGCTCTTCGCGTAGCCTTGCCAGCCGCACTCGTGCTCGGGATCGTCGGGAGGAGCCAATAAATAGCTTTGATCACATCTCGCGTGAGATGTCGATCCCCAGCGCGGCTCAGGCCGTTTCTTTTTTCGTCGGCTGCCAGTGCTCGGCGCGGCGCACGTAGCGGACGTCGATGCCGTCGAGCAGCATCATCAGCTCGGTCGCGTCCATCTCGACCGAGCGCCCATCCGCGGTGATGCGCGGCATGCGAAAGCGGCCGCGCTCGAGCCGCTTGTAGTAGAGGACCAGGCCGCCGCGATCCCAGAACAAGATCTTGCAGCGGTCGCGTCGCCGCCCGAGGAACACGAACAAGTGCCCGGCGAACAGATTTTCCCCCCACTGCCCGCGAATGATCGCGCTCAGTCCGTCGTGGCCACGGCGTAAATCCACTGGCTCGACCGCCAAGTAGATCCGCACGCTCGGCGGCAAAGTGAGCACGAGCTCAACGCAGCTTGGCGATCACGGCCGCCACGTACGCCGGGTCGCAACCCTCGGCGAAACGCAGCCGTAGGCTGCCATCCATCTCGACAGAGAACAAGCGCGCGTCAGCCTCGACCCGCACCGGCAAGATCGGCGACGGCTTGCGCGGCGGCACGCCCGCCCGCTGCGCTTTGTAGAAGTGGTACTTGAGCGCAGCTTCCGTGACGCCGTGTTTGGCCGCGATCGCTGAGTGTGGCTCCGCGCCCACCTGCGCCTCCGCCACCACCGCTGCCCAGAAACCAGCCTCTTTCTTAGAATGTGCCATCGCCGACAAGCCTGTCGGTCCCACACACCGCACTCAATCCGTCCATTCTCGAACGCTTACGGTTCGATGACCTCCCCCACACTCACGTTGCGCTCGACGACGCAATCGGTCAGGGGCTTCGCGAGTCGATTCGCGCGTAGTCACCCTTCTGAGTCGGGCCGGAGATCATGCTCCACAGCAACGACGATAGCTCGTGACTTTGACTTTCAGGCAAGCTGCGTGTGAACTGGGCCATAGTCAAGACAAGCCATGCGCCCGAGTCGTCGTCGAACGGATCACCAGGCGTGGTCGCGTTGTAGATGACTCGTGCGGCGTTCTCCGCAACGAAGAGAAGTAGGTAGGCCGGGGTCTTCGGCGCGCGTCTAGCTTCCGCGTCGAGAGTCAGGTGTCGCACGGCGTCAAAGGCTGCATGGCCTCGACTCCAGTCGCCTCGCCCAATTTTAACCACTCCGAGAATCTCGGAAGGGACGCTCGGAAGAGCATTGCAGCAACTGGCCAGCCCATCGCCCGCGAAGCGCGCGAGTTCACTCCCGCTGAGGCGACTAGCCAGCGTACCGCAGGCAGCTAGATCGGCGGAAAGCCATCGGTTTCGCAGGTCGTCGGTGCGCTCAGTCATGATTCTATTGTGTCTGGAACGGGAGAGTGCCTGCTTGCGTGGCGCGGGCGGCCCCGAACCCGCCGCGGGACGACGACCGGCATGTCGGAGAGATCGGTTCGCGCGCCCGCCGCCTCAAATGCTTCCGCGCGAGTGCCAATGACGCCCCAGAGACCGTCATCGTCCCACACGACGCGACCATCGCTCGTCAGGTAGGTTGCTGGCCCGAGCCCAGGCTCGAGCAGGAAGGCATCGTACTGATCCATGGTCTCGTCGACACCTCTGAAGTCCCTGTGCCGCTTCTGCGCAGCTAGCTCCGCGGTGAGTGCGAAGACCGGTACGGAGACTCTGAAGCTGTTCATCGCGGATCCACTGGCGATTTTCGCCGCGCTTCGGCGACCATGTTGCAGAAGAGAGCGCCCTGGCCGACGGCATCATCGAGGGGCGACGTGCGTATGAGGCAGATTGTCGAACCAGCGTCGTGGCATGTTTCGCTTGCTCGACTCGCGATAGTCGGTGCCGAGGAGGCACATCGCGAATGTCTTGATGTCGAGGGCCGAGTGCGAGAATGGACTCTCCCCGGCAAACTTCATCAGGTACCAGTAGACAAACATGAAATCGTAAGCCGCCGGGTAGCCGACGAACACGGGCCGACCGGGGAGCCCGCGAAGCCATTTGACGTAGTCCCGCATGGCGGCTGCGGGCTCGCGCGCGTCCAGTCGACACGCCTCCCACGCCTCGGGTTGAGTCTTCCACCATGCTTCGGTTTTCGGGTCGGGCACCGCTCCGTCAAGTGTTTGCAAGTTCCGCGCAAACGTACCCACGAGCGTCTTGTCCGGTCGGTATGCCGCCGACCCGAAGCTCAACATGGAGTGTGGACCTGGGATCGGACCGTCCGCCTCCACGTCGGTGCTCACGTAGATCTCAGCAGTCATCTCGCTCGCGATGATATCGGACATCATCGAGGCCGTCACGCTCGTGGAGCACGGTCGCCCTGCCGACGCCCGCTAAACTGCACTGACCAAGATCCTCGTGTTGATATTCTAGCCCTTCACAGTACGCGCGTGCGCGGGTGCCCAAACGAGCTGGACGGTGCCCTTGTCGACGCAGCGCAGGAGCATACGCGTGCCGGCCGGAACCACCGCAAGATCTAACTCCGCCAAGTAAATTGGGCCTCCTGCAAGCAGCAGCTCGAACGCCCCACGAAAGCACGTAAGCACGACATCTCCATCGTACGTGAACGGTTCGAGCTCTTCGTCGTTCGTCATGTTCCGGAATTCCACTCGCACGTGTTGTTCCGATGCGATGTGAAAACTCGGCTGAGATGCCCGTTCGACAAGCAGCGTGCGGATATTGAAGTGCTCAATCATTTTCCCGCACGTCCCGCGCCTGGCATTGGTCCGGTAGCCCAAGAGTCTGTGGCTGCTTCAAAAGCCAGATCGTTCGCACCGTCCGCGACGGTGAAGGGAACCTGAGCAGCCACGATGAACATGTTCGGGTTTCAGGGCTACAGGAAGCGCTTCAAGAGTCAGAAACGCGCGGGAAATTGCGCCCTTCTCCGACCAGGACGAGACTCAAACTGCGACGTGGCTCATCATCGACCGGAGAACGAAGCTGGCGTGAAACCTGCTCGAACACACTCACTACTTGCAGCAGATCCGGCAGGCCTCCCTCCAGCATGTTCTCGACGTGTGTCCACATCACGACGAAAGAGGTACTTGCCGTCGCCTCTCCTTGGAGGTCGATTCCTCCGAAAAGAGAATCCGAGAACGCGTCCCAATTCGGCCTGTCGTTTGTAGAGGGCGGATCCAGCGGTAAACGCTCCCGAGCTGCAGCGAGGAAGGTTACTGCATCTCGAACCATCGAGCCATCGAGCTCGTACACTACGACGCCTTCCGTTCTCAACCTTGCGGTCAGCTCAAGCGCTTGTGCCTGGTCCATGCAGCTTATGGGGTGCATGCGGTCTATAATGTTGTCCATCGTTGCTATCTCACTTTGACGAAGGGTGGATCGCCGGCCGTCCCGTAGTGGGTCCAAGTGTAGTACGTGTCGTCGGTAGAGTCGCTTGTGACGATGCGCCGAGTGCCGCCGCCCGATTCGCCCGGCGCAGGGTCGACGCGATACTCCTTGTAGCCGCCATCACCGGGTTTACCGGGCAGATCCCCGCGCCTATTCTCGAACTCGGTTCCCCACTTCTTCTTTGTTGCGTCCGTGGGCACAGTTCCTTCGTCAATGTGCTTCAGCGTCCTCTCGATCGACTTTTTCTCAGCTTCCGCGAAGCTGCTTGGCGAGACCCTCGACGGAGG
>Ga0307508_10003860_pt1 | contig 14917 bp, 20 predicted proteins | sample 9_EM_MG_FD_203089 | JGI IMG/M metagenome (GOLD analysis project Ga0307508, IMG submission 203089) | Populus trichocarpa ectomycorrhiza microbial communities from riparian zone in the Pacific Northwest, United States - 9_EM | ecosystem: Host-associated > Plants > Roots > Unclassified | place... | reverse complement strand
CTCATAACCTGTTGAAAGTGATGAACGTGTGTATTGTCTAAGTAAGGCTGAAGCCTCGAGAGAAAGGAGAATATAGGGGTAGGCCCATGCCTGCCGTGACTAAGCAACGAGTGAGATATTGCAACAAGCTAAGCAAGCCGACGAGCGAATAAGCTGACAAGCAAAAACCCAAACAAGTGGACAGGCCAAATCAATAAGAGAAGTTACGCGGTAGAGTTTCAGCGTCTAGGCAACGATTAAGGATGTGGAGATATGCATGACCAATGCGACCCAGGAGGGCTTGAGGTAGTGGAATCGATGGGGCCATTAACGCAAAGTACATACAAAATGGCAAGAAGGGCCTGAGGAAGCGATCCATAGTTTACACATGCAAGAACTCTTCGAAGAAGTGATGGCGTCTTTGACTCAGGCGGCACTTGGAAGGTGGAGGTGCTTAAGGCTTTTCTCCCGGGAAGGAAATGAGGTAGAGTGTTCTTGAGGGATTGTTCTACGAAGCTTAGTTAGATTGAGGGAGAATATTTGCAAGGGGACTCGATGGGTTGGACGCCCGGTAGCGAGCGTGGATGGCGGTGAGGCTGGGTGGATCGGCGAGCGGACAGCGTGAGGTCGCGACGAGGCAAGGGAGAACACTAGAAAGAAGAGGCGTTTCTACAGCTAGGCCAGACAAGACAAAGGAGACACGGCAAGACAAGGTCCTTCGAAACAAGACAAACAAGTTGCTGCGCAAGGAAGGAAAAGAAAAGAATAGAAACAGAAAAAAGTGTGGGCTACGGGGACATGCAAGAAACCCATCGCACTGCTAGTGACAGCCCTTTCCGACGACCCGCGTTCCAGCTACTCTCCGATCCGCATTCCGTCACCCACTTTCCGTCACCCATTTTCCAATACCTGCACTCCTTCCTATCGCACTCCCTTAGCCGGCTGTTGGCAAGCCGTGACAATATCCGTGGCTGACGGGTGGAGACTCGTATTTGTGCTGTGTCGAGAATGTATTAGAGAAGGCGGTTCGCCCGAGGTTTTTTTTTGGGTTCAATCGTACTCGCGTTCAGCCTATCTAGACTATGGCGGCGTACATTTTATCCATTTTTCCCGCCCGCTAGAGGTTCGCCCGAGGTGTAGGACTGGATTTTTTTTTTTGCTTAATCATATTCGCATTCGACCTATATAGATCATGGCGGCGTACATTTTGCCCAGTTTTCCTGTCCGCAGTCCGCGCAGTGGCGGCTCGTTGCAAGCTCCCCTTTTGCCCTCCGCCCAGGCCTGTCCCAAGAAAGAGTAGACGCGCCCAAAGAAATTAACAAAGGAAAGAACCAAAGAAAAGCGTAACCCGTCCCCTACTCCTCGCCTGCCGATGCCATGAATGAGGGGGTGAGAAGGAACAGCGGAAGTTCCTCCCCGCCGCCCATATTGTCCACCGCACCCAGCGCCTCCGCCTCTCCCTTCCGCTCTTCCTGCCGTACCCGACGCTTCCGGAGCTCCCACTCAGACATCTCACTTCCGGCGTCGTTGTGGAAAATGGCAAGGGGCGTTGTCATTCCCAAACCGGGGAAGCCGGATTACTCGAAGGTCCGGGCCTACAGAGTCATCTCGCTCCTGGACGTGGTCAGTAAGCTGGTGGAAAGAACCGCAGCGCACCTCATTGCGGACCATCTTGAGCGCAAGCGGGGCCTCCATGACGGGCAGTTCGGCAGCCGCAAGCGCCGGTCCTGCGTCGACGCTGTGGCAGTCCTCATGAACCGCACACAGCTGGCATGGGAGGAGAAACGGGTGGTGGGCGGTCTCTTCATGGACGTCAAGTCGGCGTTCAACAACGTCAGCAGGGCGTACCTGGGCAAGTGGATGGAGGCCTTGGGCGTAGAGTCTGATCTGATCCGGTGGACAGGCAGATTTATGTCTGACCGCCAGGTCAAGCTGGTTCTCGACGGGAAGGCAGGGGAGGCGAGTCCGGTGGACACGGGCATCCCACAGGGCTCTCCGGCAGCACCAATCCTCTTTGTCACATACCTGTCAGGAATCTTTGACGAGGTGGAGGCAGCTGTCCCAGGCGTCCATGGGCTGTCCTTTGTTGACGACATCAGCTGGTGGGCAGAGGGGAAGAACGACGAGGAGGTCGCAGCCAAGCTTTCAGAGGCAGCGACAGCCGCGGTCGAATGGGCAGCTAGGAACGGTGTCGCCTTCGACCATGGCAAAACCGAAGCGGCGATTTTCCGCAAAAAGAGGACCGCTCCCAAGGAGACAGTGGTGGTAGGGGACAGCAAGGTCCCATTCAACAAGGAGGCGACGAGATGGCTAGGTGTGTGGTTGGACTTCCAGCTGACCCTCAAGGAGCACCATGCCGTCCGGATGAAAAGCGGCAGAAAGGCGATGACGCGGCTGCACAGGCTTACTGGGCAGATGGGGCTCTCACCAGCTAACTGCAGGAAGGTCATGACGGCATGCGTCTAGTCGGTCGCCATGTTCGGGGCGGAGCTATGGTGGAGGGGAGACCTCGCGGAAGGCACCATCGGCCGGGGGAAGGAATTCCAGCTGCTGGTCAACCGGGAGGCACGGGCGACAACGGGCTGCTTCCGGACAACCAGCCTGAGAGCCCTATCAATGGAGTCGGGCCTCAGAGCAGCAACAGCGCAGCTGGAGAACAGACAGCGGCGGTTCGGGCTACGGCTACTGAGCCTGCCGGAAGGGGAGCATGCACGGGAGGTGGTAGGAGCCCCCACCGAAATCGGGCGGCGGCTCAAGAAACTCCCTCGCACACGGTGGACAGACAGAGAGGACAGTGCTGCTCGAGGAGCCGGAAACCCTCGACGCGGAGCTACTGCAGGAGGAGGAAGCCGAGGCAAAAGCGGCGGCAGAGGTGACCCGACCGGGCCTCACCATGTTCACGGACGGGTCATGACTGGACGGTGGGGCGACCGGGTACTCGGTGGTGTGGAAGAAGGGCCAAACCTGGGCGGGGGTCAAAGTGCACATGGGCAACAGCCAAGAAGCCTATGACGCCGAGTGCGCTGCGCTCGCCCGCGCCCTGGAGCTGGCATCGCAGAGGATCGCGACCCCGGAACGAGTTACCATCTTCTTGGATGCACAGGCAGCCATCAGACGGATGGCATCGGACGAACCCGGCCCTGGGCAACAGTACGCCCTTCAGGCACGGAAGCACATCGCCACGCTGCGCCAGTCCAGGCCGGGGATCGTCATCGAAGTGCGATGGTGCCTGGCGCACAAGGGAGTCGCTAGCAACGAAAAGGCTGATGAGTGGGCAAAGATAGCGGCAGAGAAGTCAGGCACCCACGGGGTAGAGTGGCCGAACTTCCCAGTACGAACGGAGGTGCGGGGGGCGCCCCTGCCACGATCCCTCGCCAACCTCAAGCGGGAGACCTCAGAGAAGAAGTGGGCGGAGGCACGTCAGTGGGCTGGGGGCCGAACCTCCAAGAAGAAGTACCGCATGCCGGACAGCCAAAAGCCCGATGGCGCGGTAGCCAACATCACCAAGAGGCTCGCCTGTCGGTTCTACCAGCTGAAGACGGGGCACTGCCAAACGGGGCAGTACCTCAACCGGACAAAGAACCGAACCACCCCACAATGCTGGTGGTGCCGGTACCGTACTCAGACCCGGGACCACCTCTTCAAGGAGTGCCCCGAGTGGAAGTCGCAACAGAAGGCCCTGTGGGTGGAGGTGAAGAAGGAGACCGGGAGGTGGAAGGGCCGTTGGAAGGTGAAGGACCTGCTGGCCGACGGGAGGTGTAGCCGGGCAGTGCTGGACTTCCTGGCAGCCACGGACGTGGGCAGGCGCGTGCCGGTGGAGGAGGAGGATACCGTCAGCACGGTTTCAGAGCTGGAGGTGCTGGAGTGGCTGGAGGAGCAAGGGGCGGAGGCGATGGATCCGGGTGAGGGAGAGACTCCACTGTTCCTACCCACGCCCGACTTCATGGCGTCCGCAGGAACGGGGTAGGCGGTGTCTTTCTTTTGTTTTTCCTTCGACTGCCACGCTCGCTTTTCTTTCCTTTGTAATTCCCTTGGTGCGCATCACATCTTCGTGGGACAGGCCTGGGCGGAGGGCAAAGGGGTGCCTGCAACGAGCCGCCAGCGCTCGGACAGCGGACAGGAAACGGACTGTACATACTCTCGCCATGATCTAGATAGGTCGCACGCGAGTAATGAATAAACAAAAAAAAAAAAAACTTCCGGCGTCGTCTTTTTCTTCCAGCGGCGGCACCAACCTTCCCACGTCCGTGGTGGAGAGGAAGTCCAGCACCGCCCGCCCGCATCTCCTATCCGCCAACAGGTCCCGGACCGTGCACCTGCTCTTCCACCTTTTGGTCTCCTTCAGCACCTCCGCCCACAGAATCTTTTGCTGCATCTTCCATTCCGGGCACACCTTGAAGAGGTGGTCTCTCGTTTGCGAGGGGCACTTGCACCACCAGCACTGGGCATCGGGCCGAACTTTAGCCCAGTGCAGGTACTGTCCGGTGCGGGCGTGTCCTGTCATCAGCTGGTAGTACCTCGAGGCAAGCCTCTTAGTGCTGCCGGCCACCGCGCCATCGGGCTTTTGGCTCTTTGGCATGCGGTACTTCGCCTTGGAGGTGCGGCCTCCTGCCCACCGCCTAGCCTCCGCCCACTTCTTCTCCGAGATTTCCCGCTTGAGGTTGGCCAGGGATCGCGGGAGCAGCCCGTGGGCACCTGGCTGCCCTGCCGCTTCCTTGGCCCACTCGTCCGCCTTCTCGTTGCCAGCGATTCCTTTGTGCGCCGGACACCACCGGATCTCTATGGTGATGCCTGGCTTCGCCCGCCGCAGTGCCGCGATATGCCTTCGAGCCTGGATGGCGTATTTCTGTCCTGGGCCGGGCTCGTCCGATGCCATCCGTCTGATGGCTGCCTGTGCATCCGAAAAGATCGTGACTCGTTCCGGAGTCGTGTTCCTTTGGGAGGCTATTTCCAAAGCGTGGGCAAGAGCTGGGCACTCTGCATCATAGGCCTCTTGGTTGCTGCCCATGTGCACCTTGGCGCCCGCCCAGGTTAGGCCCTTCTTCCACGCCACCGAGTATCCGACTGCCCCCCAGGTGTAGGACTGGAGAGTGTTGGAATGTGGTATTGCCCTAGCACTGGTGGTTTTGCCCTAGCGCCGGATGTTCGTTAGCTTAGCACCTGTATATATCCACCCTCTCAGTGTTCCTTAGACTAGACAGACACAACTACCACTTCACCATCGACGACCCGTTTCCCCCCTCCCAACAGGTTATGTGCCTCGGCGATTTCGGTAACCGCTGTTCATCTCGGATCGGTCGAATGGGAAAATGAGAAGAGTGTGTGGCCTCTTGAAGTCGGCGTGAGCTTCAGTACTGCGTCAAGCACCGCGACCGCGAGGGTCGAGGAGTTTTCAACCTGCGTCAAGCTCAACGAGACGAGTTTGCAATTGCGTCAAGCGCACCGGCGTTTGCAACATACGGATACGAAGACGAAGTCGAGCACAGCGGCGTGTGACCCCGAGATGATCGAAGTCATGTCGTTCTCACCCCTGTCGGAGAAACTGAACGAGAATAATTACTAGACATGGGCTGTAGAGATGTGTGACTACCTGAATGCGCACGAGCTTTGGCGATTGGTCACGGGAGAAGAAACGGAGCCAGTCATGCCAATGGGTACTGGGTACCTCGACCCGTTTGGGGTCAGCTGCGGAGGATGCGGGAGATGCAATGGATACGAAGGTGGAGGATGGAACGTGGAAGATGACGTCGATCACTATGCCAGAGTGTCCGCTGGGAGTTGATGCCATGTACTTACAGAGGTGGGATTGCTACGAGACGAAGTGGGAGCGTTGGGTGGCCCGCCGCGGCAAGGCCGTGGGGGTCATCAGGATGAACCTTAGTCCTTCCATCAAGCATCGCTATATCGACGCCAAGTACAACGATGAACCCGCTCAGCTTTGGAAGCAGACAGGAAAGGATGTTGGCGCTGTCTCTGCTCTGGATGGAACGGGAGCCATTCTCCGGCTGGTTTTTTTTTTGTTTACTCATACTCGCATTCGACCTATATAGATCATGGCGGCGTACATTTTGCCCAGTTTTCCTGTCCGCAGTCCGCGCAGTGGCGGCTCGTTGCAAGCTCCCCTTTTCCCCTCCGCCCAGGCCTGTCCCGAGAAAGAGAAGACGCGCCCTAGGAAATTAACAAAGGAAAGAACGAAGGAAATGTGCGGCCCGTCTCCCTAGTCCTCGCCTGCCGCTGCCATGAAATCGGGTGTGGGGAGGAACAGTGTGAGTCCCTCTCCGGCGCCCATCTCGTCCTCGGCACCCAGCGCCTCCGTCTTTTCCTCCCGCTCCTCTTGCCGCTCCTGATGCTCCCGGAGCTCCCACTCAGACACCTCACTTCCGGCGTTGTCTTCCTCATCCATCGGCGGCACCCGTCTTCCCACGTCCGTAGAGGCGAGAAAATCTAGTACTGCCCGCCCACACCTCCCGTCCACCAGTAGGTCCCGGACCGTCTACCTGCTTTTCCACCTTTTGGTCTCCTTCAGCACCTCCGCCCACAGAATCTTCTGCTGCGTCTTCCACTCCGGACACACCTTGAAGCGGTGGTCTCCCGCCTGCGAGGGGCACTTGCACCACCAGCACTGGGCATCGGGGCGGACCTTCGCCCAGTGCAGGTATTGTCCTGTGCGGGCGTGTCCTGTCTTCAGCTGGTAGTACCTCGAGGCGAGCCTTTTGGTACTGCCGGCCACCGCGCCATCGGGTTTTTGGCTCTTCGGCATGCGGTACTTCGTCTTTGAGGCCCGACCCCCAGCCCACTGACGTGCCTCCGCCCACTTCTTCTCCGAGATCTCCCGCTTGAGGTTGGCGAGGGATCGTGGGAGAGGTGCCGCCCGCACTTCCGTCCGGCCTGAGGAGTTTAGCCACTCCACCCCGTGGGTGTTCGGCTGCCCTGCTGCGATCTTTGCCCACTCATCGGCCTTCTCATTGCCAATGACTTCCTTGTGAGCTGGGCACCACCGGATTTCGATGACGATGCCCCTCCTGGCCCTGCAGTGTGGTGATGTGTTTCCGCGCCTGGAGGGCGTACTGTTGCCCGGGGCCAGGTTCGTCCGATGCCATCCGCCTGATAGCTGCCTGTGCGTCCGAAAATATGGTGACTCGTTCCGGGGTTGAGATCCTCCGGCTGGTGAATACGAAGCTGGCCAACTTCACTTCGGTGGCTGTGTTTGACAGCTGTAGACATCCTCATTCAGCTACTCGATAATTGTGGCTGCACCCAGACACAACTACCACTTGACCATCGACGACCCGTTTTCCCCCTCCCAACAGAGAGTAACATCTGCCAAAACTCCGGACCAAACATCGAGCGAACCCCTTAAGATTATGTTTGTTGTGTATCTATAGATAAGATAAAATCGAGACTTTATTCTTCTCGCTCTTTCCCTTCCATTGATTGGACACTGGCATGGGTTGCCCAACGTAGACACATGCCGAGACCGATTTGCAGAAAATGGAATATAGGGATCGATAGAGATGATAGTGAATTGGATTGGACATAATTGGTCGAAGGCGGATGTTGAATGGTTATATTATGGTCGTCCGGGTGTGCAGACGGGCTCGACACAAGTCTTTTGTTCGGGCGACGGGCAGTTGTTCTAGAGGACAGAAGAGGATCTTCAATGAGGACGAGATCAAGACGGTATTCTTCACGTTGAGGGTCCGAGTTGGGACAATCCTTTTGTTGCTATGTAGAAGGTTGTAGAAGTTTAGAACAGAAGAAGCCCGCCGAACCGAGAACACTAGGTACATCCACACTGCCCGCTTAGCCCCATCATTCCTATGATAACACCACCCTCTCAACTCTAGCAGGGCCCCCATACATCCAGAAACGAGAAGCGAACGCCGTGCGTCCAGCGCCGAGACGCTTTTCCAACAGCAGGACATCCTTTCTATATGCAACGGGCCTCGGGGACTCGTCAGGGGAAAGGAGAGAAGACTGTCTCCCGGGCCAGTGCTCGGAGGGAGCCGGGGCTCGGGCAGCTTTCATCTCTGGATGCCGTTTCGGTCTGTGGACGAAGAAGTAACCCACCGCCAAGTGCTGGCAGTGCCCTTACAAGATCCAGACGTGTGAGCATATCCTCAAGTACTGCCCACTCTGGAAACGCCAGCTGGAAATCTTGTAGGCAGAGGTGAGAAGAGAGACAGGCAGAGGCAATGACCGGTTTATGATCCGGGACTTCTTTGCCGATGAGTGCTGCAGCTAGCCGATCTTGGACTTCCTCTCTACTACAGGCGTGGGGAGGCTGGCCCCAGCGGCCCAGCCACGGCTGAGGAATATGTTCAGAAAGAGGTGCCAGAGTGGGAGCTCTGGGATCGGAGAGGACGGGAACACGAGAGGTGGCAAGAGGCTGAAGATGGGAAACGGACAGAGTGTACATCGCCCTGATCTATATAGGTCGCCGTGATAAATGGCAAAATAGAAAAAAGGTCCAAAAAAGCCCGTCGGCTAGCGGGCCGTGGAGTAGCTTGGGCTGCCTCTCATAGACTAGTTTAGTCCGAGGTCAGAACTGGCCCGGCCGGGCTGTTGAGACTCCTGGTTGGAAACCACCAAAGCCGACGATAGCGGCTACAGGGAGTCTACAACGGCGCGGCGCCGTTGTACTAAAACTTTGCCTAAGTAGCCGGACTGTCTGTGCTAGGTCTGCCGCCTGTCACAGGTTCACCAGTATGGGCTCCTAGGGAGAAAGTCCTACATTCTCGGATTGCCAGTTTCATGGTAGCGCAGCAGACTTTTTGTATTACTACCACGACAATTACCTCGACCGTCGATACCTGGTACCACTCGCCCCCCACCAGCCCGCAAAAGTCAAGTCTTCTTCAACCCTTGAACCCTCCAACATGCCTCAGCCTGTGCGTCACTTCCGCGTGATTCTTCTCGCCAAAGAGGAGACCACCCTTGGGTTCTCCCTTCCCCGGTTTCACTGCTCCAGTATCTCCCCTCAAGGCTTTCGGGTAGCCCAGGAAGAAGCTCGCCACACTGACCTCCAAGGCATCCGTTGACTTCTTGAGCAGGGGCTCGATGTCGATGACTTTGCGGTCGACCTGCGGGGATATCAGTAAACTGTACCATCATTTCTCCTAGGGTGCGTGAATCTGTACCCTCATCAAACGCCAGCACAAATTCCCCCTGAGGTACTCCACCATCTTCTCCTCCTCATGCAGCTGACCTCCTCCCACCGCAGTAGTCTGATTGTAGAGGATATGGGTGAGGTCAACGGAAGCGGAGACGTAGGCATTTGCTTCTTTTTGCGAGGCGCAGTTCATGCAGAGCTCGGACGGAGCCTTAAAGGTGCACAGGCTCCCAGCAAGGTTGGGCGACATGACCCACAATGCGGGATCTTCCGGGGGGGCACCAAGGAAGACGAAAATGATGAAGTTGTTTGATACTAGGTAGTTCTTGACGTGTATGTTGGCCACCCATTCGCGGCGATAGTGGGCCTGTTTATCGATTTCTACGTGGGGAGGTGAGAAACGAGCGGTGCGACAAGGAGGGATGTACTCGGTACGTACCGTCGGTACCCTCGGGAAACGTGAGGGCTCTACCAGGGATAGTGGAGCCGAGTTTCTCTGGCGTGTAGAGCCGGTTCACTTCGTCAATGACGTCTTCCTTGAGCCTCTCGCGTTCCTCATCATTCGATGGTGCGAAGCCGATCTCAGGGTATGTGTAGCCGTATTCGAAGGTGCCTGGGTACTTGTCGTTGCTGGTCTTCTGCACCCTGTAGTTGGCCCACACGTATTTGGGGTCGATGTTGGCTTGGTCCGGAGGCTGCGTGTGGTAGAACGGCCGAAGAATAGTTTCACCGCTGTCGGTGCTGACCTCGGCTACCGCAGGTAGCCGCGTTGTGCTTGCCGCCTGCTCCTCGAACTTGGAATTGTAGTTGATGGCTTGCCACATTGCATACAGACGGTCGATGTTTGTGTGACTTCAAGGGTTAGTGATGGCCAATGTGTAGGAAATGGGGATGTTTAGGATCTCACTGCAGCCTGTGGGGTATAACTCAGCTTACTGAATCTCGTTCCAGCGGAGGGCAACGTACCAGAAAATGGGATCAAACGCAGAGACAGACACTTCGGTCATGTGGCCAGTCGGAAACAAAGTTTGATTGGGATCTCCAGTGGGGCCGTAGTTCGTGCCAGTATAATCTACACAAATTAGCAGAATTCTTGCTAGTGACTGCCGCAGAACTCACTGTGGATAGCGTTGTGATAGCTCTCGAGCGATAGATGGTGCTTGGTTTGAAGACCCTTACTCCACCCGGTGTTGCTGAAATTACCGTAGTCGTGGACACATCGAAGGAGCCGGTAGATACCGTTGCGCCAGCTAAGTTGGTGTTAGCAATACCGTAGGGGAGAAGGACCTAACTGCACTTACTCAGTTGGGAGATTTTCAGCAGGCGGGACTGAGCCCTGCAGCTGGGCATCAACTATGGCCATGTTGCTGGTAAACGGATGCAGGAGTTCGGGACACCGCCTTGTTTCCATGAATGTGGTGAACTAAGTAGAGTAAGCTCTTTGCGCTCCGAGAGAACGAGTAACTACCTACGTGGCTGTTTGGGCGTGGGTTTGGTTTGGCCGGGTCCTGGAAAGCGTCAAAGAACTGCGCGTTAACTACCGGCGTGAAATCCCTGACAATGCGATGCGCCGACTTGAATTTGTAGGAGTAGAGCGGGTTGTGAATATTCTTGGTGATGATAGGACCTCCAGCCTTGATTGGAAGGCGGACTTCGATCATTGGCTCGCGGGCAGCAGCTGGGACGTTTGAGTCAGTGGCCCAGTCCCAGTAACTGGATGTTGAGTTAGTTCAGATAGTGAAAGAAATGCGGGGGGTAGAAAGGGGCGGTACGGGAGTCTGATCTTGCGCGCCTCGGCCAGGTACTCTTCGTCGAGCGAGGACGCAATCTTCACGGCTTCCTCGACGATCCGTTGCTGCCAGTTGTCAATATACATTCTGTATCTCGAAACTGAAACCCACCTCAAGAAGCAAAAGGTATGGGCGATGCCAGGTCAAGAACAGGGCACTAGATATGGCGAATTAGTATCCCCGCCGGTCGAGATGCAGTGGTAATACTTGCGTTCCGTGAGTGCAATAGTCCATTGGCCTATCTCCATCTTCATGGGCCTCCATCCAGTTGATAAATGGAGCCCCATGGATTCCGGCAATCTGGTAGTACCCGAGAGGGTTATCGTCGCCTTCGGTCTGGTCGTGAAACGTCCTCAGAGCCTGGAGAAACAGGTTCCACTGCTTGCTCTCCGGGTCCATGAACTCGGTGATATCCTTTCGAGGGTGGACACCCGTCTCCTTGGCGAGGCCGGTGATGAGATACTTCTCGGATGCCATAGGGATAGTCCGAGATCTTTGCTGCTGTTTGGAGTTGGAAGTGGGAACTATACAGTAGACGTTTATCTCCTCCGTGTCAACGTGGGCTTCGCCCAAGAATATATAGGAGCTTCTCAAGCCTTCCAGACCTCCCTACTCTCCAAAAAGCGGCTTATGGACGTCCAGGAGGCCTCTCACCCACCTGCGCAAACCGCAACCAACTGGCTCATGCAGTGGCCAAGCTAATCATCTCCGGTTGAGATAGGTGAGCCCTAGAGAGCATGCATTCCAGCCAGAGCACGCGTCCCTGCGCAGTGGTGCCCTGATACGGATGCGTCTTTTCCGCGTTTGTCCAATATCTTCGAACGAACACTACAGGAACGCAGAAACATGCATACTAGTTGTAACCGGCTGAAGGATGGACAGCCCCACCTCAAGTGTGGCCAATCACAGCGGTGGAGTGGACACCCCCATCGTGGACAGTTATCGCCTGCACATGTCCGTCAACCGCCGTAAGCTGTTGAAATAAACCCTTGCACCCGCCACGGTGGAACAGATTCCTGGCCTCGTAACCTCGGAACTCGCTGCGCGGTTGGAACGTACTCCTCCATCAGAGGAATTACAGCGATGCCGGCATTTCCGCAGTGATCCATTTTGGCAGCTGAGCGTTGCGGATTCCTAGGCATGCCATGATGTTACGCGTAGAGGAAGTCACCGACACTCCAACCATTCCAGCACGGAGGAGAAAGCTGAAGGACAGGGGCGCAGCGAGAGGAGGCCCCTATTCCCGCATACTTCGTACGAACCTGGAGAACGGTCTCATACATGGAAGACGGCAGTAACCGAAAAATGAACACGAATGTGCAGCGTCTTGGGGCTATCTGTTCGACGGTCTGACACGCATTGCAGGGGGGTTCCCCTGCCCTGCGCTCGGTCGTCGTGCTCCCCGCTTTCGTGTAACCTTCGCACCGGAAGCAGGATAACGTGCATGCATGCATGCCGGCTGCATGCAAGCGGCTGACGGACCGACCCTCGTCAATTGCAGCCCTACATATCACACTGTCATATGAGTGACCGACACCCGTGAGGGGAGGAACACCGCCCTCATCCGCTGATCGATGCACTGCTGCTGTACACCACAATAAAACAAATAATTTTGGATCTGCGGAATGGTAGGTTGGTAAGTGTAAACAATTCCCCATATTAAATTGAGAATGGCGGGCCATAGGCGGTCGAAAGCTGTATTGCATTCGATCTCACTGATCGGCAAAGTCCCCGCTTCTTCACTGTCGACTGGTGTCTTTAATCGATACGATTGTCGAATCAATACTGGAAGACGTGGGTGTAAACGGGGTCCACGTTTGATCGCCAGTGGCCATGAAGCTGAACGTGGACAGGACCGCTGCATCGAGATCTCCGTCCACATGCTCTGTGTGCCGATCGTCGCCGCTCAGCAGTGGGTAAGACGCTACACAGGCGGTGGGAGCAGGCCCTGGGGATCAAAGCACACCTATTTTCTGCACGAATCCTTGCGGGACATAGTGAGCCGCACCAAAACTTAGCCGACCAAGAGCAAGGCCATGTCGAGCTATCTCTTTCCACACACCATGAGGCTCGGCGACGCTGGCAACGACTCGGCAACCGGCCTCCCACACAACATCAACCGTCTGCTCTATCCTTACCAGCACCTCGTCAGTTACACTGACGTGCTCGCCACCGATCTGCAGGAAAGTTGGCGGGCCGAGTTCTGCGTCATTATTGAGAAGCTGGGCGGGGTTGAAAGCCTCGGTCTCGTCGTCGGAGTCGTCCGAGTGTTTGTCTTCCCAGCACATACGGTTTTGCAACCCATTCGGCTTTGAAAGCGAGCTAAGCGACATGGATCCTTCGAATAATGTTGACGGGAGTCAAAACCTACATACCTATCTGTGCCGACCGCTCAAGCTTCAGCCCTGAAGCGGGAGAACACTTCGAGAGCTGAACCGCTGAGGCTTCCTTCACCGGCAGTTGCGTCGACTCGGGCATTATGTGGCTTTATCGTGGTGTGGCTGTCGAGAACGGTGACAAGGCAGCCGGAGAGGCGGAGTGGCGAGGGGGTCGGAGAGTTGGGGGGATATGTATGTGGTTAGAGGTGATGTGCAGGGTAAGTACTTCATGTAGATATGGTGAGCGACCACCCATCGCGACCGTCGGCGGAGCATCCGTTAGCGACACCCAGACGCGCATTGGGATTGCTTCGCCACGGCCGTTCGAACATGACGCACTCCTGTCGCCGGTACGTATGTGACTTTGACAAAACCCTGACAGCGATAACTCATCTTAAAAAACCACTATGACTTGTCCACCAACTTTCACTATGAATCATGATTAGGCTTCGCGGACGTCACGATGCCTGTCCCAAGCCACGGTACGATCGAAACAAATGTGGCGGCAGCCGCCAGCGATCACCACGAGAGCTCTATGCTGTGGGAGCTTGTCGGGATCGAAGAAGGACCACCTAGTGGGAGGGGTAGTCGCACCGCAGGAGGGAGAGGAAGTAGGGGGCGAGAGCGAGCTCAGTGGACTCGAGAGGAGGGCGAGCATGAGAGCGGGAGCGAAGTAGAGGGGTTACGGAACTCGTTAGGAGCGGTAACGACATCGGCCGCCAGGGCAACGGCAAAAGCGATAGCGGCAGCGGCAGCAACATCACTGGGGGCGCTGAGTGCGACGTCTTCAGCACGCCTTGACCACCCATCATGTTAGGGGGTGGAGCTCGGCTGCTCTCCCGCAGCGGCCACAGCGAGTTCTCGGCACGAAGCGTGGCCTTGGCCCTGAAAAACAGGCGAGCGGAGGAAGGTAGTGGAGAGATGGACCGAATACGGCGGATGGCTGGTGGCGGAACACGTCAGCTGATCAGGAGGAGAATGGCAAGGGAACCCCTCCCAGGGCTGGAACACCCAACCCTCGCGGCTGAGGAACGTCGCTCCCGTGCTTCTAATGGACGGAAGAGGATGGCAACTGGCTCTCTTAGGCTAACCAGACAACTTTGGCCCGTGGCACGTCTTGCACTGGTCCCACTGGGACGGATCCTCACAGAGGTGCGGACAACCACCGCTGCCCTCGAGGGCAGTCTGAGTGATGAGATTACAGCCCTAGCACGTAAGACGTCTGAGCAGGACGAAACCCAGCAGTGGGCGCAGCTGGGAGGTGTCATGGGGGAGCACTCGGTTAGCATTGAGGGTCTTGTGTTGCAATATCTCACTCGTTCAGCTTTGTCACGTGTAGAATCACGTCATATACGTGTATTGAGACTTTTCACTTTTCCTGCCTTTCTCTCTAAGACAAGACAATAGACACAAGACTTCATCGTTCCATCAAACTTCCATCATAATCTTGACAGGTTATGAGCCCGGGTCAGCACAATACCACTCTCGAATCCATATCCATTTGATCTATTGATTATTATCCTCACGCTCAGTTGAAAAATCTCATCTTCATACTTTTCTGCCGATTCGCCGATTTACCTACCCCGCATTACACAGCGTCACCCAAAATGTCTTCCCACAATGACCAGTCGTCAAAGACCTACTACACGTCAAAGTTC
>Ga0307508_10003859_pt1 | contig 14920 bp, 19 predicted proteins | sample 9_EM_MG_FD_203089 | JGI IMG/M metagenome (GOLD analysis project Ga0307508, IMG submission 203089) | Populus trichocarpa ectomycorrhiza microbial communities from riparian zone in the Pacific Northwest, United States - 9_EM | ecosystem: Host-associated > Plants > Roots > Unclassified | place... | reverse complement strand
TTTCGTATTCTACCATCCACTCTGGGTCGTCTTGTCCATAGGAGAAGACTTCCTCCAGCAGGCTTTGGTGAAATACAACCTTGGGAATTGTTTGCACGCTGAGAGAAGACAGCACTACCTGGGCTCCATCAACCGTAACAAGTTGATCGGGTCTCAACAGGCAATAAATTGGCTGGTTCTCGTTTTCTTCAGCACTACCCCCCCCTTTCAAGGGACGGTACTCCGGCTGTCTAGATAGTGCATCAGGCTTTCCATTCTGGGTACCTGGTCGATACACAATCTTGAAGTCATAACCTGCAAGTTCTTGTGCCCATCGAGCTTGACGCCGGTTTAACACCTTTGTTGTAGCGAAGTATTCCAGATTCTTATGGTCTGTGTACACAATTATCTGAAATCGAGCACCCTCGAGATATCTTCTCCATTCTTTAAAGGCTGATACTACTGCGAGCATCTCTTTGTCATGGATCTCATAGTTAATCTTGGCTTTATCCATTTTTTGTGAGTGGAAAGCAACAGGGTGTAGTCTTCCTTCGACTTGCTGCGATAGTACTGCTCCAATAGCGAAGTCACTGGCATCAGTCTCCATAACTGTTGGAAGTGCAGGATCAAAGTGCCTCAAGATAGGCGCCGTGGTGAACCGTCTTTTCAACATCTCAAAGGCATTCTGCCCTTCCTCGGTCCATTGCCATCGGATACCTTTCTTGGTCAAGTCCGTAAGTGGCTTACAGATCTTCGAGTACCATTCTAGAAACCTTCGGTAGAAGTTAGCACATTCCTAGGAAGGATTGCATTGCCGTTACATTCGTAGGTGGAGCCCACTCCAACAGGGTCTGCACTTTATCCTCAGCCATACTGACTCCATCAGCTGAGATGATGTATCGCAAGAACTCAACCTTTAAGGTATGCCATTCACACTTCTCCGGTGCTACCGCTAAGCCATTTTCTTGGAAATGCCGTAATACACTCGTCACTATGTGAACATGCACGCCCTCTGTAGGTGAGTAGATGAGGATGTCATCCATGTATGCCACTACCCCTTGAACAATTAAGTCCCTCAAGACCTCGTTAATCATATTCTGGAACATTGCGGGCGCGTTAGCAAGCCCACACGGCATCATAAGGTACTCATAGAGACAATATCTTGTTCGGAATGCCATTTTCCATTCATCACCCTCTTTGATACGGATCAAGTTATAGTCCCATTTCAAGTCAATCTTGGTGAAGATTTTGGCACCTTGTACTTGATCACGTAACTCGTTCATCAGGGGTAACGGGTAGCGGTTCATTATCGTGACTTAATTAAGCTTGCGATAATCCACGTAGAGCCTAAGGCCACGACCATGAGGCTTTGGTACAAACAGTATTGGGGCACCAGCTGGAGACTTGCTAGGCCTGATCTTGCCCATTCGAAGCATCCCCTCCAGGTATTCTTTTAGGGCTTCCAGTTCTACTTCTGATAACGTGTAGATAGGACCCCATGGGGGTTGTACTTCTTCCTTGAGGTCAATGGAGTTATCAAACAACCTATGCGGAGGTAGTTCAGCTGTAGTTCCTTCCGGATCAAACAGATCAATGAACTCCTTGTACCATTCAGGTACCATGCCCCTCCAATCCACAAGTTCCACTCCCAGAGCACTCATGCCCACAACACCCAGGAAGCCCACTGTTTCTTGATCAACATTTTCCAGTAGACCTGAATCATATTCAATGTCCAGTTGATCGGTCTTCTCCTTGGTGCAATTCAGGTTACACCACTCGGAGTCAAATGTGGGGCAATTGTTAAAGAAGCCTGACGGCTGGTGTACTTGAAGGTACCAGTGTGGAAGCACCATATCAAATGAAGGCTCCATAGGAGACACCTCTAATGCTTGGTTATCATAGTGCTGCTGGTGGCGCATGTACAAAGGCTGCGTATACTGCCATCCTGCTCCAGATACTGATGTTACACCCAGTGCGCTGGTGACACCCCAAGACATGCAATTAGTATGACTAGCTGGACTCAATCTGAGGATTGATGCCGAGTGAGATTTCATGAGTGTAAGTCACAGGTTGGGGCGAGCTCTGAAAGAGAGGAGTATTACCGACCCAATAGCAGCCAGGTGGTAACTCAAGGTTTCCAAAGGGAAAGGGGATGAGTGGCAGCCTCAGACGGGGGTCTGGTCACATCCCTGGGAGGTGTCGAGGTTATCCTCCGTGAGACCCATACTAAAAGCTACTAGTTGCTATATACCAGCAAAAATGTCAACTTTTTCTGGGTATAATATAACACACAAGCGGTCATGCAGGACGCGCGAGGCGGAACGGGTCCGGTGGGTATATGAGGGGAGCCAGACCATCTGTCAGTTGTTTGAAGAAGATCGGACCTTAACTTGTTAAGTTACAGAGACGTATTCTTCAGTTAACTGTGATTGCTGCGGCACTTGTACTGACGTCACCAGACATTCCTGGAAGCATCTAGACTCATAGATTGCGACCACGAATGCACCTGGGAAGCATTTAGCCAGTAAGGGCTGTGATCAGGAGCACGAGGGTGACAACGCCTACAAGGGGTTGCAAACGAAGATTGTTCGCAAGCACTCAGATCGAAGATCTTCTGGGTCCATACCTATCAATCAGTACCACGTCCCAATCAAACATATCTCCCTCGGACGAGGAGAGACACTGTTGCGTAACACCGAGATATTGCGCTTCCCCAGCGAGCCCAAGGGCGGATGGCCAAAGAGTTGGCGCAACATTTAAAGAGCGCCAGTTTCCTACGTAGAGAGGCATCAGCAACGATCAGTCGGAAGTTGAGCCTTAACAATATTACATTGTTTCTGGGATCAACTCTCTAGTGATATTTCGAACGCGAATCTCTTAGTGAATTTTCCCACCCGCTCCCGTGCGAATCCTTCAGAACTACACAGTCACTCTGTTGCCATCATACAAGTGTTGCCCTCTCAAGGGTAATAGACTGTTGGTGACCACCTGGGCGATTGTGCCATTGGTGAAACACCCGAGTGTTACACTATATTGTTAGCAGACACACCGACGCTACATTATACCTCTCTATAATAAACGCATAAGTAACCTGTTGGACTCTCAGGCATTGGTGAAGTTTGAGATGCGAACGAGCTCCAATGAGTTGGACACCTCAACGGATATGGTCATCCACGATGCCAACACTGGTGAGCCAGTGGTGTGGGATCCGGTCGCTGTGGAGGCACCAGGGTCGTTCTGCAATATGGTGAAGACCCTTGACAAGAGTCTGTCTCAGTTTGGCCAGCTAGTGCAGCTGTGCCGAAAGAACGAGCATGACATCAAGGAAATCTTCCCAAAACTGACGCAGCACTACGAGGGCCTTCTGCATGACCACAGACGTCTATATGAGCTGGCCCAGGCTGAAAAAGAACAAATGCGCTACGCTTCAGAAGAGGCTTCCTGGCAGCTGTCAGTAGCGAGCATCCAGTTATCGGACCAGGTGTCCACCGCTATTCTAGCTGCCCAGACTAAGGATGAAGTGCAGTTCAAACACCTGGCAGCTGTAACTGAGGCACTTGATGCCAATGCTACCCATGTCATGGCTGTGATAAATGAGTTTGCTGTGACAAAGGATGCTGAAATAAAGGTACTACAGAATTCCAGCACGGCCATGAAGGCGGATATTACGGCCCTCCGTAAGGAGGTAAAACACAAGCTCAAAGCAGCCGATGTCAAAAAGCAAAAAAAGAAGCTGTAGGAGTTCTTCGATACGGCAATCAAAAAGGCAAAGGAGTCGGCCAACCCCATTGTGCTCGTGGGCGAACTGGAGGCGCTGGCACACTCCGTAAAGGAAGGGAGGTCCGTGAAAGAAGCAGCCTCGCAGAGAGAAGAACCCTCAGTGAAAAAGAGGAAGGCTATCGATAGCGACCTGGAAAGACCAATCCCACCTATCGAGCCAGACTCGGGAGAAGACCCAGCGGCCCATCCACTCAGACCTTTCCATTTGGAGTTGTATGACCCAGATGAAGATGGTGAGTAGGAGGGCGACCGAGCAGCAGGTGGAGCGGTAGGTGGTGGTGGTGGATGACGGACAGGGGGTGTTGGTGGTGGCGCCAGCCCACCCGGCAGCCCCAGTGACACATCATCAGATGAGGGGTCACCCTCACCCCCACCATCCCGACCACCGAGGTGGTCCACCACCCCGCAGCGAAACCCAAGGGTGCCATCTCCCAGGAGGGGGTTGTGGGATCGCAAACGGTCACCGTCGCCGCACAAGCTCTGAGATCCAGTCAGTGTAAAGATCGAAAAACCTGTGATAGACAAGCTAGAAAAATTTTCCGGTCGCGATGCAAAGCCTACATTGGCAGCATGGTGGGCTCGTGTTGGAAATTATTTCAAATACTACGAGACCACCTATGTGAAGGAAACGGACAAAATTGCATTTGTGGGGCACCGGATGTCAGGAAATGCAGAAGTGTGGTATGAGGCACATGCCGCTCAATTGAAGCAACAAAACAAAAAGGATGATTGGAAGTCGGTTGCATCGGGGATCGAGACCCAATTCTCCAGTCAATTTGAGTAACGTGATGCCTTGCGCAAAATCGACCGCATCGTCTACGATGGCTATATCGAGCTCTACATCGATAAGATGGAAATCGCGAATGCCCGAGCAGGACTCTCTGGTGTTATCTGGAGTGAAAAGCTGAAGGGAGGCCTCACGAGGCCCATGAAGAAGAAGCTTTCCAATGTGGGACGGCTTCCAGAAGATGATATCGAGTTTGTAGAGGTGCTTCGGGAAGTGGGGAAAAATTTGGAGGACGAGGTGAAGGAGGAAAATCATTCTCATCGGAAATCACCAGAGCCAAAAAACCTGAAGAAAACCCCTGGGTCCAAAGAAGTGAAGGACCACAACATTTCGCACTGGGTCAACCAAAAGCCTGGGAAAAAGAGTGACAAAGGGGATCGGAGTGACAAGGGATCAAGCGCGAAGAAGGAGCAACGCTACAAGACGAAGGAGGATGCAACCAAGGGGGTCGACCCCAAGCTGGTTGAAAAACGATTCAAGAATAATGATTGCCTCGCATGCGGCAAACCGAACCTTCGCTGGTTCCAATGCCGCAGGCCAATTGTTACGACATCCTCTCGTTCGGTGACGGGCAACAAGCGCCGTATTCCCGACTCTGCGATTCAGGAGGAAGAGGGAGAAAAATCCCAGTATAATGCCAAGCGTGCCAAGGTCTCGGCACGTGGGGTTGCAAGAGAAGAATCTCGTGAGCCGCACCGATACATGCGACGTATCCCAGCATCGGAGAAGAAGTTGTTTGAGGAGGACTCCGAAAAGGAGAGTGATTAAATAGATGCATGTCAAGATCCTGCCTTGATGTGACACTGGGGTTGTATCGTAACTGGAGTGTAGAGAGAATCAAAGGTATCAGGCTACTTTCGATAATTCACAGCAGAATAATCTTAGATCTTGTGTCTGGGTTCGGTGGTAGTGTTTGGTGAGGATGTTCGTGCTGCTTGTTCCTCCTGTCAGGCGGAAAACCTCAGTCTTATATCTGAGTGACGGCGGCGTGAGAGGTGGTGACTCGGATTTGGATTCCCCCGAGGTGCATGGACCTCGTGGGCGACTCATTGGTCCTGGCAGGGTGTAGATAAGGGGAGATGAGGTTTCATGCAAGCGGGTGGGATGTTTTCCTTGCCGGACTCTCCTCTATGCACCATCAGCAGGCGACATGGCATCCCCTCCTTTCGGGGGAGGGGTCATAGCCCAAGTCCGGTGGTCCGTACGCCATCAGCAGGCGACGTGGCATCCCCTTTTGGAGGGGTCATAGCCCAAGCATCTCTCCATTTGCAATCTTCCCCTCACCTCTGGAGATATGTGTCTTAGGTCTGTCTCGGCCGTAAGCTCATCTCCGGACCTTATCTCCCTCCTAGACTCTCTTGGTGTGCTCCGTCATCCTTACATACCTTTCTCTTGCCTAGCTACGTACCCGAGATATTTCAGGTGTGACACCACCTCCCCTCCCCCTTTAGCCTCGTCCCGAGCGCTTAACACTTTCTTTCTCTATCTAGGTAGCCCGTCTCTTGCTAGGTGTTTTTTTTTTTTCTCATGGGATAACTTTTCGTAATGTAGTTACCGTGACTGTAGTTCTCCTCCGCTACAGCCCTCCCAGTCATCGGATCAGGACCTGACTATGTAATCCGGCGGACTGACTGGGCCCTCTGAGTAGGCCGGTGCGTACTCATACTTGTCGTGTCATATTGAGTCGTACTCGCCACCGCGCTGCATCAAGGCTTGGCCGGCTTGGTGGGGTTCCGGGGTCGCAGTCGGCACAGGGAATCAGAACAGGCATGGTGTCATTCGTGCTAGTAACCCGTATGCTCGGCAGTGACCGCGCCCACATCCTTCCGGGGGGAGACTAGTATGCTGGAGCAGTGACAGCGCTATCGCGGACTCACTTCACTGCTTATCTGCCGCCTGCGCCGGTTCCGCCGGTCCGAGTCGGTCGCCGAGAGGTCGATACGTCCGTTTTGAACGGTTTTCCTGACTCTGAACGTTTTTCGATCGCATGCATTCTTCGTCGTGCGCCGTGTCGGCGCTGTTTCGTGGTTGCCCAAGAAGTGGGTCTTTTTGTCGATTGCAATGCCTTGGTACCGAAGTCCTCCACCTCTTCGGCCCACTACCGCCAGGTCCTCGGTGGAACTGGTTTAGCCCTCAGTTAGCCGGTAGTCCCTCGGCGCATCTGGATTTCATTGGTGAAACTCTCGGAGTTTCTCCAGGCCGCCTACTGAAAAGTTGGCAAATGGTTCATCCGTCCAGTCTTTGCGTTCCGGATAGTTGAGCCACTTGGCGAGGTATAGGATTCTTTTGTTATTTCCCTGGCCGCGTTCGACCGAGGACATAACTTCGTCGACATCGTATTCCTCCGATTGTTCGATGTCGTCAGCCTCTCGGAGCACCTTTGATGGGTCTGGTGGTGCTCGGTGCTCGCTGGTTCGGTGGGGTTCGAGCAGCGAGACGTGGAAGACATTGTGGATCTTCCATTTTCGGGGCAGTGTGAGGCAGACGGCCAGGGGGGAGACGGTTTTCTTGATCTGGAAAGGACCATGATTTTTGTAGTCCAGTTTCTTCGAGGGGCGGCGCGTTTTGATGTTGCATCCGTTAAGCATCACCAAGTCTCCTACTTGGTATGCCGGAGGTTCCTTTCGCGCTGGGTCGGTGTATCGGCGCATCCGCTGCTGTGCATTTTCCAGCCCTTTCCGGGAGTCGTCGTGTACGGCCTGCATCCAGTGGGCATAGACTTGGCTTGCTGGGTTTAGAGGTTGCGTTGACGCGGGGTCCAGGGCCGCTGGGTGGAAGCCATAGTTGGCGTAAAATGGAGACATACCATCGCCTGTGGTGGTCGAGTTGTTGTAGGCGAACTCAGCCATCGGCAGCAGGCGTACCCAGTTGTCCTGTTCTTTGCTGACAAACGCTCGGAGGTAGGCTTCAATCCTCTGGTTAAGCCACTCCGTCTGTCCGTCGGTCTGCAGATGGAATGCGGTTGACATTCGGGGCCGGATTCCAGAGAGTCGCAGGAATTCCTTCCAGGTCTTTGAAGTAAACCTGGAGTCACGGTCTGACACAATATCAGCGGGGAGGCCGTGATACTTCCATACCTCTCGAGCAAAGATGACGGCTAGATCTGCCATCGTCTTTCCCTCCGTTCTCAAGGGGAGAAAGTGCACCATCATGGTGAATCGGTCGATGATCACCCATAGCTGGTCACAGCCTTCCGAGGCTGGGAGTTCCGTAATGAAGTCCATTGCTATGGATTGCCACGGGGCGTAGGGCAACTCTAGCGGGGATGACAGCCCGTAGGGTTGGTGTCGGGATACCTTATTCTGCGGGCATTTCGGGCAGCTTCTGACAAAGTCGATGATTCGTTCGTTCATTTTTGGCCACCAGAAGTTACGTCGGATTAGTTCAATGGTCTTATCCTTTCCCATGCGTTCGGCCACCTTTGTGTCGTGTTCTGATTCCATAATCCTCTGCACCAGGCCCTTCGCTATCCAGATCAGGTTTTGTCGGTACAGTAGGTTGTCTTCGCAACTTAGTTCCTTGACCCTTCGGTCCTGCGGCGATGGTTCCTCCGACGCCGCTTCCTGTTTCCTTGCCTGTTCGTAGGCTTTGTCCTCCTTCCCCTTTTCCCTGATGTCTGCCAGGAAATCCTGCGTCCACTTTCTTTCTGGGAGTGATGACAGCCGTGCCGAGGAACAGACGAATGATCGCGTTAGACGGTCTTCGAAGTTATTTTTTCCCAAAACCGTTGTGATCGGCGAGTTTTCTACCCCCCCCCTTTTCAGGGCGGTACTCCGAACGCCTCGACAACGCGTTTGGCTTCCCGTTTTGCGTGTCTGGTCGGTAATAGACTCTAAAGTCGATACTGGCTAGCTCCTGTGCCCATTGTGCTTGACATCGATTCAAGACTTTGGTTGTTGTGAAGTACTCCAAGTTTAGGTGATCCGAATACACCTGGACTTGGTGCGTTGCTCCTTCACAATAGCATCTCCAATGTTTGAAGGCGTCCACTATCACTAAGAGTTCCTTGTCGTGGATTTCGTAATTGATTTCCGCCGGCTGGAACTTCCTCGAGTGGAATGCCACTGGGTGTAGTCGGTTTTCCTCATCTTTTTGTGATCGGACTGCTCCCAACGCAAAGTCCGAGGTGTCAGTTTCGATAATGACTGGTAGTTGGGCGTCGCAGTGGGCCAGGATTGGTGCTGTCGTGAATCGCTTTTTTAGCTCGTTGAAGGCTTTTCCTACCTCGGGGTTCCATGACCATTTTTCCGTTTTTTTCGTTAATTCTGTCAGGGGTCGCGCCACTCTCGAGTAGTCCTTGATAAATCGTCGGTAGAAGTTAGTGAACCCTAGGAAGGACTGGGTCTTGTTCAGAGATTTGGGTTCCGTCCAACTCAGTACTGCTTCCACCTTTTCGTGAGACATTGCGATCCCATTCCTCCCAATGACATAGCCCAGGAACTCCACTTCCTGAGTTTTCCAGACGCATTTTTCAGGGGAGACCGCTAACCCCTGGGCCTGCAGTCTTTCCAAGACTTCCTTAACCAGGCGGTCGTATTCTTCTTCGTTTTTGGCATAGATTAATATGTCGTCCATGTATGCCAAAACTCCAATGTCTAGTAGATCCGATAAGGTGTGATTCATCATGTCTTGGAAGGTGGATGGGGTGTTGGTTAGGCTGAAGGGCATTACTTGGAACTCGAACAATCTGTATCGGGTTCTGAATGCCATCTTCCATTCGTCCCCTTCCTTGACCCGAATGAGATGGAATCCGCTTTTCAGATCTCGTTTTGTGAACCACTGCGCTCCTTGGACCCGGTCCTGTAGTTCCTACATGAGTGGTAGTGGGTATCAGTTCGGGATCGTTATTTTGTTCAGTGCTCGGTAGTCGACGCACAGGCGTAGCCCTCTTTCGTGCGGCTTGGGGACAAAGAGTATCGGTGATCTGGTGGGGGAGGTCGAGCATCTGATCTTTCCTGTTCGCTCCATCTCCTTCAGCCATTCCCGAAGCGTTTGGAGTTCCTCTTCTGATAGTGGGTAGATGGGTCTCCAGGGTGCTGTCTCGCCTTTTCTGAGGTTGATCTTGCAGTCATAAGGTCGATGCCAGGGCAGGGCGTCCGCCGCCTCCTTTTCCATTATTCCCAGATACTGTAGGAATTCCATAGGGACTCGTTCCCTTGCGTCTCTGTTGACGGCCAATACATAACCGATGATCTGGGCTTGGGGGTTTTTTGCCACCTATTCGTCCAATGACAGGGAGAATTCGCCGGTTTCGAACCTGGTGCAGCTGGCCAGGCACCGGGCACTGTTGAACCTTATTTCCTGGTCAGTCCAGGCCCCTTGTGGTGGATGTGTCATTATCCAGTCAAAAGGGAGGAAGGCGTCGATTTCTGGTTCCATTGGTGAGATTTCGAATTTCTCTCTGGAGTAATATTTTCGGTGTTGGAGGAGCATGGGTTCCATATAATATTGCCCTGCTCCTTTGACACTTTCTCCGGTGTAATTCTCTATGCTGTGAGGTTGCTGATGCGCTTTCTTCTTAATCCCGAGCCTCTCCACTGTCTGCTGATTGAGGAGTGCAACGGAGTAACCGGTGTCCAGTAGTACCTGGATCTGGTGTTCTTTCTCCCTTACATGTAGTATCATGGAGATGATTGGGCGTGTGCCGCTGTGGACTGTTCTTTTCTTTGATGGGGTTCCAGCGCTTGGTTCTCCGTTCTTTCGTTTCTTAGATAGTACGCATATTATCGTCGAGGTCTTGGGCTGCGGCTGTTCCTGACCTCTTAAAAATCAGAGTCGGATTCTTCCCACAACGGTGCTACAGCATCTGTTTCCATGGTCTCCACCGCCGCGACTTTTTGTTGTTTGGTTACGGGGGCCTCTTCGTCCTTTTTATTTTCTCTTCCTCGTTTTTGTCCGGCTGCTGCTGCTTTACAAGGGGCTCTTGGTAGTGCGGTTACTTGCAACGTGTTGAACGAGAAGCATTCGAAGGTTGTATGCCCGGGTCGTCCGCATCGCCAGCAATCGTCATGGTTCTGGAAGTACGCTTCTTGTTCCTTTTGCGGAACTCCTCTCAGGGCTTCCTCTTTTGAGCCCCAGTGGTTCTTTCCTCCCCACCATTCCCGGGTTTTCTCGGTGCGTTGTTCCGGTCCTCTTTTGCCTGGGTTTTCTTTTTTCCCCTCTTCCCTTCGTTTATCGTCCTTCTTTCCTTCCTGCCTTGGGGCGGTCCCTCCTTTCAAGGCTTCTCTAGCCGCTTTCAGTGCTTTTCCTTTTCAACCTGGATTCCCGCCCGGTAGGTTGCGTTCATGAAGCCTTCATCGTCTGTGGGCTCATCCGGGTTCTGGTTGAATCGCATATCCAGGATGCTGTCTGGCATCGCTAGGTCGATCTTCTCTCGTAGGCCTTCCCCCGTTGCCCGTACGAAGTTGTTCAGGGCTCGGAACTCTGTCAGGTACGTGCGGATCGACCCCTGGTATTTTAGCTGCCCTAGTTTGAGTTGGGCGTCAGCCGCTTCCCTTTTGTTGCGATATTCTGCCTGGATGGCTGCCGCGTAGTTGACCCAGGTGTCGTTTCCCTTTAGCTCTCGGAAGCACTGTAGGTGCCATACTAGAGCCGTATCCAAAAGTATTGTCCCTACCCAGGCAATTTTCTGTTGATCCCCCATTTCTGGGTAGAACCCAAGGAACATGGTGACTGCTTCCCACCACTGGTTGAAGGCAGTCGAACTCTTCCCGTCGAAGGATTCCGGGTTCTTCATCTTTAATCGGGCAATGTTGCCGCGTACTGGTCGCGTCGGTGGGTTTTGTCGAGTCCGTTCCTCTCCTTCTGCCACTAGCCATACGAGGTCCTGCATGGTAATTGTAGGTACAGGGTTCCTAGGCGGTGAAGGGGAGCGGGGGTGCCGGAAAGGTGGTCAGGGTGGTTCGGACAGCGGGCCCAAGGGTGGCCCCGCAGATGACCCGGGTGGTGTCAAGGGGGGGTCTCCTCCTTGTCCTGCCGTGGGTTCGCGTGCCATTGGCCTCGGGGACATGTGACGTCGGGGTTGCTCCAGTCGCTGCCTCATTTCTGGCGTTGTGGGTAGCGCCGGGGATCTCCGCCGTCGTAGCGTTGGTCCCGGGTTTAGGCGTAGCGCTCTTCCCAACGCTGGTGGTGAATGAGCCAAGGGGGTGCTGGTGCTGGTTTGACGGACGGAACTTCTCCATGCAGGTGGTCCCGCTGGCACTGGTGGCATTGCGGGTAGCGGAATTCTGGTCGCAATGCGTTGGATCTCCGCTCTTGCTTCCCAGAGTTGGTTTTCCAGGGTGGACACCCGGTTCTGGTGTGCGGCTGCCCATAGTTGCACGTTTCCCTGAAAGTTGGCCAGGTGTTGATTCCGGGCCGTGTTAGCTTCTGCCAGGAAGGACAGGGCGTCGTTTACCCGAGCCAGCTGAGTGGCTTGACATATTTGCCGCTCGTTGGCCTCATTGGTGCGCTCTATGATGGCCTGCCAGACATTTCTGGCGAGAGATTGGTATGCGTTCGCTGCTTTTGACAGCTCGCTACGTATCCATTCTTCCGCTATTTTCTCGTCAGCGTTGACTTGGTCATATACGTACCTAGTGCCTTCTGCCAAGGTTTGATAAGCTTGTTCGATCTCCCGCGTTCGTCGGTCAGTTCTGTCGTAGGCGTCGCCGCACATCTCCGTAAGCTGTTTTAGGTCCCTCTCGGCTTGCTGTTGCTGCTGCACCAGGATTCTTACCCAGACTGCGGGATTGGCTATTTCCACCGCTTGTTCTGGCCTTGGTGTTCCGTCTGTGATTTGGAGCAGGTCGCGGGGGGCCTCGAGCCGGAGCATATTGAAATCCGAAGAGGTCGTCATTTTTAATCGAGGTCGAGGAAGTGTCCCGTGTAGATGGTTTCGTCGTAGGTGAAGTAATAGTCACACAGATCCCGGAGCTTGTTTTCTGTGAACTCAGGGTTCTTATGGCTGTAGGCACAGTTGAGCCAGTACTGCGTATACCAGTTCCAGGGCTCGTAGTCACCTTCTTGGTAAGGAGTAGGTATAGGTCCGTCGCTGAATGTATCCCACTGTTCGTAGTTGGCTAACTCGCTATTGATGGACTGGAACGTGTAGTCGAAGGAGTACTGAGACTTAGGTTCCAAGAAGGTGGATAGTTCGAGTAGGTAGAGGTGGTCTTCGAAGTAGGTGTCGTCGAAGCAAGTCATGAAAGTAGGGTGATTTTGAGATCAAGATTATAGTGTGACGCTGGAGTTGTATCGTAACCAGAGTGTAGAGAGAATCAAAGGTATCAGGCTACTTTCGATAATTCACAGCGGAATAATCTTAGATCTTGTGTGTTGGTTCGGTGGTAGTGTTTGGTGAGGATGTTCGTGCTGCTTGTTCCTCCTGTCGGGTGGAAAACCTCAGTCTTATATCTGAGTGACGCCGGCGTGAGAGGTGGTGACTCGGATTTGGATTCCCCCGAGGTGCATGGACCTCATAGGCGACTCATTGGTGCTGGCAGGGTGTAGATAAGGGGAGATGAGGTTTCATGCAAGCGGGCGGGATGTTTTCCTTGCCGGACTCTCCTCCGTGCGCCATCAGCAGACGACGTGGCATCCCCTCCTTTAGGGGGAGGGGAGGGGAAGATTGCAAATGGAGAGATGCTTGGGCTATGACCCCTCCAAAAGGGGATGCCACGTCACCTGCTGATGGCGTACGGACCACCGAACTTGGGCTATGACACCTCCGGAGATATGTATCTTAGGTCCGTCTCAACCGTAAGCTCATCTCTGGACCTTACCTCTCTCCTAGACTCTCTGGGTGCGCTCCGTCATCCTTACATACCTTTCTGTTGCCTAGCTACGTACCCGAGATATTTCAGGTGTGACACTTGACTACTCCGTGCTGCTCGACAGGTAACGTAGGCTCGGTTCTTCGGGGCAAGCTCGTGATCACACTTCCGGTGTACTCACGCCGCGCTTGTAGTCACACTTCCGGCGTACTCACGTGCCGCTCGTAGTCACACTTCCGGTGTACTCACACCCCGCTTGTAGTCACACTTCCGGCGTACTCACGCGCCGCTCGTAGTCACACTTCCGGCGTACTCACGTGTCGTTCATAGTCACACTTTCGGCGTACTCACGCGCCGCTCGTAGTCACACTTCCGGCGTACTCACGCGCCGCTCGTAGTCACACTTCCGGCATACTCACGTGTCGTTTGTAGTCACACTTTCGGCGTACTCACGCGCCGCTCGTAGTCACACTTGCGGCGTACTAACGCGCTGCTCGTCGTCTCGCAGTATCCGTCACGCCCGGCGTGCATCAGCAAAAAATCGAAAACAGCTCCCGGTGCTCCCGTAGCTCCCGTAAGCATCGCTAACTCCCGTAAGAGGAGAAGTTATATTTTGCTCCCGTAAGGATTTCTAAAAATAAAAGTGGTTTAATTTTAGCTGAAACCTCGAGAAATGTTAGTTCAAATTTATGTCTCACCTGTAAAAAAAGCAATATACTTCAACTTTCAATTTTTTTGCTGATGTGGTCTCGTTGCGGTCCTCTCACACGCCTTGCGTGGGCACGTTGTTCTCGCGGTATCCGTCACGTCTGGCGTGGTCGCGTCGCGATCTTCTCACACGCCTTCACGTAGGCTCGTTGTTCTTATCGGGGTGGTGGTCGCAGCACCGGTTCACGGGTAGAGAGAGGTAGGTCTGGGGAGAGAGATAATAGATTGCATGGAGAAGAATCTCCAGACTAGCAACCGCACCCTTCCTTTATACCTTTCCTTTCCTCTGTGGAATCACAGTTTGTCCGCAAGACTGACACAGTTCCTCCCTAGCTCATCATGACTCAATCAGCGCGCCTAAGGAAAACACATCATACTCAGCCGCCGCGTGGCCAACACTCTACTCACGGCAACAGGAGAAATGGCGTGCAAGCAGTAACAGTAAAGGAAAGGAAGACTGACGTACAACTTAATCAAGGGAAAACAATACTCGTAACGAACATGGGAGAAGGACATGCAGGCTCAATCAATGGGAGGCAACAAACGTAGCGGACAGCAGATAGGACGCGCAAGTAACATAACGGAGACGAAGGACAGAGATCTAGACCGGCCAGTGATCGGGGATGTCGCTACCGGAGCCATATGGCGGAGATCGGTTGAGGCGCCTAAGCACGGAGGATGACCGCGGCTGTGGCAGCGGGAACCAGGACGAGTCACAGGGCGACAAGGGTGAGATTGGCACCGGTGCCGGCGCCAAGGAGCCTGTCGCGCCAGGTTCGTGACAATGCGTTTATTTCATCGGCTAAGGTAGAGTCGGTTAGGGTTAGGGTTAGGGTTAGGGTTAGGGTTAGGGTTAGGGTTAGGGTTAGGGTTAGGGTTAGGGTTAGGGTTAGGGTTAGGGTTAGGGTTAGGG
>Ga0307508_10003858_pt1 | contig 14930 bp, 13 predicted proteins | sample 9_EM_MG_FD_203089 | JGI IMG/M metagenome (GOLD analysis project Ga0307508, IMG submission 203089) | Populus trichocarpa ectomycorrhiza microbial communities from riparian zone in the Pacific Northwest, United States - 9_EM | ecosystem: Host-associated > Plants > Roots > Unclassified | place... | reverse complement strand
CCACGTATCCGTTCCTGGCCAGGTATCCTGAAATCATGAATACTCTCCAAGATCTCGTGCACCTTCAGCAGATTCCTGAGACCGAAACGCCCATCACGCAATACCTCGATGCACAAATGAAGTTTGGCAGCACTGCTGCACCCAAACATATGTTATGGGAACACGGGAGGAAGCTCTGGGAAAACACTGCTCGACGGTCGTAGGTTGAGCTCGTACCGTAGTCCCTGGCGTTGTGGTCACGTACAACTCTGCGTACTATAACTGAGGAAGAGCATCATGTACAATGTGAAACTGATATTTTTGACGTCTTCTGATTGTACTGCCTTGAGCAAACTAGTTCGCAAGACTTTGATATGATTTTAATGCTCCGCGTGCAGCCAGACGCGGTCCCCCAGGTGCGGGTTAAACACTCCACACGTCACCGGCGTAGCCTACACGGCGATGACACGGTACACACGTGAGGGATCAGAAAAAGCATGTGGAAGTCCTGTGGGACGAACTACGGAGGTGGCCGCTCTTGAGCGCTTCAGCGACGGCGTCCTTGCCACAAATAGCACCACGGGCAGTGTTAACCAACCATGAACCCTGTTGGGGTCGCATGTCAAACAAGTACGTGCATCTACATATCAGGACTGAATTCGATGTACATATGGGCTCGCAGTGACTGAGAAGCTCAGCGTTGACAAGAACACGGTAACTGATGCAGCCAGCACCGATGGTACCAACCACTTTGTTCTTGAAGTCGAAGGTGTCGCGAGAAATATCAGAAACTCGCCAATAACCGCATTCGATCACCTAGTTGGATGCGTCTACCACAGGTCGCAAATCTTCATATAGTGATATTAACGAGTCCCGGGACGGGACGGGGTTTGAACGAAAAGAACAATGGGCATCACGACGTGCTCAGCGACGGTGGTAACGTCAGATCCAGAGACCTTTGCAATCGATAGTCATAAATATGTCCTTCAGACAGGGCAGATGGGCCTACCCGAGAACCTGAACGTGATTATTTACTCCGGTATTCAAGTTGATGTAATCAGAACTAACACCGGCGGTGATACAGATGCCCAGATTCTGCGCATGAGAGTGCCAGCGTCAGCACGGAGAACGGTGATAACGCGGCATTGGGCTCACCTTGTCCATCACACCACTAGTGAGGTAACCGGGTATTCGTGACCAAAGGGACTGAAGTCAAGGGCGGAGATCGAGTTTAAGACATTACGGGGTGAATGAACACGTCTAAAGACGGCGACAACCTTGGTTCCCGATGATCCCGAGAAGGCGGGGTTTACCGGCGGCCGCCTTTCCACCACGGTACAGAATAGCGAGAATCCTCATAGTTTCAGAGACGGAGCGAGAAGAGTCGAGGTCACGGAGGAACGAACAAGAGTCCCAAATGCCATTTTCGACATCAAGTTGGTCTGCATTTTGTGTTCCCGATCATTGCTATTCAGGTCATGTGATCCATCCAGAGAACGTTCCCACGACCTTCTCTGCGAACGGAGTCGCCACCGAGTCATTGCGCAAGCCATGAGTCAGCACACAGGAAGTTATTAGGTTGGATTCGCTCTTATATATCCCTCGTCGACGAACGCAATATACAAGCTCACCCTCACTCAAAGTACGCGTTCTATCTGCTTAGCTCAAACCGAAGTAGTACGGGACCTCGTGAACCAATTTGGAGGACCAGCTTATTAGTTTCTTCCTTTTGTTTGCTGACTCTGCATCCTCCAGCACGCAGGTTGTCGCTCTATGGCTTTTGAACTATCGTCTCCCCACGGTGCGGCTTTGTCAGTTGAGTCATGCAAGCATGTGGAGGAACGACGGGATCTCTCACTCTGACAAATGAGGACGCAGTACATTGACAGCATTCCTGGACACGAACAAATGTATCGCGATACTACAGTGCGACCAAGCTATGAAACAAATACGAAAAAGGAGACTATGTATGTGTGCAAATAGATGGCTTAGTAAAGTAAGAATGAATGAAGTCCGAATTGAAATAAAATAAATCATGACCAATAGAACCATGATCATTTGGTCTTCGCCGACTCCCCTGCCAGAGAACTCGTGGATTCGTCATCCAGGATGTTGTGCATCCTCCCCTCTTTCATCGCCTTCATCCGTTCTCGTATCACGGTTGCCATTTTGTAGGTCTTGTAGAGACCTTGGGTGTGGTCCGGCTTCCAGCCATCGGGTAGACGTTCTTTTCGTACCCACAGACGCAGGACGTCCATGTCAAGACCTTCGGTAGCCGCGTTTTCTCCACCCAATATACCAATGGCGATCGCCATCTCCCCACGCGCAATCTCCGCATGGACGCCATCCAACGGCCGTGACTCCGCCTCACGCTTCACGCGAATGTTGGCGATGTCTTCGAGTGTCATACGACCGGGGCGATAGCGTCCGCCTCGCTCGAGTGCCTCCTTTGTAAGGGTGTCGTTCACTGGGGTCGGTGCGTACTCGTCTTCGTTGTGTGCGTCGACGTGGAAAAGGGAGGCGTCGTGCTCAATAAGGTTGTGTCGCGCGAGATCGCCGAGGGACATGGCACGGTATTGTGCAAGGAGGAAGAGCCCCCCAAAGGAGAGCAGGTAAGCGAGTACGTTCGACAATTGGTATCCCTCCTTGAGTCCCTTGACGATATCAAATACGCCAATATTTTTGCCGTTGCGTGGTCTAGGTGACGCGAACGTAGTGAGTGGAGGCGCAACGACGTATTGGAGGGTACTTACAGGTAGCCGTGGTTGGCCAGGGTGTTCAAGGCCGGACAAGGCGACCTGAGGTCACCGGGTTGTGGGGCACAGTAAGCATGTGTGTTGCCTGTCACGGGACAAACACCCTGAGAGTGTGCGTGGTGGTCATGAACATCGACTGGAGATGCCAACACGGGGGAGACTGGGCAAGACATGACGTTCTAGCCTGAATGTGGGTGGAGGAGAGGAGAGATAGATGCTTAGTATATGAGCTAGGGAAGGGATCGGGTCAGGTCCTGGCTTATATATCAAGGGAGGATGTTACATCCGGGGAAATGTCCCCATCAGGAACGGACCCAGGCCATGGACGAGTTCACTTGCCGAATCCAAGGAAGCACATGCAGTGGCGAACACGCACTGGAAAATATGATAAGATGTAGATTTGTTGACATGGAGACCCCTCCAAGCTGTGGCTCGACTGCATTATCGCTCGACTGCAGAGGTTAGCTAGCGTAGCGGTGCACAGCAAGTGAACAGCAAGTGATGCGGCAGGATCGTAACGACCGCGACAAACTCGAGTGGCTGTACCACCCAAGTCCGACGAAACTTTCACACAGCCCTTCGATGGCGGAAGCATTTGTCCATTTCAGACCTCGCGTACAGAAAATCCTTCTCTGGCTATCTTCGCAACTTCAACGGCGCCGACTGTTTCGCCGACTTCGTCCCAGGTGTGACCCAGGGCTCTTGTCAGTTCTAAGCCACCTTACGCCACTCTGTGACTCAGCGATTACATCCGACGTTCCTCGGATCCTTTGAGAATCCCTCGAAGGTTTCTAATCAAGCAGGCGGCATTCAAATGGCTCAGCCGGGCTTTCTTGTTTCACCCGCCATTCAAAAAACATAGGCTATGTTGTTACAATACGGACCCTGTGACAGTGTGGCATAGGTCTTGAACGCTGTTCTCACAATTCGTGATCACCTCGTGACTGAAAATCTTATGCCAAGCCAGCTGACAGTGAGCGCTGATCCACACTCAGGCTCCCGCGGTCATGTCAGTGGTTGTGAGAGGCGGGGCGCCCAATACTTGGTAAGCCTGGACTGTCACCGATCTTTCAGATCACTGCTTGTCACTGCCGCTTCCCACCCTACTATCATCGAATTCAAAAATCAACCTCGCCTACGATGATTTCAGAAAAGACAAACAACTGAGCGTAGCGTGACTCGGGGCCAAGCACACGCCAGCCATTAGCGGCGGCAGGGACGGCGACCCAGTTTTCCTGAAGCGTGCGTACGTTGGCAGGGTTGGACGTCGAACTGGCAAGCTCATACTATAGCACTTTCTGGAAGAACACCGCCAGCCGGGCCCGCCGCGCACCGCCCTGCCATCTTCTCGCTTATGGTGGCTTATCCTAGTCGAACTTGAGATACAGCACTGACGTTCAGAATCACAAGCTCACGGCCCTTTCCTAGTCTGTCATATTTCGTGCCTGTCCTCGTACGTCTTCTTGAACCCGACGCTACACCAGCATGACCTCGTAACGTAATAGATGGGTCGACCGGGGGAAACCCATGCGTAGCCGTTCCCCAGCACGATTATCTCGCATCTGCTTCTGTTCTACTCTCTCGCGGAGGCCGCCGACCGCCGTACAGATAATATGCATGACAAATGGGCCCGGCGTTGGACGGTGTACCTCAGCCCGTCGGGTGGTGGGTAACGAACAGCCTAGCAGGATTGGTCCACCCTGGACAAACTTGGTCCATGCGGTCTCCATTCCTTAACTTCTTAGCGGGTCCGTGTTTCGAGTCATGGATGCTCGTAGGGGTGTGAACGCCGGGTCCAATTGAGTGTCCGAAGTACTTCATCTTTCCGTCATGCTGTGACAAGGCGCTCACTCATCAATTCCTCGTATATGCCTCCGTGGCGATCTAGTGACGTCGAGATCTCCTCTTATTATCACATTATTCATCATGCACCGCACATGGGTTGCTGTGGGGTATCTAGTATTACGCTGGTTTGCGCAGCATACAGTGGGGGAGGGTATCGTAATTCAGGCCTCAGGTCGTCTGGTTCAGATGTCTACTTGTGTTGGTCTGTGGGGAATGTCACCGAGGTCCGGCCAGCCCATCACGTTGGGCTCCGAGACTCATGACTCGTTTGAATCGCTTGTGCATTGCGGGTACCCACACACCAAGGTTATGATGGCCATGGGAGCCGTACAGCTCTTGCGGCCACTGATCGGGTGGTGAGGCTCCTGATCAGAATGGTGAGTGTGCAAACACGTCCATCATCGTGTTCGCCCCTACATTCCGGATGTCTGAGTTTGTTTCATACGGTCTAGACTGTATCCAGCTAAGTTCCCTGGACCTTCTAGGCGTCCAAGCCGGCCGGTGAGTAACCGGTGCGCGTACAACTTTGTATCACGGGTCACGATGATGAGTCGATAGCGGGATCATCTTGTCGACCAGCGGTTCAATAGCTCGCCGTTTGTCATGCGTGAGATCTTGAGGTGTTCTTTATTGTTTCGACAGGACTCGGACTTCCGTGAATCGTCCCGGGTATCGCCGAGATATTTACGGGGTCGGCGTCCCACCAAGTTCCCTGTCGGGCCATCGATCTCGGTGCTAGTGACGCTGCGGCCGTTGTTTATGAAGGCACGGCATTCCAGGTCCAAGCCGCAAATGTGACAAGGAAGGTCTTCCCATCAAGCCCTCAAACAACGTCAAGATCCGAAGGTGGACGCAGTCTGGTCGAGCGTGATCACGATTCGCGATGGAACGAATCGGCTTGCAAGAGCCTATGTGTTCGCATAATGGCAGACCGGTCGCGATAACGCCACTCGCTACTCAACGAGCCGCTACGACGAGCACCGGGTCTGGGATCCCCTACCACTCGCACCTGCGGATGCCTACATATGGAAGTCGTACCCCGAAGCACGGAGGCTGAGCGCTGAGCGAGGAACGGCTGGCTGACTTTGAACCTTGGAAGTTGCGGTCCGTCCAGGGGAGACAAGGAACCGAGCACTCAGTCGATGTCACGAGCAACGCCACACTATTCAAGCGGGCTCAATGCGCCGGTTCCGCAGATTGTGAGACGTGTTGGGGTTGAATAGGTGTCTTGCGTGGCAGATCTGAGGTATGGATGTCTTCCTTCTCGGAGGTTGGATTCTCGTTCAAACAATATTTGGCACAACATGTTTTTACTTGGGGCCTCGCCGACTCATCCATGATACTGTCCTGAGTTCCTCCATTTCTCAGGCTCTCATGCTTCTTCGTGTTCACAACATGCCCGTGGCGGTGGTGTGGTTCCCAGGAAGAGGTCCCGTTGCGTCCAGTAGCGCCCTCCTTACGACACCACAGCCCGAAACGATGACAAACGAGTTCGAGCTTCTCTTCCTTGAACAAGCACCACCTCCGTTATCACTTCCTTCAAGAACGGCCCCCCAGCCAACCAGCATACACGAGGCGCTTCGAATACCCCAAGGGTTCCAACGGTTATCGACATAAATCCCGGCATCCTTGGGCTCCGAGACTTGAGATATGGAAGCAGGTGTATGATATGCAGGGAAGCGGTGCATGGTGGTGATAAGTGAAGACCTTCACTTCACGCAGGTATCGGTGGCCGGAAAATACCCGCCGAAGAACTTTCCAATGAACATCTTACCGGGACCGTCTTTGTCGGTTCACCTCAGACTGCGGCCTGCGGAATCAGTCTCCCGCGTCACACGCATGCGTGGAGAGTGATATGTACGGGGGCTCGGATCTGTATTGTCTCATAACTCCGATGCTTTCGGTGGCGAGGCGGGTAAGTCAGCAGTATCGAGCTGCTGCCGAGTGTTGACAGATTTTGACAGGGAGGATAGCTCTCACATCGTGCAGGTGCCTTTGTAACTTCATCCTGCGGCCCTGCGCCATGTGCGCGATCGAGGGACTTGTTGGCACGTATAATCATGTCCGGGGCTACACAGAGAGACGAGGATACTCGGTGCAGCAGGCCCTCTCTCATCGCCCCAACCAACGTCGGTTGTCGCGAAGCATGGTCGGGGAATGTGTAAGGCTAATTCATATTATTTCCACCACCTCCACATCCCTATTCACACTATCTAGAGAGACCCCGCTGCGCAATTGTATGATGATATCATGATCCGTCGCAACCCGCTTGTACACGCCACCGGCATGTCGCTGGGATGAGAGCAACAGCGCCGTCATAGGCTGCCTAAGACGAGCAACGAACCTGAGCGCTCTCGTGCGCTCTTCGGACGGGGTTGAAGGAGGAGGGAGGAAGCTGGTGGGAGTTGACGCCCCAGAATGCTCGTAGTGGACATTGAAAAGATCTAGCTGACTATGATTGTTGCCCGGCGAGCGTGGTCGCATAGGCTCATCGAAGTTTTCGTGCACGACAGGCCCTGCCTGTGTCTCTGAGAGATGACCGGAGGTAGACTCGAGGTTTTCCTCGATATCTCGATGACCATGTGGTGTGCCCAGGTCGAGGAGTCCACGAGTCCACGGGCACACAAGCAACAGGCCCCTTGGGGATAATTTGTCCGCCGTAGAGATCTTCGTCGGCTCCAGCGCATCGGCCCTCGCGTTATACACATTGATGTTTGAGCCGCGATCCACGTCAAAGGCGGTGACACGAAACGTGATGCAAGGCAGACGAAGATGCCAACCAGCGAATTCTGCCCGTGGCTGACGTGCCAGCTTATTATAGAGCACGACCGCCTGCTCCTGGTCCTCCCTCGTGAACGAAGACTCCAATCCCAACACCGATCTCTGTATCTCTTCTTCCCCGATAGACGTCGGCATGCGGCATGATCCCCTGTATGCCTTGATGTGGCCCGGTAGGCAGGCAACTATTCAGCTTGGAAGGTTCTCCCACCCAAGCTAAACAATCGACATCCCCCGACTTGGAACAGGTGGTGACTTCCTGGAGCAGCCGTCCGACGGCTTGATGTTGCGTCTCGCTGGGTCAGACATGACCACGGAGTCAGGTGCGCTTCCTCGAATTCTGGTTCCATGTGATCTGGGCATTGGTCAAGATTAGGATTGGCCATGGCAGAGGGGAAAACTAAAGCTAGGTATAGTAGAGAGTGCCGACTGAAACTAATGACGAGGATGGAGGTGGTAGCATAAAAAGAGACGAGGCTGCCTCGCTTCGTGCCTCGGCTTACGTAGGATAGTGAGGGGATGACTAGATCTAGAGTAAGCATGGGCGCTTTTTCTCGTTCTCTCTCCGCTTCTTCCCAGTACTCGCATCCCCTCGACCTCTCCGTCCCTGCGAGTCTGCCAGGCGCGCGGTCCATCTCACTCTTCATATCTGAAGTGACAAGATGGATGATCCCCCGCAAGATGTGTACGCGAAATGTCTCCCAAACCATCGCGGATACCCGTTGTGGTTTCCCGAACCGAGCAGGACGCTCCCGTCCAGCTACACACAGGATGGACTCCAGATCGGGGATGTTGGCTATGTCAGTCAGAAGGGCGCATTCCATGTTCTTTTTAACTTATGTCATGGGCCAAACCATGCTCTTCATCAACGTTCCGGTGTCTCTTTCAGCTTTGATCTCATCCCACTTGATTTTGATGTCGAAGTCGACATCATACCCAACGCTGATCCTCCCGGTTGTATTATCACTTCCCCTGGCATAACCCAACCCGGGCAAACTCCACGAAGGTAACTCCTTCACGAAGGACGTTGAAGATTCGATACTGATTCGTAGCTTGCAGGGCTGGTCACTACGAATTCACTCCGTCCTCCGCGAAAGGTGCAATTCTGATCCTCCCAGATGGCGCCACATCCCACGACCTCCCTGCCAACGAGCGCTTTCGCAGGGTGGCGAAAGAGCGTGCGATCGACTGGTATCAAACCGCCAAAGAACACTACGGTGACAACATCAGTAGTGACTCCCTCTACGTGATTACCGGTTTCTATAAATCACGTTCTTGGTCTCTCGGGTCGTTCCGTGACGCTACAACCAAAGAATTTCGACACATTAGTGTGGTACCACGAGATAACGAAGGTGCAATCACTGGGAGACGTTGGGAGTATACATTTCCTTTAGATTACCGTGACGGACCTGGCCACAGCGGAAATGACAATCAAGCTGTTTTCATAAGTGGGTTCAAGATCGCGGTACGAGACAGATGGTTATCCCATGTTCAGGAGTCTGAGGTTCAACCGGTACCTGCTGTTCGCCCCCGTGAACCTTTCTATGGTCCCGTGACGTTTCTCAAGCAAGTATTCGATAAGAACAATGCTCCAATATTGCGTCGTGGGGAAGATGGGGATGTAGATGTCGATCATGTACCCAAGTTATCACAGGTAGGTGCCATGAGTTGATTTCATATATCCTCTATGACTGAATAACTGTTAGCCTTTTCATCCTTCCGATATTATAAACCGATACCGATTGAATAAGGTTTGGATGGTGACATGTCAATGATTGTATCACATAAGTGAATGTATTTTTGCCAGAATCCCAACGACTTGGTAGCTGTCACGCATGATAGCGAATGGATAACCTGGATCGAGACGGTTCGTCGTCATAATCATCGATCTATTCCCATTTTTACCTTTAGGTCAGGGAAAACTTACTCCCGAGGAGCTGACGCAAGTGGACCGCCTAGAAGCGTTCTTATCGGAAAACCACTCGCTGGTCTCGCGGCCTGGAAACAGTAAGTACTCGCTCAACGTGCCTGTCGCTCACTCCTGATCCTTCTTTGGCGCCGCGTATTTCCAAGGTAAAAAGTGGGTAGTTCTCCGTCTCCCTATTTGAAGTACTTACTAGGTTATGTTAGGCCTTCCACCGACAATTTTCAAGTCGTTGTCACGTGTACGTACCCCCCATAAATCTGTCCTTCAGACGTGATATAATCATCTCGCAGGTGTCCGAGCTGAGGATGTCGTTGTTGGTTTCAGGCGAATGCCTGTCGGATTCTATGTTCTTGTTCGATTCGATGACACCAAACGCAGAACTAAGAATAAGCCAGCACGCTTCCGTGATAGCGTTGTTGAATGGGATGATAGGATCCAGTTGTAGGATATTCTCTATTCTGTCTGGTTTCTCACCCTCATGATTTCCAGGCCCCCCGAGCACTCTGCCAAGGTCCAACTCTCTGTACATGCATCCTTTGAGTTTTCCCCGATGTTGGGAAACGGAGAAGTTCTCCGCACAACAGACATCTGTGTAGGAGACTTCGTTGACGACACTCATTGTAAGCATTGTATCTCATGCATCAGAGTGGTAAGTGCTGATGGCCAGCACAGTAATCACATTCTCTTCAAGTAAGGGGAGACCTTTACCTTGTTCTTCGCTCCTTGTTACCGTGGAGCGACGGCGTTCCGACCTGTTGGAGGCTGCTTCGGATCATGACGAGGACGTAAGTCAGATGATGCCGTGCAAATACTGTTCTCGGCTGATCGTAGCTTGCTGATTAGTTCGATTGGGAAGAGTCTTCGGATCTCGCGCGACTAACTGACCAGGGGCACGATGCTCTCCTCCGCCATCGCGATGACGCAGGAAAAGAAAATGTTGCAGCCTCTATTGGATATTTCGAGCGCGCTCTTTCGATCTGTCCTGAGGACCACAAGTGTCGTGCTGCTGCACTTTGCAACCTAGCCATGGCCCATTTCATCAATTGTCAGATTGACCGTGGTACTGCGAAACTCTCGACATCTATCTCGTATTATCGAGAAGCACTCAAGTTGCGACATGTTGGTCACCCAGATCGACCTGTGACGCTGTTGCACCTAGCCGAAGTTCTCTTGTATCATTATGGCAAACTTGGGATTGAAGAATTTCCGGGAGAAATTACGGAGCTTGCATCAGAGGTCCAGGCTAGTTCCTGTACGGACAGTCCTGAACATCGAGCTGCTGATCTCGCACTGCAAACGTATGCACTCTGCAGGGTCAAAAACTCCGGTAGCTTCGCCGACATTGACAGGTTGATTCCTGCACTTCGTCAAGCTGTAGAAGATATTCCGCACGACTATTTCGACAAGCTTCAGAGGTTCACCAATCTCGTTCTCGCATTGTGGATTCGCTACGAGTGCTTAGGCGATCTTCGTGACCTCAACGAGTCAATTGCGACACACGAAGAAGTCATGCGGTTCACTCACATGGCTCTCAATTCACCACTCCACACACAGCTCTTGAATGAGCGGGCCAATGCAACATTAGCGAGTGGCTCATGGAAAGGTGCCTTGGTTACCGCCGCCAATGTTAGTATTCCCCTTTTCTTTGATATTCCTTGTGGGCCTGACACCTTCGGTTTGCAGTTCGCGGTTCCGAGATTCACGTTCTACCGAGTCCTATGTGAACGTCTCAAAGCAACCGACCGCATCACGGATGCTAGCGAGTGTCTGCGCCAAATGGCAGACGAATTGGCAGAGCAAGAAATCGCATATGATGAGCACATAAAATGGGTTCCTGGTGAGTGATCTTGTATGTCGCGTATGTGACGGTATTGATGTGGGTGGTATTCTAGACTTCAAATATCGTTGCTCATTGAAGCTAGAAAGCCTCGGGGATGCCGCAATGAGTGCCGAACGACATAGTGATGCCATCTCTCATTATTCAGCTGCACTGTCTTTCGATCCCACCGTACCACAAGGTCTCTTTATCAAGCGAAGCAAGGCATACATAGCCATGCGTTTTTGGGAGGGGGCCTTAAATGACGCGGACAAGGTGCGTTCCATTCTCGTGCAGGTTGATTCTTGTCGATGGGATCATCACTAGGTGATCATGCTCGATCCATCCTCTCCATGGGGGTACGAGAGGAGGCACGCAGCTTTGCACATGGCAGGACGCTATGACGATGCTATTGACATGTTCGAGACGATGCTGTTGAAAATATCGCAGTCGCCTGATCCAGAAATTCGTGGTGAGTGCATCGACATTGTACCGAGGATTTTCTATTGATCTTGCGTCACAGAGCGTCGTCAGGAATATGTAATGCCAGCACAGACGAAGGCGGCGATCCGCAAGGCTGTTCAACTTGTCATCCGCGGCTCACCACGTGTCCTCATTCACACTACTTCCGGTCGCCTTCTTGACAAATCCAAGCGAGTATCATTGTTCGAATCTCTCCCAGTCTTTAAGGAGTTGATCTCCTCTATGACGACGCACATCGATGATGACCACATTCAACGAGAGGTTGAGCATTACTACCGCTATGCCACATTTTCTCACACTTGGGAAGACAACGAACCTTTGTTCGAAGAAGTCGTACACATTGTTGTGTATGATCTCGAGGAGTCTTTCACACACGACAAACTGCAGATGTTTTGCAAGATCGCACGGGATGCTGGGTTGCATTGGGCATGGAGCGATACGTGTTGCATCAACAAAGCAGATCATTACGTACTCCAAGAGGCGTTGGTTGCGATGTTCAAGTGGTACGAGGGTTCCGCTGTAACTATCGTCTTCCTCCGTGGTGTCCGCTCCCCTTCGCGGCGGGGTGATCTTATGAGGAGTATTTGGAACACTCGAGGGTGGACACTCCAGGAATATCATGCCTCCAAGGTCGTCCGATTCTACACCGAAGACTGGAAGCCGTACCTGGACCTTGATATTCCCAACCACAAGGAGTCTCCCGAAATCATCGCGGAGATGGAGAAGGCGACCACCGTATCGGCACAAGCTTTGAAGGATCTCCGACCAGGCTTGGGTGGCATTCGGGAGAAGTTACGTCTAGCTTCGCGACGAGAAACGACTCACATCGAGGATGCAGCATACTCGTTACTTGGGATCTTTTCTGTCTCCTTGCCAATTGTATATGGTGAGGGGGACCATGCACTTGGGCGACTCTTGGCGCAACTACTCACGAGCTCAGGAGACACAAGTATCCTTGCATGGACCGGAAGATCCGGCACCTTCAACAGCTGCCTCCCGGCCAGTATCAGTGTGTTCGATGAGTTGCCAACCTCACACATTGCCGAAATGGAGGCAGTGTCGTTCAGAAAGCGCATGTCGTCCCCCAATTTCACATTGGTAATGAGGCTGTATGATCGACTTTTTGGACTGCCTGTACCGTCATTCGCCAACCAACGAATGAGGCTTCCGTGCCTCACTTTCAAACTCGGGCCGGTGGAGGCGACTCGGACCGCGTCGGGATATTTGTTTCGTGCGAGGACGGGGGCCCTCGGAATTGTGGAGATTAAGACCACAGAAGATCTCTCGCGATTAGATTCCCTGACTCTCGTTCACCCTTGGATCGACTTCTTGCTCCTTAGAAAGCCCGTTGAAAGGACCACAGACGTGATTTCTGAGAATACAATCCACCAGCCCCTCTCGACACCCGGTTCGCCAACTCCACCTACCCGTCCCAACACAGCACCGACGAGTAGGCCAACGCGATTGTCGTCCCTCATTTCTCGCTTTGGGCTTCCCCTTATGGCTGGCGACTCGGGATCGCTTCTGCTCCTTCCGTCTGTAACGCTGACGGACAGGAGGGATCAATGCCTCCAGTTCATCGCTCGACTGAAACAACCATTTGGTGCGCTATTGTTCACGCGGATTCGTCAGAACGTGGAAGAGTACAGGAGGGTTGCCCCGGAGAGTCTAATCACTGTCCAGGTAGAGGAGCTCTCATCGACGGTATTGAACAAGTTGATAGAGGGCGCATGCACCCTTGACGTGCTTTGACGACTGCTGTTGGTTACACGATATTCGGTTGTTCCCTTTCGCTTTTCCTGCACCTCTTCTTGATATCTAATCGAGAATGTGCGTCTCCAAGGCTCGTCAGGACTCTTTTTATCATATACACTTGTCGAATTCTTGGAACCTCTTTGACGAGCTCCCTATGGTGCATTGTAATACCTTGCTAGATCTGTTTACTGTACCTCCCTAGATCCAAGTTTCTCACAACCTCATTTGATCGAGCGTCGTGTACTGTTGTTTCGTTGTATGTATCGCTGGCCAAGCGATCGTACGTATGTGTTCTGAAACTAGTCTGGTGACGGCGAGCTTCTCCAGGCCCGGTGTCCTACCAGTTCCCTGTGGTTATCAATTCAATGTGAATGCATTGACGCTCAGGCTGTGGTCGTTGTTTATGATGGCGCGGCATGTCCGAAGTGCAAGCCGCAAGTACTTTCCCATCAAGCCTGCAAACAACGTCGTCGATGGCGAAGAGTCAAGATCCGAGCCTGAGGGTGGGCGCTGCCAGTCCCGGGGGAGCGTGGTGACTGGAATGGATCGGTCTGCAAGACCCTACGTGATCGCATAATAGCAGACAAGCTGCCAACTTTTACTCACTGCAGTAGGCCCTCACTCATCTCGTCCAAACCAACGTTTGTTGTCGCGCGGCACCACAGCATAGTCAGGGAATGTGCAAGGCTAATTCATATTATTTCCACTACCTTCACATTCCTATTCACACTATCTAGAGAGACTCCCCTGCGCAATTGTATGAGGATATCATGATCCGTCGCAACCCGCTTGTACACGCCATGCCGCTGGGATGAGAGCAACAGCGCCGTCATGGGCTGTCTAAGACGAGCGACGAACCTGAGTGCTCTCGTGCGCTCGTCGAACGGGGTTGAAGGAGAAGGAGGTAGAAAACTGGTGGGGGTTGACGCCCTAGAATGCTCGTAGTGGACATTGAGAAGGTCTAGTTGACTATGATTGCCGGGCGGGCGTGGTCGAATAGGCTCGTCGAGGTTTTCGTGCATGACAGACTCTGCCTGTGTCTCTGAGAGGTGACCGGACCTAGACTCGAGGTTTTCCTCAGCATCTCGATGACCATGTGATGTGCCCAGGTCGAGGAGTCCATGAATCCACGGGCACACAAGTAACAGGCCCTTTGGGGATAACCTGTCCGCGGTAGAGATCTTCGTCGGCTCCAGCGCATCGGCCCTCGCGCTATACACATTAGTGTTTGAGGCGCGATCCGCATCAAAGGCGGTGACACGAAACGTGATGCAAGGCAGACGAAGGCGCCAACCAGCGAATTCCGCCCGTGGCTGACGCGCCAGCTTATTATAAAGCGCGAGCGCCTGCTCCTGGTCCTCCCTCGTGAACGAAGACTCCAATCCCAACACCGATCTCCGTATCTCTTCTTCCTCGATAGACGTCGGCATGCGGCATGATCCCTTGTATGCCTTGACATGGGTAGGCAGGCAGCTATTCAAGTCGGACGGTTCTCCCACCCAAGCTAAACAACCGACATCCCCCGACTTGGAACAGGTGATGACTTCCTGGAGCAGTCGCCCGACAGCTTGGTGCTGCGTCTCGCCGGGTA
>Ga0307508_10003857_pt1 | contig 14930 bp, 25 predicted proteins | sample 9_EM_MG_FD_203089 | JGI IMG/M metagenome (GOLD analysis project Ga0307508, IMG submission 203089) | Populus trichocarpa ectomycorrhiza microbial communities from riparian zone in the Pacific Northwest, United States - 9_EM | ecosystem: Host-associated > Plants > Roots > Unclassified | place... | reverse complement strand
CCGCTACGGTCGGATGAACTTCCGTTGATTGGATCTTGATTCCTCGCGGATGTACTCAACATCACTTCCCGGGGGCTTCTCATGGAAACGGGAGAACCGTTGGTCAATCTCGGGTGTAAGGACGTTCGAGTGATGGAGTCAGCCATGATCGGATGAGGATTTTGGCCGCTATGGTCGAAAGAACTTCCGTTGATTGGATCTTGATTCATCACGAATGTACTCAACATCACTTCCCGGGGGCTTCTCACGGAAACGGGAGAACCGTTGGTCAATCTCGGGTGTAAGGACGTTCGAGTGATGGAGTCGGCCATGATCGGATGAGGATTTTGGCCGCTATGGTCGAATGAACTTCCGTTGATTGGATCTTGATTCATCACGAATGTACTCAACATCACTTCCTGGGGGCTTCTCATGGAAACGGGAGAACCGTTGGTCAATCTCGGGTGTAAGGACGTTCGAGTGATGGAGTCGGCCATGATCGGATGAGGATTTCGGCCGCTACGGTCGGATGAACTTCCGTTGATTGGATCTTGATTCCTCGCGGATGTACTCAACATCACTTCCCGGGGGCTTCTCATGGAAACGGGAGAACCGTTGGTCAATCTCGGGTGTAAGGACGTTCGAGTGATGGAGTCAGCCATGATCGGATGAGGATTTTGGCCGCTATGGTCGAAAGAACTTCCGTTGATTGGATCTTGATTCATCACGAATGTACTCAACATCACTTCCCGGGGGCTTCTCACGGAAACGGGAGAACCGTTGGTCAATCTCGGGTGTAAGGACGTTCGAGTGATGGAGTCGGCCAAGATCGGATGAGGATTTTGGCCGCTATGGTCGAATGAACTTCCGTTGATTGGATCTTGATTCATCACGAATGTACTCAACATCACCTTCCGGCGGGCCAACAGACGTGGGAAGAATAGTGCCGCCTGCGGGAGAGGAAGCGGACGCAGGGAGCGAGGTGTCGGAATGGGAGCTCCGGGAGCGCCGGGAGCGGGAAGAGGAGCGCAGGGTGGAGGTGGAGGCGCTGGGTGCTGGGGAGGAGCCGCTATTCCTACCCACCCCACCGTTCATGGCATCGGCGGGGGAGGAGTAGGGGACGGGCGGTGGTTTCCTTCTGTCTTTTCCTTTGTCTATTTCCTTGGTGCGCAATAACCTTTCGGGAGGGTCGGGCGGAGGGCACAAGGGGAGCTTGCAACGAGCCGTCACTGCGCGGACTGCGGACAGGAAAACTGGGCAAAATGTACGCCGCCATGATCTAGATAGGTCGAATGCGAGTATGATTAAACAAAAAAAAAAACTTCCCGGCGGGCCCCTACTTGAAACGGGAGTACCGTTCGTCAATCTCTTGATAACCAATCGTGCCTTATACCGGGTAGATCTTTCCGTGTTGATCTTTCTTCGATAGACCCTGTCAGAATAATGTGCGTCCGGAGATGACGGCTGCCCGCCTCACTTGTGCACCGGCTCGGGGGACCGTCTTCCGTCTTTACCCCCTGGCGAGTCCCTCAGGCCCGTTGTATATAGAGAGAGTATTCCTCCTTCAAAGTTTTATCAATCGATTAATTCACCATCTTCATCTCTATCGATCCCTATATTCCAACCGACCCATTTGCATCCGATTGGCTCTCTGCTGCCTTAAGTCTGTCTCCTTCCTTGGTCTTGGTCACGGTCAGCACCAAACGGCTACCAAGCCCTCATTCTCTGCCTCCATTTGGTCGCGCAGGTCCGCCAGCCCATTGGGGTGGTGTCGCACGTATGGGACCAGGATCTTTAGCTCCGCCCAGGTCTCGTTTGCGACCACGTTGGTGATCGCCTTGTCCGCCCGCCGCGCCGCTTCGATGATCTCCTTTTTGAAACGGAGGAGCATCGCCGCTGAAGCTCCTGCCCGCGCTGCGGTGGTGAGCCTTCCCTGCCGAGAAATCTTGAATGCCTCCTTGCGGACGTGAGGGGGCCCGTTCTTCCTATGTTGACTTGCGCCGCGGCATTCGCCGCCACCCCCAGGTCGATCTGCGAGGCATCGGCCGCCCTCTCGAAGACGATCTCGCACTCGTCCCACGGAAGCGACCGCTTTATGTGTAAAGGAACCGAGATAGGCAACTTCGACGATACTTTTTGGCATGCGAAAAAAAAACTCAAAAAGAGAAGGAAGAGAAGAAGAATAGAGGGTGCCTTTATTGGTAGCCGACCCGCTCATGGCGGCGCCCACTCTCGGCGGCCTCTACCCACGGCGGTGCGCACTCACAACGCGGCGAGAAGACTAGAAATGGTGAATACGACAAACAGAAGTAAGTCCAACACAAGGAATGCTTAATCTAACAAAGAAAGGAATTTCTTGCCGATGTCCTTACGGCTCGGTGTTGCTGTCGCGTTTCTTCTCGCCAGCTAGGCGTCGCTGCTGTTGCCTTCACGGCTTTTTTTTTTGGTTTATTCATTACTCGCGTGCGACCTATGGAGATCATGGCGAGGTTATGTACAGTCCGGTTCCTGTCCGCTGTCCGCGCAGTGGCAGCACCAAACGGCTTGTGGCGCGGTTCTACCAGCTGAAGACGGGGCATGCGCGCACTGGCGATACCTGCACTGGACGAGGGCCAGGCCAACGGCCCAGTGCTGGTGGTGCCCGCACCCCAAGCAGACGAGGGAGCACCTACTGAAGGGGTGCCCGAGATGGCGGAAGCAGCAGAGGGTGCTATGGAAGGAGGTGTGGAAGGAGACAGGGGGAGGGAGGTTTCGGTGGAAGGCTCAAGAAGATGCAGTCAGGCAGTGTTGGACTTCCTCTCCTCGACGGATGTGGGAAGACTGGCCCCACCGCTGGAGGAGGAGGATGCCGTGAGCGCGGTATCGGAGATGGAAATGCAGGAGTGGATGGAGGTGCAGGGTGGGAGGGCTGAGGAGCCGGGCGGGGCGGAGGCTTTCCTACCCATGCCAGACTTCATGGCATCGGCGGGAACGGAGTAGCGGACAGACACGGCTTTCCTTTGTTGATTTCCTTTTTTCATTTCCTTGGTGCGCCTTTCATTTTCTTGGGATAGGCCTGGGCGGAAGGCACGGGGATGCTTGCACTGCGCCGCCACGCGCGGTTTGCGGCGGGGAAACGGACTGTACCTACCTCTCGTCATGATCTAGCTAGGTCGCACACGAGTACTGAATAAACAAAAAAAAAGCAGTGGCGGCACTTTGCTAGCACCCCTTTGCCCTCCCAAGAAAATGTGGAGCGTACCAAGGAAATAACAAAGGAAAGGAGCAAGAGCGTGAACGACAAAGGAAAAAGGGAACGGAAACAACCCCCGCAACCCCCCGTGTCCGGTCCTCATGCCGTTTCCGCGGACGCCATGAAGTCCGGCGTGGGGAGGAACAGTGGCGGTTCCTCCCCATCCGGCTCCTCGGCCCCCGCTCCCTGCTCCTCCAGCCACTCCTGCACCTCCAACTCAGACACCGCGCTCACGGCGTCATCCTCCTCGGGCGGCACCCGTCTTCCTACATCCGTCGAGGAGAGGAAGTCTAGTACCGCCCGGCTGCACCTCCCATCCGCCAGGAGGTCCCGCACCTTCCACCGATCTTTCCACCTCCCGATCTCTATCTTCACCTCCGCACACAGGATCTTCCGCTGCGGCCTCCACTCGGGACACTCCTTAAAGAGGTGGTCCCGGGTCTGCGTTCCGTACCGTCACCACCAGCACTGCGGGGTGGGTCGGTTCTTCGTCCAGTTGAGGTACTGCCCGGTTAGGCAGTGCCCCCTCTTGAGCTGGTAGAACCGGGAGGCGAGCCTCTTGGTGCTACCGGCCACCGCGCCATCGGGCCTCTGGCTCTTTGACATGCGGTACTTCTTCTTGGAGGTGCGGCCTCCAGCCCATTGGCGTGTCTCCGCCCACTTCTCTGAGATCTCCCGCTTGAGGTTGGCGAGGGACCTTGGGAGGGGCATCGCCCGCACTTCCGACCGGCCTTCGTAGTCGTAACTCAGCCGTTCCACTCCGCGGGTGTCTGGCTCCTCCGCCGCGATCTTCGCCCACTCATCGGCCTTCTCGTTACCGGCTATGCCCTTATGGGCCGGGCACTACCGGATCTCAATGCAGATTCCCGGCCTGGCCTTCCGTAGTGCGACGATGTGTTTGCTTGCCTGCAGCGCGTACTGCTGACCGGGGCCAGGCTCGTCGGATGCCATCCGCCTGATGGCGGCTTGGGAGTCGGAGAAGATCGTGATCTGTTGGTGTCAGAATAATGGGCGTCGAGAGATGACGGACCGGAGGTGGCGTCCGGACATGACTGAGTCCCCGAGCACCGTCTCGGGGGCCAGTCTTCCGTCCTTTGTCCTGACGGCCCTCCTGTATATAGAGAGATCTTGTGCCCGCATAATACTGTAATATAATGACGCTTTATCGATCCATATATTCCAACAGGTTATGAGCCCGGATTGAACGCTCTGCCAATCCGCTACCCATCGATAATCGCTCCCGCCGTAACTGCCACTTTGCGCCTCGCTCCTGCATCTCATCCCTGCACTCTCGCTTTTTAAGCCTCAACAAACATCGCGTCAACATCATGACCGACTCCACCACGTACACCTGCAAGCATGGCTCGACACCCATCCTCAGCGCAAGAAACTACCACTCATGGAAGAACAACATTACGAACCTCCTCGCAATGGACGACTCCCTTGAAATTGTCCTCGGTACGAAGCTCGCACCTGCCGGCAACGCAACAGCACAGGCTCGAGACTTCCGCAAGCGGTCGCAATGTGCCTTCGGAATGATCTGGTCATCAACTGAACCCAGCATTCGAACGTTTCTCAATCGCCTCGGACATCGCGATCCACACGCAGCCTGGGAAGCCCTCCGTGAACGATACGATGTCGCCGCATCCCAGTCTGCACGCGTCGCTACCCTTGCCCGCCTTCACTCTGCTGTGATGAAGCCGGGAATGTCTGTATCGGACTACATCTCCTCACTTTCGGATATCAGTCAGGAGCTGGAAGGGACTCCAGATGAAGTCACGGAGCGATTCCTGATTATGCGCATCTTCGCGACCCTTCCCGAGCAATTCGCAAATATTGTGGACATCCTCAAGAACCGACCGATCAAAGAACAAACACTCAACTCCATCAGTACGATTCTGATTGAACACGAAACCGCACGAGCTCTCCACAACACCACGACTGGCTCCAACCTCAACCTGGCCGGAACCTCCAGCAATGCCCTGTCTGCCAACGTCAACGGTGGCAAGCACCATCGAAGCAACGGAAAAGGCAAACACCGTCGAAAGCCCTACAATAAGAGACAGACCACCTCAGACCCTAGCAACATCACGTGCTACTACTGCACAAGGAAAGGACACAAAGCGATTGACTGTGAAGTCAGGAAGAGAGCCACCGAGATGAAACAGGGAAGAGAAGACAAGCGCGGAAAGTCAGCATCCGCCCATCGTGTCAAAACCGGAGGCACTGTAATACACGGCCTGACTGCGATGGCAAGAGTGGCCGGAAACACACGCAATACCGATGAATGGATAATCGACTCAGGTGCTACCCACCACATCTCACCAAATCTGATCGACTTTCATGAATACCACCCACTCGAGGAGTCCTTACAAGTGGAGTCAGCCGACTCTGTCAGTTTAGCAACAGCCGCCGGCAGCATCAACCTCCAGCTCGATTGCGGAATGCTCCTCAGGGTGGAAGCTCTATATGTACCAGACTTCGGAGCCTCCCTGCTGTCGGTACCCCAGTTGATCAAGGATGGCATCGATGTCAGTTTCCGCTCCCATTCACGCACTGCTTACATTACATCCGAGGATTTCACGGAACAACCCCTGGGCAGATGTGCACCTGGATCCATGTCCGTGGTTTCTCCCTCGAAGGGTTTTTTACACGGTTACGAGTTTTAACGAGGCATCCGAGGATTCTGTTTCTTTCTCTCCTGTGTTCCTTTGCATCTTCCGTACGAGGGGAAGTGTCAGAATAATGGGCGTCCGGACATGACGGACCGGAGGTGGCGTCCGGAGATGACGGACCGGAGGTGGCGTCCGGAGGTGACGGACCGGAGGTGGCGTCCGGAGATGACGGACCGGAGGTGGCGTCCGGAGATGACGGACCGGAGGTGGCGTCCGGAGATGACGGACCGGAGGTGGCGTCCGGACATGACGGACCGGAGGTGGCGTCCGGACATGACTGAGTCCCCGAGCACCGTCTCGGGGGGCAGTCTTCCGTCCTTTGTCCTGACGGCCCTCCTGTATATAGAGAGATCTTGTGCCCGCATAATACTGTAATACAATCTTGACGCTTTATCGCCCCATATATTCCAACAGTTGGAAATGCTTCTCGCCGCTCCGGCGTGGCGCGCTGACTGGAGCGACACCATAGCAACGGCGACGGCAACAGTAGCAACGCTATGGGGAGCAATGGCAGGGGACCCTGGTCGCGACAGACGTTGTGCGACGGCTTGGCATTCTTCCATAGCAGCGTCTTCCTCTTACTTTCTTCCTTACTCTTAAATACTTCGCGATAGCATAGAAAACGAAATACTTGACACGTCTACCTTGAGCTGATCCATCACCCGTCAACGAGAAAATCACGCATACTCTATTTCTTTTCTCTCTCTCTCTCTCTCTCTTGTGAAGACTCTAAAAGGGACGGTGATCGTGCAAACTTTAACATGATCCGCTCCGGCGTTGTGTTCCTCCTGGCTGCCTCCTTCAGGGCACGGGCCAAGGCAGCGCATTCCACGTCGTAGCCCTCCTGGTTGTATCCCATGTGCTTCTTGATGCCCTTCCAGGAGAGGCCGTTCGGGTTCTTGCACACCACTGCGTACCCAGCCGCCCCGTTATCCAGCCGCGACCCATCCGTGAACATGGTGAGGCCGGGCCGAGCCTTCTCCGCCTCCTCCTTGGCTTCAGCTTCCTCCTCTTGTACCAGCTCCCCGTCGAGGGTCTCCGGGCTCTCTAGCAGGACTATGTTCTCCGTTCTTCCGGCGTAGGCAAGGGCATTCGTGAGCCTCCGTCCAACAGCCGTTGGCGCACCCACGATCTCTCGCGCCTGGTCCCCGTGAGGCAGGCTGACGAGCCGCAGCCCGAACCGCCGCTGTCTGTTTTCGAGCTGAGCCGTCGCCGCCCTTAGCCCCGCCTCCATCGACAGCGCTCCCAGGTTGGTCGTCCGGAAGCAGACAGTCGTCACCCGTGCCTCCTGGTTGATCAACAGCTGCAGTTCGTCTGCCTGGCCCATTGTCCCCCGGGTGTGATCCCCTTTCCACCACAGCTCCGAACCGAACATGGCGACGGACTGCACGCACGCCGTCATGACCTTCCTGCAGTTGGTCGGTGATAGGCCCATCTGCCCCGTGAGGCGCAGGAGGTGGTAGTGTAGGGACCAAGCCCCCGACCGCCGAGGAAGAGTGAGGCAGCGGCTGCCGTAGTAGGGGCGGGGTGGCAATTCCGTTGCTGATGCTGTGGCACACGGTGGTGTGGTGACTTACAGCTCGGCAGTCAGGTGCGGAGACCGGTGCAGCCAAGGGCATAGGTGCTGTCAGACTTTTGAGGATCAGGGTCATCCCCGCGGTGGGTGTGAAGTATCTATCATTCGAGTCGGCGCCAAACGGTAATGGAGGAAAGAAATATGGGATTCTAGAGCGTGAGCGTAGCAGAGAAAGAAAGGAGGTGTTGTGCGGGTGCGCGGACTTTCATACCTGGAGGTCCATGTTATGAATTACCGAGCACGATCGAAACCGAGAGTTCCCAGTCATGATTCATGAGGGAGGGAGGCAGTAGGGCGAAGATAAGACGAAATGGTGGCGGCGTTGTGTAGGTGGATCTGTTCGATATGTAGGAAACTTGTATTGTCACGGTTATCGACTATATACAAAGAAAGAAAGAGACAAAGGAGAAAGAACTTGGTACCGCACGATCCTCTGTTACCAACGCCGCCGAATCCGTCACCTCTCCCAACGTAGCGCTGCCCTGGCATTGTGTTGCCGTCGCAACGGCCTTGTCCGATGCCAGCCTCGTCCGGGCAGAGGAGTAATCTCAATAGTCCATCATTTCGGCGTGGACCAACCGCGGCCGCTGCCGGGCTGCGCGTCGTAGGCACCGGTCTCCTTGCTATTTTCTTCCCCGCCTGCCGTCTGTGTTCTGTTGCTCAGCTTTACGCTCGCGTCGGGGGTTTGACATGATGCACACATAGAACGCTTCCCGCTCCACACCTCCAACATCCCTCACGTCGTCCGCATCGTCCACCTCCTCGCCCCGAGCCGTCACGACTTCTTCCATCTACTCCGTAGCCCTGGCGCTCGACACTTCTACGGCCTTGGTTGCATGTCTGGTTAAACTTTCTGCACCATCTTCCGCAGCTAACTATCCATGCTTACACGCAGTTCAAATCACTATCAAAGAAGCGGAATCCCGACAGGTGAAAACCGCGCACTCCAATAGCGATCATGGGTACGCTCCATACTCAATCCAACATCTTTGTAGCTTACATGTCTGTCGCAGTTTCGCGGGCTCGTCGTGGGCAGTGATGATAGCTGAGGTTCCAACGATCGGTATTCCTTCCTCGATCCTCCACTGCTGCCACTAACGACGACGTATATGCAGAGTTAAGCTTCCGCTACGATCGGTCTCGTAGAAATCGAACCCTTCACCTCCGTAATCCTTAACGTGTTCCTGTCGAACCGACTCGGTCTCGTTCCGCTAGGCAGTACCAACATCGACGACATACGCATCTACAGTCGCGACTGCTCGGACGACCAGTACTGGGAACGGTGTTCGGTTACACTCACCCTGCACACGCGTTGCGCCTACGATTCCCCAATGACTATGACGCGCGAGATTTGGCGGTCGCGGAATGAGCGCAGCCTGGCTCGCTGGTCATCGCTTTCGCAGAGGACCGCGGTCAGATCATCGCAAAACTTACGAAGAACCAGGAGCTCAGGTTATAATGCATTGGGAAGGAGGGTATCAGCATGAGAAGTGGTCGTCGGTGGCTGCCCATGGCTTCGAGTACGGTCGGCACAATAGTCTGAGGCATATCGACTACTGGTACCAGATTGATCTGAAGGATGAATGGTAAGCACCCGTCGGCCGATGGTTGTGCTTGGCGGCTCGCTGATGGAAGACGCAAGGCCGAAACCCAAGTCTGCGTCGTGGGAGGAACCAAGGGCGAACCACTCAATTACGACGCGGTTCCCAGTCGTTTCTTCATGGACATCGCGAGTGTTGGTTCCATGCCGCGGGACGAAATCATACAAAATGGAATCAAGTGCCTACTGCAGAACCTAGCGGGGGTGGTCAACTCTTTGCACGAGGAGGGTAACGATGGCGTCAGGAGCCCTGCACGGGACTATGCCATGGGTAGCAGGGGCGGTGTATAATATGAGACACCTTTTGGAGCCGGCGGAGCTATGGGTAATAATAGGACTCCGTACGGAGGAGAGGCTGCCGGCTTGGCCAGGCCATACCATACGATGCGGGGAGCGACTGGCCGAAGTACTGGAAGTTGATCCTTTCGTCGCGGGCATCTACTTAGAGGGGTCTCAATACTCAGACCGGACCGAGGGCAGCCCGCGGGCTTTTGGGCCGGTACAGTCCGCGCTGCGCATTCGGATGCCCAGTCCGGCTGGATGGTGCCATTGGCCACGGCCGTGACGCGGGTCTGCCGGCGAGCGCCCGCAGGCAAGAGCTAGTACTAGTGGCTTAAAAAAAAATGGTCACACATGGCAGCTCCACCATCTATTCTCCGATGAACAGAATGTTTGAATAATCTTCATAGCCCTATGTTTCCGGTACTCTTCCGCGGATGTACTATTTTCTGATTGTTGTGGTGGACGATAGCTTCCAATAACAGGATGAGAGGAGCTCCAAAACTTGGAAACCCTCCTACAAACCAAGAAATTCCGACCAGATGAATCGAAATGTCATCCAGATTTCACTTACAGCTCCATCATCACCCCTACTATTAGCAAATTTTGGGGTAATGATTTTTAAGATAATGTTCGCCGTGCCTTTCCAGTGCTTGTCCGGGCGTGTACAGTTTTCTGTCTGTTTTTGTGGTGGTGGCCGACAGCTCCCAGTAACCACCAGGTTGTGGTCCAACACCAGAAAACTCATCTCCAGCCCAACATATGGTAAGACGATAAAGGACCATGAGATCTCCCCCGTTTGCCCGGCCCACCGGCCGACCCAGCCAAGACCAGGCCGGCCCAAAAAAGCCTGTGGGCCTCGGGGCTGTGGATTAGCGTGAACTGCTTCTCGCAGACCAATCCAGACCGAGGCCAGGACTGGCCCGGCCGTACTGTTGAGACCCCTGCGTCAGGCCGAGGAACCAAGTCTTTTTTTTTATTACTCATATGCGACCTATCCAGATCATGGGGAGATTATGTGTAGTCCGTTTCCAGTCCGCTGTTCGCGCAGTGGCGGCATGTTGATAGCTCCCCTTTGTCCCCCGCCCAGGCCTGTCCCAAGAAGATGTGGTGCGCACCAAGGAAATGACAAAGGAAAAGACAAATGAAAAGACAAATGAACCCCCCCCCCCCATAACCGTCTCCCACAGGCGCCATGAAGTCAGGCGTGGGTAAGAACAATGATTGTCGTTCCCCGACACCTGGCTCCTCGATCCTGTGCCCCTCCTCCCACTCCCATCACTCCACCTCGGACACCTCGCTCACTGCATCACCCTCGGCCGGCACCCGCCTTCCCACATCCGTGGTGGAGAGGAAGTCCAGTACCGCCCACCATCAACTCTCATCCGCCAGTAGGTCCCGGATATTCCACCACTCCTTTGCCCTCCCAGTCTCCTTCGCCATCCGCCCGCAGAATCTTCTGCCGGGCCCGCCACTACGGACACATCTTGAGGAGGTGCTCCCGAGTCCGGTTTGGGTACCGGTACCACTAACATTGCGACATGGGCCGATTCTTCGTCCGGTTGAGGTACTGCACAGTCACGCAATGCCACGTCTTGAGCTGGTAGAACCGTGACGCAAGCCTTTTGGTGCTCCCTGCTATCGTTCCGTCTGGCTTCTGACATTTCGGCATCCTGTATTTCGTCTTGGAGGTGGAACGAAGTCATTGTTGACATGGGAGCCTGAACGCGGGACATTTGCTGCATTGTGTGAGTAGCGGCAGAATATGATCTAACGGGAGTGGAGTCAGAAAGAACGTACGAGAAAAAAGTTGAGTTGTAAAGAGCGTTCAGAACCAGCTGTGTGTTGTTTTTCTCCCGGAAGGAGGTCGGAGAAGGTGAACCGTTACCGCGCTGGAGAGCTTGGCCCAATGAACGCTGGCGCTACAATGCCGGGTCACTCATCTGATCTGATGGTGACACCAGACGCGTAAAGGATATATGGTGTGTTTTGACCGGTCTGTTGGTTTTCTTGTCAGACATGGATATGGATGGATTCACACTTTGCGGACACATACCGACCGCCAGAACCCCCCACCACGCATACACCTTTCGTCATCTAAGAGCGGAACTGAAATTCTCTCCGAATCAATCCCAAACGCCCGATATCAGAAGACCATCTCTCTTCCCGAGGGAGCTCTGTGAGAATCGTTCACGTAAGCGGATTCATATTATCACGGAATCACACCCCGACCTGAAAGTTACCTTTCCGACTCCAGTTGAACCTCGCTAAAAAATATCGTTCCGGCCCCATAGTACTCACCGTATTTCTCACTGGCATCGCACTCGCTGCCATCCTACACCCGACCAGTCGCCGCAATCATACTCGTCGCGTCGTACTTGCATTCGTATGGCTCCGTCAAGGCCTAAAAATCACTGCCTTGCAGAAGGGTGTCCACAGATCTCAGTACGCCCTCTGACCACTACAGTTAGCGAGTGATACCTGAAACTTCAGCCGTCCTTCCCAGTCTTTAAAACTGCATCCTGGGAACGGAGAGATAATTCACCCGTCCCTCCAAGTGCATCATCGCCATCGCGTACGGCTTTCCACGAGCCTCGCTGGGGCCAGATGTACGCGCTTCAGTCGACGAAGCACATTGCAGTGCTACAGAGGACCAGGCCGTGTATCGCCATCGAGATCGCTGGTGCCCAGTACACAGGCGAGTCCCCGGAAACGTTAAGGCCGACGAATGGGGCCAATTTCACGGCAGAGGAGTCAGACGCCCGTGTGGTAGAGTGACGTGCCTATTCGGACCGGACGGGATTGTGCACGATGCCGCTCCCCAGATCCCTTGTGTACCTGATGCGGGAGATTACAGAGAAGAAGTTGGCGGAAGTCTCGAGATGGGCTGGAGGCCGCACCACCAAGAAATACGGAATACCGAAGAGTCGAAGGCCGGACGGCAAGGTGGCTGGGAGTTGTAGGAGGGTTGCCTCGAGGTTCTACGAGCTGAAGATAGGTCACTGCCGCTGCGGGCAATAGAGGAACCCCTGTTCCTCCCCATGCCCGCCTTTATGGGTTCAGCGGAAGAGGAGTGAGACTGGTTCTCCATTTTTGTCTATCATTTTTCATTTCTTTGGTGCGCCCTCTATCTTCTTGGGACAGGCCTGGGCGGAGGGCAAAGGAAAGCTTGCAACGTGCCGCCATCGAGCGGACAGCGGCGGGAAACGGTCAAAAATGTACGCAGCCATAGTCTAGATAGGCTCCATTTTTTTTTAAATTCATTACTCGCATGCGACCTGTGGAGATCATGGCGAGGTTATGTACAGTCCGTTTCCTCTCCGCAGTCCGCGCAGTGGCGGCTCGTTGCAAGCACCCCTTTGCCCTCCGCCCAGGCCTGACCCGATAGAGAGTAGCCGCGCCCAAGGAAAATAACAAAGGGAAGAAACAAAGGAGAAGCGCACCCCGTCCTCCTACTCCTCGCCTGCCGCCGTCATGAAGTCGGGCGTGCGTAGGAACAGCGGTAGTTCCCCCCCGGTGTTCTGCTCCTCGGCCCCCGCCCCCTGCTCCTCCAGCCACTCCCGCACCTCCAGCTCCGACACCGCGCTCACTGCGTCCTCCTCCTCCACCCCCGGCACCCGCCTGCCCACGTCCGTGGTCAAGAGGAAGTCCAGCACCGCCTGGCTGCACCTCCCGTCAGCCAGTAAGTCCCGCACCTTCCACCAGTTCTTCCCTTTCCCAGTCTCCTTCTTTGCTTCCGCCCACAGGTTCTTTTGCTGCGGCTTCCACTCGGGGCACTCCTTGAAGAGGTGGCCCCGGGTCTGCGTTCGGTACCCTAGATAGGCTCCATGCGAGTATGGTTAAACAAACAAACAAAAACGGTAACTATTGGGTTACACTAAGTAGGCTGGACTAGGCTCCGGGATTGATCGAGTATTAAGGACAAGTCCTAAGAATCTCAGCCCTTGATTAGACTATGCACTCGTGGTAGTCGGGACTTGAGCTCTATTCCGAGGTCTAGTCCTTCGGGATTCGTTGTAATGGGGTAGATACTTGTGAAATCTCTGCCCTGGAATGTACTACGCGCTAGTCACCAACCCCGTCTGCAGATTCCATGAACAAATTCGTGAGGAGAAACAACGGTTGTTCCTCACCACCAGCACCCAGCTTGTCGGCCTCTGCCCTCCGCTCCTCTTCCCGCTCCCTCCGCTGGCGTAGCTGCAAAGTAGTCACCTTACTCCCTTCGTCTCCCTCAGCAGGCAGTAGCCTTCCCACAACCATGCAGGAGTGCAGTGTTCGACATAGATTAGACTGGAGCAATTTTATGTAAGGTCGGGGCGGGTCGGGATGTACTCAGACTGGCCCAAGGTCTGGTCGTTCTGATTCCGACCTTCCCCACGTTTGTTGGACGGTCGGCTGACGTCGGCCAACGTCTGCCAAGCCACCCTCAAAAGTTTCGTACTACGCGTGGTCGGCTTGTACTCAAATGATATTGCAGCTTCCACGAGACGCCCGCGGACGGCGAACAGCAACCGGCTGGAAAACGTTCGCCGCTACAGTCTATAGGCTGTATATCCTACAAGTATATAAAAAAATATTTTTACACACCTTGCAAACCACACACATAAGATCCTCCCCACAACCCGCATTGCGAATTTTGAATGGCGTTGGTATCAACACTTGTAACCGCAATCAAGCCACCCCGCTACCCACTTCGGTCATTCAACTGCCTCCACACCGTCGTCTTCCAGCCTACATCCACCATCGGATCGAATGATATTTCAGAGTTTGCGCTTTGCATCTAGATGCAAATTTAGCGTAGTTTTCGATTAGTCATTGTGAGTTCATCTGAAGTGGGCTGAAGAGTTTGCGCAGTTAGTGACTTCGTCGGAAGAGCCGTTGAGTCTCTACGGATGTTCCCGGTAGAGAGAACACGTAGCGAAAACTCCGTTTAGCACTCTGTTTCAAAAAAAAAGCCAGCACCCAATAATGCCGTATAACCTCCCATCCACGCTGTGCCCTCTCCTATCCACCCCGCGCCGCGCCCATACGGTATCCTGTCCATATCGTGCGACCATGGACATCCACCAATTAATAAATAGCGATGTGGAGGACTCCAGGCCCAGCAGGGAGCTTGCTGAGACTCTCCTGGAGGAAGATATGTCGGAAATGAGTGAGGATAAGGAAGAACTTGTTGTGGAAGAGGAGGAAGAGGATGAAGGAGCAGGAGGAGCAAGAAGAAGAGGAAGAGGAGTAGAAGGAGTCTACAACTCAGCGTTCTACCCGGGGATCCCAATGGAAAGCATGGAAAGATCGAGCGTTTGTCAAGGAGGTGCTTGCTGTGAAGCCAGTCAACTACACGGTGCAGTTGAATAGTCTGCACCACAGAAAAGAAGTGAGAGTATGGAACATGTGGGTAGTCACCGCAGTGGGCACTCAAGTAAAGGGCGGATCGACAAGTTGATCTATTTCACAGCATGTGAATCTAAAGTACTAGGCCAAAAGTTTCCGTACACCCAGGTACAACTGCCCATGATGCCCTCACTCAACCTTCTCGATCCCCACAACCACAATTTAGAAAGTCTCAGTAGTTGGCATACATCATGAATA
>Ga0307508_10003856_pt1 | contig 14933 bp, 19 predicted proteins | sample 9_EM_MG_FD_203089 | JGI IMG/M metagenome (GOLD analysis project Ga0307508, IMG submission 203089) | Populus trichocarpa ectomycorrhiza microbial communities from riparian zone in the Pacific Northwest, United States - 9_EM | ecosystem: Host-associated > Plants > Roots > Unclassified | place... | reverse complement strand
TAAGTTATTAGGCACGCAGGTTTAGGCACGCACGTCTTTATGCGGTATCCCTTCATACAGAAAACCTATAAAAATGCCTCGAACACACTTGCATCAGACCCTAGTACTGCGGCCTGCCCCTCATCGTTCATCGTGAGCTTGAATACTGCTCATGCTTATTTATTTACCTCCAATTGTCTCTTCTAGATTGTTACTATTAGTATGACTACCCTCCACCTCATTCCCGTTAACAAAGCTGTCACGCTTTCTCACCACATCAAAACCGATGGAATCATCATCTTCCGCTCTTCTCAGCTTAACCAGGGCTCTGTCTTCGACAACACCTGCCTCGACCTTCATACTGATGTCCACGACGTGGTGTTGCGCATCGGCTTTGATCACAGCAAAGACGAGATCGTCTTCAACGCTCGTACGTCGGCTGGCAAGTGGCTCCATCAGGAGAAGATCCCATTCGGGGGCAAACTTCAAGGCAAGAACCACACTGTTACCGTCTTCGATCATGGCGACAATTTCCAGATCCTCTTCAACGGCAAAACCGGCCACACCTTCAAAAAGCAACTTCATGGACAAGTGTCTTCTGTGAGGTACTATGTCGCCGGTCAGACCTCCCTCTTCTCGGACCCAGTCGTGGCCGAGACCTACAACAACTTCGCTGCTCTTGTTGTAGGCATTAACTAAAAAGGTACGCATTTCAATTCTCTTCAACGTCAAGCTATTAATGATGTCCGAAGATTCGTTATCAAGTGTGTTTGAAGTTTTGTCCAAATGAATGGCTCAGATAATAGGTTCAAGAAAATTGTATACCTGTACTACTACTTCGTCGTGTGTTTCTGAATAAGACCAACAAATTGCAATCATCTAGCAGCCTGTGGCTTAATTTTTTTCTCCAGCCCCTGTAACCAATATAACGTATTCGTAAAATACTTAGACATCCCAATATTAGCTCTTTCAGCGCTCATCGTTACAGCAATGGGCTGAATTACTCTTTGGTGTAACCCATTCCTTTGTAAATGTCATGTCACACGAATCACGAAATACAACTTACTCTTAGTCCCAGAACTAATTAGTCACCAGCTTAGTAGACGCCCAAATTGTTATGCTAATTATAACTTGGTTACAATAGTTCGTCCTCACATGAAACCTTCATCTGTTCGACAAAATCTTTCGCCAATGACAATGCTAGAAAGCAAGTACAATTATATCGCAAAGTCCGTTTCTAGTCAAGACGTAGAGCCAAGCATCCGAGACAATCAGGTTGAAAACCCTATGACAAAAGCAAAAGGCAGGGTTATCAGAAAACAGGTATATGAATCCAAAGCAACACATACCATTCCTCGCCAAATATCTCGCAGGAGACAGGAAAAGACATTACGAAGATGTCAGATGGAAAAAATTATGGGCTTCAAACACGGGTTCTATGTCCGTGCAATCCCTTCTGCTAGCGAAGCACACTCTCGAAGCCTATAGGAGGCTACCCCCGCTACGGCGCCAGTCTGTGCGTTCGACCACAACCCTTGCTCCAATTCCACTCCTTCGCAATTCCAATAACAAGCCGACACGAACAAAACAGAAAAGTGCCATCCTGGAGGACAAATCGAGTAGGCCACTGGACTTCTGATATACAGCACGTCAGTAGTTCTGCTCACCAGCACAACCAAACAGGAGTCCCAAGTCGTCTTCCTGTACGATGCAGACAGTTAAAGATCAAGATCCATACACTTCAATGCGAAAGCTCTCTCATCTAATCCAGGCCTTCGTCTAGAGAGCCAACAACGCACATGCCACATCAGAACATGCAATCAGTCAATCCCGTATGCACCTGTTCCGATGCCCTCGAGAACGAAACTCTGTTATAACCTCCCGAAGGAGATATAACTGCATCAAAAAAGATACCGGGACAAAACTGAAAGCACCAAAGACAAAACATATGCGGTCAGCACCCGGGACTAGGCTGAGGGAAGAGAGTCATCAAGTGCTAAAGCATCGAGGATGAAACCTGATCTTGAAACAAGCGACTGCACTGGAAAAGCGTCTATGGTTGTCCCAAATGGCCAACACCAGGTCTTCGCAAACTTCAAACAAGCGCAGCAAACCCGACAAGAACTCGCCCTTGATCCAGGTGGTACAGAGCAACCCTTCCGTCCAAAGTCCAAGCCGAGTGTCAAGGAAACCACGGAGAAATGAGAGTTGGATTACTAGCACAAACAAGCGATCATAGTTGACCTTCCTGTATTGGAAGGACCAAAGTTGGGGGCGCACTGCTAAGCGAAAAGGGGAGACACAGTTCCCAGGTGAAGCTGAACGCCGTACCAAGGCACCGCCACAGAACTCGCAGTCCAGCAGGGACACCAAGCGACCACGTTTCTGTTCGTCTCTTTATACACGAAACTGCACAACGTTAGTTTCCGGTAATGATCCACGTAGCCATGAGAATTTCAATGGGCCCGCCGACCCTTCTGGACCACGCCAAACAGTCGGATGACCTTTTACGAGGCACAACGAATCGAATGGGGTGATCCACGGCGAATGGCATTCTCGCAACCTCACCGGGTTTGAACCAACCTTTTGCAAGGCGGCCCAGGGAAAGGAGCCAGAGGCTCTAACCAGAATTGATCTGTGCGGAAGCTCGCAACGTACAGAGTACGTGCCCAAGTGGCCATACTATTCTTCAAGGTGACATCAAACGAGGAAGGAAGTGCCAGGGTGATACTGGGCGAGTTAAATCTCGAAAAACGAGATCTGTTCGAGGACCCAGGTGAAATGATTGTTTTAGTGCACGGAAGAGACTGTACGGAGACTCCTCAATATCTGAACCATTCTCGATAAGAATAAACCGCGACGCCTCTCTGGTGCAGCACTCGCAAATTCTGCAGGTCGTTGGTAATATTATCCCATGTGTTTCCGGCAACGCCTTCCCAAGTAATGCAGGTACCCGTGAACGCGTGCGTCACACACTCTCACCCACCCTGCGAAGATGGAAAAAGGTGCACAACGCAACATTCTGTGCGGAGTGGTACTATAGTTGCATAACAAAGGCCCCCGAGGCGTCACAGACAGGGATTTGTGCGGTACCACGTCACGCAGAAAGAGGTAACTCGAGCTACAGCACGTTCCGGAGAAGCGATTATAGATGACAAGGTCAGATACGTCGACGGAGATGAAAAAAGTCCCTTCCATGCACCGTAGAACAAATCAATCGGGCAACAGCCTTCAGCTCTCGTACACCGTTCATCGACATGCACCCAACTAGTCGAGAGAACGTATTATCCACCAGTAAGAGCCGAAATGTGGAAGAATCCTGGTTCATGAAGCCGTAGGGTTAGATGTCACTTCGGGGTGGAAGTGGATCATGTTGGCAGCGGTGGAGCCAGGAAAATACCAGGAGTGCAGTTCAAAAAGAGTGCCTGGAGCGTTTGGGCAATGAAAAGACGGGCACTTGCTGTGTGGATGGACTGGAGTTGGGTTCGCAACACAATTAAGTGGGACACTTAAACAACGCGTACATACGTGCAAACAATAATACATAATCAGTTCCGATGAGACAAAGGAGGATTTGCATAATCGTAGACAGGTCCCGATTTTCCGTGCAGTGCGCCTCTTGTAATGCCAACAATAAAAGAACCTGATCAGGTAATTGGTACCCCCGCGAAGGTCCTCTCACAATCCGAAGTTCTCTCCACTGCTTCATCTATCATTCGAGCCTATCCGTCTTTTACGTCTGCCTACCTCTTCGGTTCCTACGCCAAAGGCACCGCACGCCCAGATAGCGATATCGACATTGCAGTCTTCCTTCCCGAGTTCAACTGGAGCAAACTCCAAGATATTGGTGGAGCACACATGGACCTCGAGAAAGCGTTAGGCAAGAAGGTCGATCTTGCGGTGTGTCCGTCTAACGACTTTGTGGAGAGGATCAAGACATACTGGATGCCGATTGTCCAATCTAAAACGGTGAGCTTTTCGTTGTATTTAGTTGACGTGCTTATGGCTTACATTGGTGGTATGATGGTCAATCGCAGGCGACAGACGACACCATTGATGTAAACAGGTTGTGGAAACAAGTGAATCCTATGTGAAGTCAGTTCGGCTTGGGGATAGTATCAAAATCGCAACTCTGGGCTTCGATCGACCTCTGCAGAAGAAATCTGAGGGTCATTACGCCCATCAGTATCAGAAACTTCGGCAGAGACAGCTGCTAGGCAATTGTTTGCTCTGAGTCATGATTCTTAATTGAGATATAATTAGATTCGCAGGAGGACGCTTTGCAAAATATAGAATCGTGTCGTAATTGAATGCTAGAGGAGTACTGGATAAGAAGAATAACCAATCCATTGTTGGAGGGTGCGACCTACAACATTCTGGTCTTCAGCTGTTAACAAAGCCTGAACCTAATTCTCTGCTATCCTACACTATTCGCAGCATATCTACTATAGTTGGTTTGCGAATAACTGATAAGGGCCCTCACTATCCATATCCTACTTTCCATGTCTTATTAAAACCCCCGAGATATCTTATCCATGAACTGCAGAATTTCGATTTGACCAGAACACAAATCACATCCCGTTTACTAGTAGAATTCGACTTCCCCATTCAGCGGTATTCCTAGAGTCAATGTCCAAGTTTGGACATAGTTTCTGTGCTTTTGACATAGCTTCATAGCACCTAATTATGGGAAAAACCGCAACTGAATGTTCAAGTATCCTTCTATGTGGTTTTACGGACAGCATGGGAAAGGGTAATTGTCACGGTGAATTGCATTAGTCGTCCTTCGCCTTTCTTCATCGTCCACCATGTTGACCAGTGCTCACTCCCAGAATATCGCACAAGATACTGGCCACTACATTTCGCGCGTTTTGGACGACATCAAGGCTGCTACTGATTGCGTTTCCCATGCAACCCCTCAGCGGTATGATAATATCCTTCTCTTTGTGTACCGGAAGACCCTTAACATGAACTTGTAGTGAATACCTTCAGCGGCTATCTGGAGAATCAGAACGAATATGGAGGGAGATCGAGTTCCTTACTCCAGCAGAATTGGTGGCAGTTTGGGATCGTATCATGGGTTACAGAGAGTACGTCCATGTTTCTGTCCACATCGCTTTCAATGGTGACCAATATATGAATCAACAACAACAATAGACTTGTTCATCATATCGAGCGTGCTATCAACGAGGGAACCATAACAAAAGAGAAGGCTGAGACGTTTGGGCAGTGTCTAAGATCCCTCGTCAGTTTGAACTTTGCGGTACGATAATGATTTACCGACCATCGTATACAACCTGGCAATTGGTGGCTAATTGTAGCTAACTAGGTGAAGAACTCAGCCAATGGTGGCTCACTTTCCTCTGATTCGACCCCCAGTATGGGTAAGTATACAAAATTACCATTGAAGCACCGTTTTTTACTGCTTGTCAAGGTATCTTTCAAAATGTCGACAAAATCAGCATCTTTGGGGGAACATTCACCACTCTGTATCCTGAAAGAACGGACGACTCTGCTGATCGTAGTAATCATTTGGTAAGAGCCATACTTACTATTAGCTTTGGCTGGACATGGCTCACGTTGCAACATCCTGTAAGAAACAAATAAGGAATATAGCCGTCATTCAAATGGCTTTTTTTTTTTAGCACAGCCCCTTAACAGTGCATATTTTTTATAGCAGCATGGATTCGGTGCTGTGCGGACCGTTTTGCCTCAATCCGGTCCAATGAAGTGGTTATTCTGCACCATGCCCCTCCATTCCCATCGGGCCATTGCTGTCAGAAACTGCTTAAATGAAGTCTAAGGCTACTATATGAATATACAAATTGATTTGGAAAAACAGTGTGCCCAAGGTGCGATCAGGATAAATACCCATTTTGGCAGATTAGTCAGTCAGGGTCGCACCATGTAGGCTCAATATTGATACTGTACGAACTTGGACAATATATACATTGTAAGCTTCAGGAATAAAAATCAGTTCGAGGTTCAATCAAAGAGTCAGACTACCAAACCAGATTGAAAGAAGTATATCGAAAAATAAGATTTACTGCGATTGTGGAATACAACCTTCTCGTCAACTCACCTTACTCACTCACGTACATCTTCCTAGTCGACAGATCCACGACCACCAGCCCAAACCTCCCCCGCCTTCTGCTTTCCCATTTCCTTAAACTGTTCTCGACCCTCCCAATAAGCCACAACAAATATATGCCCGTCAAAATCCCAAACACGTAGTAACGATCAAGGTCGTTTTGCTGGACTTGACGAGCTGGCCGTGTTTCGCACCGCAGATGCTGGAGAGGGTAGAGAGGAGACCAGCTCGAGTTTAGGAGGCCTGGACTGTGTGCGTTTAGAGAGGGGAAAGGAGAGAAGGGCTGAGGCACACATACGTCCATATCTTGAGTAGCACCCTGATGTATTTCTTTCTCCACCTCCACCAGAGGATCAGCATACCGACCCGCTTCAATTTCGACGCATACCCATGTAACAATGAACCTGCATAAGTGGAAAAGAAGTCGGTCATCAGTAGGTGTCGCTCTGAATGTAGAAAGAAAAAGGGCACCAAAAACCAAAAGAGGACAACGAGAAAAAACAATTAAACCCACAAAGGCAACTGCGTAACCAACCAACCCATCCGGGACAGTCCCTCCATTCTCAGCACTCAATGCCTTCCGGATGTGCCAGGAAACAGCACAGACCAGGTAGATAGATCCATTTGAAGGGTCGTGGGTCATAAGTATATTGTCCATCGCGACGACTATATTGACATGTTGACTATCTATTTGGAAGTATTACTGCTGTCGTTATTAGGAGGGTGAGACGGAGAGTTTGGAGTTGGTGGCGGTGGTGCTTGCGTCGGGGGAGGAGCGAAGGAAGGACGAGTGTGCGACGTTTCCATAGGTGAAGGCTATTGTTTTTTTGAGTCATCGTCACCCTTTCCTTCTCCTGGGGTGGGTGGTGGTGCATAGGTGCAGCCGGCGACGAAGCAAGTGCTTCCATGCCTCCAACTTGGCCGTTGAGCAGCAGCCGTTGATTCTCGAGCTGAAAAGCTGCCTTGGGGAGGTGCCGCAGAGTCAGAAGATTTTCGACCCAACCAGATCCGTAGGGTTTGCCGCTACCACCTGCCACTCTGCTGTCCGTTTGCTGAATCTTGCCTGAGCGGTGTTGACTATGGCTCTGGTTCGGTGACGACGAATGTCCGTATCCCAGTGCCGTCGCCGTTGTCCCTGTTGTTGTTGTTGTTGTTGCTATACATGCAACCCTAGCCCGCACTTGGATTCACATCCGCAGTGGAAGACGAAGAGCCAAAGCTGAGGCTACCACAGCGTCCCCGCCGCCCCCCGCCACACTCTTATTCTTCACTCCTTCTGTCCTCCGTCAAGCGGATCCTGACCTGGTCTGCAAGTAAGTGTCCATTCGATCCAGCAACACAAGACAAAATAGAAGGTACAGGTGGCGGTTTGGGCATAGGTGGGGTCACCAAGGGTGAGATCTTCCTTGCTCTCCTGCCTGCTATATCTGGACAGTCCGCCATCTTCCGATTGAGAGTCGTTCTCTTGTTCTCTTTCATGAGTGGCATGAGAGGTGTCTTGATCATTCTTTTCCATTGTTGATTTTCATCGTCGGGGTCGCTTTGTGCGGTATGATGCTGCAGTTCAAGCAACCCTTTCCTTTATCCTCATACCCTGGTTCCTCGACCAGTTCTTTCAACCCCACAACGAATCTTGCAGGCTCATCCTCGGCCCCTCCTCCTCCACCCATTTTTAACCCCGTCCATCGCCACACCAGCTGCACCATTACTATTCCCCTCCGGAAAAACATCCGCGTCGGGCATGCTCTGCCTGCTCGGCTCGACGTTGACCACCCTCGACACCGCTATGCTCCCAGTCCTCCCCGCGCTGATGTTACGCGTGCTGGTGGATGCAGTCGTGCATGTGCTCGTACAGTATGCTAGCCTCCTTTGGGTTGACTGACGCCTGATGATGTAGACGTTGGCGTTAGCTTTGGGTTTTCCTTCAGGTTGCGGCTGACGACGTAGCAGGTGAGGAAATGGTCATTTGCCTCTGACTGTGGCGATTCGCGAACCGAAGCATCCTACCCCACTTTCACCTCGGAAAGCGGGTGTGGATCAGCACCTCCGGATCTTCCTCCTTCCCCATACCGCCTTAAACCTGCAAAGCTATCATCCTCAGCCCAATAATATAACCTGGGCTCAGAAAGACGATGCGATGCTTTGAGTTCTGTTGTTTGTCTCTTTGTCCCTGTCGTTGGGCTTGGCCTTGAAAGGAATGAAACTGCTGCGCAGATGAGCTTGACTATCGGTTGAGTGGGAATGAGTGATCGAGGGACGGAGATGGGTTTAAATTTGCCAGGGGCATTCAAATGAAGCCAGTACGGTGTGTGGATTTTTCTGAAGTTGATTTCGGTTTTGACAAGTCGTCAGGTAGGTTTGGTGACGAGTGTGACTTGGCGTTGGCACGGGAGGTGGCGGTTGCTGCTGGTGAGGATTTGTTGTCGGAGTCTCGGAGAAGGCATTTGAAGTCGCAGTGGTACTGAAGTTCTAGATCAATACTAGAATTGACGCTTTGAAGTTCGAGAAAAACAATGAAGTTGCCTGTAGCATTCGGACATATCTACAGAAGACAATTAGAACAGGAATGTTTTACAAAATTTTAGAGTCGTGTCATAAATCTTTCAATGCGACTGAAAAGCGCGTCGATGAGATTGGTAAGCAGTGCGAACAAGAAGACTGATATTAATAAAAGAAATTTAGGAAGAGTCGCGAGGCGAATTTGGAATGCGAAAAGGAAAGCAAAGCGAGAGGTTGTCGTCGAGTCTGTAATGACGGAGAACTAGCCAGGTGCAAACTTGGCGTATGGAGACTTCCAAAGTTCATTGCAAAAACAACGCGTACATATGTGCAAACAAGAATACATGCCCACTGTACATCTTATAAACTCCCCAAGATATTTTCTCTATGGGTGCATTTTCTTACAGTGCCAAAAAAGTTGCATATCACGTCTCGTAAAATTCTGCATTGAACTCGTCGCATTGGATCAGGTTTCTTTGCTCTCGCAGAACGACACAAAACACACCTCGTCCTGATAAATATTCGACTTCCGCAGCAACTGAATAGCTGAGTATCCTTTTATGTGGCCTTGGTACGGACGGCATGGAAAGGCTGTCAAAGTGAATCGTCCCGCCTTTCCAAATACCCTATCGTCCACCATGTCGACCAGTGCTCACTAGCACTCCCCGAATATCGCACGGGATACTGGTTACCACACCTCCCGTGTTGTTACCTACACGACGTGTTTTTTCCCGATGTTACAACTTGACATTGACTGATTACTTTTGGTAACCGACATGACGCCGCCGACGAATACGACGACTGTAAAATCTTTGGCGACTACGAGAAGTATACCTTGGCGAAGACAAATCGTCTGGCCTGAGAGGCATTGGCTGCTGGTAAGTACAGATCACTCGAATCTCAAATCCTTCCTAATACGCCTTCCCGCAGCTTGATCTGTCCCTCAACAACTAAATACAGCCTCTACCACTACTGCTTCCGATACACTTTCGGCAACAAATTGGGCTTCCATGGTTCACAGGAAACCCCCCGTCGCCGGCATCCACCCATGGCTAAAAAAACAAATCCAACATCCGCACAGCTCGTTGTACCCAGAGCAGGCGAGCTCGTTCCATCGACATCGCCATAGTGAACATGAAGCAGGCCACCCAGCACATACGAACCCGAGCCAGCAGGACAAGGGAGTGGCCCCAGATAACACAGAAGAGGGGCAGTCGAGGCTGAAGGAGCTTCGTGAAGTTACCACCCGCTCAACGGTTTCATGTTTACTTAATATTACTATCTAGTTTTCTGACTATCGTCGAATAGATCCATTGTTTACGTGCCATTGCTATCTTGACTCAGATGGCGACGACGATGACGACGTGGAGTCCGAGGACGATGGAAACGTACAGGTAGAAGATGAAGGGAAACAAGGCAGGCGCCACACTGTAGACACGTATGGAGTATGTAGTCGATTGGTATACTGTCCGGTATCGAGATATACCATCGACTCATCACTGGGATAAAACCGGAAACTTTCTCGGATTCCACGACACCTTACTTCCGGAACCAGCCATCCTTTATTGTCCCTGTGTATTTCTCTGACTGTGCACTGTCCCAAGGGATACTCGAGAAGAATATTGATACAGTCAAGCCTAATCTATAATTAGTATTAGGAATAGCCATTAATTTGAATTGCGCTTGAATTTCTTCCTCTCCCTCGTCTCTTTTGCTTTTGTTTCTTCTTGTGGCTATCCAATTTATTGGAGGGTACACGGTCGGTTCTACAAACTCTCATTATGAATGTAGAAAGTACTACTCAATTTCGGCCTTGTTGGGACATCGTTCCGATGCTGCACGTTGGTTTACCTCGGGACTTTGTCACTACCGACTATACGGATTTGGGATGCCAAGTGAATGGTTGGATTGCATGGCGTTGGGCTGATTTGTGTGGTAGTGGACACTTGCGGACCAACTCAGGATCTGCTCGACGGAGGGCAGAGAAGGAGGTAGAGTGCGCGAAGAATACGAGGGCAGTGGCGGTTATGGATGCGGTTCAAGTGCCCATGGACGGATGGTGCCGATTTGGCCTGTCTTTCTATATCCGAAGTCGCTCGGTCACAGTTACAATTCTTGCCACTGCAATGCCAACTATATCTAGGGTCCCACTCACTCATGAGATATAGGACACTAGCTACACTTATGTTTTTTGGACGATACAACGACTACTATGGGTTGAATTCTCGTGCAGCGTCGTCGGCGGTATGTCCAACCGATATACAAAGTTTTGTGCTTCTCACACAGCCGCATAGCCTTAGGCTGCACAGCTCCTAATTGTAGGAGTACCACAACTGAATGGCTGAATGACCATCTATAGACAGTATGGGAAAAGGTTGGCGTCATGGTGAGTTGCATTAACCCTCCGAATCCTTCTCCTTCCCTTATTATCCGCCATGTCGACCATTGCTCAAACCCCGAATATCACACAAGATACTAGCTACTATACCTCCCGTGTTCTGGACGATATCAAGACGGCCACCGATTGCATTTCCCATGCAACCACTCAGCAGTATGTTAATATCTGAGAGCTCTCAGTGTGTCGAGGATGCTTACCTTGGCCTTGCAGTGAATACCTCCAGCGACTGTCTGAGGAATCAGGACGCATATGGAGGGAGATCGAATTGCTTCCTCCAGTAGAATTGGTGGCCGTTTGGGATCGTGTCGTAGGATATAAAGAGTACGTCCATGTTTCAATTCCATATCGCTTTCAATGGTATATATGAATCCACAACAGACTTGTTCAATATATCGAGCTTGCCATCAACGGGGGAACGATGACGAAAGAGAAGGCCGAGACATTTAGGCAGTGTCTAAGAGCCCTTGTCAATTTGAACCGTGCAGTATGGTCGTCATCGTCAACAACCAGTCACTGGTACTAATCATGGCTGACTTAGGTGAAAAAAGTAGCCAATTCTGGCTCTGATTCAACCCCCATCGCAAGTAAGTATAAAGGATTACCATCGATGCATTGTTTCTTACGGCTTCTCAAGATACCTTTCAGGGAATCTTCCAAAATGTCGACAATATCAGCGTCTTTGGAGGAACATTCACCAATGTTGATCATGAAATAACCATCCATGCCGATCTGGTAAGCATAGTATACTATTGACTTTGGCTGGACGTAACTGACGTTATATGTAAGAAACAAATAAAGAACATAGCCGTCATTCAGATGTTTTTTTTTAGCCGGCCAGAGGGGCAAGAGGCTATAACCTCTCTGGCCAAGAGCTAAAAATCTAATAGCCTCTGATTGCAATTGCAGAAATCGATGGTCTCTCTCTCTTCGTTGTCGACGAGAAGGAATGTTGTAGTGCGAAGCCTTTCCGGAGCGTCCTGGGGCGCTGCGCAAGTTTTGGCAAACACGTTGGAATGCGGAAGGTAAGAAATCATTGTGTAAGAATGGCGGACGAACTCAATAATTTCTGTCACAATATCTGAAGAGCAGGAACCCTCGACAACCATCACGTCAACCTCCTTTTTTCACCTGTCCCTTTCCATCCACACATGTATACTAGTGCTACTAGCTTCGTTAACGAATATCCCTCTTGACTTTTACTTACTCGTCTGAAAAATTCACCCAAATTATTATACATAAATATATCTGCCTTTATCTCTTCCATACTCTGTCCAGCAGATCCTGACCTGGTCCAATAAGTGTCCACTCGGTCCTGCACCTGCACCAACACCAGAGGCAGTAAAAGGCACAGGCGATGGAGCTTTGGCCGTATGTGGAACTATCAAGGGTGCGGTGGTCGTTTTGCCATATATGCATACCCATACCCATCGAAAAGTCGGTTCCCTGTTCTTCACGAGTGGCATGTGAAGTGCAAGAATACTGCGGTTCAAGCCCCTTCATCTTCCCGTTGTTTATTCTCATTGCCAAAGCCGCTTTGCACAGTAGTGCTTGCCTCTGAGTTTGACGAGCCGGTACGTGTGGAGGAACAACGTTCGGGTACTAGTAAAAGCAGACATGTACTGCTGTCCGAGTCGCCACTGGAGGTGGCTGTCAGAGCCATATGAAGTTACTGGTCGATCCTACGTTGAAATAATGGAAGCCCAAGGTGACAATGAATCCGCTTTTGGTTTTCGGACAGGTATCTACAGAGAATAGCAGGGATGTTTTTGCAAAACATAAAGTCGTGTCGTGAAAACGTTTTTGTCGTAATTGCAATTGAGCTGTGGTATCACTATGTGCGCCAAAGCAAAGAAAGTGCCACTGGCAGGGTAATACTGGGCGGGGGGCAAACGAGATCTGTTCGTAAAATGATTTGTTATACTAGTATATCGCCGATCCCGTGTGAGTAATGCAGAAAGCGAGAACGTATATGACACTCTCACCGGTGTTCATTGCAAATACTTCGTCCTACAACGGCCATTTTGCTCACCAAGACGTAAATCCAAACACGTCAGGACCGTGCAGCACAAACTCCATCTTTCGCAAGTAATCCGGAACAGGAATGTCTTTCTTCTTCAACTCTTCCAAGTCGTCTCCAAATGCGTCCTCTCCAAATGATATGACGCTCATCCCCATCTGGTCACTGAGGCGCTCTCCCACACAAATCCACTGCGTATCCCTATCAGTGAGCTCCAAGACTTTGTACACTATCTTGTCGATCCTAGCATCCTTGAAATCGTCTGTACCGAGGAGAGCCATGATTTTGGTCCAATCTACTCCGTATCCTTTAACATAAGACTATAGATGATAAGTCAAGCAAGCTCAATGCTATTTTTACTACGAACCATCTTTTCTCAAGTCTATGCTAAGGAATTTGTAAGTTTCGAACTAACAAAAAGCGCGCAAGCATACCAATGGATAGAGTTTTTGGAAGGGCACAATCAAGTTTAAACGTTTGAGATCAAAGCCTTTGTTTTTATGTATTTGCCGTATACCCACAGTGCAGCCCTGCCCTTTGGCCCATAAGTCACTTCCACACGTCTCAGAGATAACATTAACGAACGGATTACAGTCTCCAGAAAGCATCAATCACTTGCATGACCTCGCTTGTTGCTCCGTCCAAGGCAATCCTGATGAAAGCACAGCCTATGGTCTTACAACCGAAATGCTCATTGAGCACCGGGAGATCCTTGGACGTGGCTCCTTCGTGATCTTTCCTCAATTTCGTTTGCCGTGGAACCCGAGCCGAAAGACCGACGAAGTGACATACCAGATATAGGTCTTGGTCGCCTTACTGAGGCAGGTGCCATATCTCTTCAGGGAGGTGCAGAGCAAAAACGCTCTGACGATCAAGAGCAATCTTCCCCGTCCTCTCAACATTCTTGAGAATGGTCTTTTTCGAGCTGCCCTCAATGTTGCGGGCATCCAGGCAAATGGCCATGTCAAGTCCGCTATCGAGAATGGCGCTGTTCCCCGCAACATAGCTATCAAGTGGATCGTGGCCTCTAGGCAACACCAGACGGCGAGCGTCCGTGTCCCGATCCTGTCGCCATTGCTGGACTTGTCATTATAGGTGCGACCTTCCTTAGTGGGCCGTTGTATCCTACACTTGGATTCGCATTCGCAGTGGAAGGCGGATACACCGCATCCATAACCGCCACTGCCCTCGCATTCTTCGCTCACTCTACCTCCTTCTCTGCCCCCCGTCCAGCAGATCTTGACCTGGTCCGCAAGTATCCACTCGGTACAGCAACACCCGCACCAACACTAGCACACGCGGTGGCGATTTTGGCATGGGTGGGACCTACTAGCCCAGCAGTGACAGGGGGGGCAGAACCCAATCAGAGAGCGTCGTATCGTCTTCCAAGACCGAGCCCTATTCAGTTGAGAAGCGGCAGAGGTAGGGATAGGGACGGAGGCGGATTTAGGAGGAGGTAGGCATAGCTCATTGTTCAAATGGGGCCAGTAAGGCGTATGTGTTTCTCTGAAGTCGACCTCCCTGCTAGTGTGCTTCTGACCGATCCAGGTACGCAAGCGGGAAACGGTAGGTGTTGGTGGGAGGGTAAAACAAGAGCAAAGGGCGAGGCTGGCCAACAAGACTTATTACGGGGTTCGGCCGAGTACATTCAGTCCGGCCCCATGGCATTCTCTGAGATCGCGTTGTGCCAGTTCGCACAGAGGCAGCAAGTTTCTTTCTGTCTGCAGCTATTATTTCTTTTGACGTCTTCGGGATATCTTGCTCTGAATTAATTGATCTAGATCTGGACTCGAAATCAACATGTTTTAGAAGATACATTATTCCAAATTTGAAACTCTTCTCTTCTCTAACGCTGTCACTTCTCCGTCTTTTGTAAGAACTGACAATAGCTGGGCAAACAATTTGTTTCGCTGCTGAGTTGCCACAACAAGTCGTTCGATAGTTGAGTG
>Ga0307508_10003855_pt1 | contig 14933 bp, 14 predicted proteins | sample 9_EM_MG_FD_203089 | JGI IMG/M metagenome (GOLD analysis project Ga0307508, IMG submission 203089) | Populus trichocarpa ectomycorrhiza microbial communities from riparian zone in the Pacific Northwest, United States - 9_EM | ecosystem: Host-associated > Plants > Roots > Unclassified | place... | reverse complement strand
ACAGGGCCTTTTCGTGTTTGTAGGCTGCACGATATGCGCTACGACATGGTCATCTTCGACAACGACGGAGTACTCGTCGACAGCGAGCCGATCTCCAATCGGCTCCTCGCGGGCTATCTCACCGAGCTGGGGCATCCCACCAGCTACGAGGACTCCCTGCGGAACTACATGGGCTCCGCCATGCACCGCGTTCACGAACTCGTCCTGGAGCACACCGGAAAGCGGCTCCCCGACGACTTCGACACCACCTTCCACTCCCGCGTCTTCGCCGCCTTCCGCCGGGAGCTGCAGCCGGTGGCCGGTGTCGCCGCGACGCTGAGCGGTCTGCGGGCGGACGGAATCCCGTACTGCGTCGCCTCCTCCGGAAGCCATGAGCGCATACGGGTCGCCCTGCGGAAGACCGGGCTCTACGACTTCTTCGGCGAGGACCGCATCTTCAGCTCCGAGGACGTCGGCCGCGGCAAGCCCGCCCCCGACCTGTTCCTCCACGCCGCCGAGCGTATGGGCCGGACCCCCGAGGAGTGCGCCGTCGTCGAGGACAGCCCGCTCGGGGTGCAGGCGGCCGTGGCGGCCGGGATGGACGCGTACGGCTACACGGCCATGACCCCGGCCGACCGCCTCCCGGGCACCCGGGCCCACTTCTCGGACATGGCAGAACTGCGAACACTGCTCAGCTCTACCCACAAGTAGCACCGGGGGCCTACGCTCCTCGGCCATGACCGATACGCGCCCGGGCCCGCGGCTGCGGCATGGCCGGGCCTCGCTGGCCATCAGCTTCTTCGTCCAGGGCGCGATCTTCGCTCTGCTCGTCACCCGGATACCCGCACTGCAGGACCGCTACGGGATATCCGACGGGCTGTTGCCCCTCTTCCTCGCCGCCGTGCCCGTGTTGGCCGGCGTGGGCAGCGTCGCCACCGAGCACCTCGTCAAACGGGTGCGGCCGGGGCGGGTGCTGCGCTGGGTCCAGCCCGTCGTCTCGCTCGCCCTGCTCGCGGCGGGGTCGGGCACGGCCGTGTGGCAGCTCGCCGCGGCGCTCGCGGTCTTCGGCCTCACCGTCGGCGCGCTCGACGCGTCGATGAACATGCTCGGGGTGAGCCTGCAACGCGCGTACGGGCGCAGCATCATGCTCGGCTTCCACGCCGCGTACAGCCTGGGCGGGATCGCGGGGGCCTCGCTCGCCTGGGCGGGCGCGCACTGGGACCTGCCGCTGCCCGTGCTCTACGCGCCGCTGGTGGCGGTCCTGGTGCCCGTCGCGTTCGTCGCGGCCCGCTGGTACGCGGACGACGAGGGTGGCCCCGAAGGAGAGGGCGGCGCGAGCGGGACGGGCGCCGTGAGCATGAAGCTGCTGATGCCGCTCTGCCTCGTCATGGCCTTCGCCTACATCGGTGACTCGACGGTCTCCAACTGGTCCGCCAAGTACCTGGAGGACGTGCTGCACAGCTCCGAGCAGCTGGCGACGGTCCCGTACAACGTCTACATGGTCACCACCCTGCTCGGCCGTTCCTTCGGCGACCTCGGGGTGCGGCGCTTCGGCGCGGCCGCCGTCGTCCGGGCCGGGGCGCTGCTCGCGGCGGGCGGGTTCGCGGTGGTCGCGGCGGCGCCCGGCGCCTGGGTGGGGATGCTCGGGTTCACGCTGCTGGGGCTCGGGCTGTGCGTCCTGGTGCCGCAGACGTTCGCCGCCGCCGGGCGGCTCTTCCCCGGAGCGTCGGACGCGGCCATCGCGCGCCTGAACATTTTCAATTACGTGGGCTTTCTGATCGGTTCGCCGCTCGTGGGCGCGCTGGGCGGTGCGTGGAACTACCGCGGGGCGATGCTCGTGCCGATGGCGCTCGTCCTCGTGACGCTGGTCTACGCGAGGTCGTTCACCGTCGCACCCGCCCGATACGGTGACGGGCATGAGCGGCCGCGCGCAGTTGATGTGGGATGAGGAAGTAACCGGGTACGACTTCGGGGCGGGGCATCCGATGGACCCGGTCCGGCTCGCGCTGACCATGCGGTTGGTGGAGGCGTACGGGCTCGACCGGGCGGTCGAGGTGGTGGCCGCCAAGGCGGCCGGTGACTCGACGCTGCGGCTTGTCCACCGCCAGGAGTACATCGAGGCGGTGCGGCGGGCGTCGGCCGATCCGGCGGGCGCGGACGGTTCGTACGGGCTCGGGACCATGGACGACCCGGCGTTCGCCGGAATGCACGAGGCGTCGGCGCTGATCGCCGGGCAGTCGGTGAGCGCGGCGGAGAGCATCTGGCGCGGTGAGGCGCTGCACGCGGTGAACTTCGCGGGCGGGCTGCACCACGCGATGCCCGGCGGCGCCGCCGGGTTCTGCGTCTACAACGACGCGGCGCTGGCGGTGGCCCGGCTGCTGGAGCTGGGCGCCGAGCGGGTCGCGTACGTGGATGTGGACGTGCACCACGGCGACGGCGTGCAGGCAGCCTTCTGGGACGATCCCCGGGTGCTGACGATCTCGCTGCACGAGCATCCGCGCAGCCTCTTCCCGCAGACCGGATGGCCCGAGGAGACGGGCGGGGCGGGTGCCGAGGGTTCGGCGGTGAACGTGGCGCTCCCGGCCGGGACCGGGGACGCCGGGTGGCTGCGGGCCTACCACGCGGTGGTTCCGGAGCTGCTGGCCGCCTTCCGCCCGCAGGTGCTGGTGACCCAGCACGGCGCGGACACCCACATCGAGGACCCCCTCGCGCATCTGGGCGTGACCGTGGACGCGCAGCGCGCGGTCGCGGAGAGCTGCCACCGGCTGGCGCACGAGCACGCGGACGGGCGCTGGGTGGCACTCGGGGGCGGCGGCTACGCGGTGGTGGAGGTGGTGCCGCGGTCGTGGACGCATCTGGTGGCGATCGCGGCGGGGCGTCCGGTGGAGCCGGCGGCCGCGGTGCCGGAGGAGTGGCGGCACGAGGTGTACCGGCGGACCCGGCTGGAGGCGCCGCGGCGGATGACGGACGGGCGCGAGCCGAGCTGGCAGGACTTCGCCGAGTCCGGCTACGACCCGGCGGACCGCCTGGACCAGGCGATCCTGGCGACCCGCAGGGCCGTCTTCCCCCACCACGGCCTGCTGCCGTAGCTCCGCGGTAAGGGTTTCTCTCGTACGCCAGTGTTAGGCCGACCGTGGGAACTCGGGGCGTTCGCCCCCGAGCACGGACCGAGATCCAGCAGCATCGGTGGGGTGTTGAGTACCGCCGCGCTGCGTGCGCATCTGCTGGCGGCGCGACTCGCCGGGCCGGTGACCACCAGCCGGGAGGAGAGTCTGCGCCGCTACCGGCTCTTCGCCGCCCGCGACCCCCGGGTGCTGCTCGGCCTGGAGCCCGAATACGACTGGTCCTTCACCGAATTGCTTCGCCTCATGGGGAGTAAATGCGGGGTTTCGGTCAACCCGGCCCATGTCTCCGGTCACGATGTGATCGACCCGGAGCGTACGATCGCGGCCCTGCAGATGTTCGCGGACCGGCTCCGGGCGGCTGCCGAGACCCGGGCGCCGGTGCTCCTGGGCACCGGCCACCCCCACCGTCTCCTGGGTTTCTACGCCGCGTTGGCGTCGGCCCTGTCGGCGGCAGGGTGCCCGATTCTCACCCCCGCCCAGGGGAGATGTGTCGACATAACGACTCGCTTCGGCGTACGTACGTACCAGCTCACCTACGTACGGGGAGTCGCGATGGTGCGGGAACCCGGCGCCCGGCCGACCGCGAGTGAGCCGGGCGCCCACAGTCACTCGCCCCTCCCGGTTCGCGTCGCCCTCGCCTGTGCCGCGGAGTCCGGCGGGCCCCTTCCGGGGCTGGTGATCGGGGACCACGGATGGGTCTGCGGAGCAGGTCAACTGGGGTTTGCCGCCATCGGTCTCGGCGACACCGACGACCCCGCGCTGTTCGTCGGGGAGGCCGAGGGACAGGTGTCGGTGGCCGTTCCACTTGATGACGCTGTGCGGTCTGGTTACTACCGGCCGCTTACTCGCTATGTACTCAATCGAGCGTGTCTGTCACAGTAGGCGTGCGATCGCTACTCCTCTTCCCCACTCGCATCACCCGCCCCTAACCTGGGGATGAGCGCGCATGCGAGCAGGAGTCACCGGAGGGGAAGCCGGTGCCCGACATGTGCGGAAGGTTCAGGTGGTGTGTCATGGCTGCTGGCGAACGGCCTCTGAATGAGGTTCAGTTTCTGACCGTGGCGGAAGTCGCCTCGGTGATGCGAGTCTCCAAGATGACCGTGTACCGCTTGGTGCACAGTGGTCATCTGCCGGCGATCAGGGTGGGCAGGTCCTTCCGGGTCCCGGAGCAAGCGGTGCATGAGTACCTCCGCGAGTCCTATGTGGGGGTGGAGTCCGCTTAGGCCACTTAGGCCGACGACCCTCGGATTACGTGGTTCGCCCGGTGGCGGGTAGGCTGGCCCGATGTAGGTCGTGTGGGCTCGGACGCCCCGCACCGAGTGAATCGAAGTGAGCGAGGGTAGTCGTGGGCTCTGTTATCAAAAAGCGGCGCAAGCGGATGGCGAAGAAGAAGCACCGCAAGCTGCTCAAGCGCACGCGCGTCCAGCGTCGTAACAAGAAGTAAGAACAGCGACGCTGTGTTCGTCCCGCAGCCCTTCCACCCACGGTGGAAGGGCTGCGGTGCGTGCGCCGGGGGCCTCGGCTCAAAACGTCGCACCGCGCGGCGAGTGGTCATCACAGCGCAACATCGAACGGTTACGGTGTTCCGCACAGCCCAGCTCGGACGAGGGTGGGAAGGAAGGCGCTGATCTTGGGAAAGGTCGTGCTCGTCACCGGAGTCGCCCGTCGGCTGGGGGGCCGATTCGTACGGCGCATACAGCGTGAGCCGGACGTCGACCGGGTCATCGGAGTGGACGCCGTCGCCCCCGAACACCAGCTGGGCGGAGCCGATTTCGTCCGGGCCGATATCCGCCACCCCACGATCGGGAAACTCCTCGCCGAATTCGGCGTCGACACCGTCGTCCACATGGACATCAACGGCACCCCGCTCGGCGCCCGCGGCAATCGCACCTCGGTCAAGGAAACCAACGTCATCGGCACCATGCAGCTGCTCGGTGCCTGCCAGAAGGCGCCCTCGGTCCAGCGGCTGGTGGTGAAGTCCAGCACCAGCGTGTACGGCTCCGCGCCCCGCGACCCCGCCGTCTTCGGCGAGACCACCCCGCCCAAATCGCTGCCGAGCGGTGGTTTCGCCAAGGACACCGTCGAGGTCGAGGGGTACGTACGCGGCTTCGCCCGGCGCCGCCCCGACGTGGCGGTGTGCGTGCTGCGCTTCGCCAACATCCTGGGGCCGTGCTCGGACTCCCCGCTCGCCGAGTACTTCGCGCTGCCGGTGCTGCCCACCGTCATCGGCTACGACCCGCGGCTCCAGTTCGTCCACGAGAAGGACGCCATCGAGGTGCTGCGGATCGCCGCCTCCGAGCCGCGCCGCTCCACGCTCAACAGCGGCACATTCAACATCGCGGGTGACGGGGTGCTGCTGCTCTCCCAGGCCGCCCGGCGACTGGGCCGCCCCACCCTGCCGCTGCTGCTGCCCACCCTCCGGTGGGCCCGCACCGCGCTGCGGTCCCTCGGCGTCACCGACTTCTCGCCCGAGCAGATCCGGCTGCTCACCCACGGCCGGGTGGTGGCCACGACCCAGATGCGCGAAACCCTGGGGTTCGAACCCGAGTACACCACCGCCGGCGCCTTCGCGGACTATGCGCACAGCCGCGGTCCCGGGCTGCTCCCGCCCGAGACCCTCGCCCGTACCATCGACCGGCTCGGCGCTCTGCTGCCCGCCGGCGCCGAGAAATGAGGAGCGCACCACCATGGCGGATGCCAAGGTCATTCCGTTCGGCGAGGAACCCCGGTCCCGGCGGAAGGGACCGCGCGCCGGTCGTTCGAACCGGTCCCAGGGCCCGCTGAAACCCGTACCGCAGCAGCGCGACGAGGAGCTGGAGCAGCACCCCGAGACCTCCGCGGCGGCCGCCCCGCCGCTGCCTCCGCACCCGCCGAAGCGGGCGCCCGGCGGCGGCGACTGGGAGCGCAAGCTCGCCCAGGGCTTGAGCTTCCTGCGCCGCCGGATCACCGGCGAGTACGAGGTCGACGACTTCGGCTACGACGAGGACCTCACCGACCAGGTGCTGATGTCGATGCTCCGGCCGATGTACGAGAAGTACTTCCGGGTCGAGGTGAAGGGCATCGAGAACATCCCGGAGAGCGGCGGCGCGCTCGTGGTCGCCAACCACTCCGGGGTGCTGCCGCTGGACGGGCTGATGCTCCAGGTCGCGGTGCACGACAACCATCCCGCCCAGCGTCATCTGCGGCTGCTCGCCGCCGATCTGGTCTTCGTCCTGCCGCTCATCAACGAACTGGCCCGCAAGGCGGGCCACACCCTCGCCTGCTCCGAGGACGCCCAGCTGCTGCTGGAGCGCGGTGAGGTCGTCGGGGTGATGCCGGAGGGCTTCAAGGGCATCGGAAAGCCCTTCGCGGACCGGTACAAGCTGCAGCGGTTCGGGCGGGGCGGCTTCGTTTCGACGGCGCTGCGCGCCGGGGCGCCGATCGTGCCGTGCTCGATCGTGGGCGCGGAGGAGATCTATCCGATGGTCGGGAACGCGAAGACCCTCGCCCGGCTGCTGGGCATCCCGTACTTCCCGGTCACACCGACGTTCCCGCTGCTCGGACCGCTGGGGGCGGTGCCGCTGCCGACGAAGTGGACGATCCAGTTCGGTGAGCCCATCCCGACGGACGGGCATCCGCCGGAGGCGGCGGACGACCCGATGCTGATGTTCAACCTGACGGACCAGGTAAGGGAAACGATCCAGCACACGCTGTACAAGCTGCTCGTGCAGCGCCGCTCGGTGTTCTTCTAGGTTCTTCTAGCCGCTCAAGGTGGCGTGAGGTGACGAGGTCAGGGTCCGGCGGCGCCGGACCCTGACGGCTACCTCGTGCCGTCGCCGTCCAGGTCGAGACCCGGCAGCAGGTCCGGCAGCAGCGGCGGGATGGTGATGTCCGGCTGGGACGGCTTGCCGACGCCCGTGTCCCCCTTGCCCGCGGACGGGCTCGGCGTGACCGCACCGGTCGGCGGGTCCAGCAGACCGCCCGCACCGCCCACCAGACCCTGCTCCTGGGGGTCGGCCGACGCCGACGGGCGCGGCTTGGCGGAGGCGTCCCCGGGGCGGGCGTGGCTCGGGGTGGCCGGGGAGGACTCCGGCTGGGCGCGCTCCGGCTCCACCGCGCCGGGGCGCGGCGGCAGCTCGCCGCTCGGCTGGCCGGACTGCCCGTGCTGGTCCCGGGAGGTGGGCAGCAGTGAGCGCAGCGGGCCGACCTCATCGTCTATGGCGGCGAAGACCGAGCTGACCTGCTCGCCGACGTCCATGAGCTGGACCGGAAGCTGCTCGCGCAACCGGCTCCAGCCGTCCCGGTGCGCCGTGGTGAAGGTGGACAGCTCCCGCATCGCGCCGAGCGAACGGTCCCGCTTGTAGACCTGGCGCAGCAGCCGGTGGCCCTCGGAGGCGTCATGGCCCATCCCGGACAGGGCCCGGCGGATCTCGCCGAGCTGCTCGTGGTCGAGGTCGCCGGAGCGGGTCCGCTCCATCAGGCGGCGCGCCTCGCTCAGCCGGGTGGACGCCTGGTCCAGATAGATCCGGCCGCGGTCGGTGTCGTCGTCGGCCATCTCCAGCTTCAGGTCCTCCATGCCGCGCTTGAACCCGTAGAGGGTGTCGCCCGGGAGAGCGTTGGAGCTGGCCGCGGCTACTCCGCCGAACGCGCCCGCCGCGACTCCCACGGTGAGCCCCCCGGCCGCGAGCCCCTTGGACCAGCGGGAGCGGGGCCGGAGTCTGGCCACCGGGGGTTTCGCCCGGTGGGCGCCGCTGCTGCGGCGGCGCTGCTCGGGGACGCGGGACGCGCCGTCCGCGAAGGCGGCCTCCATGGCGGCGATCAACTGGGCCCGCTGGGCGGTTTTCACCTCGGCGGACAGCGTCGGCGCGGGCAGCTCGCCGAGCTGCCGTGTCAGGCCCATCAGCCGCTGCTGTCCGGTGCTGTGGCTGTCCGCCGCCGGGCCGGACGGTTCGGCCCCGGTCGCCGGGGTCCCCCCGGTCGTGTCCTGGGACGCCTGGTGCCGGCTCTCCAGAGCCTCCAGGGCCTCCAGTGCCTCGGCGAAGGCGTTCGCCCGCCGGTGCGCCGATACGTTCGCGATCACGGGCGGCACCTCCTCTTCTCGTGACGGTCGACTCCCCAGGCCACCCGGAGGTTCCGTGCCTTGCGCGCGTCCACCCGATCGAGTGAGAGGACTACGGGCAGGGTACGACCGCGAGGCGCCTGCACCTCCCACAACGAGCGGCGCGGCACAGGGGTTACGCCCTCCCGATGATCGGACCACACCTCGCGCCGCGCTGTGAGGGAGCCGGCCGGGTCAGCGGGCGTCGTCCGGCAGCAGCCGCGCCAGGGTGCGCACGGCCCGGTATTGCAGGGTTTTGATCGCGCCCTCGTTCTTCCCCATGACGCGGGCGGTCTCGGCGACCGAGAGGCCCTGGAGGAAGCGGAGCGTCACGCACTCCTGCTGCTGCGGGTTGAGTTTTCGTACCGCTTGCAGCAGCGCCGCGTTGGAGAGGGACTCCAGGACGGAGTCCTCCGGGCTGCGCTCGACCTCGTTGGCGTCGAGCATCTCGCCGGTGGTGACCTCCAGCCGGAAGCGGCTGGACTTGAAGTGGTCGGCGACGAGGTTACGGGCGATCGTCACCAGCCAGGCGCCGAAGTCGCGGCCCTGCCAGGTGAAGGTCCCGATGCGGCGCAGGGCGCGCAGGAACGTCTCGCTGGTGAGGTCCTCGGCCGTGGCCCGGCCGCCGACCCGGTAGTAGATATAGCGGTACACCGTGTCGGCGTACTGGTCGTAGAGACGCCCGAAGGCCTCGGCCTCGCCCGCCTGGGCGCGCTCCACGAGGTCCATCATCCGGCGGCTGTCGCTGTCGGCGCTCGGCCGCCGGGCGGTGGGGGCGGAGCCGCGGGAGCGTCTGCCGACCGCCGCGCCGCCGTCGGTGAGGGCATAGCAGGGGCCGGCGGTGCCGGTGCGGCTGACCGTGCCGTCGGCGGGACCGGCAGGGCGTGCGGGCACGGCCGTACCGGCTGGCACGGGCGAGGCGAGGGCGAGGGCGGGGACGGCATACGCGGTGGGGACGAAGCCGCGCAGACAGTCGAGGACCGTTGCGCGCAGCGTAGCCAGGCCCGAGGCGTCAACCCCGACGTGTGGGTACACGGGACTCCCAGAGGCAGAGCTTCCATCACGTGCAGTACGGGACCGTTCACCCGCCGTAGGGACGCGTGGGTACCGGTTTGCGTCTAAGGAGAATAACGCTTCGTATAGGCGGTGCTACACCCAGTTGCTCAAATCATCGTTTCCGTCTGCTTCGTTATGGGTTGATGACTGATCAAGTATCGAATGCAGTATGGGAGTTGATCGAAAAGGTTCGCTGCTTGTGCGCTGGTATGGCGTGTTGTGACAAACCGGCGGTAAGGGGACTGGCGGGGGCGCTATGGGGCAGCAAACGCGGATTGACTGAAACGGGACGGACGTGGTCGTCCGATGACCCTCCGCATCGCTGCCCAAGCCGTCACGCAGCGCGACGATAGGTCAAGGGCGGGCATGCCCGGTCACCCTCGTACGGCGACGGTCGGTCACGGTGCGAGGCCCGTCCGGCGGTGGCCTGGGGTGGTTCCGGGAGTGGTTCGGGGAGGTTCCCGGGAGGGGGCCCTAGCGGCGTCGGCGGTGGAGCGCCACTGCGGCGGCCGTGCCGCCCGCCACCGCGCCCACGCCGGCCGCGGCCGGGATGCCGATGCGGGCCGCCTTGCGGCCGGTGCGGTAGTCGCGCAGCCGCCAGCCGCGCTCGCGGGCGTGTTTGCGCAGCCCGCCGTCGGGGTTCACGGCGTAGGGGTGGCCCACGATCGACAGCATCGGGATGTCGTTGGAGGAGTCGCTGTACGCCGCGCAGCGGTTCAGGTCGAGCCCCTCGGCCGCGGCCAGGGCCCGTACGGCCTCCGCCTTCGCCGGGCCGTGCAGCGGTTCGCCGACCAGTTTGCCGGTGTAGACGCCGCCGACGGACTCGGCCACCGTCCCCAGGGCGCCGGTCAGCCCCAGCCGCCGGGCGATGATCGTCGCGGTTTCGACGGGGGCCGCGGTCACCAGCCACACCCGCTGCCCGGCGTCCAGATGGGCCTGGGCGAGGGCGCGGGTGCCGGGCCAGATGCGGTCGGCCATGTACTCGTCGTAGATCTCCTCGCCGATCGACATCAGCTCGGCGACCCGGTGGCCCTTGACGATGGACAGCGCGCTGCTGCGCACGTCCTCCATATGGGCCGGGTCCTCGACTCCGGCCATCCGGAACCAGGTCTGCTGCCAGGCGAAGCGGGCCAGTTCACGTTTGCGGAAGAAGTGCCGCTTGTAGAGGCCGCGGCCGAAGTGGAAGAGCGCGGCGCCCTGCATGACCGTGTTGTCCAGGTCGAAGAAGGCGGCCGCCTGCTCGTCGCCGACCACCGGGAACTCCGGCTCGGCGGCGGTCTGCGGCAGTGGAGTCTCGGCCGACGACTTGCGCGCCGCCTCTGCCGAGGCCTCTCCGGCGAGGACGCTCCGCTCCGTGGCGGGCTGTCGACGTCGGGTGAACCATCCCAGTGCGGCCATGGATCGAGCATAGCCATGCCCATGGCGCTCGCCGTTACGCGAGGGTGTCGGGCGGATTCAGGTTACGCGAAAGGGAGGCGGGCGAAACCGGGGGAAGTCGGGAGGGGAGCCGGGTGAAGCCGGGAGAGGTGCCGGGTGAAGCCGGGGCGGGCGCCGGGCCGGTGGCCGCCGTCAGCCGCCGAGGGCTGCGCGCAGCCGCTTCGGGTCGACCCGCCAGAAGTCGTGCTGGGCGCCGTCGACCAGGACAACCGGAATCTGCTCCCAGTACTTCCGGTGGAGCTCCTCGTCCTGGGTGATGTCCTTCTTCTCCCAGGGGGTGCCCAGCTCGCCGCAGACCTTCTCGATCACGGCCTCGGCGTCCTCGCAGAGGTGACAGTCGGGCTTGCCGATCAGCGTCACCGTGCGCTCGCTGGGCTTCTTGCGGGGGCTACGGCGCAACAGCGGACTCATGGCCCCATTGTGCGCTCCCGGGCGGGCGCTCCCGGCGAGTTCGGCGGCGGGGGCCGGGTCGGTTTACGATCGTGGGCGATTTGTTGCTGTCCGGGGGGTTGAAGCGGTGAGGAGTGAGGGCCCGTGCTCCCCTCGGCGTCTCCGCGGTGTGTGCGCTTCCATGGGGAACGGTGCGACGCTGGTGGTGGTTCCGTGGCCAGGTCGAAAGGGTGCGTGACACCGGTCACTTTGCTCGGACAAAGCGGACACCATCTTTGTGCACGCGTTCACAAAGACATAGCCTGCTGTCGATGGGGCGGCCTCACGCCATCCGGCCGCCCGCAGCCCCGCTCTACCCGCAGGAGCACCGTGGCAACTGGCCGAACTCACCGACCGGCGACCCGAAGCCGAGGAATCCCCGAGGCCACCGTCGCCCGGCTACCGCTGTATCTGCGTGCCCTGACCGCGCTCTCCGAGCGCTCGGTCCCCACGGTGTCCTCCGAGGAACTCGCGACCGCCGCCGGGGTCAATTCGGCCAAGCTGCGCAAGGACTTCTCGTACCTCGGCTCGTACGGCACCCGGGGTGTCGGCTACGACGTGGAGTACCTCGTCTACCAGATCTCGCGGGAGCTCGGCCTCACCCAGGACTGGCCGGTCGTGATCGTCGGTATCGGTAATCTCGGCGCCGCGCTCGCCAACTACGGCGGCTTCGCCTCCCGCGGCTTCCGGGTCGCCGCGCTGATAGACGCCGATCCGACCATGGCCGGGAAGCCGGTCGCGGGCATCGCGGTGCAGCACACTGACGAGCTTGAGAAGATCATCGACGACAACGGGGTCTCGATCGGCGTCATCGCCACCCCGGCCGGTGCCGCCCAGCAGGTCTGCGACCGCCTCGTCGCGGCCGGGATCACCTCGATCCTCAACTTCGCGCCCACCGTGCTGTCCGTTCCGGAGGGCGTGGACGTCCGCAAGGTCGATCTCTCCATCGAGCTGCAGATCCTCGCCTTCCACGAGCAGCGCAAGGCGGGCGAGGAGGCCACCCCTCCCGAGCGGGAGACGGCCGGAACCGGTGAGCCGGGCGTCGCGACGACGCCCAAGCCCCACTCCGCCGCCGCGCACCGCACGGCCGCCGGGGCGTCCGGTGCGTCCGGTGGCGACGGCCCTCGGCAAGGACCTGACGGGGATGTGCCCGCCGTGATGCCGGCATGAGCCTCCTCGTCGTCGGAATGAGTCACCGCAGCGCGCCCGTGAGCGTGCTGGAGCGCGCCGCCCTGGTGGGGGATGAGCAGGCGAAGCTGCTGCAGGACACGCTCGCCGCCGATCCCGCCACCGAGGCCGCGGTGCTGGCCACCTGCAACCGGATCGAGCTGTACGCCGATGTGGACAAGTTCCACGCCGGAGTGGCCGAACTGTCCACCCTGATCGCCCAGCACACCGGTGTCGGCCTGGACGAGCTGACTCCGTATCTCTACGTCCACTACGAGGACCGGGCCGTCCACCACCTCTTCTCGGTGGCCTGCGGGCTGGACTCGATGGTCGTCGGAGAGGGCCAGATCCTCGGCCAGATCAAGGACGCGCTCGCGCTCGGGCAGGAGCTGCACACCGCGGGCCGCCTGCTGAACGACCTCTTCCAGCAGGCGCTGCGGGTCGGCAAGCGGGCGCACAGCGAGACCGGGATCGACAAGGCCGGGCAGTCGCTGGTGACCTTCGGCCTCGAGCAGCTGGCCGGGGCGGAGCCCGTGGCGGACTGGGCAGCCGGGAAGCGCGCGCTGGTGATCGGCGCGGGCTCGATGTCCTCGCTGGCCGCGACGACCCTCGCGCGGGCCGGTGTGGCAGAACTGGTGATCGCCAACAGGACGTTGGAGCGGGCGCTGCGGCTCGCCGAGTCCCTCGCGGGCCACCATGCCGGGCTGGGTGCCGACGTCGCCGTCGCGGACCTCGCGGCCGACACCGCACGGGAGGCCGCTCCGGGTGAGCGGCCCGGCCTGATCGCCCGTGCCGTGCCGCGCGACCGGGTCGCGAACGAGCTGCCGCACGCCGACATCGTCGTCTCCTGTACCGGCGCGACCGGTCTGGTGCTGACCGCCGACGATCTGCAGACCGCCCTCACCCAGCGGGCGGGCTGTCCCACCGCCGGGCACAGCGCCACCGTCTCGCTGCTGGATCTGGCGATGCCGCGCGACATAGACGCGGCGGCGCACCGGATCGAGGGGCTACGGCTGGTCGACATCGAGTCCCTCGCCGAGGCGGCCGCCACCCCCGCCGACGACTCGGGCGCCTCCGCGGTCGCGCTGGCCGCCGATGTCGACAAGGTCCGCGGAATCGTCTCCGCCGAGGTGTCCGCCTTCGGGGCGGCCCAGCGCGCCGCGCACATCACGCCGACCGTGGTCGCGCTGCGTACCATGGCGGCAGATGTCGTCGCGAGTGAGATCGCCCGGCTCGACGGACGCCTGCCCGATCTGGACGACAAGCAGCGCTCGGAGATCACCCAGACCGTGCGCCGGGTCGTCGACAAGCTGCTGCACGCGCCCACCGTGCGGGTCAAGGAGCTGGCGAGCACTCCGGGCGGCGCGGGATACGCGGACGCGCTGCGCGAGCTCTTCGACCTCGACCCCCAGGCGGTTGCCGCCGTCAGCCGGGCCGACACCCGCGGCTCGGGCCCGGCGGCCGCCGCCGAACCGAACGACCCGAAGGGAGGCCGGGCATGACCACCGCCCCCGCCACCCCGCTGCGGCTGGGGACCCGCCGCAGCGCGCTCGCCATGGCCCAGTCCGGTCTGATAGCCGACGCGGTGCGCGAGCTGACCGGACGACCCGTCGAACTCGTCGAGATCACGACGTACGGGGACGTCTCGCGCGAGCAGCTCGCGCAGATCGGCGGCACCGGCGTCTTCGTCTCGGCGCTGCGCGAGGCGCTGCTGAGCGGCGAGATCGACTTCGCCGTCCACTCGCTGAAGGACCTGCCGACCGCCGAGCCGGAGGGCCTCACGCTGGCCGCGATCCCGCGCCGCGAGGACCCGCGCGACGCGCTCATCGCGCGCGACGGCCTCTCCTTCGAACAGCTGCCGCCCGGCGCCCGGATAGGCACCGGATCGCCGCGCCGTGCCGCGCAGCTCAACGCCTGGGCGCGCGCGTTCGGACTCGATGTCGAGACGGTGCCGATCCGCGGCAACGTCGGCACCCGGATCGGCTACGTCCGCTCCGGTGAACTGGACGCCGTGGTGCTCGCCGCCGCCGGACTGAGCCGCCTCGGGCGGATCGGCGAGGCGACCGAGCTCCTCGACGCCGACCATGTTTTGCCCGCCCCCGGTCAGGGGGCTCTGGCAGTCGAATGTGCCGCGGCCGACGCGGAGCTGGCTGCCCTGCTCGCCGGACTCGACGACCCGCACACGCGGGCCGCCGTGACCGCCGAGCGTTCCCTGCTCGCCGCCCTGGAGGCCGGCTGCAGCGCACCTGTGGGGGCGCTGGCCGACCTGTTGGGCGACGGTCAGGTTGTCACCGAAATGCGCCTGCGCGGCGTCGTCGGCACGACCGACGGCTCGACGCTGGTGCAGCTGTCCACCACCGGTCCCGTACCCGCGTCGCCCGATCAGGCCGCGGACCTCGGTCGCGAACTCGCCGCCGAGATGCTCGCCAAGGGTGCGGCCGGTCTTATGGGGGAGCGAGCACTTTGAACCCCAATGCCCCTAACCACCCCGGCTGCGGGCACGTCACCTTCCTCGGTGCGGGCCCAGGAGATCCGGGCCTACTGACGCTGCGTGCCGTGGAGGCACTCGCGTCCGCGGACGTGCTGATCGCCGACCCGCATGTGCTCGACGTGGTGCGTACGCACGTCAGGCCGGGCGTGGCCGCGGAAGCTCAGGGCACGCC
>Ga0307508_10003854_pt1 | contig 14935 bp, 23 predicted proteins | sample 9_EM_MG_FD_203089 | JGI IMG/M metagenome (GOLD analysis project Ga0307508, IMG submission 203089) | Populus trichocarpa ectomycorrhiza microbial communities from riparian zone in the Pacific Northwest, United States - 9_EM | ecosystem: Host-associated > Plants > Roots > Unclassified | place... | reverse complement strand
TGTGGGTACCCCCCCCCCCCCCCCCCCAATACTACTAATCATTTATAGTAGAATAGTAGAAACCATCATATTCAATGAAATTAGAGATATCCTGCGTATAACATAAATACATCCTGAGCTCTCTAGTTGCGGACACGCTTGGCAGCCCGCTTCTCCCTCTCTTCCTCCTCGAAGGTCCACTCTTCGGCTTCACGTTCGTCTCTGCGAGCGGATTGCACAGCCTTAGTACGTGCTCGAATGGCCTCCAGCTTCATCGCCGCGTCTCGGGACCTCTGGAAACTTTTCTTCTCCTTGCACAGTTCCTGAAGGCAATGTTGGCTCAACCTCGCCATGTAGGAAAAGGGTGACTTCAGGAACCAGAAGACGAGCTCCCTGGCTAAGAGGGCGTCATCGAGTAGGTCCCTCGGCCTGTGACATGCCCCGGCGCACTTATCGAGGAGGCGGTTGGCAAGTCCCTGAATGTCATGCCTCTCGCGTTCGATTCTCGGGATGAGGATGCCAACATCGATGATCCGACGGTGCGTCAGCCGAAGTGCCTCAATGCTGGCCTTCATATTCTCGCCAATCAGGACCGTCGCCTGATTGATATAGCTGCAGAGGAGGTCACGAGCCTCTTGCCATCCCCCAAGATGTTCGCCGTAACCGGCCGCTTCGTTCATCTTGCCCTCGTTGGTCCTGGTTTGGTTGGTCTTCCAGTGCAGGATCGGCACGGTTGGGTAGACGAGCATATCGATCATGACTTCCGCAGTGTGAAAGTCGATGGCGACAAAACTGACTAGCTCGTACCGACCGAACACATCCAGGCCGAGGCCACATTTAATTACCATTGCTTGCTTCGTGGCGAGCCCAGCAGGCTTTTCGAGAACAGAAGGAGACGGTTGGTAGGTGAACATGATCTTCAGGACTTCAAGACTCTCCAGATCGTGGGCAGCGCGGATCATGCATCCAGGCGAGCTTGGTGTCTTCATAGCGCTACAACAGCTGTAAACGCACACAAATCTTCCTGTGCGGTAGTTCCACACTTTAACAGGCTGCCCGCCATGAGTCCGGCATTTGGACAAGTCCGACTTCAGGAGGCACACGGTGCACCGCCGCATCGCCTTGAGCCCTTCTTCGGAGGGCGACACAAGCTTGAAGTCGCATTTAAGGAGTTCAGAGGGCGAAAGGGCCGCATCCCTGAGAACTTCTTGGTGCGCTTCAAAGAAACACTCCGGCGCGATTGTCCACAAGTTCCCATGGACGTTGATGGACATCCAATTGGTGTTGAGCTCACGAACCTTGTCGGTGATGGCAACGAAGCGAGATCTCCGGAGACGAGCTTCGAGGTCATCTGGCTGGGTAGCGACGAAAGGTAGACCCGTAGGGCGGGGATTGTGTTTGCGCCGCATGGCTGACGTACCACGCTGCTGTACTAATTTATTGCGTTTCTGATGGGGATCGTTTGGCGTCTTGCCGGGGCTGGCCTTGGATGCATCGTAAATCACCACTTGCTTATTGGCATTCGAACTTCCCTGCACGTTGCCCACCGCCAAATCCTGTAGCACCTGGGTTTCCGGGAGAGCCTGGAGGACCTCGGCCTCCGCAGATAATCCCGTGGCATCGCTCGACGGCGCATCCGTGAGCGCCGATTTTCCAATCCCACTGAACCCGAAAATACTCTTCGACGGTTTCTTGGTATTCGACGAATCGAAGTGGAAAATCGAGCCATGTGTATCAATGAGTCCCAGATTTCGGAAACGTTTATGGATGCCGTTCGCCTCGCTCTCGTGGGAGATGCCCAGAGTCTGCAGACCAGGCAGAAGTACCGATGTGGGATCGCCAAGGGAGGGTGAAGGCACTGATGGATTCGAAGCCGTGGAGGTCGTTGTTGTAGCCAGCTTGGAACCAGTAATTTGTGGAACTGTCTGAGAGAAAAATGAGTAAGTAGCTAATCGGGGGACTGTGGTGAACTTGCCTGAGAGCTAGTAGCAGAAGGTGTCATCTGCGCACTCAAAGCAATGCCAGTCTGAGAAGCGGAAGCAGCAACAACGTCGGGAGTATCGGCAGTCTAGAAAAACAGATAAAGTCAGTAAACGAGGCAGCAAAGAATCGCACCAGGCACTCACCTGAGGAACAGCGATCGGCGATGTCACCCGCGGACGGGAAACAGAAGTCGAAAGGGGCGGCAAAGCAGTGACAGCTACCATAGACTTCGGAATATCTGTAGATTTCGGCATCTCCGTGACTGAAGCCATTGGAGCAGCCAAAGAAACCTCGACAGCAACAGTGACAGTGCCCGATGAGAGGGTCGTGAGGGGAACATCCGAACCCAAGGAGCGTGAGGTGGAGGAAGGCGGTAGCGGAAGCGCGGGCTGGGAGGTCGAGGAAACCGTAGTGAGAGTACCGCTAGAGATGGGATATGTAGCACAAGAGTGAGTCATAGGTGATGCGGACGATGAAGAAGACATTGCTAGTGTACGTAGAAAGCGATGTAAATGTTGTGTCGTCGAAGGGCTGCGAGGCGGTTGTATGGGAAAATAAGTTCGTAGTTAGGAAGTAGTGGTGGAACAAGAGGGTAGAGACGAAAGGATGGGTTTTGTGAACGATTCCTAGCATCACTGCCTCTCACCAAGCCAAGCATCGAAAGAGGCAGACATTCGTCAAATACAACGACTGAGCCGCCAAGTTGGGGTAACAAAGGAGTACCCTCCGTACTGGTGCGATGAGATAATAGATCCCATCTACTGGCTCCTTACTCTACAACAGTGCCCGCAGGTGATAGTCTATGAATCTCGCGTTGGGCTACACTACTCGTTGGTTACCTGTGCTACAGCAGGGACGATTAATGCACAGGGAGGATAGAGGTGTTGAAATGCCAGTACGTAGGCTATACCCATCGCAGCACTGCACGCCCACGGATGCTGCCAACCGATAAGCAAACGAGCCGTACCGAGGGGGACAAAGGAACACAACCCGGCAGGAGACGAGAATCGCCAGCAGAAAATCCTGCAGGCGGAGGTGCAAAGGGATACAGGGAAGGTAAGCACCGGTTAAAGATCCGGGGCCTCTTCGTCGATGAGCGATGCAGCCGGACGATCTTGGACTTCTTCTCCACCACGGACGTGGGAGGCTGGCCCCGGTCCCAGTCAAGGAAGCCACAGAGCAAGGCGTTGGAGTGGGAACTCCGGGAGAGGCCAAAGCGGTGTTGGGGCCTGGAGGAAAACTGTTGCTGAACCCGTTGATCGCCACGCAAAACTTCGAATACAAGTTCGGTACTCGCGCAAGTGCTCCTTTGAACGATTGCTGATTCAATTCTCCTAGATGTCTAATATCCTGGATAAACCCCTCGAGCGGAAAGAGGAGAGAAGAGCGGAGGCAGAAGAGCTAGGCACCGGGGGTGAGGAACAGCCGCTCTTTCCACCCACACCAATTTCTTGGTGTCCGTGGAAGGGAGTAGGATATGGGGGCGGCTTTCCTTTGTACTTTCCTTGGTGCTCTTTACATCTTCTTGGAGCAAGCCTGGGCGGAGGGCAAAGGGGAGCTTGCAACGTGCCGCCTGCAGACCGCTCGAGGGCGGGGCCGGACAGCGGACACTTTGTACATTGGTACGATCTATATAGGTCGTATGCGAGTAATGACTGAATAGAAAAAAGGCAGGGAGAACTTGGCGTGGCGTCTGTTGGGCGCCACCTCTGCCGGGTTGCGCTCACTAAGACCCCTTCAGTATTTATGATTCGTCCTATGACGGCGTGTAGAACATCATGATTGTTTATATGCAAAGCCTTGACTTGAAACAAAGCAGGACTTGAAAGTCCACGTGAGTGGGCCGAGGCATCATGTATGACGTCCATTTTGAACAAACCGCAAGAGGGCCGTCCTTCTCCTTTCACAAACACAGCAGCACAATCCCACCACGCCAACACCACCCCAGCTACTACCAGCTTCCGCAGATACGTATGTCTCGTCGACCTTTTACCGAAACTGAGCAGCACAATCTGCTCAGGAAGGTTATTCGCTCGAACAGCAGGAATTCCGGCTTCACACTACGTCCGCCCGCGAGGATGATCGCTGCTATGGAGGCCGAGACTGCCAATATCAAGCCGAAGAAGGAGTCCCCAACCCGCCTTCCGACACGCCCGAGCGTCTCTACGAATCCAAAGAGCCCCCCTGCCCAGCAGCTGCAGAAGCCGGACGATACCGCCGTGAACAGTATTGCAGCGGAACAGCGCCCAGCGTCTGCAGACAGCAACCATCTCGCTAGGCCGTCAGATCTCTCGCCAGGCTACAGTAGCGAGGATATGGAGAGGTGGAAGGCAGAGAAGCCTGTCTTCTCCTTTGAGGGACCGATGCCGAGGTGGATGGAAGAGGCTTTGTTCAAGCTTGGTCCGGCTGGTAAAGAGTATGCAGGTCAATTCGAAGATGGCCCGAATACGACCTAAGCTAATATCAGAGCAGGGTGGCGGCAAAGATGAACGCTGATTCTGCTAAAGATGCTCCTCCGGAGGAATGATGGATGTAGGGGCCTTCGAGATTCGGCGTGCGACTAGATTGCTGACGATACGGAGATGCTTCAATCCCTTGCTGAGACGATTAGCTGCTTTGATGTCTTTCTGTTGCTGCTTGTGTTTCTTGTTTTCTCATACCGTCTGCGATTCCGTGATACGTGGGAAATACACGTGGAGTGCATCTTGTTGTGCTTTCTGTTCTGTCTAATACACATACAAGCCAAAATCTGTCACTTACATCCAGTCCCCGAGTGAGATCTACAGCCGTAATATAGAATGCTGTGCGCACGTGACCGCCGCCTTGGTACCATTCGACCATCGATTATTCGATCCGTAACTCCTTATCTTCATCAAATATCCCCCGACCTTCCCACCCACCCCCCAGCACCCTTCGCCGACTACCGCCATCCCTCCTTCTCTCCTTCAACTACCCCAACCGCCCCTCCCTCCGCCACCACCAAGACATCAACAAACCCTCGAAACCTTCCTGCAACATTTAAACACAAACCATCTACATGTATTATCTGTTCTATTTCCCCTTAGCTAAAAAAAAAAAAATCTGACCGCTTCTAGCGTTCAGAATGGCTGCGATCCCCTCGCTCACCAACACTTCCAGGGTCACTCCCTCTCAAACCTCGGCTCCTTCCTCTCTTGCATTGGAAGCGGGAAAGCTGTCGGACCACAAGATCGGACTCATCGTGATCGCCGCCATCACTGGTTTCGTCATCCTTCTCTACGCTGGCCTCCACTGGAGGAAGCTATTTAACTACTGCCGCTAGTTCGGAGTTCAGATACGGTCCAAGTCGCATGTTCTGAGCACTTGTTGCAGATTTGGATCTTGGTTTGGATTCCTTGAATACAACGGCCGAGTTAGCACGATGGCTTCTTTCTCTTATCCTTCTTCTTCTTCTTCTTCTTCTTCTTCTTCTTCTTCTTCTTCTTTACCGCGACGGTTCTGTGAGACGGACATATCAGTCGGAATTGGGACATCTTGCGGCGAAGTCGATGTATGTTTGGATGTTTAGGTCATGCCGTGTTCTGGCGATTTGTGATAGGTATTAGAGGTCTGTTTCAAGCTGCCGCGCGGAGGTTGGGATCGGGGAGGGAAACTACACGCTGGCAACCGCCGCCAGAGATGCAGGTGATGGCAGTGATCGAGGTAGAGACAAGGTGGGATGAGCTGCTTGCTTACGAGATATGCCCGCGTTCGTAAGACTCCGGTAGTTGCAGAATCACAACAAACAGAACCCCCCTAAACCCTAACGCCGCCGCGGAAGACTCACCAGCGGCCAGATAGGGACGGCAGCCAACCTGGGAACCACACAGCTCCCTATTGAGTTGGATTATATGGAGATAGTGGGAAGTACCGGTCATACAGTGTGGCCGAATTCGGTTCCAGCTAACGAGACGATAGGAATTCAACAAAAAAAAATGTCGGCGGTGTTCATCCCGCCCCCCTCCTCCGACTAAGATATCGGTGCGCTCGGAGCGTAGATATCCTGATCAGATAAGGGGTGGGCAAAATCTACATATATGTATCGATGACATGAGCGTAACGTTGCCAAACAAAGAGGCAACACCCACCTCAACGAACCGTTCAGTATAAACTCTCCCTCTTAATCCTCCCCACCTCCTTCACGGTCCTTACAACACCTCCACGGTCCTTACTACTACACTCTCCCCACTCCGCCAAACCCCATTCAAACCAGCAAGACCATACAAATTATGAAGAAGCTCAATCCCCTCAAGAACGGTATGCAATCGCCTGCCTTTCAAAGTTTCCTCCTCTTCGAGTCTAACCTACAATAGATCCGTTTTTCACCAAGCTCCTCATCTTCAAACAATTGGTTGTTACTGGTGTGAAGGTGGTTGGCAAGTACAGACGCTTCAAGTCCCGAATGCATACTCCGTTCTGGAAGCGCATGCCGAAGGAAAAGCGCAAAGCGGACGGTGACGGGTTGCCTGATGTCGAAGAGTCTTGCACGTGCGACCAGATGGCGATCATTTTGAGCACCTAAGCTTGAAGTTTGTGGTTTATACCGTGGTGTTGAACAGCGCGGCAGCTGGAAGACATGCGATGGAACTCTGACTTGAAATGTTTGTGTATACACTGATTGGCAGCTGGCAGCATGAATGAATTTCGCTTCACACTACACGCTCGAATCGGTGAACGCAGTTGTGTGTTAAATGCGGAAGGGTGGACAACAGTCTGCTGCTTGGTGATCTCGGGGCGACATAGGTAGATCAGTAGGAGATGGTGTTTCAAGAGTGCATGATCATCAGTTCTCACACCAAATTACCCCGACAGGATCTCGATCGGCGAGCCGACAGCTTAACACTTACCTAGTGCCGATTGGGGTCTGCCAGCACGTCTTCTGTTGTCTGCGTTTGCTCATATTATATCCTGTGGCCAAGATCTCGTCCTTCTGCACGCACCTACTGTTGTCGAGCCCGATGCAGTGACGTCTCGCCGGCCAATCACTACGTAGCACCAAAGCAGAAGCTATACCTAAACCAGTTCCTCTTTTTTAACTATCCCTACTAGTTACATATCTCAACGTAGCGCATATGTACGATTCAAATGTCGAAGTTATGTATTTCATCGCCCAGTCGCGGTGTTTTTCTCTCTCTCCTCACGACTAGTGACAGGTTGTCCTTTGCCCCCGCGGGTTCTCTAAGGAGGCTAATCGGAGTACATATCTAGAGTATGTATGTAGATATGTAGATCCTTCTGTTCTCGCTTGCGATCTTGGACCCACGTGGCGTCGCGGAATACCCGGGACGAGACCACGCTATCCTACATACTTATGTATACATATAGAACACGCAGACCACGTGGAGGGGTTGGTCGATCCGTAACGCGAGGCGACAGAAGGCTAGCGGTGCGATCGGTGCCGATGACTGGGCTTGGCGGTACAGTACAGGGGGAGAAGGATATGTTGCCCTCGAAGCAACATGTGTAAATAGAGGTGTGCTCTTACTGGCTGGGAGATTTCCTCCTCTCTCAGAAACCGCATCACTCCGGCCCTGTTTGGTTGCGCAACCTACGGTTCAAAAATCGCGTTTTTGAGTGGGAAATTTCTTTCCTAAATCATGGTTTCTCTCTTTTGTGTAATAACTCCGCAAAATACGGTTCAACCAAATACAGTAGGGCCTCAGTGTGCTTTGAGGACATCCCATCTACGTACCGTTGAATAGCATATTCGATATGGACCACAATCCCACGGTGCAGCACTCACCGACAGGACAACCAGCGGGCCATGGCCGTGGGCGGTTTCTTTTGTTTCCCTTCGTTTTTCCTTTGTCATTTCATTGGTGCGGCCAGGGCGGAGGGCAGGGGGAGCCACAACGAGCCGCAAGGATAGTGGAAAGCAACTGAACGTGTGCACATCGCCATGATCTAGGCGGGTCTCGTAGGTCTCGTGCAGTTGATGGATAAACAAAAAAAAAGGGTTAGTACCCTCTCTACACTGATACAGGCCGCGATTCGCTCGGTAAGCCTGAGGAATCGTTTGTGTCTGCACAACCACCAGCACGGCTCCTTGCAAGATTACCTAGCGCCTCTCCTGGGCGAGCATGCATCTACTCGACATGGAAAGAACCGACCGAAGCGCCGTGCCGCAAGTACAGTACACAGAACACAATGTACGATATGGTGCTACATACCGTGAGGCCCGGCCCCCTGTATGTGCGCGCGGTTTTTTTTCTATATGTCCCTTTTTTCCTAACAGACATCGCGATTTGCACGATAGTCCATGCACAGTCGAGAATCCATGACAAGCGGAGGGGGGGTTTAACCGCCGCTTTTTTGGGCAGCCTCGTTTGCGACTCTTTGTATCGGTCGGGGCCGAACGCGAGATGGAGGGGTGGCGGACAAAACTCATAAGATCTGGCTGGCATCCTGTTCTGTGGGAATCGAGACGGATCGGTTCAACTACGGATATTCTCACCGGTAAATAATAAGGCCAGAAGACGACAATTATGACTCAGACATCTCCCATCGAGGTCGATCCGGCAATCTTATGCACCCACCTTGCACATAATTCCGCCGCCCCAACATACGAAATTACTGACCGCCGCATTCACACAGCTGGCGGGCTCCGATAACAATTGCGGAAGCTCACCAGTCCGGCAAGCTTGACCTCTTCTGTTGCCGAGTACGTCTTCGAGAACGGACGACGGTACCCAGTCCTACTTTGGAGTTGAGTAGATGTCGACGATGTCCCACTACGAGGTATGAAACGCACTGCCCGGCTCGGTGAGCGGGCGAGCGATCGATTGATTTGACACATGGCTATGTTGTTCGCAGGTGGATGGTCGATTGGATATGCACCACGAGATCTTCTTGCTAAATGGAGAACTTCATCTAGCGTCGATCGAGAAGCCGCAGCGAGTCACTGGTGTCGGAACCAGGAGTGTGGACAGTCCGGCCGGGCCAGTCCTTGCCTCGGACTGGACTGACCTGCGAGGCAGTCCACGCTAATCCACGGCCCGGAGGCCAAGAGCGAAGCCACCACCACAAAAAGAGTCAAAAAATTGTAGACATACAGGAGAGTATTGGGGAAAATACCATCTAAAATTTCTGTTGATTGAAGAAGAGATGGTGGAGCTGTAAGCGAAATCATGTGGCATTTCTTGCTTCGCGAGTGAGTTTCCGGGTTTTGGGTTCGCGGCATCGGGTGGCGCATAGGGAATCGCTGTCTGGAATCTCGGGTCCGTAGTCGACCGCTTGGGCTGGCACGATGGTTGGGTTACGGTGCATGCCGTTGACTTGTGGTTCCTGGGGGAGCTGGTAGTTGGGCTGCTGTGCGGGAGGCGGCCTTGCGGTTCTCCAAGGAGTCGCTTCATGCAACCCCCTTCACACCATTACTAATTAGCGTTCGCCCGCAGGCGCCCGCTGCTCCGTGCAGATTGTTTTCCCGCAGCAGGGAATATACGCTTCACGGTCGAACAGTAGCGCCGAGTGAACCTTGGGTGTCGGATGAGGGTTGCATCTGCGTATTGGTGGCGGGCGAGAAAGCAAATGCACAGATCCGGCATCCCTTACCGAAGGGAACAAGTCCACCACGAGCCGCATCCAAGTCCTACATAGAGTAGATTGCACATTCGAACAACGATGAAGTTGGCGGGACAGAAGATGAAGAGCGAAAAGAAAGAGTTGGATTATTTGAACCGCATCGAGCGCTCATCAGATTGCGATCGATATCTCCAGGCAGAGATGCCCGGGAACAGGGCGAAAAGGTGCTGTAAACTGGTTCCCTGCAGCCGCGTTGACCGTGTCCCTCTGGAGCAGTACGGCTAAGACTAGATGTTGGTGGGAAAGACATAAGGTGAAAGTAAGTAATTACTTGAATACTCGAGTTGTATCAGACACCTAGGCCGCTAATGACTGATATGTACTATGAACAACTTTCTTGAGATTGCTGGTCATCTAGCTTACCGGCGGCAAAGAACCGGTCCCCCCAATGCGCATGGCTCCTAATGATGAGCATGATTCCAGAAATAGACCGAAACCAAACTACCCCTTCATCCCTATCTATCCCCCGTTCCTAGATATCCCTTCTCTCCTACTTGCCCCTCACTGATTTACATTCTCATCCGGCACCTTAGCACATCTTCAACACCACCACAAAAAGGAAGAGAGGCTACTGGGAGGAGGGCGGGGGGGCAGCCAGCAGCCGTTCCAGCGCCTCGTGTCCGTTCCTCGCCACTTCGTGCAGCGGCTGAGCATTCTGCATCGAAGGCCTCCTAGTTAAAGCCCATGTGCGTCTTGACTCTCGCCTACCCCTCTCCTTCCTTCCAGACTATCGCGTACCCTGATGGAGCCACATTAGTTTGAACTGCGTCGGCCAGCGGGCTGGGCAAACGAGTGAGAACTCAGGATGTTTAACCATCCTCTGTTGACTTTTGCGGGGACGATTGGCTGCCATCACAACAAGAGATAGAAAATCGTGCACATGCAGGAGAGAACCAGAGAGGGGAGAGGAACAAGACCACCCAAAAATTTCTGTTGACTGGAGAAGAGATGGTGCTGCAAGCGAAATCATGTGGAAATTTCTTGGGTTGTAAGCGGGTTTCCGGGTTTTGGAATCGGAATCGGGCGCACATCCCTGGAGCTCAGTTGGCCATTCCATAGCTTCCATCCTCGGTGCCGGCCTGTTTTAACCGCGAGCACAGGTGGCGCATAGGGTTCATAGCTATCGCTACGCGGCATCGCGGGTACATAGTTGACTGCTTGTTGTAGATAGGTCGGCTGGCACGCTGGTTGGTTGTTGATTTGCGGTTCTCCGCGGAGTCGATTATTGGGATATTTTTTTTCACAGTATAGCGTTAGCCAGCGGGCGCCCGCCAGCCGGACTGGGTCAGCCCAGACCGGCCACTGGGCCCACCTGGACGGACTCGGTCACCAGAAAGCCCGGCCCGGACTGGACGCCCAGAGGCCCACGGGCTGCCCGCGGGTCGGCCGGGCTATTGAGACCCCTGGCCGGAACTGGAATGCGTAATTGTCCGGCTGTGGGGCTCCATTGACTGAGTGCATACTTCCCACCAACAGTTGCGGGATCTGGGCCATCGATATGGCGGACAAGTACCCGATGGTGGAGGTCACAGACACGGACCTTAGGCGAGTCAGTGGGGCAGATAGGAACTGCAGCGAGGGGATAATGCGATCAAGAACAAGAACCCACGCCTACATGCTATTGTGAATTTTGTCCCCCCATTCCACTTCAGGATGATTGGGGGTTAAGAGCTGGCTGTTTTTCAAGACATGTTACTTATGGCCGAGCCTGAAGTTGAAGATGAGTTCTTTACACCAGTTATATAGTTCATACCCTGGAGTGGAGTACTCACGGGCTCAACCAACTAGGTCGCCACTGCCCACTCGGATTTGAGATGGCTGGGCGACGGTGGCCGAAGATGGCATCGTACTGGTGTACGCATCGAAGGCTCCTTGGCAACAAGCAGTTAAATTTTGTGCATGCAGAGGGCAATGGTTTCTGGTATTAACTTCTTTACAATCTCCCAAATTCTGTCACCAATAAGGCAAAGTTCACAATGCCAACTTCGTCAAAGTTCCTACACAAGCTCACCACTGATCTCGATCGCTCCTTTCTTGCAAGCGACCTTTGTGCAGGCAAATGTCAGTTTCCTGCGCGATATCACTGGATGAAAGGACCGACCATCTCCCGCCGCCGCCAGTATGCTTCGCGTCGAAGCCGTGATCCCTCGACACTTTCTCCATCTCCAATCGATGCTTCCCCTTTGGCTTCACATCTTTGATACGCAACCTCTTGAAGAACACATAGGCCGCATAAAAGACCCTGCTGATGTTTCCCGAATCGGCACCATGCTTGCCACGGAGGTCATTCAGTTGTTTCGACTGCAGCTTCACATCCATGGTACGGAACTGGGAAGCGAGGTCCTTCAGGAACTGCGCCTGGGCCACGCCGGGCTTCCTAAGATGGGCCGAGATCTTGCGTCGGATCTCAGCGCAGCTGCCGCAGATCTTGATCTTATCCTCCTCCTCGCCCTCGAGGTGCACATCCGAAAGGCCGACGGCCACCGTCTCGTCGGCCTTCCTGCGCTCCTTGGGCATGGCGATACCCTCGGCTTCACGCTTCTTGAAGAGCTTGTACGCCCTCTCCATCGCGCTGCTACGCACGCCGTTCCAGCGTCCGTTCTGGGCCGTACGGTCCGCTTCCCACTCCGATCGCGTTTTGGAACTCCACCACCTTCATTCCTCCAGCCTCGAGGAAGGTGTTGATCTTTGACGAACCTAGTTGCAGTCCTAGTTGTAGACAATTCCCCGCCACCGTCCTCGTCGTCGGAGTCGGGGTGTGGGCGCTTCGCATCGGTCGTGGATTATGTCGGCGGGTTCGTCGTCTCGAGAACAGTAGCGGCGGACTCGTGGGATTCGGTGGCCGCGGTCAATTGGGGATGGCTCTAGGGCGTCAGCAAGTGGTTCAGCTGCCGATTCTTCGCCGATGATCCCAACGTCTGGCGCAGCCATCGTTCTGTAGTATGTTGAGGTAAATATGTTAAATTGTAGTGGAAAGAAAAGATATGTCGAAATCAGGAGAAGTCGGCAACATGATAAGCAGCACTGGCCCCTCCACTAATAATGGGCCATGTAGATAACCTCTTCGTTTGCACGTCACACATACCCTAATTCGCGGGCGGACCCTCGATCCAAGACCGACTTGCCCCAATGTCACGCGATGCGTCAGGGCGGTGATCACTGAGATGCACCCAAAATATATACAAAAGCACTGTACATATGTAGAAGCCCATCAACATCCCGCTTGGAGTCGCCATGTTTGCTTGCAATGGCTCGAAGTTTGTTCTGACAAACTAGGCTTTTTTTTTGTTTGTTCATACTCGCATGCGACCTATATAGATCATGGCTGCGTACATTTTCTCCAGGTTTCCCGTCCGCAGTCCGCGCGAGGCGGCTCATTGCAAGCTCCCCCGCCCAGGCCTGTCCCAAGAAAGAGTAGATGCGCACCAAAGAAAGACCAAAAGAAAAAGAAACACGGAAGAGAAGACAAAAGAACAGCACGACCGTCCCCTACTCCTCTCCAGCCGATGCCATGAACGAGGGGGTGGGAAGGAACAGCGGGGGTTCCTCCCCGGTGCCCGTCTCGTCCTCAGCACCCGGCGCCTCCGCTTCCGCCCTCCTTTCTTCTTCCCGCTCCATCCTCTCCCGGAGCTCCCACTCTGACGCCTCGCTCCTTGCGTCTTCTTCCCAGCCGGCACTATTTTCCCCACATCTGTAGAAGTGAGGAAATACCGGCTGACTGCACCTCCTATCGGCGAAGAGATCCCGGATCATCCACCGGCTCTTCCCCCGCCCTGTCTCCTTCCTCACCTCCGCCCAGAGGATCTTCTGCTCCCCCTTCCACTTCGGACACCCCTTAAAGAGGTGCTCTCTTGTCTGCGAGCCGCGCTGGCACCACCAGCACTGGGGGTCGGGGCGATCCTTGGCCCAGTGCAGTATTGTCCGGTGCGGCAGTGCCCCGCCTTCAGCTGGTGGAACCGCGAGGCGAGCCTCTTGGTGCTCCCAGCAACCGTGGCATCCGGTTTGTGGGCTTCCGGTAGCCTATATTTCTGCTTGGAGGTCCTGCTCCCAGCCCATCGTCGCGCTTCCGTCCGTTTCTTCTCGGAGATCCCCCGCCCAATGTTGGCGAGCCATCTGGGTAGGGGCATTGGGCGCACCTCCGTCCGGTCTGAGTAGGACATCCATTCCACCCCTCGAATGTCCGCCTCCTCCGCCGCGAGCTTGGCCCACTCATCCGCCTTCTCATTCCCCTCTACCCCCTTGTGCGCCGGGCACCACCTGATCTCATGGTGATACCTGGCTTCCCCCTTCGTAGCGTGGCGATGTGCCTTCTTGCCTCCAGCGCATATTTCCGGCCCGGCCCTGGCTCGTCCGATGCCATCCGCCTAATGGCCGCCTGTGCATCGGTGAAGATGGTGACTCGATCCGGGATCGTGTTCCTCCTCGACGCGGATTCCAGTGCGCGGGCGAGGGCTGCGCACTCTGCATCGTAGGCCTCCTGGTTGTAGCCCATGTGGGTTTTGATGCCCTTCCAGGTTTGGCCATTCTTCCATGCCACTGCGTACCCGGCTGCTTCATCCTCCATTCGTGACCCGTCCGTGAACATGACAAGCCCCGGTCTCTCTTTTTCCGCCTCCTTCTTGGCCTCCTCCTCCTCTTCTGCATCAGCTCCGCGTCGAAGGTCTCCGGACCCTCCAGCAACACTGTGCTCTCCGTCCTTCCAGTATAACCGAGGGCAGTGGTGAGCCGTTTCCCGATCTTGGACGGTGCGCCCACCACTTCTCTGGCTTGGTTCCCCTGTAGCAGGCTCAGGAGACGTAAACCGAACCTCCGCTGCTTGTTCTCCAGCTGGGCGGCTGCCGGTCGGAGTCCTGACTCCATCGATAGCACATCTGACAAACTAGGCGTATGTAGGGGTACATAACCCAGCTAGCCTAGATTGACAGGATCCGAGCGGTGTTGGTTTCTTTGAGATCATATGCAGATGATTGGCTGGTTGGCGATGCTGCTAGCTGTTTCCAGCTGAGACGGATATCAAACATGATGATCTTATCAGTTGATCATCTGGTTTCCAAAAATACTTCCAGCACCATACTGTCACTCGGTTTTATTGTGTTGAATCTCCGCCGTTCCGTCAGACAGAGTAGTGACGGATAATGCAGCGTGTTTCGGATACAGAAATTTCTCGGAATAGGTGGGTGCATTAGAAAAAAATGCATTCATGACGAACTGCGTTGACAATCTTGGGTCTGCCTGGCCGTGCCTCACTGCGGGTTGGTTGAGGAAAGCCTTCGAAATGTAGATGACGGGAGTCAGACGATATCAGGCTGCGTTCAGTTTCGCTGATCGGGGGGGGGGGGGGGGGGGGGGGCGCCGGATAAAAAAACACCAAACC
>Ga0307508_10003853_pt1 | contig 14937 bp, 13 predicted proteins | sample 9_EM_MG_FD_203089 | JGI IMG/M metagenome (GOLD analysis project Ga0307508, IMG submission 203089) | Populus trichocarpa ectomycorrhiza microbial communities from riparian zone in the Pacific Northwest, United States - 9_EM | ecosystem: Host-associated > Plants > Roots > Unclassified | place... | reverse complement strand
AGGGGGGAGGGGGGGGGGACGGAATATATCGGTGGCGAAGCCACCAGTTTGGGGCCAAACTACGTTAAGAGGGGGGAGCTCCTTCGGCGGGTTATTCTACAAAAAATTATGGTAAGGTTCGATCGTAGAACCATACTTTGCATTGATGCCAAAAACAGGTGCTATTTCGCAAATCCGCCTTAATTTATTCTTAGAATGTCACTATTAACTGTGTGTGAAGCCGATTCACATAAAAGGAGTAATATTGTGTAGGCTATTAATAGGTATATTATAGTGGCAATATGCTCTTGCCTTATGCCTATTAATATTGAGCATACATTCCAGTACAGATTGTTTATTTTATTTTTAACTCTCCCATCACCCCCCCCCACACTTGTTCGTGGGGGGGGGGGGGGTGGGAAGGGGGTGGGGTATCTGGATTTATTTTTTTGCCTTTGGTCTTCACGTGGTGAGATTTATCTCACCAAGGGAAGACTATATAAAAAACAAAAACAAAAAAAACCGAAGGAGATGGTTCATTTTCTGTATCGATACCTTCTAAGGGTAATGAAGTTAAAGCTTCATACGGTATAAAGTTGCATAAACGATAAACTCCTTTACTTCATTAAATACAAAACATAGGGCTAGCCCTAAGTTTTTTTTTAATAAATATATATATTTATTAGTTTCCGGGGGGTCTTTGTAGGATATGAATATAATTATAGTGTATTCGCAATCGAAAACCGTACAGGTTTAGCTAACACAATTATTCCGAAGGGGTAGAAAAATAACGCTCCGCCGCTCCGCCGCTCCGCCTTGTTGATTATATAAACACAACAAAATCCCCTACGTTTTGAGGAGGGGCGGCGAGCCTACCGCACAAAACTCATTTGTGCCGGCTCCGCCGACATATAAATATTTATTACCCCTCCGGCCCCCGGACCGGGTGTGCACCCGACCAGGTGTCCGAGAGGGGCGGGGGATGGTAATAAACTTTCTAATTACTTGGTATGGTCTGAGATTGAAAAATTAATTGTTTCCGGTGCGCATAAAACGCCTCCCTTCTCGGGGTTAGCAACCATTAATGATCTACGATCTAAGTTGAATAAATAACATAAGGTTTATTTAGCCAATTGTTTTCAATGCTAGAGGTATAGCAAGGGTTAAACCAAATATATCTTGTAAGTATGGAGAATCCAGACACTTCTGGACTTAAAAGCGACTGAGGTGAAAACGGTCAAGACGTTCCGTAGTTAAGACCGTCGGTATTTTAACGTATCGCTACAGACTGGGTCACTTCGGGGTCGCTGAAATGCGGCTGAATGTACAGTCGGAAGTTCTATTTATATGACAGGTGTAATCGGAGTTAAGGCCATGGACAGGGGATTCCCCCTTATACACCGTGAACTTCGGGAGGGTCCTACACCTGTATCTGCTTTAATACATAAAAGTGAGTGTTGGCTACTCATACTGTGTACAAGAACCAAATTCCGGGAAAGCCCTAAAGCTCTAGTAACCAAAGTCACCAAGGAAACAAGGTGACCGGCCCCATTAATGACTGGGGGTAAGGTAATATCACTAGAGATGACAGAAATTAAATGGGTGACCGCGGATCTAAATCAGACCAGACAGGGTCTGTAAAAGAGCAACGAGTAGATGGTTCTTCAGCTATTTAGGTATAGCTGTAAGGTGTACTCTAGTCACCGGGAAACCGGCTCTTGGGAGAAATTAAGTAAACGGCCTTATTCGTTTATGTAGTAACTCAAGATTAAAGATACCACAATAGCCTGACCGTATATTAATCCGCGTTACGGGGCCATTTTTTAATATATTATAAAAAAATCAGAGAATAACCCTTAGGTAGATTTTCTCTTTTTAGGATCATTAATTAATGATCCCCGGGACAAAAAAAAACAAACAAAGAAATGTGACCGGCGCAGAATTAATAATTAGGACAAAGTTGTGGACGGCTGCAACTATGGTATTCTCTTGGATTTAAATTTCACAACTAATGGGGATGATAAGGTATCCTCTGGTGCCTCTTATACGGTTTCGCAGGCTGAGGCTAAGGAGGAAGATCTTAAAAATAATAAGAAAAATAAGAAAAATAATAATATTAATAAAAATAAAAAGAATAATATATAGGCATACAAACTATCAACCAAAGTCTTCTAATGAAGTCTTTTACTCCAAACAGCATTATTCCCCCCCCCGCTACGCGGGGGGGGACACTATTGTATATAGATACTAGAAGTAATAGAAATAGAAATTTTTATTAGGAAGGAAATACTCTTACGTCTAAAGAAACCCCGCATTTAACCTGAGCAGGTGACACTTTAAATAATAACCGTAATAAAGAGAGAATTAAAAACAGTCAGGCAAACCAGATGGTGAGCGGCTGGATTATTAGTGGGCCCCGTGGAATGAAAGTAGAGACATCTTTTCAGAATAATAAGTATGCTCCAGCGGCTCGACCAAGGTCCGGCCCACGAGTGGGTTCCTGAAAAGATTGATAGGTCACAATAAACTACTGAAGGGGTTCGAAGAGGTCAACGCCTCTGACTGATGTAAGCGCTGCCCTTTCGAATAGGGAGCGTGTCACGAGCAAAACGTGGCATGATAGGTCATCATACCGGTGAAAACTGCTTCAACCGAATTTCCCCCCCTCTCCCCCAACCCACTCCAAAGACTCGCTTTACTCATTAAATAAGTAAATCAAGTTTTTCTTTTGTTTTTATTTTTTTTTTATTTTTTTTGAAAAAAAAAAATCAAAATAAAAAAAAAAAGAAAAACTAGTTCGCCTCCGAGAGGGTGGGGTGGGGGGAGCGGGTTGTATATCTGCGCGCTGGCGCAAATGCATCTAAACCAGGACGGGTTGCAGGAAATTCAGTGGGATGAGATACCATTCCGAAGCGATTCCTCTTTGTTTCTCTTATGATGAATGATAAGATAAACAGGAGCTACGGGTCTTACACAAATCATCCGACTCCGCGGGAATAATACACCCGTAGGTTAGATAAACGGGTAGATAAACGAACGGGGAGCAAGTCGGCTCCCGTTTATCGGCTCCGCCCGGAGTAACAATCTAGGTAAGATCCACAGCCGAACCTGAACTAAAAGTCGGCCTAGGGAACCGGAAAGGGGTGAAAGTGCCCCCTGCTTGCTTTAAGTTAGCACAGTAGCATACAGCGGAGGTTTAGCGGGAAGCATCAAAGAACTGAATCGAACAGCTCGGTACGGGTCAGGAAGCTGCAGGTCCCGAAAGATAAGAGTCCCTATGTGATACTAATTAGACAACTCGTGAACCGGGTAGCCTTGGCCCAACCGGGAGAGAAAGACAATGGCCCGAGAGGAGGAAGTTGATATTACGGGAAAGAAACAATCGCTTTAGGACTGAAAGGTAAGTATCCATTTAGAATCCAACTCTGGTAGGGATGAGATAGGCAACCCTTCGTGGAGATCCCTCTTAGATAAAAATACGGCGCGCGAGCGCGCAGGATAATTTAGTACGAGTACGAAATAGAGTTTTTAAGTTTTCCCCCTCTTTAGTCACCCGCCTGCAACCCCTCACTAGATAAACAATAGAGAGGGAGCCGGGGGGAAGGCCGGGGACTAAACCTCAGGCGCGGAGACAATGGGTTGTTTATCTATTTTTATTTTTATTTTTATTTTTCAATAAATTTCAAAATTAAAATAAAAACCCGCGACTCCGGGGGAGAAAACGTCGCGGGACCTTTCAGCCGACGGCATAAAATTTAAACCTGGTGGGTAACGGTCAGAGGGTGAAAATATTCAGGCTTAGCCCCCTTGTTCAATCCGATTCAAGCCGGGAGGGTTTTATGTACCTTATTAAGGATGTTTCTTACTTGAAAAAGAATGCTTTCGAAATCGTATTTATATCGAGGAAACAGATCAAAGCAAAGAGACCGGCCTTATTTATATATATATGTATATAAATAATGACGGTCTCCACCCTTTAGGGTGGCGACCTATAAGGCTACTACAAGAGGGCAGTAAAGCCCATTCTAATTGAATGACAATCGGAGAGCGTACCTCCCAAATATGACTGATATTTAAGTAACGCAACATATATAAATAAAAACAATGCAAAATTTAATTAAAGAAAAATCAAAATTAGCCTATAAGTCGCGTAATTATCTCACTCCGGTTCGTACGTTTAGTTTAGATTCGGCTGCTAAAGTCGACCCTTGGTTTATAACTGGGTTTGCAGATGCTGAATCTTCTTTTATAGTATCTTTAACTCAAAAAAACCGGCTAAACACTGGTTGATTAGTTTATGCAGCATTTCAAATATCCTTGCATGAAAAGGATCGAGCATTACTAGAGTTAATACAAGCATTCTTTGGAGTTGGAAAAATAAATAAACATGGGAAGCATTCAATTCAATATCGTGTTAGTTCAACTGAAGATTTAAAGGTAATAATAGATCACTTTTATAAGTATCCATTAATCTCTCAAAAACTAGCTGATTATCTACTGTTTAAGAAAATACTTGCAATTATAGTGGTGTTGGGGTTGAACATCACTAAGCAGGCAAGGATGAAACTAGGTTCTACAGCTCAACCTCAGTTTCGTACTTGTCAGCACGAGCGAGATTTGGGTGTTTTAAAAAGAATAATCTTAACCATGGGTTGTGGTGTAATAGTCCAACCTTCTGAAGGTAGAGATAGATATTCTACTTCAGTGTCTAATATTACTGTACTTAGTACAATTGTAATTCCTTTCTTCCAAAAATATCCATTATATGGCGCTAAAGGGTTAGATTTCCAAGATTTTGCAGAGGGAATCTCTATAATGGAGAAAAAAGGCCATCTAACTCAAGAGGGTTTGGATCGGCTGAAAGATTTAGCCTACAATATGAATACATTCAGAGAGTTTTAATGTTAATATTATTTTACACAATCTTATTATTTTACATAATCTTATTATTTAAGACGGGGTGCGAACCGAGCCAAAAGGGTGCAATATGGATGGGCTTATTCTGCACTAGCCAACCCTTTTTTTTCTGAGCTTGGGGCCAGCTTCTCTTGGGTTGATTTTTTTTTATAGTCCCTTCGGCTAGCCTAGAAATAATTTTTTTATGCGTGTACATTAGACGCAGTCATACCCCCGGTCCTTTTTTGTTTTTATTTAAATCCGGGAATGTTTGCCGTTGATTGATGTGAATCAATCAATTATTATATTGCCATATGCTGGGAGTACCTTACATCAAGTTTATACATATGTTAATTAATTTAAGTAAGATGTATAATAAAATCTTGTGCCTTGTTAGAGAAAAAATGTTTCTCTTGATAAGAGGGGTTAATCAGCAGGTATCCTTATTTTGTAATAATGGAACTTCAGAGACTGCAAGCGATATAACTTTTGAATTTAATAGTTATTTAAATCTAAAACCTTTACATAAAAAAAAGTTAGATCAACGATTCTTAGAATGGTTTATTGGTTTTACTGAAGGAGTGGGTTCTTTTATAATACTAAATAATAAAGTATATTTTGGTATTACTCAAAATTTAGACAATATCCAAGTTCTTTACGGTATAAAAAAACAATTAGGATTTGGGAAAGTCTTAATTAGAAAAGAATCCTCACCAGCTAGACTGGGCTCCGCCAGCCAAGCTACTAATGGGCAGCAAAGCAAGGGGATATTTTATGTAACACCAGGCCCCAAGGGAGATAATTTTCACAGATTAATAACTATATTTAATGGAAATTTATGTTCAAAAAATAAAAAAGAACAATTTAAGATTTGATTAAAAACTTACAACAGCCAATATGATTGTAATATCCAGTTTATAGATAGATTAGTAAAACCTAGTTTAAATACTGCTTGATTATCAGGATTTCTTGATGCAGAAGGTTGTTTTACTGGAAGAGTTAAAGCTTGCCATACGTATAATCTTAATAAAGTTCCATTTTTAACTTTTTCTGTGTTTAAAGAAGAATTTTATATTTTGTCAAAAATTAGAGAGATTTTACTAAGTGGTCCGACTATTGATACATGCCTACGCTTATCCTCTGACTTAGCCTCCTCCTCAATAAAAAATATTAAGTATTGTAAATCTTCAAATAGTTGGCAATTTCATTCTTCTTCTGTAGTTAAACTTAAACCGTTAAGAAATTACTTACTTAGGTACGGTTTAAAAACTAAAAAGTCTCTTGCTTTTACTCAATGGTGTAAAATTCATCAATTGGTTGACAATAAAGAGCATCTTACTGTGATAGGTTTAGAAAAAATAGATTTATTAACGAAAAAAATTAATAATTATAATATGTTTACAAATTAAATAAACATGTTTCACGTATTAATATGAAAAGTTAAAGATACAGTCCGATCCTTAGGGAAACTTAAGGCGTGTTATTTTTCAATAAATAAAGAATAACCAACATAAATGAACTGCTGGTGTATACTTATTAATGAGAGCTTCACCTTTAATAGAATATAGTTCTACTGTTTTAATATTATGTTTATGAATTGGAGCTATTACAAGTGTTTTCAGTTCTCTTATTGGACTTTTCCAACAAGACATAAAAAAAGTTATAGCTTATTCAACTATGAGTCAATTGGCTCGAGAACACAATTATAATTTAATTGTGTTCAGGTATCAAACTATTTACGAAAATATTATTTTAATAATGTATTACATATATCTTACGGAGAAAATAGTAGTTATTTTTTGTTTTTATCTCTTGATAAATGTTGTTACTTTAAATAATAGACATATGGATCTATCTGTTGAAAATTCGAAAGTTATAAATTCTGAATATTTAAATAAAATATTATATCCTTACTATGTAACTGGGTTTGTGGACGCTGAGGGTTGTTTTCTTATCAATGTACCTTCTAGATCAGATCAGAAACTAGGTTATAATGTAAATTTAATGTTTAAGATTAAATTACATTCAAAGGATAAAGTATTATTAGAAAAAATTAGGGATTATTTCGGAGTGGGTAATATTACTATAAGAAAAAACGGGTATGTTGAATACATAGTTAGTTCTAAAAAAGATATTGAAGTTATTATTAATCATTTTGACTCTTATCCTTTGATCACACAAAAGTGATCGGACTATCAATTATTTAAACAAACGTTTGAATTAATTAAATGTAAGGAACATTTAACTAAGGAAGGTTTAAAAAAAATATTGTCTTTAAAAGCTGTTTTAAAGAAAGGTTTACCAGATCAATTAAAAGCAGCTTTTCCTGACATTGTTCCTGCATTAAGACCTCAACCACCTAAACCCAAAATTCAAGATCCGCATTGAATATCTGGGTTTGTGGACGCTGAGGGATGCTTTTGCGTAACATATACCAATAATTCAACTGGAGTAGGTTTAGTGTTTAAAGTAACACAACATATTAGAGATGATTCTTTATTAAAAGAATTTATTAATTATTTTAATTGCGGACGTTACATTATTAGTTCAAAGGAGGCAGGAGATTACATTGTTACTAAATTTAGTGATATTAATATGAAAATTATTCCTTTCTTTAATAAATACCCTATACTTGGATCTAAATCGTTTTCTGATTTTGAGCAAGTTGCAAAATTGATCGAAAACAAAGATCATCTTACTGCAGAAGGATTTAAACAAATTAGTAAAATTAAATCTGGTATGAATAAAGGAAGAATATATAATATACAATCTACTTCGCATACTTCAACTAGTCCGCCTTCGGCGGCCAGTCCCGATAAGACGGGCAAGATCGCCCTGCGAGCTAGTCCGTATAAATGTTCTCAAAAAAGAACATATGTAACTGTGTCTTCTTCTTCTGCTTTCCCGAAATTATCATATAGATGTTGTCAAGGTAATAAACATTACTCTATTAAATTAAATAACACACATACGGATTACAAAGAAAACTTATTTAATGAATGATTGAGTGGTTTAATAGACGGTCAGGGTCAATTTTTTGTTTCTAAAAAAAAGTATGCTAATTTTAAAATTATAATGCCTGCAAAGGATAAATCTGCACTTTATGAAATTAAACATAAATTTGGAGGATCTATTAAAAGCATATCAGGGTCTAATGCATTTAGATACAAATTACACCATAAAAAAGGTTTAATTAAATTAATTAATAGTGTTAACGGTTTAATTCGAAACCCTCCAAAAATGTTACAATTAAATAAAGTTTGTGCATTATATAATATAGCGTTTAATTCTCCCAAACCTTTAACCTATTATAACGGATGATTTAGTGGGTTTTTGGATGCAGATGGTTCTATATTTATAGATGAAAAAGCAGGTCAGTTGGTTTTAAGTATTACTCAAAAAAATATATATCTACTAGAACCCCTTATTAGGCTATATTCTGGTAGAATTAAAATTCTTAGTTCTAAAGAAGGGTTTATATATTCTATTTATAGAAAGAAAGAAATCTTAGAACTAGTAGATAATTATTTTAAAAAGTATCCTTTAAGATCTTCTAAAATACATAAGCTTAATTTAATTACAAATTTTTATCTTAGTAAAGATTATATAAATTTAGATACCCGTCAACCTGATAAATTTAAGGAATGGGTAGAATTCAAAAATAAATGAGATAAATTATAAATAATAATTACTATTCTAAAGCGGGCTTATAATATCGAAGCTGTATTTTGGAGCTCTTAGTAAGCTATATTTTAGTTATTCCCTTCCCCCCACGTAAGCTTGTAGGGAGGAGAATAAAAGGTTGCTTACTAATGTTTCACCGTAGAGGTTACTTTTAACAACTTGAATAAAGTTATTTCAATAATTAATTCGCAGATAACCAAAGCTCATGGATATTTTTATAATAACCATATTAGTATTAATCTTTTTAATTCATCTCTCACTACCCTGTGACTGTACTTATATGTATTAAAATGCATAATTATGTCTGTAATATGAAAGATTAATATTATAAGCAAGTTAGTAGGAATCTCAGAGGCCATACGTTTGATATTAATCTTATTTAAATTGAATTTATTTAATTTAATAAAAACATTTATCTTAAATAAAAATATTATTTTATTCATTCTTTACAAAATGTTAAATAGGATATATAATACTACATATTATATGCGATCTATAGTTCCTATCTCAGTTGTTTTATACAGAATTTGCCTTTATATTGTAAATAGTCACATTTGTGTTAGTAATTACAGCACGACTTCTAAAAATAACTTAGAGAATAATAACAACGAAGGATTTAAACAATGATTAGCAGGTTTAATAGATGGAGACGGTTATTTTATTTTGACCAAAAAAGGATACGCTAGTTGTGAGATAACTATGGATGCTAGAGATAAAAAAGCATTATATGAAATTAAACAAAAATATGGTGGCTCAATAAAACTCGTTTCAAATGCTAATGCTTTAAGATATAAGTTAAGACATAAAAAAGGTTTAATTTCGCTAATAAACGATGTAAATGGCCATTTAAGGAATCCTGCACGATTATTACAAATTAATAAATTATGTGTTAAATATAACATAGAATTGAAATACCCTGAACCTTTAACATTCAATAATGGGTGATTAAGTGGATTTATAGATAGTGATGGTTCAATTTATTTTAATGAGGCATCAGGACAAGTATTTATAGGTATATCGCAGAAAAACAAATATTTATTAGAGCCACTAATAAGGTTATACGGCGGAAGGCTAGATATACTTAGCCCTAAAATCTAAGCATTTAAATACATTGTTTACAGAAAACTAGAATTGTTTAATTTAATAGATAATTATTTCAATAAATATCCTTTAAAAACAGAAAAAATGAATAGAGTAAATTTAATAAAACAATTTTATGAGTTAAGAATTCATAGAAAAAGTCAAGACATAAATAAATTCAACGGATGGATTGTATTTAAAGATAAATGAGAAAAATATAAAGATTAATAAAGAAATGGTCCAAATTATACAGATATTACATATCAGTGTAATCGCAATTAGGAATGATGGTTATTGCTGTAGGTTTATCTTCATATAATGTGGCTTTATTCCATTTAGTTAATCATGCTTTTTACAAAGCGCTTCTTTTCCTAGGAGCTGGAGCAGTAATTCATGCTGTTAGTGATAATCAAGACTTTAGAAAATATGGAGGATTACGCGTATTTTTACCTTTAAGCTATTCAGTAATGTTAATAGCTTCACTTAGTTTAGTAGCTTTCCCTGCCGAGCTCTTGGGAAATTGCTCAATGTGGGATTAAACTGCCAAACTCCGGGGACCCCCTAAAGCTTCTGATACCAAGCTTTAGTCGCAAGACTATAAGTGGCTGAACTAATCACTCTAGGTATGGTAATAAGTCAGAAGATTTCTTTAAAAAGAAATGGGATATCGCGGATCTAAATCAGACACCCTTCTTTGGTGTCTGTAAAAGAGCAACGAGTAGACGGTAGTTGACACAATTAAATTGTGTTTAAGGTGTACTCTAATGGGTTTCGAAAGAAACTATCAAATCAGAATCCCTTCTAAGCAAATTAAATAAACATAATTAGATCTTAATTTAGATAGTAAGCTTTAAATAAATCAATTTTTGGGGCGCATGCACGCTCCCGGTGGTTTTGGTTAATTTTCGATTAAACATGAAATTTGCATCTGAAAAAAAAACGTTATATTCTTCAATATTTTACTAAAATTAGAGGGTTTGGTTACAAAACAAAATTTTCTCTTAGCTTCCTAGTGTAATCGGTAACACACCTTACTATGTAATGGTATATCTGTTCAATTCAGAGGATGAAGTATATTATTAGCGTAGAACATGTGATTTTTCAGATCAACTGAATACTCTCGCCTATTGGTGGGTATTGTTATATATGCAGGTCTACAAATTATTAAAAGAAGCCTTAGTAAAATAAGTCTTATGCTCCTAGCCCGCATCAAACTGATCAGTTTGCCCCGGCCTCATAAACGTTAACCATAATGACGATAATACGATGATCCTCAGTATTATCCTAAGAATGGATTGATAAGGTTAGCAGTAGCTGTCCCTAGGGACCTTTCTCTCACGAGTCCCCCCCCCCCCCCACTGGCTTCTCTCTTATGATGAATGATAAGAGAGACGGGGGGGGGGGTGAGAGAAAGTTAGGTTTAAAATTAATTAAGCATTAATTGGACCGTCACTATATAAAAACCCGGTATCCTATGAAGCTGAGCAGGAGGTCTTCGCTCTTCGGTTAGTTTTTATGACAAAACCTACCGAAGAAAGAGTGTAAAGAATTTAAGCAGAAAAACTGAAGCTATAGGTGCTATCTTTTAAATAATTTTCTTGTTATTAACTCGAGTCAAAAAAAAAATATATGTTCCATGAACAATAAATCAGAATCTAATTTAATTCCTATAGTTAGTAACGTAACCTTTGGTTATATGCACACATCATCTGAAGATGAACCCTTCGGCGGGGTGAGACTTAAACGGCCCCCAAAACGAGCTGGACCCTAACTATGTAACAGGGTTTACTATGGAAAGAAAACTATTCTCACTAGGGAGCTTAGTCCACTATCGTGGATCTTCATATACTTCTTTTTTAACTCCTAGCGAAGCACCACATCCTTGGTTTATTACTGGATTTTCGGATGCTGAATCTTGTTTTAGCATTAATATTCGTAAAAATAAGGAGTTTAAATCAGGATGACGAGTAGAGGCGCATTTTTATATAGGTTTACATAAAAAAGATCTAGCCCCAGAAAGGGTAGATGAACAGGCGCGTTGTCCCCTCTGCCCCCCCCGTCTTATTCCTGTCTCCCATATCATTCATCATATGGGAGAAGAGGGGGGGGGGGGTTACAGGGTTACGGCCCGGGGGACTAGTTTTCCCCTTTAGTCCCCCCTCCCCTCCCCTCCCCTCCCCTCCCCTCCCCTCCCCTCCGGGTTTGAATAAAAATGTTGTTATTCTAAATTTTACGTCATTAGAACTTTTACGTCATTAGAACTTTTACGTCATTAGAACTTTTAAAGCAACCTATATTTCCTTATAATCGTTTTGAACCCACGCGCCTCCCTCCCCCCAACAGCAGAGTTGTAGGGTGGGGACCCGCGCCTCCCCTCCCCCCCTCCCTCCTGGGTGAGGAGATAAACAGGAGGGGAGGGGGGGGGGGGGAGTTAAACTACTATTTTAAATAAATATATATATATATTTATTTAAATTTATAGTTTAACTTCCTTAAACTACTAAAGAGGGAAAACGTCGGCTGGACCTTTCAGCCGCTTTATTAGAATCAATTAAATCATTTTTAGGAGTTGGTAATATTACAAATAAGGGAAAAGATATGATTCAATTTCGAGTTACCTCTCTTAAGGATTTAACAGTAATAGTTGATCATTTCGATAAGTACCCATTAATAACACAAAAGTGAGCCGATTATCAATTGTTTAAAAAAGCTGTGGAGATCATGAATCGTAAAGAACATCTTACTTCTGAAGGTTTACAGGAGATAATAAATCTTAAAGCATCAATGAACTTAGGTTTATCTGATGAGTTAAAAGTAGTCTTACCTAATACTAACCAGGTTTCCAGACCTAAGGTTGAGTTTTAAGGTATACCTGATCCTAATTGGTTGGCTGGATTTACAAGCGGTGAAGGGAGTTTCATTGTTGCAATTACAAAATATTCTGGTAGCAAGTCTGGAGTTCGAGTTCAATTAAGATTTCAAATAACTCAACATAGTTTCCCTCCCCCAGCGGGTCCCCGTCCTGCAACCCCTCACTAGATAAACAATAGAGAGGGAGGGGCGGGGACCCGCGTATCAGCCCCCCCTCCCCATTGGGAGGGGGGGGCAGTTAAACTACTTCCTTCCTGTTTATCTCCCCCCCCTTTGGACCCCCAGGGAGATAAACAGGAAGGGACGGAATATATCGCTGGCGAAGACAGAGTTTAGCTGACAAACTCCGTAAAGAGGAGGGAAACGTCGCTGGACCTTTCAGCCGTCGTGATACTGAGGTAATTAAAAGTTTTGTTGAGTATTTAGTTTTCCGGCGCAGCGCGTGTTTTCTTATTATATACCTAAATATATAATAAGAACAAGGCGCTCCGCCGAATTTTTGGAATATATTAAAAAAAGAACCCCCCCCTCCCCCCCCCCCTGCCCCCGCGGGGGCAGGGGGGGGGGGTGGGGGGTTGGAGATAAACAGCCCAGGGGGGAGAAAACGTCGCTAACGCCGGTTGTGGGCAATATTATCAACACTCAGATGTTGGGAATTTCATCGTAGAAAAATATTCTGATATAACTGCAAAGATTATACCATTCTTTGATAAATACCCTGTTAAAGGAGTAAAGGCTTTAGACTTTGCAGATTGATGTAAAGTGGCTTTTATAATAAAAGAAGGTCGTCATTTAACAGAATCTGGATTGGAGCAAATTCGTTTAATCAAAGCGGGGATGAATAGAGGTAGATAGCAATTAGCTTTAAACCGGTTAATTAAGACCGATGACTCACTTTTTGCTTATTGTTGAAACAGAAGTTTAATCTTAGTCAAGATGCGAATAACTGGCTGGCGTTCCCTTTTCAGTATAACTTTACATCGAAAGGATAAAGCTATCTTAGATTTAATTCAATCAACATTAGTTTTCCCCCTCCTCTTTAGTCCCGACTGCAACCCCCCCCCCCCACTCAGACTCAGGCGAAATGGGTTGTTTATCTATTTTTATTTTTATTTTTATTTTTCAATAAATTTAAAAATTAAAATAAAAACCCGCGACTCCGCCTCCGGGGGGGGGCGGGACTAAACATCCTGTCTCCATATCATTCATCATATGGGAGAAGAGGAGGGGGGGAAACGTCGCTGGAATTCTGGCTTATTTTTTTTATATATAAAAAAAATTGGTTACTTATTCCAATGCTGCTGCCGATAAATCTAGAGTTCTGACAGAAAATAAGAAAAAATCTGGAATGTGAAAAAATCTAATCAATGGTAAACTCTACATAGGTTCTTCTGAAAAACTTGCAAGAAGATTCGGAGAATATTTTAATACTAACTATTTACTTAAAAATAATTCTATGTATATTTGTAATTCTCTGCTTAAACATGGTTATCTAAACTTTTCTCTTACTATTCTTGAGTACTGTGAACCTAATAAGTGTTTAGAAAGAGAGAAACATTATTGGGAAACCAAAAGCCGAAGGAGCAGGAAAGCCCTCTCAAGCAATAGAAGTTACTGATATTTAAAAGGGTTTGACACATTATAATTCTATTAGTGAAGCTGCAAGAGCCTTAAATATTGACCCAGGCCGAATCTCTGAATATTTTTCTCGTAATCATTTTGCAGATAGAAACAGATCCGAAATATTTAAAAATAGTCAGGCACTGATTGGATTTATTTTCGCGTTTATTTTTATTCTTTTTTTTGCTGAAACCTTCTATTATTGCTCTTCGGATGATTTATTGCTTACTTTGTTTGTATCTCTACCCCCTGTAAAAACGTATTCTAACGCTGAGGCTGATAAAGCTAAAATTCTTCAAGAGAACCAAAACTTCGCTGCAGGAATATATTGTTTCACGAATTTGATAAAGGCTAAACAGTATGTAGGTTCTGGAAAAGACCTCTCAAAGAGACTTGCCTTTTATTTCTCGGAAGCCCAAATGAATTATGTTTTAAAAAGAAGTCAAAGTCAAATTTATTCAGCAATATTAAAGCATGGGCTGGCAAATTTTTCTCTTTCAATACTTGAATACTGTGAAGTAGAAATGTGTAGAGAAAGAGAAGGTTATTTCATAAAATCAGCGCGCAAGCGCGCAGTATAATATAATTCAGGACCCAACCTCCCATGACAGGCCGTCAGCATTCTGCTGAATCTCTCCCAGGAAGAAAAAATGTCTGCTTGAGAAAGATCAGAGGAATATAGAAAGAAGATGTCTGATGTTATGAAAGTCCCCCCCCCCCCCGAGGGGGGCCCCCCCCCCCCCCCCCCCCCCCCCCCCCCCCCCCCCCCCCCCCCCCCCCCCCCCCCCCCCCCCCGGGGGGGGGGGG
>Ga0307508_10003852_pt1 | contig 14939 bp, 24 predicted proteins | sample 9_EM_MG_FD_203089 | JGI IMG/M metagenome (GOLD analysis project Ga0307508, IMG submission 203089) | Populus trichocarpa ectomycorrhiza microbial communities from riparian zone in the Pacific Northwest, United States - 9_EM | ecosystem: Host-associated > Plants > Roots > Unclassified | place... | reverse complement strand
CCCCCCCCCCCCCCCCCCCCCCCCCCCCCCCCCCGCCCCCCCCCCCCCCCCCCCCCCCCCCCCCCCCCCCCCCCCCGCCCCCCCCCCCCCCCCCCCCCCCCCCCCCCCAAGCTAAGGTTGGGAAACGGCTACAGTTCTTCCCCATACCATCCCTATGGCTTCGGCAGAGTGTGGAGCAGGGAGGCGGTCTCTTTTGTCCTTCCTTTGTCTTTATTTTGTTGTACAACGAGCCGCAAAGACATTGAAAAAGTGTATCGTGCGATCAATGAATAAGCCAAAAAAAAAAACGCATATGTGCCCATTAAGACAAGACAAAAGTATAGTTCGGAGACACAACGAGCTGCAAGGACAGCGGAGAAGTATGTCTAGTACATCACCATGATCTAGATAGGCCACATGCAATTAATGAATAAACTAAAAAAAAAACGACAAGAGTATAGGATAGTAGGCGCACACGGCCGTTGTATCAGGTACCTAGGTAGATTGTGGATGGATGGATATATCTCAACACCGGAGAATTCCATCCTAGCGAGGGATCACTTTTATAGATTTTAGCATTATTCGACGGTTTGCTTTTCGTCAATACAATGTACATACTTGCGGGGCAAGCTCGAGAGCGAGCTGGCACTTGATGGCGGGGCTCAATTCCACGCATGATCCAACGATGTATCACCAGAAGGAAAAGAAAAACAGCACAACCCCCCAAGATGAACCCCCCCCCCCGGAAGAAGAAAAAACAGAACGTAACTACTTGCAAGCATTATCTTCGTTACGGACCATGAGAAAGCCATCCCAGTCATCCATAAAATGAAAAAACTCCGTATAAACAAAAACGAAACTCCCCGACGGCCACCTGGAGAAATAATGCAAATATCCGTCGTCCGCAAACAGAAATGACACACCCCAGACCCCCTCCCCCCCCCCAAAAAAAAAAATCGAAAAGGAAAGTAACGGAGACAAAGGAAAGAAGATGTGCGCCAAGTATTATTTTCGACAGGTGATCAACCGCACCCAGGCGATATTCCCACGGGAGGTGGAATCATGACCGGCGGTCCTCCGGTACCGCGAAAGACAGAGTACCCCGGCGGAGGCATCGCATTCGGGGGGTGCACCAGCATGTTGGGCGGCAACTGGCCTACGGGTCCCTCGGGGGCCGGCGGCGGCATGATGGCTGCTTCCTGCTGTAGGGTGCTCGGCGAGATAATCCTGGGCACAAAGAACTCGTCGACGCTTGTGTCCTGAGGAGTGTTGCCGTACTCAAGTGCGTCCTTTATGGGCTGCGAGACTTGCAGCGGCAGTTTCAGCGTCAGGTTTTGCTGGTTGTGGTTGCTCGTGCGCACCGACAGCGAGAGCTCCAGCGCGTAGGAGCGCGTGATGAAGCAGGCCGAGAAGGAGGGGACCAGGTGCTTGCACTTTGGCTCGGCGATGGGAATGATGATCTGGGCTCTGTAGATCGGCTTGCTAGAGGAGTCGGATTCCTGCTTCTCCCATTTGACATTGCTGACGCATCGCGAGGAGAGGAGGGTGCTCTCCTGGTACATGCCGATGAATGGGTCCGGAGTCGAGCGGGACACACTGGGGGTGTAAGATATTCGCTGCGTCGAGAAGAACGTGGACGTCCGAAGCTTCGCGGTCATGCTACCCAGCTCCGGTGGAGCCGTCTCGGCATTGGCGGAGACGAAAGTCAGCGACACGGGAACCCTCGTGGAAGGGGGGCATGAAGAGTCGGGGATCAGTCGCAATGGCTGGGGTTGCTCTGCGGAAACGGAGATTCGGCCTATCCGCCTCCCCAAAAAGCCCTTTCGGAGATCCTTCTCCTTGCGGAACACGTATTCCGAGGATGTTTCTGCGATGTGAATAGGCGGCGCATCGGGTGTCGACGGCGATACGGCGATCTTGCGGGCTGTGTCGGCGAGCACGGTTGGCCTGTCCTCTGCGTCCTTCTTCCGAAGCACTCGCACGCGGATGGCGTACGAGATGCGTGTCATATCCGGCGCTAGGTCGTCCTTGTCTTCCAAGGTGGAAATCGTGCGATCGCCGAGTGACGGCGGAAGGCACAAGTGCGCCTCTTCGACGGACTGGTTCTCGACCGCAATGGTGTGGTTGCAGGCCCCGGGCAGGAGCCTCTCCGGGATCACAAAGATGAAAGGGAAGCTGTACTCCTGCCCTTTGACGGCAACTCGCGGGATGGGCAGCGAAGCTTCATCGATCGGTTGAACAAGGCGAAGAAACTGCACCGCCGTCAGGAAAGGGATCCTTGACGCGCATCGGCTGTCGCCGTAGCCGCCACTCCGCCTAGGGGAACTCACGGTCTGAGAGACACTTGTGCGTCCAGTGGCGGCGGGAGCGGCCCCGAACCGCTCCATCCAGACCCTCGTAGCGCCTGGAATTTTACACGTCCGGTCAGACTCGATAATTCCTTATGGGCGCGGGAAAGCCCGAGACCGTGGTCACTCACCCTCAAACGTGATGTATATTTCGTCGAATCGAGTATCCGCCGGCGCAACGATCTTGACGTCACCCTCCAGCCGGTCACCATTGGTGTAGAGTCTGCGCGACCTGCCCTCGGCGTCGCCATCGATGTTGATGGTGACGGCTGGTTTGGACTTTTGGGCCTCGGCCATGGTCTCCCGAATGGATGCCATGTACGTGTTACGCGAAGCGATGGATTCTGCGTAGTTGAACATCTCGAAGGATTGGGGGAGGGGTTTCCCCGTCGGGGAGTGAGGGCGAGCGGATCGATTATATGGGAAGCGCGCGCACGACAAGAGCAACGGTCCGACAGGATATCACCAGATCTCCCGACGCAATCGTATATAAAATCGGTCCGCTGATAAGAGCGCTTAGGGCCGAGAACCAGCTCCACAACGTTTTCGATGCAGATCCTGGGGACGGCAGCGGAAGCTTGCAGGTGACCGCCGTTCGCAGTTACCTATATCTACATATACAACGACAACCCGTCAACGCCAGATCCTTGACTTGCCCACAGCGTGCTCGAGCGGTGCGATCGCCGACACCCCCGCAAGCAGCGGTGGAACGTAAGATAAAGCTGCGCTGGAGGAGAGCGGAGAACGGCCAACATACCTTCTTCGGCGATGCGGGACAAGATCTCGGATGTTTCGACGAGATGCCTGGAGAGTCACGCCAGAGCCCGATGCGGGACGATAAGATCGACGTGCTGCGAGGAGTGTGAACGAGGAACGAGGAGCGAGGAAGAATGTTATTCGCCGAGAAGTCCGGGTGCTCGAGTGCCTTGTGGGAGGAGCTCAACGCGGACGAATTGGGGGCTTTATATCACCCCACCCGTGAGCTCAGGAATCGGCAGCGATGGGGTGCGGGCACCAGTGGAGCAGCGTTGAGTCATGCAAGGTATGACGCGCTGCAGCGGGAAAGGGAAAAGAAGAATTATCTAGAGGTGAATCGAGGTCGTTGATGGGACGACGCAAAGGGACCAATGGGGGTTTTAGGACGGTCATCAGGGAGCATGGAACAGGTGCAGCATTATCTGGCAGAGGTGGAAGCTCTGTGGAGGGTATAACATGTCCAGCTGAGGGTGTGGCGGTGGGCAACGACCATGGATGTGGGCCACGAGTGAGGACAGCGACCGAGATTCTCCAACCAACCCGGCCGCCTTATGCGAGTCCTCGCTAAAAGCGCTTGATATAGTTGCATGGAAGGCCGCTGGGGCGATTCCACTGCTGGGGAGCTGGATGTCTCTTTGGCAGCGCCACTCTATCCGCATCCACACAGTCGTACCATGCGACTTCTCCGAGTACGTATGCAGTGCTGTTGTGTGCGGCTTCCAGTACGGTACCGACAGCAGTGCCCGGATCTGCCCGACCGTCAGCGAAACGTCTCGGCTCCGCGGAAATTCTGGTGGTTGCAGAATGTACTGTACATCCATCAACATCAACATCTGGGCGGGGTGGATTGCCGCTCACCCGAAGAGCGCACCTGGGTGCGTGCGCGATGAATGCAGCGATCGCAGACAAGCCGGCCGCGGACTCCCGCCAGTCGTGGGGGCTTTCTCTCTCTTTCCGCAGACCCACATTTGCAGCCCGGCTGCATATATCATGGCACCAGGAAAAATCAGAACTCGGCAGAATAACCGCCAAAGCGAGAAACTTGTGCGACTTGACGGCCACGGAGGATGGGCTAGCCGTTTCGGGGAACGTCGGCGGCTCGCAGTCAGGCTCCGTCAAGCACAATGACACCCCCCATGACCGAGGCTGCTGAGAAATCAGCGGAGCCGCACGATCCCGCACGATCCGCCATCGCCCAACGACGACAACGACGGACCCCACGCTCGAAAACACGCTGCACACTCGGATTATCTACATACATACATACACACGCCCACTCGCACCCGCTAAAGATGCAGTTGCATGGCTCTGGACCAGGCTCGCCTTGTCCGTTCCAGACAAGCATTCCGGATACGAGGTCGGGCTCGGCGCGGGGAACGAGTCGACGGAGAAGGAAAAAAGAAAGAACGCATGCGGATTCCACATGGGGACGGACGGACGATCCGTGATTCCTCATGCTGCGCGAAGTCAGCAGCAGGCATGCCGCTCGCACTCTCTCCTTGCTTACCTCCAGAGCGCGCGAGGAATCAAATTCAACGCATGTCGTCGAACAACGCGAACGAGCCGGCGAGAAAGAGGGGATCACCCCGTCGAGGACATGAGCTTCTTCTACGCATCCCCCGCCCGGACAACTCGTCGACTCCCTACATATGACTCCTTCTCCCAGGTTTGTACTGATCACGAAGCGAAAAACACTAGCTACATATGTACAGCTCTCACGCCTAAAGCAAGAAGTAAGCGAGCCGCACTGCCAAGAAAAGAGATAGTTAACTTTAGCACTGAAGCTTGCAGGAGCCCAAAGGAAAATCCGAAGGAACCTGCCTCACCAGTCACGACGGTACATTATTGTGCAGCAAAATCTCCTCAGGCGAACTGCACTGACTCGGTGCTCCGGCCACATGCGACGGCGAATAACAGTGCATTCACGCAGGCGCAGTCCGAAGATGGCATCTCCGTCCCAGGCTTCCGGCCAGTATGTATGTACTCTAGAAGGGAGGTATCTACATCAACAGATATACATATCTATACGTACCTAAGCTCCCGGACAGAACGGTGCCGCTATGTAGATAATGGTTGGCTTGCTTGCTAGCTGACTTTAAAAAAGCCCATCGCCCATCCATCACCATCACCCTCAAAAGAAAAAAAGAAAAACTCAGATCGACGAAAACGTGCACCAATAACGTCCAATCCATTCGCGCAACAAACAAACATCGTTCAACGCCCCACCGGCGGTGACGTCACTACTGCCGGACTGCCCCGCGCAACCACTTTCAACAGTGAGCTGTGCGAGGGAGAAAAAAGGAAAAGAGAGGAAAGCCCTGTCAGGCTATGTGCGTGGGGAGGCTATCGGCTCACGTCGAGTTCACGCAGCGTCCATCGCCTGACTATCTCTCTCGCACACGCCATGCGTGCATGTCACCTATCCCGAAAGCGAGGGCTCGGAGGTGGACGGTGGGGGTCACTGGACGCTTCGTTTGTAATCAACACTGCCCAGCGTCGGAGATGGCCATTTCGTACATACATCTCTTAATAGGACGAAGTAAAGCAATAGGGTGTTCAAAGAATCCCCCCCCCTCCCCTCCCCCACGTCCGGATTCTTCTCTGAACCCTTGCTGTGTAAGGCGGTGGAGCACCTATTACAGTTACTCACCCATCGATATGTACAGTGTATCCAGGTACAGTACATATGATAGGATAGAACCAGAACTCAGGCTTGTCTCCACAACGCGAACCACGACGTGAGGCGGTGGCGATCGTTCGAGTTCTAGACCAATGTTTGCCGATGCTCGCCTAGTCCGGAACAACGAGCGGGACCCTCCAGTGCAGAGTGTGTGACAGATACGAATCCGGTCATGATTTCGCACTCAGGGGGAAACATAAGTCGGTCGCTGAGCAGAGCTGAGCTGAGCTGAGCCCGCCAGACGCAGCGGAGCCCAACCGCGGCGTGAAAACATCTGCATATCCGGTTGTACCCGACTCTGCGTCGCCGTCGCCACCGTGGATATCCGCCGTGCTAACTTACTTGATGCCTCGGAAGTATCTCGGCCGGCAGGTCGGGCGCCCACGGCGTCACAGCCGGGTCTCGCGCTTGCAACCCATCGCGTCTCGTCCGTGGCGCCTCGCCCGGTCGGTCGTCTTGGTATGCCATAGACGGGAGCGCAGTCCCGTCCGGTGTGTCTCTGCCGAGTCGGGTCGGGCCGCGTCGGGGACGTCCAACTGCATACCGGCGGATACACATCCGTACATCTTGCGCGCAGGAACATTGGCCAGCCCGCGGTTGCAGGGCTCGACATTCGGTTGGTCGGGTGCGCTTCCGGCGCCGGCGTGCGAGTAAACTTTCCCGATGCAATGCTCCCTGCCGAGACGACGGTGGTGTGTCGGCAGACGAGTCTGGGTCCCCTCTGTTCCTAGGCTTGTCGCGTATTGTCCCTTGGTCCGTAGGAAGGAAGTATATCGCACTCGGTCTCGCCGCGGCTCCTCTACCCGCGCGTGCGAGGGCGGTAGGCTGTCTAGGTGGGCACCCGTGGCGCCCGAGGGTCAGTCCGGGAGCCGGCGTGGCCACGGCGAACCGCAGCTGATCCGTCGCGGAATAGTAGCGTCCTAGATCCGTGTGCTCCTCCGCTACAGCCCTCGCTCGTAGCGATATCTTCGGATACCTTCGTCCGTCAGTGGTGTCAGTGGGGACGTCGGCGAAGTTGGATGCCATTTACATACAACGAACCCACCACCACCACCCAGAAGCTTGGAGACTCTCGAAACTGTACGCATTCGCATACGGAAAAGATGGCGGACATATTACACTTTGCTTAGGGACACACGCTTCTCTATGGTCCCCCGTCTGTCGTCAGTGAACGCACCCGGATATTTGCTCATAGGATGTCACTCGGCCAAACATCCTCCTCCTCCTTCCCCGCAATTTGTAGGAACAGGACCGTGACGGGGCGGCACGGCCGTGGGCGGAAGGGAAGGGCGACCAGACGGCGGCCAAGCAGCAACAGCGTGTCTCAAGTGGGCGGCTGAGAATGGTATCGTATTCGACCACGGAAAGACTGAGGCTGCCCTTCTCCACAAAAAAAAGAACCGCTCCAACCACTACCATCAAGGTGGAAGGCAGAGATGTGCCCTTCAACAAGGAGGCGACGCGTTGACTAGGAATTTGGCTTGACTGTCAACTCACCCTGAAGGAGTACCACGCCACCAGGCTGAAGAAGGGTAGGAATGCCATGAATCGGCTTCGACGGCTGCCAGGGCAGATGGGCCTCTCGCCGGTGAACTGCCGAAAGGTCGTGATGGCTTGCGCCCAGTCGGTCGCAATGTTCGGCGCGGAACTCCGGTGGAAAGGCGACCAGACTCAGGGTGCCGTCGGGCGGGCCAACAAACATACAGCTTCTGGTTAATCAGGAAGCCCGTGCAATAACAGGCTGCTTCTGAACAACCAACCTCGGAGCACTGGTGATGGAGTGTCTCAGACCCACAGCCACACAGCTGAGTGACAGACAGTGGCGTTTTGGACTCCGTTTGCTGAGCCTGCCACGGGATGGCCAGGCCCAGGGAGGAGGCTGTGGGCGCTGCAGCAACGACTGAAGTGTGCTCTGGGGCACTCTGGTGGGACGGAGAGCGCAATCCTACTAGAGGCGCCAGAGACTGCAGCCAAAGCGGAGGCGCAGCTGTCCCGACCTGGCCTTACCATGTTACGGATCATGGGTCACGACCTGACAGCGGACGGGAGCCGGCGTGTGTGCACCGCCATGACCTAGATAGGCCGCATGCGATTAATGAATTAAAGAAAAAAGGAGACGGTAACGACTTTCTGGCGCTTTCGTCCGCCATCAGCCGCGCCGGCTTCCTTCCTAACACACTCCTCCCTCTATCCAGTCCAGGACTGGCCGACCACGACCTCGCGCGCCGCCTCCAATGGAGCACTTGCGGGCTCCTCTCCTTCTTCGCCCTAGGGAGCTAGCTTGCTAACGTCCGCGTTGCGCAGGTAGTGCTGGACGGCCGTGCCACACCGCGCGTCTGCGAAGAGGATAGGGCAGGCCTGTGAGCGCGCGGCCAGACTTCAGCGAGGTAAACCGCCGGCGCAGTCGCTATGCCCCAAGGGCGCTCGTGCCGATCCAACCGGCGACTCGAGAAACGGCTCGGGGAAGGATCTCGGCTTGCTCGGGGAGCCTTCGACTGGAGTACCTCAGTCGAGCGGCAGCCCGCGCGGTCCGCCTGGATCGGAACTACAGCGGTGTGGTCGTGGAGGAGGATATCGACTGCCGTATGGCCCCGAAACCACTGCGTCGATAGGTCAAATCCAATACGATACCAGGTCCCTCGGGTATCTGTAGTTCCCGTTCACCGCACCGGCCAGACAACCACAGGCCCGTGGAGGGGTTTCCCCGAGCTAGAGCTCCCATATTGGTATACCTACTCGTTCTCCGCGACGGGCATGAGCATCCGCATCCCATCCTTCCTCCCATATTGGTACGCCTACTCGTTCTCCGTGACGACGGACATGAGAATTCACATCCCATTCCTCCTCCCATATTGGTACGCCTACTCGTTTGCCGCGGCGACAGACATGAGCATCGCCGTCGACACCATTCAACCCGCATTCGGGCCCTCGGTTTCCAGAGCCTCACCGTGACACTAGGCTCTTGCAATTGCATCAACCCCATCTTGTTTCTGCTCCTTCACCAAGAACATCCCATCCTTCCTCCTCCATCATCCTCGACCTCTGTTCCCGTCCTTCCACCACCATCTCCCTCTCCCACCGCCCTACTACCCGTACTCTCCACCCAACCGCCACCTGCCTCCTCCCGTCCACCCCACCGGCAATGGAAAATAATCATGAAGTTCGGAGCGCCGGTGGAGATGCAGCTGTTGAGGGCACCCAAGAGGCTCTCGCGCTGGCCAACCGATTGACGAGGGAGCAGCTCGAGCTCCTCGTCACTACTGGCTACGAGAACTCGCCAAGCTTCAGGAAAAAGCTGAAAGAGGAGGTCGATAAGGCTCGTCTCCCGGAAGAGCACGACTTAACATTTCTAACGAGCGGTGGGGCACTCGGAGCTTTGGGCGTCTTCCCTCCCGAGAGTAGATGACTTCCGTCCACTGTTCCCCCGAGGCTTCAAATCGCTGACATTTCCGTCAGTCCTATTGAGCATCTTGAAATATCTGCCGTTCAAAGATCGCAATGTTATGACCAGAGGCGTTTGCAAGGCTCTCCAACCCTACCATTGGACAGTTCCACTATGGAAGTCAATCGATACGGAGGTCATGAACGTGGACTTTCTGCGCTTGAAGTTGCTGCCAAAGATCGGACACGACACCATCACATCGGCCAGGATCGTCTATCGTGCGGTAAGTCACCTATGCACCCCGCGTCCTTGGGCGTCGCGCAGAGTGGGTGACCGCTGATCACAAGTTCTCACTGGCAGTCCCGTGCACTTAAGTTGGACACATTCTTGAGCGACCTCGTGGATGCGCATAATCTCAAGACCCTTGAGCTCAAGGAAGATTCCTCCGCTTTCGGTAGGCAGCGATACAAATTCATGAAGTCACTACAGGCGAGTCAGCGCGTCAAAGACCTGAAACACTTCGTGGTGACCACGACGCAGAGGCGTCCACAGTGCTCTGGGCCGTGGAACACCCTCACTGTGTTAGAACTCGCCACAGAGTGGGCCCGTCTCGAGAGCCTGGAGGTTTGCATCGTGGCTCCTCATCGCATGGGCAATGATGTCGACGTGGAGAAAATGCGGGAGTTCGCGAGAGTATCGATGCCCTATTCGCTCGGGTAAGTTCGGCATTTCCAGCTTCTGCCGATGGAGGCAATGGGAGGCTATCCAACTAACGGCCCGCTTCCAGCACGCACCACAACTTCTTGAGGTCACTCAAGATCCGTGGTGAATCGTCCGTCGCTGCGGAAGTGTTGCTGTACCTCGGCACGTACTTCCCAGAGCTGGAGGTTTGCGTGTTCGAGCAGATGACGAAAGCGAACCGTCTCGGCAGCGTATGTTCTCCACGGGACTTCTACAGGGTCCTCAAGCACCCGATGTCGAGACTCAGGGTTCTGGACATCCATTTGGTGAGCTTCTCCGGCCTGATGAATGAGCGGAGCGCTCTGGCCGTGTCGGCTCTGTTCCTCTCGTTGATCCACCACGCGCCCAGGCTGGTGGAGTTTTCGTACAAACAGTCGTGCGACTGTACGGTCGGACTCCTGCAGGCCACCAAAGCCTGGCGCGGCTACAAAGGGATCCGGAACGAGAGCTTGAAGAGGCTGAAGGTCCGTGGGTTTACCATCGAGCTGGACTTGTTGACCTCGGGCAGCCACAAGATCCATCTCCCGAACATCGAGAGTTTCACCAAGGCGGCCTGTCTCGTGACCTACGAGTCCTCCCTGCGGGACTTTTTCAAGGACGGGCCGGCTCTTCAGCAGCCAGCCACCGTTCAAGAAGACACAGACGAGGAATAGACCACTGTTGGATGAGCACCCACACGTTGAGACCGGGGGGTTTCTCTTTTTTTTTTGGCTTTCCTCTCTCTCTCTCTCTCTCCCTCTCGGATGGCCTTCTTTTCGAGAGGCTTCGTTGTTAGGATTCCCTTGCATCTTGCAACCTCTTTTCTTTTTTTTTTCCGCATTACATTTGATAGATCTCGGGTCTTTCTCAAAACTGGATTTTTTTTCTCTTGCTTTCTTTCTTTTTGCGCTGCGTACATAGTACTAGTAGTTTAGATCCAGACGTAGAGTACACTGTAGGATTTCTTACTATGGATACCAGATATGCACCTACCTGGCTCTTGCGCACGATCGTCTCGCAATGTAAAGTACATATCGCCGGCCGGACCGTCAGTTGTCCGTATGGACACACGCCTACAGTACGGTATATGGCGTATGCAGGTACATACCAGATCCCTTTTTTGTTGTTGTTGTTGTTGTTATATTGTCATTAATCTCGGGGGACCTACATATCTGTTGAGATCATTGCGATGTACCATGGCCGGATCCCGCCGGCATGTGCGGGCGAAGCAACCCAAGCCGAATGTGGAATGATGAAGCAAACAAAGAACGTCCGTCCAATAGTGTCGCCGGAATAGCTGCTGGCTCCCGAACACCGGATCGGAACGGACTCCTCGGGGTTCCCAGAGCGGCGGACGGACGGACGGACGGAGGGAAACGAGAGGCGTCGGACTCCTCCGAGCGATCCGTCCGCAACTGCAGAAACAGCATGTATGCATGCACCCCGTCCGCTCTGTACGGTGGAATAGGGGGAGCCGGTAGGTCGGGTTCGCCATCGCCAATCGATCGACAATACGGCGGCCGTGGAAGGCTGCTCCCATGCAGCGCGCCGTCGAGAAGAAGAAAAACAGACGGTAATCGAGGAGGAGTCGTTTGCCTACGTGGTGTGTACGTATGTAGATATGCATGTATGTGTGTGCGGATGCGTGTCTGCTGCGGGGAATCCTCCGGACCGTACATGCGCGCAGCCCTCCATGCCGGAGACCTTTGGTCCGAGCTTACCGGCGACCACTCGCAAGCCGGCGGAAACCCGATCCCGCCGAGGCTCGGGAACGGCTCGCGCGTACTCCGCTCCGGCCACGCACTCCAGAGCCACGGACCTGCTGGCTTCCGGCCTCGCCTCCGCCAACGCCGCCGAAAGCCTTGCGCCGTGTCGCCAGCGCATCATCGGCGGTCACGCAAGTCCGGTGACACGACCAGCCACGTGCATACACGTCTGCCTGCCTGCCTGCCTAATATCGCCAGATCCAGCAGAGTCGCATGCGATCAATGAATCATCATCACCGTCAGCCTGCCGACCGCCCTATTGCCGACCGGCAGCCTATGTATAGCACGGCCACAGACGGCTCAGCATACGACAGTGACGTGCCCCCCCCCATCCAGTCAGTCGTCGGTTTCCATCGAACGGGCCATCTCCTCCAATGGTTCGGGGGGCTGGTTCAGCTCCGCCGTCCCCAGTCGCGCGCGCGAGAGAGGCTGACGGAGGGCTCCGCCTGTTTGCTGTCTTCCTTCCCTTTTTTTTTTATCTTCTATTTGCGGGAGGGGCGGGCGCGAGGTTGGGGCTGTGTATGTAGACATGTATTTCGAAAGCGTGCAGATATCATATCTATGTATCTATGTATCCACGGCCGTCCCGACGGCGATAGGTGTGGTCGATATCGGGCCCGCGCTGCGCCTACCCGTCCGTAGCGACGGTCCAGGCCCGGGCGTGGGGTTGCGTGCGCTGCAAAGCACAGAAGTCCGCATCCGCCGTCGTTGGACCCGGCTCACGTTCGCTCGCCACACTGGCCGGCGCACACCGCCACTTCAAACACCGAGAGCCGCGCACGAGCTCGATCCGCCCGTGTTTCTATTTCCATCTCCTTCCGTCCGCAGTGCGTCGACGACGACGGCGCGGCGGCAGTGCGGGCCCGGTCGGCAGTACCGCGCGCGCGCTCAAGCATCGGGTTGCACACAGAGGTCACGCAGCGGCCCTTTCTCCCCGGACGGCCGTCGACATGCGAGTGCACGCGCTCGACAGGTCTGTCCCCGTTGGACCGTCGGTACTCGCATGCGGCCGATTCTGGTCATGGATTGAAGACAGGGAAAGAAGAAACCACCTTCACCTGCACCGGGACGTCCTCAAACGCGCTTCATCGGGGGTCACTTTCTCTACATAGCTTCCTAGGTTCTCCCAGCCTCCGGAGCTCAGAGCAGACGCCATTCCCTCAGCTTGGTTTAATTCCCCCCCCCCCACCCCCCCCAGATCTGTACGCCGAGGCATCATCCCTCAAAACCCTCTCCGGGTGGGTTTTGCATGTCTTCCCAGGACACAGGTGGGTTTTCATCTAACATCCGAGGTAACTTGAAGTTTAGCGGCGTTCTATTGTCGGGAGAGCACTTCTCCAGATGTGTTTAGGTTCCACCACTAAACCCCAGAAACGGGGTCCAGCTCTGAGGTAGTTATCACGCATTTTCCCTCACCGCGAGGTACTCAAGGGGCCTGTCCCTGCCTTATCGCACATTTTCGCGAGAGTCGTGGCTCCACGCGTCCACCCGTGACGAGGATTCAGGTTTGCAGATACACCGAGCAAGAGGCTCTCTCGTCGATACACGTCTCACTTGGCCACCGCTGGTCCCACCATCGTGGAGGGTTATATCATTCCCGATGAGGCGAGTTGAAGGACGTCCCGAGGAACCAAAATGCGAGCTTCCCTCCTATCGCGTGCGGTACGTATCGGTGGCGAACGGTGCATCGGCAGGCGAACGGATCTCCGAATGCTCTCCGTCTGCACGACGGGTGGCATCACCGTCCGTCACTCTCGTCTTCACGGGTAACCGGACGGTCTCTCAGGGGGGGTTTTTTTTTTCATCATCCACGGGTCCACCTCGCTCAACTGCAAGGGATGTTTCACCTTGGGTGTGTGTGTATGTGTACTAGTATCTACATATCCCCGGATGGCCCCAGTCAACAGCGTCCCCTCCCCCCGCCAAGCCCAGAGCGCGTCATACGTACTAATGTGTGAGTAGTCTATAGATATAGAGTACATACCCAGAGTTACTCTATGTCCCCGTCTCAGCCTTCCAATTTCGCTGCATGCGCAGGGATTTCCGCTTGTGCTGCGCAAAGTCCGGTTGGTCGGTTGTCGCTCCTCGTGCGTCATCGAAGGAGCAGGATGCACCCACCCCCACCCCCGAATACGTAACACACAGCCGATTCATGCGTTGGGGCACGCTCGCACGCACTAGCCCTGGGGAACGCATCGGCACAGCCGCACTATTTTCCATATCGTAATGACTAATGAGGCGCTGACAGTTCAGCCACATCTTCGACGCGAAACGAACGATGCACAGCGCAACGGATATATAGCGTCACGGCAAAACGAATCGCGAACCGTCCTCAGCGAGACAAAGAACGCTGAGCAAAGAGGACTGCCACAGCCAGAAATCTCCGACGCAGACTGTACATAGTCACTCGGGGGCTTCTCGACACGCCCTTCCTTTCTTCCAACAAATTTATACTGGCCCTTTTTGCTCTCTCGCAGACGATATTCGTAGTGTTGAACTTGTACCGTTGAGTTGTGGTCCAATATTAATGAGTGTCGATCAATGACAGGTTTCTCCATTCGTAAAGCGTCTCTCTATGATAGGCATTCGCTAGTTTGGACAGCATCGGGCTCGCGTCGGACTTGCAGTAGATATCGTGTCGCGCACGTTGTGAAACTCGTGTCGGAATCGTAGCAGATATCGCATCGGGCTACGTAGGTAGACTTGCAAAGCTTCCAAGCGATGTTAATGACGGCAGTAATTGCAACAGGTACGAGCGTATCTATGTCAGTGTAGTGGTGAAGGCAGCAAAGCCCCTGAACACTATTTTTTTCCCCCCGATATGTAAGTTCTTACTTAGCACATGTGGCGGCGAGTTCCAAAGCCGGACTAGCGCTATTCACAATGCATGAAGTCGATTCCCGAATTATGTTTTCCCTGAAGAGGAAAAGAAAAAAAGAAAAAAAGAAAAAAAACCACGAGAACACCGCGCCAAGCGGCGCTTGAGGAGTTTAGCGATATTTAATAAGTAAAGACGATGACGCCTCGCTACCGGGAACCGTGTCCCCTCCGCTTTGTTCCTTCCTTTCCCTTCATGCGCGAAAGTGAGCGGCGCTGCACGTCGACCTCATCTTCTAAAAAAAAAAAAAAAGGAAATGATTTTTTTTTTAAGCAACTGTTGTACTTCCCCCCCCCTCTCTCTCTCATTCTGCTCGTAGAGAAAAAGAAAAGAAAAAAAAGAAGCATCCCCACGGATTCCTCTCTTCATCGTCGATCACAGCTCAACTTACATACCTACCAAACCCCCCCCCCCGAAATTTTTCTTTCTC
>Ga0307508_10003851_pt1 | contig 14942 bp, 14 predicted proteins | sample 9_EM_MG_FD_203089 | JGI IMG/M metagenome (GOLD analysis project Ga0307508, IMG submission 203089) | Populus trichocarpa ectomycorrhiza microbial communities from riparian zone in the Pacific Northwest, United States - 9_EM | ecosystem: Host-associated > Plants > Roots > Unclassified | place... | reverse complement strand
GACTGTCTCCCGAACCGGTGCTCGGAGACTAAGGCTGCTGTCATCTCCGGACATGTTGCCTCTGGTCCGTCATCTCCGGACGCCGTCTCCGGTCCGTCATCTCCGGACGCCCATTATTCTGACAGAAGGAGGCACAAATGGCTCAGACGGAACAGGCCAATAAGGCAAGACACCCGGATCCTGTCATGGCACCAGGTGACAGAGTCTGGCTGATGAGAAAGAACATCTGAACAACGTGACCATCGAATAAATTGGACCACAAACAAATCGGACGCTACACCATACTATAGAAAGTTGGCTCGCGCGCATATAAGCTGGACCTGCCCGCCTCTGTCAAACTACACCCAGTCTTCCACATCAGCCTCTTAGAACCCACAGCCATCACCGACCCAATCCCAAGACACCACCAACCGCCACCACCTCCCATTATCATAAAAGAACAACAAGAGGGGGAAGTGGACCAAGTCCTTGACTAATGACAACACCGGAACAAGATCCAGTATCGAGTCAAGTGGACTGGCTTCCACGACCCGGACAAAACTTGGTACCCGGCCGAAAACTTCGAAAACTCACCTGAGATTATACGCCAGTTCCACGAAGAATACCCTGAGAAACCCGCACCCCAACTCTAAAAGTACCGAAATGTCTACCACCGCCACTGTCGACACCAATGAAGGCTGGACCTTCGCTGGCCGCAGCCGCACCTCCGAGTTTCCCACCACGACCGAGCCCGACAATGAATCCACCGAACTGCCCACTCACAACGAAAACCCCAACGACTGGGGCATCCCCGCCAACGCCACCACCACGGACGGATGGAAGGCCCCGCCGCCAGCACGCTCACCCCCACTGTCCGCTGTGGGACAGCCTCGCACCAACGACCATGCCTCCCTACACTGGACCGCCTGCTACGACGATTACTGTGGCGCTCACCGCCAGATGAAAGATGACAACTACTACCCCCAACGGAGCAGCGGCCGCCGCCGCCACCGCCGCAACCGCCAGATGTGCGACTGCCCCATGCCCCACCCCCACGAACTCGTCAAGGTAACCCGGGAACGACACCTCGACCCCGGCAAGGCATGTGCAGACTGGCACCTAGGGAGGCGCGTCTGCCCGGAGTGCCGGTTCCTCGTGAACATAGAAAACCATCACCTCCGTTGTAGTGCCGCAGCCCTACACGCCCCCCTGGCCGACGTCACGCCACCACAGGAAGACCAGGAGGCCGCTCCAGCTAGGCACGCTCCCGTCCTTGCCACTGATCCCATCGCTGTGGCAACCATGACCACTGTACTACAGGATGAACAACTCACCCTCCTGGGAGAAATCGGCACCATGATACATCAAACAACCACCCGGGACGCTCGCCGCATTCACGTCGTAGACCGGATGCTCGCCCAGCGAATGAACGAGTTCCACGACGCGGACCAACAGCAACTCCAGCAGATGGCCAACACCCTGGAAGCCATCATCACCGAACAACAGCGAATGAACGAACAACTCCAAGCCCGGCAGCAGGCTAGCCGGCCCGTCCGGATTTACCGCACCCCCATCCGCCGCCGGACCCTGACGACCCGACATGACCTCGACGGAGCTTCGGTCTGGACAGGGGACGTACTGTCATGAACCTGGTGCGACAGGCTCCTTGGCGCCGGCGCCGGTGCCACTCTCACCCTTGTCGCCCTGTGGCTCGTCCTCGTTTCCGCTGCCGCAGCCGCGGTCATCCTCCGCGCTTAGGCGCCTCGACCGATCTCCGCCATATCGCTCCGGTAGCGATATTCCCGACCGCTGGCTGGTCTAGACCTCTCTCCTTTGTTTCTTCTATGTTGCCTACGCGTCCTTCTCGTCTTTGCCGTTTCCTGTTGATAGTGCTTGCGCGTCCTTTCTCCTGTCTTCTTACGTATGTTGTGTCCCTTTGATTATGCTTGCGCGTCCTTCGTCTCTTTCTTTACTCTTCTTGCTTGCGTGTCCTTCCACCTGTTGCCGTGAGTTGAGTGGTGGCCGCGTGGCGGCCGAGTGCGATCATGTGTTTCCTTGGGCGCGACGATTGAGTCATGATGTTGGAACTGTATCAGTCTTGCGGGCAAGCTGTGATTCCACAGAGGGAAGGAAAAGTATAAAGGAAGGGCGCGGTAGCTAGTCTGGCGATTCTTCTCCACGCAATCTATTATCTCTCTCCACAGACCTACCTCTCTCAACCCGTGAACCGGCGCTGCGACCACCACCCCGATAAGAACAACAAGCCCACGCAAGGCATGTGAGAAGACCGCGACGAGACCACGCCAGGCGTGACGGATACCACGAGAACAACGAGCCCACGCGAGGCGTGTGAGAGGACCGCGACGAGACCACGCCGGGCGTGACGGATACCGCGAGACGACGAGCGGCACGTGAGTACGCCGGAAGTGTGACTACGAGCGGCGCGTGAGTACGCCGGAAGTGTGATCTCGAGCTTGCCCCGAAGAACCGAGCCTACGTTGCCTGTCGAGCAGCACGGAGTAGTCAAGGCAGGATCTTGACAGTTACCTTGGAAGGTGGCCAGGTGCTGGCTTCGGACGGCATTGGCTTCTGCCAGGAAGGCGAGGCCATCGTTCACGCGGGTGAGTTGGGTGGCCTAGCATATTTGTCGCTGAGTGTCTTCGTTGGTACGTTCCAGGATAGCCTACCAAACGTTCTGTGCCAGCGTTTGGTACGCGTTGGCGGCGTTGGCCAGCTCGGTTCGTACCCAGGTTTTTGCGATTTCCTCGTTAGCGTGCACCCGGTCATATACGTACCTTGTGCCCTCTGCCAGGGTTTTATAGGCTTCCTCGATTCGGACCATTCGTTGATCGTTTTATTAATCGTGTTACCACATAGTTCAGAGAGCTGCCGTAGGTCCTTTTCCGACTGTTTTTGTTGTCGTGCCATGGTTCGGAGCCAGGCCGCGGGGTTGGCTAGCTCCAAGGCTTGTTCCGTCATGGTTATTCCGTCGGCGATCTGCAACAGGTCCCTTGGGGCCTCGAGCCTGAGCATGTTGAAGTCGGAAGACGTCATCCTTTAATACTGATCGAGGAAGTCTCCGCTGTGGATGGTCGAGTCGTAGTCGAAATGGTAATCGAACAGATCAAAGAGTTCGTCTTCGTTGAAATCGGCAGGTTGGGACAGTAGCACACAGTTCCACCACTGCTGGGTATACCAATGGTATGGGGCGCACTCGATTGACTCGTGGATCGGCTTAGGTCCGTCGAAAAATTCTTCGCACTGCTCGTATTTCGAGATCTCGTCGTCGATTGACTGAAAGGTATCGTCGAAGGAGTATTGGGACCTAGGTTCCAAGAAGGTAGATAGTTCGAGTAGATAGAGGTGGTCTTCGAAGTAGGTATCGTCGAAGCAAGTCATGAAAGTAGTGTGATTTGAGATCAAGATTATAGTGTGACACTGGGGTTGTATTGTAACCGGAGTGTGGAGAGAATCAAAGGTAATCAGGCTACTTTCGATAATTCACAACGGAATAATCTTAGATCTTGTTTGTGGGGTTTACTTTGCTGAGCGGGCGTTCGGTGCTGTCCTCTCTTCCTTTCCACTGAGCGGGATTTTTGCCTAGCTATATAGTCTTCCTGCGGCGTCACATGGCTCCTCTAGAGAACCCGTACTTCCTATCCTTTCTCGGGAGATTCGTCCGCTAGTCAAGGCCCCGGAACCCCACGGGCTCGGTCCTTACAACTTCATTGGTCATGGTCGGTCTAACAATAAGCCGACTGATCCCTGCACCGCGTAATCCCCTCAAGCCCTGTGGGTGAGTGGTTTACCGGCCTATCAGAGAAAGAGAAGATATTGGTTCCATGACCTCACTCCTCGTATCCCGTATCTAGTTGCGCTTGCAGTTCGTCCGGAGATTAGCCCCTTAGGTCCGTTACGGCCGTAAGGCTTAATTCCGAGGCTATCTCGCGCCTAGACTCCTGAAGCCGACTAAGCTCGACTCCCTTCTCCGAGCGGTTTAGGTAAAGTCTCACGTGCCCTGACTACGTAACTATTTATCTCTTTTCCCAGTGTTTCGGACTGAGGTGTAACAACGAATCACATGATGAAGAGACATTGGGACTCATGGACGAGGCTCTGAAACGCTTCCACATCTCGAAGCGTGTCTTCCGCCAATTCCGGGTCACTAAGAAGGTACCCGATCCGGGAAAGGAGCATCGGAAGAGGTTGATCCAGCAGTGACATACAGCGATGCAAGGAAAAGCAAGCACCAAACAGGATAGGCTTTGCAAGGAGTGGGAGACGTTTATCAATGCTGAAATGGTTGAATACCATGAGGAAGGTAGTGATTTTAACTTTCCCAAGATTCATCAGCTACTTCATTTCGGGGAGCAGATACGACGCTATGGATCTCTCAAGTAGTGGTCTACCGAGACAGGAGAAAGCTCCCACCGAATTCAACTAAAGGATCCATACAACAAGTCGAACCGGTCTGGCGATATCTAATGACAACTAATTGAATACTACCAATGGAGTGACGCATATGCAATACGGCGACTCAATATTGCTGCGATGAGAGGCGAAAATGCCGAGAGTAGTAGAGACACCATTGAAGATTCCTTACCTGTTGTGAAATTTACCTTGGAACAACGCTCCTCCGGACAGGCAAAGATCGTCACCTTCGCTACGCTACACGAATCTGTACATGATGACCACCTTGAAAATACGATACGCCACAAGACGAATCGCTTTCTTCAGTCCAGGAAGATCAAAATTGGTTCCGAAGACCTGCTCCAGTGTGCGGTAAACATTTACCACGGAATACGAGTCCCTTTCAGCAATATGTACGGTGCGTAGAAGACTCAATACGTTCGATGCACAGGTGAAAAATCCTGGTACGGTCAACCAGCTCACCACGACAGGGTATGGGTCAAGGCTTCCAACCATCATCACGATCAAGAACCGGCATATGGCACGCTTCCAGGGTGCCTGCCGTACCGTCTTTTAAAGCTCTTCAAGCTTTCCGCCGGCGGAGGACACTATTGGTGCGCATTCGTCCAAACAACGACCCCAGCTGCAGGCGGTACGCCTGAAAGAGCGTCTGGTATGGTGAAAGTGGTTACACCTTCAGCGGGCAGAGGCTACGCTGTGATCAGCAGTGATACCATTGCTGGCGCAGCGCATCTAATTCCAGAAGAACCCGACTGCTCGGGAATCGTGAATAAAGAATGGTTAGTGAACAGCCACATTGATTTAGCTACTTGGAATGAGGTTTACTAGACTCTGGAATGGCATTTCTCCTTGTGTTGAACGATTGCTCTGTTTTGACTGTAATCAGCTACCTTATTGTATTGTATTACGTCTAAAACAACCTTGCGGTGCCAAATGCCATGCGTCAAGTATTGAATTAATGGCCGAGAGGCGCGTATTGCCAAAATAATACACACTCCACCAGGTGGTGCATTCGGCAGAGCATGGACAGGATAATTCGTCCTCCGGACTACCTTCCAACGGAAATGAGTAAGGTATTATGCGCGAGTAGTAGATGCGCCACCAGGCGAAGCGTTTGGACGGTAGTGCAGCGTGGACAGGATAATTCGTCCTCCGGACTACCTTCCAACGGAAATGCGTAAAGTATTCTGCGCGAGTAGTAGATGCGCCGCCAGGCGTAGCGTTTGGACGGAAGCGCAGCGTGGACAGGATAATTCGACCTCCGGACTACTTTCCAACGGAAATGAGTTAGGTATTCTGCGCGGGTAGTAGATGCACCGCCTGGCGTAGCGTTTGGACCGAGGCGCTGTGCGGAGAGGATAATTCGACTTCGGGACTACCTTCCAACGGAAATTAGTAAGGTATTCTGCACGGGTAGTAAATGCGCCGCCAGGTGTAGAGTTTCGACGGAAGCGCAGCGTGGACAAGATAATTCGACCTTCGGACTACCTTCCAACGGAAATGAGTAAGGTATTCTGCATGGATAGTAGATGCCACGCCTGGCGTAGCGTTTGGATGGAGAAGCTGCGTGTTGGCTGTTACCGGCATGCCAACTGCCTATCAACGCCAAATTGGAATCTAAGATTTTTCCCAACGCTCTCAACGCATCTAACGCCGGTCTCCCTTGGAACAGAGATTTTTTTTTCCTGATGCGAGAGCGAACCAATCATTGAGCCTACCACCGTCGAGTGCGAGAAAGAGAGCGAACCGCTAACCTACAAAGCTGCATTACGAAGTCCGCAAGCAAGACAATGGAAGGAAGCCATGTGCCAGGAATGGCAGGCATTGGTTGAGAATCACACATTCGATATCGTGGAAAAAGGTAATACCGTCCATACACCAATGATCAGTGACAGGACAGTAGAAGAGCCTATTGGATGCAAGTGGATCTACAAGAAGAAGATTAATCCGGATGGATGCACTCGGTACAAAGCACGACTAGTCATCAAGGGCTACGAACAAAAAGAAGGGATCGACTACGACCAAATTTACGCACCAGTGTCCAAGATGGCAACATTCCGATTGATACTGGCACTTGCCGCTCAGTATGGCTGGGACGTCGATCATATGGACGTGGTGACGGCTTTCCTAAATCCAAGGAGCGACCCAGACAACATCTACATGGAAATGCCGCTTGGAATTGACTGGCTCGCGTCGAACAGAAGCGCGTCGAATGGAAGCGCATCGAGCGGAAGCACATCGAGCGGAAGCGTTTTAATCCTCCGAAAAGCACTCTACGGACTTAAACAGGTGCCCAGACTTTGGTATGAGGATATCGATGGATACTTGCAATCCATAGGATTCCGACAATCAGCGGAAGATCCAAATCTGTACCTCCAACAAGGAGTCCTTCTAGTACAATACGTGGACGATCTGCTCATTACGCACAACGGTGCAGAAGGACAGCGACATCGAATGAAGCAGCTGCTGCAAAAGAAGTAGAAGATGTGCGACTTGGGTGCGGCAAAGCGGTTCCTAGGAATCGAGATCGAGAGGACCAAAGGTGGAGGATTCAGTATCTGTCAATGAGGATATATCAACACAATCATACGACGATCCCAACTGATGGATGCAAAACCGGCTAAGTCTCCACTTGATCCTCAGAGAGATCTGGCTAACACCCACTGTGAGGACAAACCGGCCAACCGCAAAGAATACCTGTCAATGGTCGGATCACGCATGTATCCGGCGCTTGGGAGTCGACAAGATATTGCCTTCAGCGTTACTGCTCTCAGCCAATACAATGTCCGACCACTTGAGATGCATGCAACAGCTGCCAAGAGAGTTTTACGATACCTCAAGTCTACATCGGGATTCCGAATTCACTACCGACGGCTCCCATCCTACTCGCGATCGGACACGCCCTCTATCAACATTCATCAGGAAAAAAAAAAATCCTATCCACGCAGCTACTACGTTTGGTGCGTTTGGTGCGTTGATAGACGAAGCGTTGCCAAATTTCGTGGTTAGGCTTGCACCGTGTTTTCCAAAGTTGGTAGGTACTGACACTGCGCGCAACGATGTCCCATTCTAAGTCTAAAGACAAAGTCTGAGCCTAAGGCTGCCTCCGCCTCTCGCCCAGGCGCTAACAACAAACTTCCGCCCCAACTGAACCTTAACCTTCGCCAAAAGCACTGTGGCTCCGCCACAGGCCCCCCCCACCATGCGAGGACATAATCATCATGAACAACAAAATCAACCGCCCTTCTCGACCATTAACATCCTCCAAACACCCATTACTTTTCCAACCACCGTGAAAGAAAACACACGCAATACGCCCGCGGGCACAACCGCCATATAAAAGGAGACGCACATCGCTCAACAACAAATCTACCTCTCCAAACGTTCTGCAACTCGCTTGTCCGCTCAGCGGATCTCAGCCCTCGTTTCCAACATCCATTCTCGCTCGACGTACTGGCGAAGCCTGTTGGCGTTCACCGGGTTCCGCAAAATAGAAGTCGTCTTCTTGCCGGAATACTTAGGGTCCGACCGAAGCCTATAAGCGCCTTTGTCCCAAACCTCCCATACCTGAAATGGTCCTGTCCATCTGGGAGCAAATACCGGGCATAGCTCTGCGCCATCGTATTTGGTCTCACGAAGCCAAACCCAGTCGCCAACGTGAAATTCTCCTGGAGGGTTTCCAGGGGACTTTTCCGGTGTGCGGCGTTCGTCACGGATACCGGGTATGATGTCCGAAATAAACCGGATTCGCTGAGCTATCAGCTCGCGATGCTCCTCTGTCGTATCCGGTGCTGTCGCGGTATTGGCAGGACCATCCATCGGAAACTTAATGTCCTTCCCGAAAACCAGAAATGATGGGCTAACCTTGGTGATGGAGTGGGGAGTACATCTGTAGACCCGCAGAACTGCTGGCAAGCTTCCCGCCCACGCGATCCGCTTTTCCCCATCCTCCCGAAGGTCCTCCACCATCTTCTTTAGACTTGTCTTGATAGTACCGACTACCCTCTCGATCCGGCCATTACTCTGCGGATAATACGGGGTTGACCGGTGGTGGTTTATCTTCAGGATGTTGCTAAGATTGGTGATGACCTCGTTCACAAAGTGCGTACCGTTGTCGGACTGAAGGGACTCTGGCGTCCCGTACCGGCATACGATATCCTCGTATATGAAGGTGGCTGCCACTGCTGCGTCTGCTGCCTTGACCGCCCTGCCTTCAACCCATCTCGAGAGAAAGTCCACTGCCAATATGACGTACTTGCAACCCGTATGCTCGTCCTCTGGAAAGGGTCCTGCAAAGTCGATACTCCAATGTGTAAACACGTCGACCGCTCTTGGTGAATATCCTGGAGAGTGCAACGTATTGTTTTTGCAAAACTTCTGGCATGTCTTGCAGGAGCGGATGTACGATTTGATGAGTTTAGCTGATGCCGGAATCCAGAACCGAGTCGCAAAATAGCCGATCACCGCTCGTAGCTGCCTGTGCCCCATACCGTCATGAACCTCCCGCATCACCGCCTCAAACTCCTCCGCTGTCGGCAAAACCCGCAGTCGTCCCACCTTGGTTTCCTTCCAAAGAAACCCCTCTTCCCATACCATATCCCTCGTCAACCTCTTCAACATCCTTCTTCTCCTTCCTGTCGGGGATTCCTCCCCAATTAAGTATCCTCTGCAGGATGCCAATAGCTCCAACAGCTCCTTGTCGTACACCGAAAGCTGTACCGGTGACACTCCCTCTGGCCCCAGCACCTTATCATCCCCCTTACCGCCTATAACTGGATTGTGCGTCCGCTGCGGTGACAGATCGGCCTGGCCCGTCTCTGGAATTGAAATCTTCTCCGCTGAGATGAATTCGCACATCACGAACATGTGGAAAGGTTCGCCGTCTGTTGTCTCGTATGGCGAGGCAGTCCGTTCAACCCACCTATTGGTAACGCCAGCTGATCTGGCCAAAATCGATGGGCACTGGATTGCCTTTCCTGGTGAGGGTGCGTGCTTGCTGGCGAAGACGACCGCTCCCAAGTCTCGTCCAAACACGATCTCAGGTAGAGTGAAGTCTTCCTTGGCCGCAGCTGGTATGACGATCAGCCGTGAAAGTGGGTCCGAAATCAGCTTCACCCCTGGCACCCATTCCATCTTGTACTTGAACTGCTGCAGTTCCAGTGCATACCTGCAGAGCGCCGGATTGTGCGAGAACCTGGTATCCTGAATGAACTTGTTCGCTCGCGAGTCATTCCGCCACGTAATGGCTTGTGCCTGCATCCAATTGTTGAATTTTCCACATATCCAAACAAAGGCAAGAGCCTCCAGCCTCGCAATATGGTAGTTCTTCTGGGCCGGTGACAGGGTCGCGCTCGCATATGCACATACATACTCGTGCCCGTCCATTACCTGTGTAATAACTGCTCCCAGTCCGCCCGCCGTATCATGGTGTCCAATTGACGCGTCCGTATAAACGTATGTCTCGCGGCCGGGCTGGAAACACATGAGCACTGCCGGCGAGCGCAAGCAATCCTTGAGGTGATCCAACTCTGCAATTGCCTCTGGTGACAACGTAAGGCGGCCTTTCATCCGGGTAAGTGCAATCAAATTAGGAACGCGCATGCTGAAACCTGGTAATCTATCCCGGAATGTGTTCGCCAGGCCCAGCAGAGACTTCAGGGCTGTCGCGTTCTCTGGATACTTCATCCTCTGCATAGCATCAATCCGGTGGGTAGGTACGGAAATGAATCCATCCCGGAATAGATGGCCGACGATCTCCAGTTCCTCGTATCCGAAAGACTCTTTCTTGGGCTTCAGTTTCCATCCGTGATTTCGACACCTCTGTAACAGCTCCCGCTTCGATTGGCGCAAGTGGTCCCAGTCGCCCCTGGAAGCTCCTCCAACAATGTCATCGAAGTAATTCTTGACGATCTTCCGGTCAAACTTCATATCTCCCAACATGACATCCGCGTTCCTCGCGAATGTTGCCGGTCCGTTAAGTACCCCGAAGTTCATACGCACTGACACCCAAAGCTGGTGGAACATCTCAAAGCCAGTATGTGGTATTGAATCTGCGAGCATGACAACCTGGTTGAACCCGCGATCTGCATCGACCTTATAAAAAACTGACCATTGAGCAACCCACATGGTCATTTCCTCCAGAGTAGTCATCGGCCACGGATCCAGGATAGTCTTCGCGTTCAAACCTCGGAAGTCGTGGGCTACTCGATAGTTGCGCAGGTCTTCTGGATCTTCACCGTCTGCAGGCTGACGTCTGGCCACTACCAGTTGTGCCCGGTTCTTGCAGTCCTGTCTGGCTCTTCGAAACACGCCCATATCGATCAGAGGTGTGCATTTCGCTTTGATAACTCGCTCGTTCTTAGGCAGGTAGAGTGCTGGGCGCGATGGAAAGACCACTGGATCGTTATCTGTGACATTGATTACATGTGGCACGTCGGTAATACATCCCAGATCGAATTCGTGCCACGAGTATGCGTCTGCAAATTCGATTATGTCCAGACACACTTGGTCGACTACCTGGGGTGGGACGGTCGGTCCGAATTCGAAAACCTTCTTGACAAACTCGACCGAAAGGGTTGGGATGTCGGTCGGCCGCACCGCTTCCGCATCCGCTAGTGCTATTGGTCCGTCGCACTCCGCCACCAAGTCTTTCTCCCCAAGCACAATCGCGGTAGCCTGCTGAAAGGTGCATAAACTCGTAGACGCGATGATCCCATCCGGGATCGATAACGATGCAACTGGTCCCACATCCACTTCGATATCCTCAGGCTCATTTCCTGGTACGAGTGGGGGTGGTGTGTTTGTCTTGGTTGGTCCCACGGTACTAACCTTGTATTCCATAAGGGTCGGGACCGTAATTATCACCCTGTTCCACTTGGGGAAAATTCCGGCGCCTGTAGCCCACAAAAATTGGGTACCGAGTAGAAGTTGGAATGGAGCCTGGTCAACAACGTATGCACGGACCTTGAACTTAACGCTTCCCATGTTGAAGGTGAATGCTTCGCAGACTCCGGCTGGTGTATACGTCGTTCCATCAGCCTTGATAAACTTCACATCGGATCCTTCTGTCCAAACACTATTGGAGGCCTCAACCGTCCTTCTAGTAACTGCTGCCTTAACTGCTCCCGAATCGATGATCGTCATCATATCATTCCTCATCATCGTCTTTGTCACCGTCCACACCGGCCCGGTGGGTTCGTCCGCAACCTTGGCTGTCGACAACGTGAAGGTTGGCAATTGATCCTGCGCCTCCAGCTCTCCCATCTCGATCACCTCATCCCTCCGGATAGGTTGTGTCAGATTCTGGAACAGTTCCACGTCGATCGTTTCTCCAGCAAACAGTAAGCTCGCTCCTTCATCTACCTCATATGTAGGATGCACTTTGCTAGCCTGCATGTTACTCGACGGGGGCGGGATCGCTTAGTTCTCGCGCATTCCCATATAGTTGTACACATATCTGTGTTCTGAGTCGTCGGTATCGTCGTAGTTCACGCCTGCTGTAGCCAGTGCTGTCTTCCTGCTTGGGCAGACCGCTGAGGTGTGCCCAAATCCTTTGCACGTCATGCACCGCTGGATCGGCTGTGACTGCTGTCTCTGCTGATTCCCCTGGTATCCTTGAAGCGCTCGCTGTCCTGTACTGTAGTTTCCACCCTCCTGCGGCCCTCTTCCGTCGCGTCCTGTTCCTTCCCGTACTCCTCCGAAATTGGTACCGTCCTGGGGCAATTTTCCATCTCGTCCTGGGCCTCCTCGGCGGCGAACCTCGTCCTGTCCGACCTCGCCCCGAGCAATAGCCCCCTGAAGTTTCCGACACTCCCGCTTGAAGTGGCCCGGAATTCCACACCAGTAACACCCTGATGGCCCTTGAGTCGACGATTGGTTTTCCTTATCCCCACCGCTCCGCGCTGGGTTTCCAGTTCCCCGGCGACACTTTGACCCTTCGTGTCTATAGCCGCAGATTTCACATTTTCCTCTCATAAAGTCTGTCAGAAAGGTGTTCGACCGGACATGGAGCTCCTTCCAGAATGTGGCCTCGTCCGTCTGCAGATATATAGCGGTACGGAGTGCAGCAGGTTCCACGCATTCTCGAATCTCGACCGACTGGTGGTTCCACGTTGAATAGCCGGCTCGATTCGCGAGGCTCTTGACCTTGCTCTTAAACGTAGCGAAAGGCAGTGCGTCCGCTTTCGTAGGGTCCCACCGTAGGCGTTTCAGCTCCAGGATTGCGGCTTGCTGGTCATCCTCGGTCGAGAACTCCGCGTGAAGGAGCTCAAACATCGAGATCTCCTCGACTCCTCGTGGGCGAGACTCGTCTCCTTTGCCTCCGAACCTCGCGCGCCTCCAGCAGTTTGGTTCCGGCTTTCCTTGGTTGCAGTAATCATCCCACCAGACCTTGGCGTTTCCTTCCAACTTGCTAGCGACCGCTGCGCAGAATCGCTTCCCGAACAGATAGTTTGACTTGCCGGCCGGGTCGTGGTACACAACATATTCCCACTCGTCATCAATCGAGCCTGTGACCGTTCCCCCGTGAAGGCAGGGTAGTTGCCCGCCGTGCAGAGGTTACGAATCGAGACGTCGAATGATACAAGTTCTTGCGGCTCACCACTGTACTTTATCAACGAACGCACGTCAATTTTCGTTGGAAACTTCACCGTAGTATTTCCCTGGATGCGCTCGGCTGAACCTCCGCGGCTAGACTCGCCAGCCTGTACGCCCCCTCCGCTAGTGGGTACCCAGCCCGGGGCCGCAGACATCTTGTCTTTCGGTTCGGCTGGATTCACAGTCGGTGTCGTAGTACCTTCTTCTTCCTCAATGTCGTCAACTCCAAACGTATCTTCTGCAAACGCCGATATCTCTTCCTCCTCGTCTCTACCGTAGTGGTACTCCTCGAGATGCCTATAGCACTCTTCGATAGTCCGCTGCTCACAAGATCCGCTCCGATGAATGCTCAATTTCGTTCGACCCGCATATAGGTTCTCGTAGAGCCAGCGTGCTTCGGTTCGGAAGGTATTTAGCGTGTGTAGAACGTTGTCGGGTGTATCCTTCCACGATTGGTGAAAGCGGTTCCCTCCGAAGGCTAAAATGTCCTGGCGTATCTGCCACTGACGATTCTCCGATCCTTGTTGCCGTAGGACCCAATTGACAACCTCCTTGTCAATAGTCCTGAGCTTCCCTGCAATAGGCTTCAAATCCTCCCTTGACTCAACCCACTGAAACCACGCGTCTAAGCGTAAACACAGGCGTAGACAGAGATCTGCGCCGGATGACCGTACGCCCGATTCCGCTGCCGTGGCTCTGGAAGCCAGCGTGGCGAGGGTTCGAAGGCTTGCCGTATTCAAGGAAGAAAGATGATGGTCCGGGTGTGGCTTTGATGAATTGTGGTCGCCACCTGACACTGCGCGCAACGATGTCCCATTCTAAGTCTAAAGACAAAGTCTGAGCCTAAGGCTGCCTCCGCCTCTCGCCCAGGCGCTAACAACAAACTTCCGCCCCAACTGAACCTTAACCTTCGCCACAGTACCGCTCTGTGCAGATGCGGCAAGGTGCAGCGCATTTACTATCCATGCATTGTCTCGCGGCATTTTACGTTGAAAGGCAGTATTGACACAGTAACTTCCTATGCACGCAGTTGTGACCCTTAGAGGCAACGCCAGGCGGCGGGTCTACTATCCACGCAGCAGCTAGGACGTCTTTCGCGATTTCCGTTGAACGGCAGTACGGACAATCTAGTGTCCTATACACGTGCGGTCGCCATTCGGCGGCAACGTCAGGCAGCGCAAATATCCACGCAGGGTGCTTTTGCCACTTCCATTTGAACACAGCAGGTGTTCCACCCTAGTACGACGGGCTAACAGCTCAACGAGAAGAAAAGAGATATTTGGTGGAAGCGCACATCTACGGTCTCTTGAATGACACTCCTCGACATCGACGGTCTCGCGAATGCCACTCAGCGCACGTCGGCGGTCTCTCGAATACCACTCCTAGATGTTGACGGTCTCCCGAATGACACTCCTCGATGTCGGCGGTCTCTCGAATGACACACTCTTCCACATTGATGGTCTCCCGAATGACACACTCTTCTACGTCGACGGTCTCCTGAATGACACCCCAAACCTACTCAAAGGAATGAGGAAAACACAAGGAGCGCGAGAGTCTAGGCGGGATGCAAGAGTGGAAGTAGGACTTCAGCGGCCAAAGTGGTTTGCGGGAGAATACTCTGCGGCAGCAAAGCGGAACCCGTGTGACCCATAGAAGCTATGGGAACAACGAGGTTTGCAGCAGCGCCGTATATTCAAATGCCGATGCTGGAGACTATCTATTCCATGCGTTTCGAATATATCACGTAAATTATATGATACAGTAGCAGACCAGAAATAAAAGTGTTAAAATATAAACGAATAAAAAAAATGTTTGTTTGCACCGGTATCCCGTATCCCTATCCCTTACTCTCTTCCCTCCTACACACAAGTGGACTACACCTGAACCTGATCAATAGCAAGGGTTAATTGTAAGACTAGTGGACGGAGAATTAACAG